>WPCJ01384012.1_pt1 | contig 102994 bp, 103 predicted proteins | sample 5399831 | NCBI WGS metagenome assembly WPCJ01 (sample SAMN12869470, study PRJNA574797) | sludge metagenome | isolation source: wastewater treatment of pH10 | place: China:Beijing | collected 2019-05-20
TCCGCGGCGGATTACGGCTTCGCCTAATCCGCCCTACGCAAGAACTGACGCGCCTCAGCTCGACGGCATCACGTAAGCGTAGATTCGGCCCTTGGAGTACGTGGACTCAGCGACGCGGTTGCCGTGATTGCCCGACACGATGATCGGATTGCCTTTGGCATCGACACCCGAGACGACGCCGACATGGCCGCCGCGGCGGCCGCGCGACATCACGGCGATGGCGCCGACCTGCGGGCCGGAGATGCGATGACCGTAGCTCGAGAACGATCGTGCCATGTCGGAGCCCGTGCCCTGATGGCCGGTGCGCTTCAGCACCAGATTCATGAAAGCGGCGCACCACAGGCTGCGCCGGTCGGTGGGATTACCGCGGCCGATGAAGCTGCGCGCAGCCTCGACCAGACCCGAGCCACCGAAGCCGCCCGAAGGCTGGTTCATGCTCGCATTGGCATTCGCGAAATTCGCAGCGTCGCCGAACGAAGGCGCCTGCTGCTCCGCGCGCGCGGCGTGCCGGCGCGCAATCCGCGCGCGATGGCGGACGTAATGACGAGAGCTGTAAGTGTGTTTGCCGACATGCGCGTGGTGACGCGCGGCGCCGTGCTGGGGCCGGGCCGAAGCCGGCGAGACTGACGCGAAGACTGCTGCCGAACAAAGCGCCAAAGCGGAGAGGCGAAGTGCACGGCGATACGCAACGAACTCAAACATAGAAAGTTAACCCTCATAAATACCCCCGATCCCCCGATCGGAAACACGCTCCAAGTTTTTGAGGGCTGTGTGAAAACAGTCCGGATGTGACGGAAACAAGACGGCGAGCGGGTCGAAACGAGCTCATTTCAGGCCCGACCGCCCCGCGATGGGGCTAAACCCAATAGAAACCATACGTATAGACATAGGGGATGGTCTCCTAGCGCAGGGCCGGCCCGAGATACCTATTTTAATTAGCTATTAAGAATTGCTTCCCGCGAGATTTTGGCCGCTGCAACCGTATGCAAAGACGGTGCTGTCGTAGGGCGGATTACGCCGCGCTCATCCGCCTTACGACTATTGAGAATGACGATTTCGCCAGGGTTTGGCCTAGCTCCGCCCTCATCCTGAGGAGCCGCGTAGCGGCGTCTCCAAGGATGGCTGCGAACATCAGCGCCAAGACATTTCATGGTTCGAGACGCGGCCTGTGGCCGCTCCTCACCATGAGGGGCGGAGTTACTTCTCTGCCCGCTGCAGCAGAAACACCCCCTGCTCGCCGAACAGATTCCAGAACCACCACGGTGCATTGAGGCGCAATGGACGGCCGTAAAGATCGAGCGCCACCGCGCGCTCCATCTTCACATGGATCTCGTCGCACAGATGCACGAAGTCCTTGATGGTGCAGAAATGAATATTTGGCGTGTCGTACCATGTCGCCGGCAGGTTTTCCGTCCGCGGCATGCGCCCGCCGACGAGCAGTTGCAGCCGCATCCGCCAGAAGCCGAAATTCGGAAACGACACGATGGCGCGGCGACCGATGCGCAGCAGATTCTCCAGCACCACGCGCGGCTGCCGCGTCGCCTGCAGTGTCTGCGACAGGATCACATAGTCGAACGCGTCGTCGGGATAGTTGACGAGGTCGGTGTCGGCGTCGCCCTGCACCACCGCGAGGCCCTTGCCGACGCAGCGATTCACCCCCTCGCGCGACAGCTCGATGCCGCGACCATCGATGCCGCGGCTTTCAAGCAGTTGCAGCAGATCGCCATCGCCGCAGCCGACATCGAGCACTTTCGCGCCGGCGGGAATCATCCCGGCGACGAGCAGATGATCGCCGCGATAGCTTTCGAGCGCAGGGGATGCCGGGCTGGCGAGTTTGATATCGAGGCCTTGCTGATGGACGTTCATTTGTCGCGGGCCTCCACCGGCAGGCCGCGCACCGCCGCAGCCGAATTCAGAAACGCGTCGGCGATATCGAGGAATTCCGGCACGTCGAGCAGGAAGGCGTCGTGGCCCTTGTCGGTCTCGATCTCGGCAAACGACACCCGCACGCCGCCGGCATTCAGCGCATGCACGACATCGCGCGATTCCGCGGTCGGGAACAGCCAGTCCGACGTGAAGGACATCAGGCAGAAGCGCGTCTGCGTATCGCGGAAGGCTTCGGCGAGATGACCGTTATGGTCCGCCGCGATATCGAAATAGTCCATCGCGCGCGTGAGATAGAGATAGGAATTGGCATCGAAGCGCTCGACGAAGGACGAGCCCTGATAGCGCAGATAGCTCTCGACCTGGAAATCCGCATCGAACGAAAACGTCGGCAGTTCGCGATCCTGCATGCGGCGGCCGAATTTGCGATGCAGGGCGGCATCCGACAGATAGGTGATATGTGCCGCCATGCGCGCGACGCCGAGGCCGCGATGCGGATGCGTGCCTTCCTCGAAGTAACGCCCGCCGCGCCAGTCCGGATCGGCCATCACGGCCTGACGGCCAAGCTCGTGGAAGGCGATGTTCTGCGCCGAATGCTTGGTCGCGCAGGCCACCGCGAGGGCCGAGAACACGCGCTCGGGATAGGCTGCCGTCCATTGCAGCGTCTGCATGCCGCCCATGGAGCCGCCGACCACACAGAATAGTTGCGTGATGCCGAGCCGGTCGATCAGCATGGTCTGGGCACGCACCATGTCGGGAATGGTGATGACAGGGAAATCGAGGCCCCAGATCTTGCCGGTGGCGGGATTGACCGAGGCCGGGCCTGTCGAGCCCATGCAGCCGCCGAGCACGTTGGAGCAGATGATGAAGTAGCGGTCGGTATCCAGCGCCTTGCCCGGCCCGACCATGGTCCCCCACCAGCCCGGCTTGCCGGTGACGGGATTTGTATTGAAGACGTGCTGGTCGCCCGTCAGGGCGTGGCAAACGAGGATGGCATTGGATCTGTCGGCGTTCAGCGTGCCGTAGGTCTGGTAGGCGATCTGGAACGGGGCGAGATCGACGCCGCAATCGAGCCGCAGCGGCTCTGCAACGCCGAACTTCGCCACCAGCGAACTCGGATTGTTGGCCTCCTGGCTGCGGTCCTCGGCGCGGACCGAGACGCTCTTCAAGGGCTGGACGTTGACCATCTCGATACCCGGCTCCCTCGCGGGAGTCCTCCCACATCGAGACCGGGCATGAAAAACCCGGCCTGAACATACGGTTCGGCCGGGAGCAATCGTCCCCGGCCTGTTTAGCGAGTTGTTTAACGTGGCTGCAAGCCGGCCGGCTCAAATGACCACGGAGTAGGCAGGGATCGTAGTCCCACCTCGGCCGACCGTCAATATAGGGCTGGCATGGACGCTTTGCCCAAGCGTCAGCCCTTAGAATAGCTGTCATGTTTTCTTTGCTTTCAGGCACCGTCTTACCTAATCAGGGGCCCTGTCAGCCCAAGGTCGACCAAGGTCCGTTTTCATGTCGAAACTGCCCCCCGCCCCGCCGTCCCTGAACGAGCTTCGCCAGGAGATCGACAGCATCGACGAGCAGGTGCATCGCCTGCTGATGTCGCGCGGCGACATCATCGACCGGCTGATCTCGGTGAAGCAGACCCAGGAGGTCGGATCGGCCTTCCGCCCGGCCCGCGAGGCCGACATGATGCGCCGGCTGGTGCAGCGCCACCGCGGCATCCTGCCCATCGATACCGTCGAGGGCATCTGGCGCGTCATCATCTCCACCTTCACCTATGTGCAGGCGCCGTTCTCGCTGCATGCGGATCTGTCGCTCGGCGAGAGCGCCATGCGCGATTCCGCCCGGTTCCATTTCGGCTTCACGGTGCCGTACATCGCGCATTTCAGCGCCGCCGCCGCCGTGGAGGCCGTGGCCAAATCCAAGGGCGACCTCGCGCTGGTCTCGGCCACCTCCGGCCAGACCCCGTGGTGGCATGAACTCGAAGCCGAGGGCGTGCCGAAGATCATCGCCCGCCTGCCTTTCATCGAGCGCGCCGACCATCCGGCCGCGCTGCCTGTCTTCGTGGTCTCGCGCGTCGCCGACAGCGCCATGGTGACCGAGGTGGAATGCTGGAGCGTCCGCGTTTCCGGCTGGAACGCCGAGATCGCCCGCGCGCTGGCGCCGCTGGCCGATGTGGTGGTGGTGCCCGATACCGCCTTCGACGGTGCCTCGCTGCTGGTCTCCATCAGCGCGCCCTCGTCCTTCGATGGCATCAAGGCTGCCCTGATCGCAGCGGGGGCCTCGGTGCGGTCCTCCGCCCTCGTCGGCAGCCACGCAACCCGTTATACGGTGCCCGCAGACGGCGCGCCGAACGCCTGACCTTTTCCAGACTATCCGGAGCTACAAGATGTCCCGCCCCGTGCCGAAAGCCGGCATTCTCGATATTGCGCCCTACACGCCGGGCAAGACCCCCGTGCCGGAAGCCGGCCGCAAGGTGTTCAAGCTGTCGGCCAATGAGACGCCGTTCGGTCCCTCGCCCCATGCGAAGGAAGCCTTCGCCCGCGTCGGCACGCATCTCGAGGATTATCCGGAAGGCACGTCCAAGGTTCTGCGCGAGGCTATCGGCAAGCGCTACGGCCTCGATCCCGATCGCATCATCTGCGGCGCCGGTTCGGACGAGATCCTGAACCTGATCGCGCATGTCTATCTCGGCCCCGGCGACGAGGCGATCCACACCCAATACGGCTTCCTGGTCTATCCCATCGCCACCATGGGCAATGGCGCGACCAATGTCGTCGCCAGGGAAATCGACTTCACGTGCAACGTGGACGAGATCCTGAAAGTGGTGACCCCGAAGACGAAAGTCGTCTGGCTGGCAAACCCGAACAATCCGACCGGCAGCTATCTGCCCTATGCGGAAGTGAAGCGCCTGCGTTCGTCGCTGCCGGATCACGTATTGCTCGTGCTCGACGCCGCCTATGCCGACTATGTCGAGAAGCTCGACTATGAGAGCGGCTTCGAACTCGCCCAGACCACCGAGAACACCGTGGTCTGCTACACCTTCTCCAAGGTGCACGGCCTCGCCGCGCTGCGTATCGGCTGGATGTTCGGCCCCGCGCACATCGTGGATGCGATGAACCGCGTGCGCGGTCCGTTCAACGTGTCGGCCCCGGCGATGCTCGCCGCCGTCGCTGCGATCGAGGACACCAATCACGTCCAGATGTCGCACGACTTCACGGTGAAGTGGCGCGCGATCCTGACCGAGGAAATCACCAAGCTCGGCCTCAAGGTGACGCCGAGCGTGGCGAATTTCCTGCTGATCCATTTCCCGACCACGCCTGGCAAGACGGCGGCCGAGGCCGATGCCTTCCTGACCAAGCGCGGCCTCGTGCTGCGTGCGGTCGCGAGCTACGGCCTGCACGAGCAGTTGCGCATGACGCTCGGCACCGAGGAAGCCAACGAACTCGTCCTTGCCGCCTTGCGCGAATTCATGCTGCGCAATGACTGACGCCCCGCTCTTTCCACGCATCACGCTGATCGGCCTCGGCCTGATCGGCTCGTCGCTGGCGCGCGGCATCCAGCAGCTCGGCCTCGCCGGCGAACTCGTCGCCACCGACGCGTCGCCGGAGGTGCGCGCGCGTGCCGCCGAGATCAAACTCGCGGATCGCATCGCCGACGACAATGCGTCGGCAGTGCGGGATTCCGACCTGATCATCTCCTGCGTCCCCGTCGGCCGCGCCAGCGATGTCGCGCAAAGCATTGCACCGCATCTGAAGCCGGGCGCCATCATCTCCGATGTCGGCTCGGTGAAGGCCTCGGTGCTGTCGGCGATGTCCGAGCATCTGCCGGACAATGTGCATTTCATTCCCGCGCATCCGGTGGCCGGCACCGAAAATTCCGGTCCGGACTCTGGCTTCGCCGAACTGTTCATGAACCGCTGGTGCATCCTCACGCCGCCGGACGGCGCGGATCCTGCAGCGGTCGAAAAACTCTCGGCGCTGTGGTCCGCGCTCGGCGCCAATGTCGAGATCATGGGCGCCGCGCATCATGACCTCGTGCTCGCGGTGACGAGCCACCTGCCGCATCTCATCGCCTACACAATCGTAGGCACGGCCGACGAGCTGGAAGATGTCACTCGTTCGGAAGTGCTGAAGTTCTCTGCCGGCGGTTTCCGCGACTTCACCCGAATCGCCGCCTCCGATCCCACCATGTGGCGTGACGTGTTCCTGACCAATAAGGACGCGGTGCTGGAAATGCTCGGCGCATTCCAGGAAGACCTGTCGAAGCTCACCCGTGCGATCAGGCGAGGCGATGGCGACACGCTGTTCGAGCATTTCACGCGGACGCGTGCGATCCGCAGAGGGATCGTGAATCTCGGCCAGGATGAAGCGGCAGCGGACTTCGGCCGCAAGCATGCGGCGTTGAAGAAGAAGACGGAGACCTAACAGCCGTCATTGCGAGCGCAGCGAAGCAATCCAGTTCTTACTTGTAGCTTTCTGGATTGCTTCGTCGCTACGCTCCTCGCAATGACGAAGGAGAGCGGCCCGCTCTCAAAACAACGGCGGAATCTGCGCCACCCGCAGCGGGCCGAAGAACACCGCACCGTCGACGAATTTCAGCGGGAACGAACGCGCCGGCCTGCCTTCCAGCGTCGCCGCGGTGCCGATGGAATTGACGCCCGCCGCCAGCCCCGCCCCCGCATTCTTGCGCGCGAAATTGCCAAGGCCCGGAATCGCGCGATCCAGCGCACCCAGAATATTGTTCACGTCCTGCGACTTCAGGCCCGGCGCCAGGCGATCCAGCGTTTCCTGCGGCACGCCGATCTCCAGCAACTTGTCGATGCCCAGCGCATTCACCGCCTTGTCGAGCCCGGTCACCGTCATCTGCAATTCGCCATCGAGATTGCCCGCGGCCGTGATGCCCAGCGAGCCTGTCGCCAGCGAGATGATATCGCCCTGCTGCACGCGCGACTGCGTGATCTCCAGCCGGCCGCCCGCCGCCTGGATCTCGCGAAACCGCTGCGGCCACGGCTTTGGCGTGAGATCGCTGAGGCCGGAAATCTGCGCGCGGATATCCGTATCGAAGGGCGCGGCGAGCAGCGGATGCACGTCAGAAATGGTGCCGCTGGTGATGCGCAGGGCGGTTTCGATCACCGGCTTCTCCGGTGTCGATGTCGGCGCTGTCCTGCCGTTGAGCACCACGCGCTTGGCGCGCACCGCCGGCGCCGAGGCAGCGCCGACAAAGCGATCGAGCGAGAGGTCGTCGAAGACGAGATCGCCGCTGTCGGGCGTGCCCGGCAGGCCGGTGATGCTGCTGCGGGCATTGCTCCAGGCCATGGCCATCCAGGGCTGGCCCTGCTGCGAAATCACCGCTGGCGCCTTGAATTCGGCGATCAGAAGACGCGGCGTATAGATCTGCGCGACGACGAGAATCTCGCCGAGCTTTGCCGTCACCGGAATCTGCGTGACGCTCTGCGTCGCGGTCTGCGCCTGCAGCGCGACACTGACGCCGTCGCAACGCACTTCAAGCCGGAACGGGAAACCCGACACCGAACGGTTGGCGCAGTCATATTTGCGGCCGGCCGCAGCTTCCCGCGCCTGCCACAGCGCAACATTCTCATCGATCTTGGACGCCGCAAAGAACCAGAACCCGGTCCATGCCGCCGCGAGAACGACGACGAGGCCGGGCATCACGAAAACCGGCCAGAGGCGGCGACGGCGGGGCTGAAGAATGTCTGACATGACGGACCCTAGAGCGCAGGAATTTGTCGAAACGGCGGTTGCGACACCCCTTCGCACGATCGACTGATTTCTGCCAGTGCGCCACGCAATGACGACGCTTGGTTCCACGTCACGTCATCATATGCTAGTGCGGCAACATGACCCCTCTGAGCTCGCCTGCGCCTGTTTCCGATCATGACCTCTGGGTGTTCGGCTATGGCTCGCTGATGTGGCGGCCCGGCTTCGATTTTATCGAGCAGATGCCGGCCCGCCTGATCGGCGAACATCGCGCCCTCTGTGTCTATTCCTTCGACCATCGCGGCACGCCGGAAAAACCCGGCCTCGTGCTCGGCCTAGACCGCGGCGGCGCCTGCCGCGGCATCGCCTTCCGCGTCGAAGCCGGCAAGCGCGATGCGACCATCGCCTATCTGCGCGAGCGCGAGCAGACCACGGGCGTCTATCGCGAGGTGATGCGGTCGGTCTGGCTCGACGACGACGCGCGCTCGCGCGTCAGCGCGCTGACCTATGTGGCCGATCGCAGCCATGTGCAGTATGCGGGCCGGTTGTCACTGCCCGAACAGCTCCGCTGCGTGCGGCAGGGCCACGGCCGGTCCGGCAACAACCGCGACTATGTGCTTTCGACGGTGAAATCGATCGAGGCGCAGGGATTCAAGGATGCACAGCTGCACAGGCTGGCGATGATGCTGCATGCCGAGCCGTAGGATGGGTTGAGCGCAGCGAAAACCCATGCTGACCGTCGTCGTGGCAAACTCCGCCGATGGGTTATCGCTCCGGCGCTGCGCGCCTCCGCTCAACCCATCCTACTTCTTCACCGCCACATCCGGCACGCGCCCAAAAATCTCCGCCTGCTCCGCGCGCGCTTCCGCCACCAGCCGCTCCGTCGCGGTCTCGATCTTCTCGCGGATCACCGCGATAAATTCCTCGCGTTGCAGTCCCGGCGGCAGCGGCGGCATGAACTCGACCACCAGTGTGCCGGGATAGCGCAGGAAGGTGCGGCGCGGCCAGAACAGGCCGGAATTCAGCGCCACCGGCAGACATGGCACATGGCACAACGCGTAGATCTGCGCGACGCCGCTCTTGTAATCGGGCGGGGCGCCAACGGGACGGCGCGTGCCTTCGGGAAAGATGATGAGCTGGCGGCCCTTCTGCACCTCGCTCCTGGCACGCTTGGCCATGTCCATCAGTGCGCGCACGCCGCCGGCGCGATTGACGTCGATCATGTCCGCCAAACGCAGATACCAGCCGAAAAACGGAATGCGGCCGAGCTCGCGCTTGTAGATGAACAGCGGCGAATCGAAGAACGGCAGCAGCGCAAACGTCTCCCACATGGACTGATGCTTGGCGGCGACCACCAAAGCCCCCGCAGGAATGTGCTCAGCGCCGCGCACCTCGAACTTCACGCCGCAGATCCAGCGCAGCAGCACCACGCTCTGCCGCGACCAGGTCTTGGCGATGAACAGGATGGCCCGCGGCGGCATCAGGAAGGTCGGGATCGCGACCAGGATCCAGAAGATCAGCAGCGCGTAGAACAGCACCTGATAGATCAGCGAACGCAAAAATATCGATGTCATGAAAAGTCGCTTCGATCAGTTGGCTGCGGCAGTCGCCGGCTTGCGCACCGCCTCGGAGGACGGTTCGCCGCTGTCCGGCATCAGATCGATGCCGATATCGGCGAGGCGCGCGCGCAGCTCGGCGGCGAGGTATTTGACATATTCCGATAACAGCAAACGCAGCGTGGTGCCACTGGTCCACCACGCCTCATCGCGCCAGCGGTCGCCGATCACCGAAAACGGGATCAGCTCCACATCCGGCAATTCATGCGACAGTTCCACCAGCGCCCGCGGCATGTGATAGTTCGACGTCACCACGATGAGCGAACGGAACCCCTGCTTGCGCGCCCAGCGCCGCGTCTCCACCGCATTGCTGCGCGTATCGGTGGCGCTGCGATCGAGATCGACGCAGCAGGCCAGCAGGCGCTGATCGTTGTCCGGCAGCGAGCGCCGGATATTGCCGATACCATTGGTGGGATGCACGCCGGAAATCAGGAGCCGCTTGCCGAAGCCACTGGCGAGCAGATCCAGCGCATCGGCCACGCGGGACGAGCCGCCGGTGAGCACCACGATGCCATCGGCCTTGGTGGAGGGCGTGACGTCGCCGTTGCGGAGCTGCGACAGGAAAGCGACGAAACCGACGATACCGGCCATGAAGGAAACAGCCACGGCGCCGACGATCGCCGCGCGGATCAGGCGCCGCCTGGGAGGCGGCGGTCGCGCGGGCGCGTCCTCGGTCTGGTTCTGGTCGTCCAACAAAGTCATGGCTGTGGTGCGCGGCGTTGTCGCCGCAATTTTAGAGCAATTTCGTCCTCGATTGTAACATGTCCCGGACGCGGTGCAGCGCCCTTGCGCTCCTCCGCAGAGCCGGGACCGTTCCAAGCTCCAGCGGTTTTGGCGGTCCCGGCTCTGCGAAGCGGCACTTCGCGCCGCATCGCGTCCGGGACACGATACTCAGTCGATATCATTGAGCGTCGCAAACAGTGTCCGGCGCGAGGCGGCGGCGGTGATGGCCGCGATCACCAGTGCCTGCGCCGCCAGGATGAGATAGCCGGACGGGCGCAGCGAGAAGGTGCCGAGCAGCGCCGCGAACTGATCGCCCACCGGCGTGCCCGAGAACCAGCTCGCGATGGACTCGGAAAAGCCGAACATCAGCATCGCGATGCCGCCGCCGATCACGCCGCCCTGCAGGCCAAGCCGCAGGAAGTGGCGGAAGAAGCGATTGGCGATGTAGCGATCGCCGGCACCGACGAAATGCAGCACCTCGACGATCGGCTTGTTCGCCGCCATGGCGCCGCGGGTCGCGAACGACACCGAGATGATGGTGGCGACGATGACGAGTGCAAGGATGCCAAGCCCGGCAAGCACCACCGCCGACGTCATGGAGCGCATCCGCTCGACCCAGGCGCGGTGATCATCCACGCTCGCAGTCGGCGCGAATTGCGCGACCCGCGCCCGCAGGCCGACGATGTCGAGCGCCGTGCCCGGCGTCACGCGCGCCACGATGACGCGCGGCACCGGCAGCTCATCCAGCGACAAGCCGGTGCCGAGCCAGGGCTCCAGCAATTGCGCGGACTGCTCCTTGCTATAGGGCAGCACCTCCACGATGCCAGGCTGACCACGCACCGCGTCGGCTGCCGCCTGCGCGTCGCGGTCGAGATTGCGGCCGGCAACCGGCTTCACCTGGATGGTGATTTCGCTGGCGACCTCGGACTGCCATTCGGAGGCCGATGCGCTGATCAGCAGCACTGCGCCGGAGGTGATCGAAGCGAGGAACGTCATGATCGCCACCACGGCGACCAGCGCACGCCCGGCGATCTGGCCGCTCGGCACGATGGGCGACGCATTGCGCGCCTTCGCCGGGACCTGCGGGCGTTCCTGCCCGAGATCCATCAGCGGTCCATGCTCGTCGCCGATCCTGCTCACGCCTCTAACCTGTTCAAGCAAAGCCTATTCATACATGTGCAGCCGGCCCTGATGCAGCACCATGCGGCGCGCATCATACTGGTCCATCAGGTTGATATCGTGGGTGGCAATGATCACCGCCGTGCCGGATTTGTTGAGTTCGATGAACAGCCGCAGCAGACGACGGCCGAGCGTCGGATCGACGTTGCCGGTCGGCTCGTCGGCGAGCAGCAATTGCGGCCGCGCGATCACCGCGCGGGCAATGGCGGCGCGCTGTATCTCACCGCCCGACAGGATCGGCGGCAGCGCATCCATGCGCTCGCCGAGGCCGACCCATTTCAGCAGATCGATGACTTCGCGGCGATAGCTGGATTCGTCACGGCCCATCACCCGGAACGGCAGCGCGACATTCTCATAGGTGGTCATGTGATCGAGCAGGCGGAAATCCTGCAGCACGATGCCGATGCGTTTGCGCAGGTCGGCGATCTCGTCCTTTGCCAGCAGTGAAATGTCCTGGCCGAACAGATTGACGAGGCCGCGCGTCGGGCGCAGCGACAGGAACAGGAGGCGCAGCAACGACGTCTTGCCGGCGCCGGAGGGGCCGGTCAGGAATTGAAAGGAATGCGCGGGAATCTGGAAATTCAGATCGCGCAGGATTTCCGGACCAAGCCCGTATCGCAGGCCTACATTTTCGAACCGGACCACGTGCAGCTCCGTTCGACGGGTTCACTCAGCCTCAAGATATCGGTCATTCGCTTGTGCGGCCGTTATGGTTTCCGATTCGTTAACGGTCGTCGCGTAGTTTACCGCACATGTCAGCGGCTCTCGGTACCATGCATATCGTCTGTCCCCATTGCACGACGTCCTATGCCGTCAATCCGGCGGGCTTCGGCGATGCCGGCCGCACCGTCCGCTGCGCCCGCTGCAAGGAGACCTGGCTCGCCAAGCCGCAAAGCCTCTCCCCGCCCGAGCCGGACGACGATCTCAGCGCCTGGGGCGTCACCGCGGAGGAAACGCGCGAGCCTGACGTGCCCGTGGTCGAGAGCCCGTCGATCTCGGCGGACTGGCCGGCGGAATCCAAGTTCCAATCGCGCACTGAGGATACCGATTGGACGGTCGCGGCGCGCGACGACGCCGGACCGCTGCGCGAACCCAGGCCGACGCGCCGGGGCAAGCTTCGCAACCTAGCCCCAAAGATGCCGCACAGCGGCCTCAACAGATCGCACATCTTGCCGATCATCACCGCCGCAATGGCGGCATTTGCCGTGGCGATTTTGATCTGGCGGATCGATATCGTGCGCCTGATGCCGCAAACCGCTGCGTTCTACGAGGCCTTCGGCATCGACGTGAACACCCGCGGCCTTGCCTTCAAGGATGTCAAAGTCACCACCGAAACCGTCGACGGCAAGCCGGTGATGCTGATCGAAGGCTATATCGTCTCGGAAACCCGCGTACCCACCGCCATGCCGCGCCTCCGATTTGTGGTCCGCGACGACAAGGGCACCGAAATCTACGCCTGGAGCGCCGTGCTGGAGCAGCCCGGCCTCAATCCAGGTGATAAGACCTGGTTCAAGTCCCGCCTGGCCTCGCCGCCGGCGGAAGGCCGCAGCATCGACGTGCGCTTTTTCAACAAGCGCGACGTTGCCGGCGCTTAAGTGTCTGAGGAATAACGATGTCGCGTATCCTGATCGCCGATGACGAGGAGCCGCTGCGCCTGCTGGTCGGGCGCGCCATTGCCATGGACGGCCACGAAATCGTCACAGCCGAAGACGGCGCTGAAGCCCTTGAAATCCTTAACGAACAGGAAGGTCGTTTCGACCTCCTCCTGACCGACATCAAGATGCCGATCATGGACGGCATCGCGCTGGCGCTGGCCGCCGCGCGCGATTTTCCCGACCTGACCATCCTGCTGATGACCGGCTATGCCGACCAGCGCGAGCGCGCGACCGGCCTCAATGCGATCGTGCATGACGTGGTGACGAAGCCGTTCTCCGTGGCCGACATCCGCACTGCGGTCGCGGATGCGCTAGCGTCCCGCAGCAAGACTTGAAATCGTTCAGCTTTCTCTGACGATGCAGGGCTGTGCCGCTGTGCGGCCTCTGGTGCGCGGATCGCTGCTTCTGTAGACATCGCGCGAAGCAGCAGACCGCACCACCCAGATACCGCCACAAGGAATTCGCATGACTGACGCCGACCTCGAAGCCGCCGGCTGGGCCATCATGCATGACGACGGCTTCATCCAGCTCGTCGGACCGATGTGGCATCGGGAAGTGAACGGCGCGCACGAATTCGCGATTCTGGGGCAGGAAAAGCACCGCAATCGCCGCGGTGTCGTGCAGGGCGGCGCGGTCATGACCCTGGCCGATCGCAGTTGCGGCATGGGCGCCCGTGCCGCAGCCGGCGTCGAAGCGCTCGCCACGGTGCAGATGGATACATATTTCGTTGATGCGGCCCGGATCGGCGACCTGATCGTGTCGCGGCCACGGGCTGTGCGTACGTCGAAGAGTCTGATTTTCATGACGACTGAAGTGAGTGTCGGCGACGGTCATGTGGTCGCGACCGCTCATGGCGTGTTCAAGGTCATGCGCGATACCGCCGACAAGGGACGCCAGCCAAGCTGACCCGGCAGCGACAGGCCAAGAATACCGCTCGCAATTGCGGAACGAAAAAGCGATCCAGCTCTTAGGAGAGCTGTAGCGCTCACATGCAGCCTATGCGGACGACCTCAGGCCCATTCAACACAATGTTTTCGAGCATGGCTTTTTCTTCCCATCGCAGTCCCAACGCTCCTTTCGCGCCCGGAATCGATGCTGACGAGCCGTTTTCCGCCGGTGCAACGCCGCTGGACACGGCCGTGGTGCTGGTGGTCGAAGACGATCCGCTGTTGCGCATGAACGCGGTGGATATGATCGAGGAAGCCGGCTTCCGGGCGATCGAGGCACCGGATGCAGACACGGCGATCCGGCTGCTCGAAAGCCGCAACGACATCCGCCTGATCTTCACAGACATCGACATGCCCGGCTCGATGGACGGGCTGGCGCTCGCCCATGCGGTGGCCAATCGCTGGCCGCCGGTGCGCATCGTTGCGACATCGGGCCATTTCAGGGTCAGCGAAACCGATCTGCCCAGCGGCGGTCGGTTCATCCCCAAGCCCTATCGGCAACATCAGCTCGTCGACATGCTCGCCGGACTTTCAACAGCCGCCCGCCTTTAGCGTGTGTTGCAGAGCGTTGAAGCTTGACGCCCTCCTACGACCCGGCCACGCTGGTTCCAGCATACCAGCTTCTGGCGGGGGCAATCGATGTGGGCATCGCTGCAGCGCTTTCTCGACAGTTCAGTCTTTGCACCGCATGGCATCTGCCTGCTTTGGGACCCTGGTCTGATCTGGCTCCATGTCGGCGCCGACGCTCTGATCGCCCTCGCCTATTTTTCCATTCCCGTCGCGCTCACGATTTTCGTCGCCAAGCGGCGCGATGTGGAATTCGGCTGGGTGTTCTGGGCCTTCGCCCTGTTCATCATGGCCTGCGGCCTTACCCATGTGATGTCGATCTATACGCTGTGGGTGCCCGCCTACGGCCTTGAAGGCCTGGTCAAGGCGATGACCGCCGTCGCTTCGGTGATCACGGCCGCAATGCTGTGGCCGCTGTTGCCGAGACTGCTGGCAATTCCTTCCCCCGCGCAATTGCGGGAGACCGAGGCTGCGCTCATCGAGGAAAGCCGACATCGTCGCGAGGCAGAAGATCTGCTGCGCCATACCCAGAAGATGGAAGCGATCGGCCATCTGACCGGCGGCGTCGCGCATGACTTCAACAATCTCCTGACCATCATCAGCGGCAATCTCGAAATCGCCGAGCAGAGCCTTACCAACTGGACCGACGCTTCCCGCGACCGCCTAAAACGCGTGATCGCCAGTGCTGCCGGCGGCGCCCAGCGCGCCGTGGTGCTGACCCAGCGGCTGCTCGCCTTTGCACGACGACAACCGCTCGATCCGAAGATCGTGAATGTAAACGGACTGCTGCAGGGCATGTCCGAATTCTTCCAGCGCACGCTGAGCGAAAACATCCATCTGGAAATCGTTGGCGGCGCCGGCCTGTGGCAGGTCGAGGTCGACCCGAGCCAAATGGAAGCGGCGATCCTCAATCTCGTCGTCAATGCGCGCGACGCAATGCACAGCCAGGGCAAATTGACCATCGAGACCAGCAACGCCTTCATCGACGAAGCCTATGCGCAGCAGTCCAATATCGATGTCGGTCAATACGTCCTGATTTCCGTGACCGACGATGGGCCGGGCATGCCGAAAGACGTGCAGGAGCGCGCCTTCGATCCCTTCTTCACGACCAAAGAACCGGGACAAGGAACAGGCTTGGGCCTCAGCCAGGTCTACGGCTTCGTCAAGCAGTCCGGCGGACACGTGAAGATCTATAGCGAGGTCGGCGAAGGCACGACGATCAAGGTCTACCTACCGCGCAACACGCGTCAGCCGGACGACACCACGGACAACCAGAACCAGATCATCGGTGGCAAAGGCGACGAGATCATCATGGTGGTCGAGGACGATCCGGATGTGCGCTCCTATCTCGTCGAGATATTGGAGGGCCTCAACTATCAGGTTCGCGCCGCCTGCAATGCCGACGCCGCTTTGCGCGACTTTGCCGAGGACCCTGAACCGTTCGACTTGCTGCTGACCGACATCGTGATGCCTGGAATGAACGGACGATTGCTCGCGGACGAAATGACAAAGCTGCTGCCTGGCCTCAAAGTTCTTTTCATGACCGGCTATTCACGCAACGCCATCGTACATCAAGGGCGGCTTGATCCCGGCGTGTCGCTACTACAGAAGCCGGTCACGCATGCCGCGCTCGGCGGCAAGATCCGGGAGATGCTCGACAAGCGCTAGACTATGATGCGCAGCTCGAGACTGTACCGAAGGAGGGAAGCGCCCCGCGTGTCGCCTCATGCTGCACCAGCCAGCGCTCGAAATCCGGCACCGATAGCGCCGGCGCGTGTACGAAACCCTGGATGACGTCGCAGCCGAGCTCGGTCAACAGTCGGCGCTGGCCTTCGGTCTCGACGCCCTCAGCCACGACCGTCATATCGAGGCTCTGGCCGACACGGACGATGGCGCGCGTGATCGCAAGCGCACTGGCCTGGCTCTCGATGTCGCGCATGAAACTACGGTCGATCTTGAGTTCGCGCACCGGCAGATTGGCGAGCCGGCTGAGACTCGAATATCCCGTGCCAAAATCGTCCATCGACAGCCTGACACCAGATCTCCTAATCTTTTCCATGGTGTCGATGGCCGTGGAATGCTCGCTCATGACGACGCCTTCGGTGACCTCAAGCATCAGCATGTCGGGTGTCAGTTCGTTCTCGGCGAGAATTTTCCCCACCAGATCTGCCAGATCGCGATTCTGAAAATTGATCGGCGACATGTTGACGGACACACAAGGCACATCGAGCCCGGCACGGTGCCACGCGGCGAGTTGCCGACAGGCCTCGCGCAGCGACCACATGCCAATCAGCTCGATAAGGCCGTATTCTTCGGCAAGCGGAATGAACTTCGACGGCGGCACATCGCCGAGCACCGGATCACGCCAGCGCGTCAACGCCTCGGCGCCATAAATGCTGCCGTCGATGCGAACTTGCGGCTGATAGTGCAGGCGTAGCACACCCTGGATAATGGCATTGCGAAGCGCCGTGCTGAAAGCAAGCCTCTCCTCCGTGACGCGGTTCATGTCCGCACTAAAGAAGCGATAGGTTGAGCGGCCGGCAAGCTTCGCCTGATACATCGCCGCGTCAGCGTGTTTGAGCAGATCGTCGATATTGCGCGCATCGTCCGGATAGATGCTGACGCCGATACTGGCCGAGATCGGCACCGTTTTCGCATTGAGCTGAATCGGCGACAGCAGCGATTCCAGCAACCTGCTGGCGATGGCTGCAGCATCATCCGCATTGCACCTCGGCAACACGACGACGAATTCGTCGCCGCCCTGGCGGCTAAGCGTGTCGCCGGGACGAATATGTTTGCACAGGCGCTGGGTCACACTGACCAGAAGATCGTCGCCGACCGAATGCCCAAGGGTATCGTTGATGTCCTTGAAATGATCGAGATCGAGAAACATGACTGCGATCTTCTCATCCACTCCCGCCGCATCGATCTGCTGCGTCATCAACTGATGCAACCGGGCCCGATTCGGCAGCTTGGTCAGCGCGTCGAAATAAGCGAGGCGAGCGATCTCGCTTCGCGCTTCGTGACGCTCAATAGCGAGGGCACACAGATGCACGCAGTTGTCGACGATCGTCTGGTGCCAGCGGGTCGGCGTCCGGGATTCGCGAAAGTAGAAGCCGATGGCACCGATCACGCGACCGTCCTTGGCCTTGATCGGTGTCGACCAACACGCCTTCAGACCGGCTTTCAGCGGCAGCTCGTTGTACAGCAACCATTTGGGATCGGTCGCGAGATCGATGGACAGCACCGGCTCGCCACTGAATGCGGCCGCGCCGCAGCTCCCGACATCGGGACCGAGAACGAGACCGTCGATCGACGTCGAGAATTGCGGCGGCAGACGATCGCCGCCAAGCGGATGCAGCAAGCCGTCGAGATCGACATGAAGCACCGAGCACACCACATCGGGCGCGATCGCCTCGACCCGGCGGCAGAGATCGCCGATGACATCCAGCACCGGCATGTCATTGGCAAGGTTCTCGAGCGTGAGGTGCTGCAGCGAATGTATCTGCTTGCTCTCGGTGATATCCACGAGAACGGCGACAAAGTTTCTCACCTCACCGTTGTCGCCGCGATCAGCATTGACGTTGGTTGAAATCCAGATCTCCTCGCCATCCTTGTCATAGACGAGCAAGTCCTCCTGGCCATGTCCGTCGGCGTAGATGCGTTCATGAAAGCGGGCCAGCGCCTCACCATCGGTATACTCGCCTGTCAGCAGCTGTTCGGGATGCCTCCCCAGCGCTTCCATCAATGAGTAGCCGAACAGTTCGGTGAAGGCTTTATTAACATAGGTGATGTGCAGATCCCGATCCGTCACCATCACGACGCGGTCCGTCTTTTCTGCGACGAGCGCCATCAAGGCGTTCTTCTCCCGCAGCCTCACCTCATCGGTCACATCGCGCACAAAGCTGATGTCGAGGGTCTTCCCGCCGTATTCGACCCGCGAGATCGAGAATGCTCCCCAGGTCTCGCTGCCGTCCTTTCGACAGATGCGGAATTCGCGTCGCCCCTTGACGGGCGCGTTTGCGGGCAGCGCCGCCTTCAGCGCGATGACGCCATCGAGATCGGCGCGCATATCGTTCGGCACCAGCATATTGACCTTGCGGCCGACGACCTCACCACGGCCATAGCCCCACAGGCGCTCGGCAGCGGCGTTAAAATAGCGAATCTCGCCTCCTGCCGCAGTCATGACGACTGCATCGGCAGCATGTTCGAAAGTGGAGAACAGCGCCTGCGCAGCAGTGTTGGATTGCCCAAGAGGAAGCTGACCGATGGGACTCGACGACATGACTCGACCTTCACTCAATGGCATCGCCTGGCCGGCGAGCGGATGCACCGGTTCGCAGAGACTTGGCCGAGCGTACTTAAACACCAGTCTGCAAACTGTTTGAATGTGAGCGTCCAATCATCCGACAACGCCGGATGTAGTTAATGACGCATGAAGCCGATAGGAGCTATTTTCTGTCTGCCAAAATCTGATCTTGTTAAAAAAGGCACGCAACCGATTTTCGGGAAGTCTGCTCTAGGCAGCCGTCGAATCCGAGCTGTGCACATCGATATCGGGTATCGTGCGCGCGTTGCGGCACTCGGCAACGAGGGCTGTCCATCGCTCTGCATGACGCGCGGAGAGCCATACTTCGAGATCGGACGGCGCCATTCCGGGCGCGTGGATGAATCCCTGGATCACATCGCAGCCGAGTTCCGACAGGATCTTGTGTTGCCCCTCGGTCTCGACCCCCTCCGCAACGACGGTCATGTTGAGGCTTTGGCCAACGCGCACAACTGCAGTAACGATTGCGAGTGCGCAATCCTTCGTTTCGATATCGCGCATGAAACTGCGATCGATCTTCAACTCGCGAACCGGGAGCTGGGCCAGCCGGCTCAGACTGGAATAGCCGGTGCCGAAGTCGTCCATCGACAGCCCGATCCCCGCCTCTCGAATGCGCCTCATGGTCTCGATCGCCGTCGCCCGCTCATTCATCACCACGCTCTCGGTGACTTCGAGTACAAGGCGATTTGGCGACAGGCCATGCTCGGCCATGATGTCGACAATCAATGTCGGAAGTTCGGGATTCTCGAAGCTGACCGGCGACAGGTTCACGGATACGCACGGAATATTGAAGCCGTGGCTTCGCCAGTCCGCAATCTGCCGGCAGGCCTCCCGCAACGACCAGATGCCGATCAGATCGATCAGGCCGCATTCTTCCGCAAGCGGAATGAATTTGCTTGGCGAGATCGTCCCCAGGACCGGATCGGTCCAGCGCGCGAGCGCCTCGACGCCGTACAGACCACCATCGGCAGCACGGATCTGGGGCTGATAGTGCAGATGCAGCCCGCCCTGCGCAATCGCATGGCGCAGCGCGGTACTCAGCGCCAGGCGCTCTTGCGCGACACAATCCATCTGATTGCTGAAGAACCGATAGGTGGAGCGGCCCGCCTGTTTGGCATTGTACATGGCCGTGTCGGCATATTTCAGCAGGCAGTCGAGATCTCCTGCATGATCGGGATAGATACTGATGCCGGCGCTGACAGAGATCGCGACCTTGCTGCCTGCGATCTGCAGCGGCGCCGACAGCGCCTCGGTGATGCGCTGGGCGATCCCTGCAGCTTCGTCCGCGCCGCAATCCGGCAGCATGACAACGAATTCATCGCCACCCTGACGGCTAAGCACATCGCACGGCCGTAGATGGCTGTGCAGGCGCTGCGTCACTTGCACCAGCAGTTCGTCACCGGCCGAATGGCCGAGCGTATCGTTGACATCCTTGAAGTGGTCGAGATCGAGGAACATCACCGCGAGCTTCCCCTCACCCGTGCATTCGGTGACACCGCGCTCCATCAGATGGCGCATATGCGTGCGATTAGGCAGACCCGTCAGCGCATCGAAATAGGCGAGGCGCGATATCTGATTTCGCGCCTCTTCGCGTTCGAGCGCCAGCGCACCGAGATGCACGCAGGCATCGACGATGCTCTGGTGCCATCGGCTCGGACTGCGCGCCTCCCGATAGTAGAAGGTGAAAGTGCCGATGACGCGACCATCCTTGGCCTTGATCGGCGTGATCCAGCAGGCTTTCAACCCGGCAGCTACCGCAGCGCTACCGTGATTCCGCAAACTCTCCGATGCCGACAGATCGGGCACGAACACCGCCTCGCCATGATAGATGCTGCGTGCGGTGTCACTCCCTTCCGGCGCAACTCGCAGCCCTTCCATCGAGCGCACATGCGCCTTCGGCATGCTCGGGCCGCCGAGCGGGTGCAGCCTGCCGTCCGGATCGATATAAGAGAGCGAGCAGATCACGTCGGGGGCGAGCTGTTCGACCTTGCCGCACAGGTCATTCATGACCTCCAGTAACGGTCTCTCATCGGCAAGCGCTTCCAGAATGTGATGTTGCAGCGACTGAAGCTGTTTGCCTTCGGTGATATCCGTCAGCAGTGCGACGAGATGCTTGAGATTGCCCTGCTCGTCATGGATCGCGTTGACGGCTGTCGAGACCCAGATCTCGTTGCCAGCCTTGTCATAAACGAGGATCTCTTCCTCGGCAGCGCCCTCGGTCTGAATGAGATGATGCAGGCGCTCGATGGTGGCGGGATCGGTGTAGGGACCGTTGAGCAGCGCGTCGGGCGTCAGGCCGCGAGCCTCCTCGCGCGTATAGCCGAACAGTTCGGTGAAGGCATCATTGACATAGTCGATGCAGGCATCGTGGCCGGCAATGAAGATGGCGCGATGGGTCTTGTCGACCACCAGCGACAACCGCGTGATCTCCTCGCGCTGCCGGACTTCCGCGGTGACATCGCGCAGGAAGCCCATATAGGTGATCTCGCCATCGATCTCCACGCGCGACATCGACAACGACCCCCACAATTCGCTGCCGTCCTTGCGTTCAACCCGGACCTCGCGGCTACGGCCGACGATACGGTTAACGCCGGTCGTGCGGTTGGTGGCGATGTATTCGTCATGATTGCGCCGGAACGGCATCGGCACCAGCATGCTGACATTGCGGCCCAGGACTTCGTCGCGGCTGTAACCCCAGATCTGTTCGGCTGCCGCATTGAAATGCGTGACGTTGTTCTGAGCATCGATCATCACGACCGCATCGATGGCCTGTTCGAGGGCGGCCAGCAGCGACCGCGTCGTATCGCTCCGATGAGGCTCAACGAAATTCATAAGCGCAGCTCACAAACAATCGCAGGTCACAAACCGAGTGGAATCAAATGGCTCGGACGCCGGTTGCCCGACATAGGTGCGATAATATGTAAAAGTTGCCGCTAAATTGTTTGCTTATTGGATACCTACTTGCAGAACAAAAACATTATTAAGCAGCGGCTAATATGCCGCCCCTCACGATTGCATATGATCGTAAGAACAACTATCCAGCGAGGCTTTGGGCTACGCCTTCACTCATTTGAGTGAGATAGAAGACGCAGGACCGCAGAGTGAAGGATCGCTCAGCGTTAGTGTGCTTCCGCTGCGAGCACAGCCTCGACGCGAATTTCTTCGGTGAGACGCGCTTTCAGATCGGAGAAAGCCGGACTCGTCTTGATCGTGTAGTGGCGAGGATGCGGCAGATCGACCGGGATGTCTGCCTTGATGCGGCCGGGTCGCGCCGACATCACCACCACGCGAGAGGCAAGGAAGATCGCTTCCTCGATATCGTGGGTGACGAAGATCACGGTCTTGCGCTCGCGCTCCCAAATGCCGAGCAACAGCTCCTGCATCAAAGCACGGGTCTGGTTATCGAGTGCACCGAACGGCTCGTCGAGCAGCAGCATCTTGGGATCGTTGGCCAACGCGCGCGCAATGGCGGTGCGCTGCTGCATGCCACCGGAAAGCTGCTTGGGAAAGTGACCGGCGAAGCTGGTGAGGCCGACCTTGTCGAGCCAATCGCGCGCGATATTGCTGCGCTCCTTTTGCGAGATACCGCGCTCACGCAAACCGAAGGCGACATTCTCGGCGACAGTCAGCCAGGGAAACAGCGTGTAGGACTGAAACACCATGCCGCGGTCGGCGCCGGGACCGGTGATAGCCTTGCCATCCAGCAGGATGCGACCGGTGGTCGGCGTATCCAGACCGGCGACCATGCGCAGCAATGTGGACTTGCCGCAGCCGGATGGGCCCAGAATGGTGACGAAGTCGTTGTCGGCGACACTGAGATTGGCCGGCTCCAACGCACGCGTGGGCGAACCGCCGCGCACGGCCGGGAAAACGCGCGAGACGTTCTCGATGACGAGCTTGCTCAAATGATGCTCCACGGGAACAGGCGCTTGTTCACGGCTTTGAAGACGTAGTCCGAGATCAGACCGATGATGCCGATCACGATGATACCGAAGATGATCTGACCGGTGGCGAGCAGCGCCTGGCTGTCGATGATCATGTGACCGATGCCCGAGGACGAACCAATCAGTTCGGCCACGATGACATAAGTCCAGGCCCAGCCGAGCACGAGGCGCAGGATCTCCGCGATCTCAGGCGCAGCAGACGGGATGAGGACACGGCGGAGCACGCCGTCGTCCCTGGCGCCGAGGGTCAGCGACGCCTCGACGAGATCGCGGCGCACACTGCCGACGGCTACGGCGACCATCAGGATGAGCTGGAACACCGAGCCGATGAAAATCACCAGCAGCTTCTGCATTTCGCCGATGCCAGCCCATAGGATCAGCAACGGGATGAAGGCCGAGGCCGGCAGATAGCGCGCGAAAGACACGAAAGGCTCGAGGAAAGCCTCGATCGGTTTGTAGGCGCCCATCAGGATGCCGAGCGGCACCGCGACCAGCGCGGCGAGCACGAAGCCGCCGACCACGCGCCAGATCGTCATGCCGATATCGAACAGGAAACCCTGCTTGGTGAGCAGGAACCAGCCGTCCTCGACCATGGTCAGCGGATTGGCGAGAAAGGTCTTCGAGACGAAGCCGCCAAAGGTCGCGAACGACCAACCGGCCACGAATAGCACGAAGAAGGAGATGCCGAGCACCACGCGCGCAGGCGAGGAGATAGGGGCGAGTGGTTTCATGTGAGGCTCAGGCCGATATCAACAAATTCGGTCGTCATGCCCGGCCTAGCGCCGAGCATGACGGTGTTCTGGATTTACTGAATGAAGCGCGGATCGGCGAGCTTGGACATATCAGGCAGCTGCTTGATCACACCGATTTCGAGCAGCAGGTCTGCGGCTTCCTTCGAGAACGCAGCATGTTCGCCGGCGAAAAACTTCTTGTTCGCTTCCTGATCCTGCCAGCGCAGATACTGCGCCGACTTGCCGAACGCCTCGCCCGACTGCTTCACGTCGGCGCCCATGATCTCATAGGACTTGGCCTGATCGGCCTTGATCATGGCAACCGCCTCGAAATAGCTCTTGGCGAGCGCCTTCACCGCGCCCTCGTTTTCGGCGATGAACTTCGGCGCGCAACCGAACGTGTCCATGATCATCGGATAGTCGAGCGTGGTGGCGATGATCTTGCCGGCATCCGGCTTCTCGCGCACGGCGGAGAGATAAGGCTCATAGGTCATGGCCGCATCGTTCTGCCCGGCGATGAAAGCCTGCGCGGCCGGACCGGGCTCCATGTTCACAACCGAGACGTCCTTCACGCTGAGGCCGTTCTTCTTCAGAAACCAGGCAAGCGTGAAATAAGGCGCAGTGCCCGGCGCGGAGGCGGCGACCGACTTGCCCTTCAGATCCTTGATGGAAGCGATATTGCCGCGAACGGCCATGCCATCGGCACCGTAGGACTTGTCGAGCTGGAACAGCTGCGTGGTGGCAACGCCGTTGGCATTCCACACGACCCAGGTTTCCACCGTGGTGGCAGCGCACTGCACGTCGCCCGAGGCGATTGCGAGGTGGCGGCTGGCCTGCGGCACTTTCTTGATGGTGACGTCGAGACCGTTCTTCGCAAAGATGCCGGCTTCCTTGGCCAGCGTGAGCGGCGCGAAGCCGGTCCAGCCGGAAATAGCGATCGTGACCTTGGTCTGCGCCGCGGCAGGCGCGACCGCAAGAGGCGTTGCGACGAGAGCCGCGAGCGCGGCGGCGACGGATACTCCAATCAACTTCATAACCCACTCTCCTCAGCTAGTTTAGAATAATACTGCACGGCAACATGGTAGATGACCAGAGTCAATTTCCGCAGCACCGCTGCGACAGATGATTCCTATCGTTTCCATCACCCACGCCCCGCCGGCGTAAAGCGCGCAGTGAGCCGATACAGATCGTTCGGATAGGTCACGCGTACCGACGTAATGACCTTGCGCTTGCGCCAGGTGCGGCGCTCGACGACGAGACAGGCTGTTGGCTTCTTCAGAGCCAATGCCTGACGTGCATCGTCATCGGCGAGGGTGGCGGTGATCTGGTGCTCCGCCTCGCTCCATGGCACATGGCCGAGCAACCAGGTGCCGGGCGGCACGCGGGCGAAATCGATCTCCACCGCCGGCGGCACCATATCGAGATTGATCAGACGCTCCTCGTAAGCGAAGGGACGTCCCTTGGCGATATGACGACAGCTCAGCGCCAGCACGTCGCAACCTCGCTCCATACCGAGGCGATCGAGATCGTCCTTGGTGGCCTTGCGACGCTTGCGCGCAAGAAGTTCGTATTCATAGGCCTCGCCGCGCTTGGCGATCTCGGCCTGAATATCCGGAATATGCAGCACCGCAGATTGAACGACCGGCTTCGCGACGAAGCTCCCGACACGACGCTTGCGCTCGATGACGCCCGCCGCGGCCAGGCCGGACAGCACCTTGTTCACCGTCATCCGCGAGCATTGATAGGTCTCGACCAGCTCGTGCTCGAACGGAATGCGATGGCCGGGCGGCCAGCGGCCGGACACGATCTTCTCTTCGAGATCGGCCCGAATGCGTTGATAGAGCGCCGGCGGCGCAGCCTTGCCGTTGACGGGTTTTGCCGCGCGTGTCGCCATCACAAACCCGCCAGCCGTTTGACGACGCGGCGATAGCGCTCGGTGATATCGCCGCGCTTCAGGTGACGCCCGCTCTCGACGACTTGCCGGCCACCGACATAGACGCGAGCAATCGCCGAGTTGCCCGCGACGAAGGTCGCAGCATCGAGCCAGCGATCACCGCTCACACCACAAAGGTCGGGATTGGTATCGTCGAGCACCACAATATCCGCACGCTTACCGACCGCCAGCGCTCCTATCGCACGGCCCGACGCCTGCGCACCGCCCGCGAGCGCATGCTCGTAAAGAGCTCGGCCGGTAGATTCCCCGCTGCGCCGCCCAACGGCATTGCGGACGCGATGATGCAAACGCTGGCTGTATTCGAACTGCTTCAATTCGCCGAGCGCACTGATCTCGATATTGGAATCGGAACCGACACCGAACACACCGCCCGCCTCGATGAGCCGCGGACCTTCGAAAATGCCATCGCCGAGATTGGCTTCCGTCAGCGGGCAAAGACCGACAACGGCATTCGCTTCGGCAATGCCCGCGGCTTCTTCGGGCGTCAGATGCGTGGCGTGGATTAGGACCCAGCGCCGATCGACCGCGACATGATCCAGCAACCATTCGACCGGGCGCCGGCCGGACCAGGCGACGCAGTCCTCAACCTCTTTCACCTGCTCCGCAATATGCATATGGACCGGGCCAGCGGGGACAGCCTTCAGAACCTCACCAAGCGTTTCAGGCGTGACCGCGCGGAGCGAATGCGGCGCGATACCGATGGCCGCATCAGCGACGGGCCTGATCGTCTCTCGCGAATGCTCCAGCAAGGCAAGGAAACGGCCGGGATCATTGATGAAACGCCGCTGGCCATGAACGGGCGCGGCGCCGCCAAAGCCACTGTAGTTGTAGAACACCGGCAACAGTGTCAGGCCGATACCCGTTTCGACGCAAGCGCTTGCGATCCGCGACGCCATTTCCGCGAGATCGGCATAGGGCGCGCCATGCTCATCATGGTGGAGATAATGAAACTCGGCCACCGAGGTGAAGCCGCCTTCCAGCATCTCGGCATAGGCATAAGCGGCGACCGCCTCGACATCGTCAGGCGTCAACGCATCGATGAAGCGATACATCAATTGCCGCCAGGTCCAGAAGCTGTCCTGAGTTTCGCCGCGCAGCTCGGTGAGCCCGGCCATGCCGCGCTGGAACGCGTGGCTATGCAGATTGGGCATCCCGGGCAGCGCGACACCGCTGACAATTTCCGCGCCAGCGCTGCTCGAATTGTCGGCAACGGCCGCGATCGCGCCATTCTCGATCGTCAAAACGACGTCGCGCGCCCAGCCGCCGGGAAGCAGCGCATGGGCGAAGAACAGCTTTTTTGCAGCACTTTCTGCAGCACTTGGCGTGTGCATGGCCTTGGTCCGTTGCATTCAAAAGACGCTCGACAATAAGCGAGGGCGCTGATTATGTATAGACATAGAACGTCCCAAATGAGCGGCAGCGCCTCATGATCTCCGGTACTCACTCGTTCGATACCCTCTGGACCAATGCCCGTCTCGCCACCATGGCGGAGGGCGGGACTGGCCTTGGCATCATTGAGGACGGCTGCATTGCAGCAAAGGATGGCCGCATCGCCTTTATCGGCGCGATCTCCGAGCTGCCGCCCGGCACCGACGCTGCCAAGCGCATCGATTGCGGCGGGCGCTGGATCACGCCCGGCCTCGTCGATTGCCATACGCATCTCGTCTATGGTGGTCACCGCGCCAATGAATTCGCGATGCGGCTGGAAGGCGCCACCTATGAGGAGATCTCGCGCGCCGGCGGCGGTATCGCCTCCAGCATGACATCGACGCGCGCCGCGAGCGAAGCGCAGCTTGTCGCCAGCGGATTGAAGCGGCTCGATCATCTCATCGCCGAAGGCGTCACCACGATCGAGATCAAGTCCGGCTACGGGCTCGACAAGGAGACCGAGATCCGCTGCCTCAAGGCCGCACGCCAGCTCGGCCGGGAGCGCGATGTCGGCGTCGTCACGACATTTCTCGGCGCGCATGCGATGCCGCCGGAGGCCAAAGGCGACCGGGACGCCTATATCGACGGGGTCATCCGCGACACCCTGCCCGCGGTTGCAGAACTGAAGCTGGCGGATGCGGTGGATGCCTTCTGCGAGGGGATCGCGTTTTCGCCCGAGCAGACGGCCCGGCTGTTCAATGCTGCGAAGACATATGGCCTGCCGGTGAAGCTGCATGCCGACCAGCTCTCCAATCTGCACGGCGCCAAACTGGCGGCCGACTACGGTGCGCTGTCGGCCGACCATCTTGAACACACCGATGAAGACGGCGTCATCGCACTGACCAAAGCCGGTTGCTGCCCGGCGCCTACTATACACTGCGCGAGACCCAGGCGCCGCCGATCGCACTGTTCCGCAAGCACGGTACGCATCTCGCGCTCGCCACCGACAGCAATCCCGGCACCTCGCCGCTGACATCGCTCCTGCTCACCATGAATATGGGCGCGACGCTGTTCCGCATGACCGTGGACGAGTGCCTGCTGGGCGTGACGCGCGAAGGCGCGCGGGCGCTCGGCAAGCTGAACGAGATCGGCACGCTGGAAGCTGGAAAATTCTGCGATCTCGCGATCTGGGACATCGAGACACCGGCCGAACTCGTCTACCGGGTCGGCTTCAATCCGCTTCACGCGCGCGTCCGGCACGGCCGGACCACCATTACGACTTGAGGACCACCAACATGGATCGAGCCAAGAATTCGCGCCTCGTGCGCAGCCCGCGCGGCACCGAGCTCTCGGCCAAGGACTGGCTGACCGAAGCGCCGCTGCGCATGTTGATGAACAATCTCGATCCGGAAGTCGCCGAGAACCCCAACGAGCTCGTGGTCTATGGCGGCATCGGCCGCGCCGCACGCAGCTGGGAGGCGTTCGACCAGATCGTTGCCTCGCTGCGCAACCTCAACAATGACGAGACGCTGCTGGTGCAGTCCGGCAAGCCGGTCGGCGTATTCCGCACCCATGCGGATGCGCCGCGCGTGCTGATTGCGAACTCCAATCTCGTACCGCGCTGGGCCAATTGGGAGCACTTCAACGAGCTCGATCGCAAGGGCCTGATGATGTACGGCCAGATGACCGCGGGCTCGTGGATCTATATCGGCTCGCAGGGCATCGTGCAGGGCACCTACGAGACGTTCGTGGAAGCCGGCCGCCAGCATTACAATGGCGATCTCTCCGGCCGCTGGATCCTCACTGCCGGCCTCGGCGGCATGGGCGGCGCACAGACGCTGGCGGCCACCATGGCGGGCGCCTCGTGCCTCGCGGTCGAGTGCCAGCCAAGCCGCATCGAGATGCGGCTGAAGAGCGGCTACGTGGACGTCCAGGCCAAGGATCTCGACGACGCGCTCGCGATCATCGAGAAGGCGAAGCAGGACAAGAAGGCCATCTCGGTGGCGGTGCTTGGTAATGCCGCCGATATCTTCCCGGAACTCGTGCGTCGTGGCATCAAGCCGGACATCGTGACCGACCAGACCTCGGCGCATGATCCCGTGAACGGCTATCTCCCGAAGGGCTGGACGCTCGCGGAATGGGAAGCCAAGCGCAACAGTGATCCCGCCGCGGTCGAGAAAGCCTCGCGAAAGTCCATGAGCGAGCATGTCCGCGCCATGCTCGACTTCCACAAGATGGGCGTGCCCACCGTCGATTACGGCAACAACATCCGCCAGATGGCCAAGGAAGAAGGCGTCGATAACGCCTTCGACTTCCCCGGCTTCGTGCCCGCTTACATCCGTCCGCTGTTCTGCCGCGGCATCGGTCCGTTCCGCTGGGCCGCACTGTCCGGTGATCCCGAGGACATCTACAAGACCGACGCCAAGGTGAAAGAGATCCTCGGACAAAACAAGGCGCTGGTGAACTGGCTCGACATGGCGCGCGAGCGCATCCAGTTCCAGGGCTTGCCGGCGCGCATCTGCTGGGTTGGCCTCGGCGATCGCCATCGCCTCGGCCTCGCCTTCAACGAGATGGTCGCCTCAGGCGAACTGAAAGCGCCGATCGTCATCGGCCGCGATCATCTGGATTCCGGCTCGGTCGCCAGCCCGAACCGCGAAACCGAAGCCATGAAGGATGGCTCTGATGCCGTTTCGGATTGGCCGTTGCTGAACGCACTGCTGAATTGCGCTTCTGGCGCAACCTGGGTGTCGCTGCATCATGGCGGCGGCGTCGGCATGGGCTTCTCGCAGCATTCCGGCATGGTGATCGTTGCCGACGGCACACCGGAAGCCGCCAAGCGGCTCGAACGCGTGCTGTGGAACGATCCCGCCACCGGCGTGATGCGTCATGCCGATGCGGGCTATGACATCGCCATCGCCTGTGCTGAGGAACACGGCCTCAATCTGCCGTCGCTGCACGCCAAAGGTTGAGCCAGACGGATGCAGATTCTCCGTGCCGCCGATTACAAGACCATGCCGTGGAAGAACGGCATGGGCTCGACGACGGAGATCGCGATCCATCCGGCAGACGCAAAACTGGACGACTTCGACTGGCGCGTCAGTATGGCGCAGGTTGCCAGCGATGGCCCGTTCTCATTGTTTGCCGACATCGACCGCACCTTGCTGGTACTTGAAGGCGACGGCATCGACCTCAGCGTTGCCGGTTGCGCACCCGTGCGGATCGATCGCGAGAGGATTCATTCGTTCCCGGGCGACCGGCCGACATCGGCCAAATTGGTGGGTGGAGCGATTATCGATCTCAACATCATGAGCCGTCGCAATGCAGTGCATCACGATGTGAGGCGCATAAAACTCGCACAAAGCCTGGACTTTATCGTTTCTACGCGAACGATCTTCGTGACCGAACAAGGTGAGGTTGAGATCGTCGCCCCGACGGCAACGGCTCTGCTCGGCACGCGCGATGCGATGGTCGTGGATGAAACCACGCCGCATCTCACGTTCAGTACAAAGGGCGCAGCGCAGATCATCGCCATTCAGTTCCGGTAGCTATATCCGGATTTCCGCATCGATTCTGATGGCTTCATAAATTGAAGAAATGCCATAAAGATCAAATATATAACATATACTAATTACGGATATTTGATTAGCAGGGAATCACTGCAACACTCAGTCTGATCAGAGGCAACGAAGAGGCGAGGATTCGATGCATCGCAGACATCACAACATTCCTATCGAAATCGTGCGTACGGTTGTTGCGATCTCTGAAGCGGGCAGCCTGACCAAGGCGGCCGATCAAATGGGCCTGAGCCAGCCCGCAGTGAGTTCGCAGATCAAACGCCTCGAACAGATCGTCGGCGGCTCGTTGTTCAGCAAGACACCGAACGGCAGCTGCCCCACCGATCTCGGCAAGCTGGTGCTCGCGCAGGCACGCAAGATCATTGAAGCCAATGATCAGGTGCTCGCCCTTGGCGGCGCCGACAGCAATTCGGGGCGCTTGCGGCTTGGATTGAGCTCGCTGCTCAGCCGTCAATTCGTCGAGCATCAAGCCAACAGCCTTGGCGACGTGCACATCCAGGCTGGCGCCTCGCACGAAATTTCCAGCGCACTGGTCGAAGGCCATATCGATGTCGCATGCTTCTATCAGCGCGGTGACATCGATGCCGACCTCGCCACACTGATCGTCGATGAATACGAAGATCGCCTTGTCTGGGTGCGGTCGAAGAATTTCGTGCTCAGCCCCGGTGCGCCGATCCCGATCGTCACCTGGACCAATGATGACTGGATGATCAATACGCTGACGCGCCATGGGCTCTCCTACCGGATCGCTTTCAGCAGCCAGGACTATGACGCCAAGAAGTCCGCCGTCGAGGCCGGCATCGGCCTCACAGCGATGCCGAGCCGGATGATTCCGAATGGCCTGGTCTGGGCAAAGGAATATTACTTGCCGGAGCTTCCGACCATCAAGAACCTGCTCTGCATCCGGCAGGGCCTGAGTTCAAGCCGCGTGCTGGAGTTGAAGAACCAGCTCTCCGAACTGTTCATGTATCACTCGGCACCGAGGGAAACCCACAAAGTTGCCTGACGAGGCCACCTATTTTCGCGAGCAGGCCGAGCGCTGCGAAAAACTCGCGCGCGAGGCCGATGACCCCGCCATCCGCGAGCGGCTGCTGAATCTTGCGATGGAATACAGTCGCCGCGCGCAAGTGCGTCCGCCACCGCCGCCACGACGACGCCGGCCGCCGACCTATCCGAACCGCGGCTGACCCCCAGTTCCGACGCGCTGCGCAGCCGCAGCTCCGCATATCCGCGACGTCGACACCATCATCTCGCTGAAAGATCGCGTCGTTGCCGAGCCTCGTTGCAACGAACTGATCGCCCCCTGCTCTCTTCATGCGGAGCTTGTCCAAGGGCAACCGCGGCAGCGAGCGAACAGCACGGCGGCGCTTCATGACGCCATTGTGAGCCGGCCCATTGTCGCAAAGGCCCATTTATAACGGTTCTAATCGAAAACTTCGGTATGTCTTGACCTGACTTGATGGCTGCTCGACAAGGTCCGGCATGACGCTCCCTGAGACCACTTCACCTGCAACGATAGATCGCGATATGCGCCTCGGCGAAGCCCCACGCGGTTTCGTCGGCACCATCGTTGCGCTGCATCCCGAAAGCGCCGGGCCGACCTCGCACGAACTCGAACAGTATCTGCTCGAGATGGGTTTCACCGAGGGGGCGCGGGTCGAAATCCTGCATCAGGGTGCGATCAGGCAAGACCCGATCGCAGTGCGCGTCGATAACATCACGATCGCCGTGCGCCGGCGGGAAGCAATGGCAGTTCTCGTAAAATGACGATTTCAGACGTGACCGGCGAGCGTTTCAATCTCGCGCTGGTCGGTGTTCCCAACAGCGGTAAGACGTCGCTCTTCAATGCCCTTACCGGCAGTCGCCAAAAAGTCGCCAACTATGCCGGCGTCACCATCGAGCGGAAGAGCGGCGCCTTCGTCACGCCTGCCGGCCGCCAGGTAACTCTGCTCGACCTGCCCGGCACCTATTCTCTCCGCGGTCGCAGCCCCGATGAAATCATCACCCGCGATGTCGTACTCGGTAAACGGCCGGGTGAGGCAGCGCCCGATCTCATCTTGTGTATTGCAGACGCCACCAATCTGCGCCTGACGCTGCGGCTGATCCTCGAATTGAAGCGCACCGGCCGACCGCTGCTGATGGTGCTCAATATGTTCGATATCGCGCAGCGCCGCGGCATCGCGATCGACGTGGAAGCCATGTCCGCCGCACTGGGCATTCCCATCATCACCTCCATCGCGGTGAAGAAAGGCGGCGCCGATGCGCTCCGCCAGCGCACCGACGAGCTCGCGGCCAGTATGCCCGCACCGGCTGCATCCAGCGAATGGGCGCAGACGAGCATTGCGGACCTCAAAGCCTATCAACGCGAGGCCGACCGCATCATCCGCGAGACGGTGACGATGCCCGCAAAGCCGGACACGCTGACGACCCGCGTCGATGCCGTGGTCCTACACCCGGTCTGGGGGCTGGTCCTGCTGGCGTCGATCCTGTTCGTGATGTTCCAGGCGGTTTTCTCCTGGGCGCAGCCGTTGATGGAATTGCTGTCTGATTCCTTCGGTGCGCTCGGCACACTGGTGGCGCAGGTCATGCCCGAGGGCATATTCCAGAGCTTCCTTCAGAACGGTCTGATTGCCGGCGTCGGCAGCGTGCTCGTGTTTCTGCCGCAGATCATCATCATCTTCCTGTTCATCCTGTTGCTGGAAGACTTCGGCTACATGGCCAGGGCGGCGTTCCTGATGGACCGCATCATGGGCGGCGCCGGCCTGCATGGCCGCGCCTTCATCCCGCTGTTGTCCAGCTTCGCATGCGCCATTCCCGGCATCATGGCGACGCGCGTGATCGACAACCGACGCGACCGCTTTACGACCATCCTGATCGCGCCGCTGATGACCTGCTCGGCACGCATCCCGGTCTATACGCTGATCATCGCAGCCTTTATTCCGGCGACGAATGTCTTCGGCTGGATCAATCTACAGGGCCTTGTGATGTTCGGCCTCTACGTCACCGGCATCGTCAGCGCGCTGCTCGTATCTTTCGTCATCAAGTTCTTTATGCTGCGCGACTACCAGCCCGCGCCGTTCATGCTGGAATTGCCTGACTACAAGCTACCGCGCCTGAAGAGCATCGCCATCGGCGTCTATACGCGAGCCAAGATGTTCCTGCAGCGCGCGGGCACGACGATCCTGTCGATGATGATCCTGATCTGGTTCCTGGCCTCGTTCCCGCAGCCGCCGGCCGGCGCCGAGGGTCCAGCGATCGACTACAGCCTCGCAGCTATCATCGGCAAGGCGCTGGAGCCGCTCTTCGCGCCGATCGGCTTCAACTGGCAGATCGTGGTGGCGCTGATCCCAGGCATGGCGGCCCGCGAGGTCGCGGTCGGCGCACTCGGCACGGTCTATGCGATCGAGGGCGGCAAGGAAGCGGCCGAGGCGATCGGCCAGGCGCTGACCAGCAAATGGAGCCTCGCCACGGCGCTGTCGTTCCTTGCCTGGTTCATCTTCGCCCCGCAATGCGCCTCGACGCTGGCGGTGATCCGCCGCGAGACCGGCGGCACCAAGTGGATGTTGATCACCTTCTTCTACATGTTCGCGCTGGCCTATCTGGCGAGCCTGGTCACGTACAAGGTCGCGGTCGCTGCGGGACTGGGGTGAGCCGTAGGGCGGATGAGCAAAGCGCAATCCGCCGCAGCCGTCGCCACATACATTCGGCCGGCGGATTACGCCTCCGGCTCATCCGCCCTACAAGCTACGCTTCAAAATCCCGCCGCGTGGCCATCCTTGCGCGGATCGGAGCCGGCGACATAGCCGCCGTCGATCCTGTGCACCAGTTGCGCGCCGCCGAAGCCGAAGGCCGAGTCCGGCGGTTCGCGGACGATCTGATGGCCGCGGCTCTTGAGCTCGGCTGCGACCTCGTCCGACACGCCATTCTCGATCGCCACCCTGAGCCCATCGACATAGCGCCAGCGTGGCGCGTCTGCCGCCGCCTGCGGATCCTGTCCCCACAGCTGCATGCGCAGCATCATCTGCAGATGGCCCTGCGCCTGCATCGGCCCCCCCATCAGGCCGAACGCCATCAGCGGCTGATCACCACGCATGACGAAGCCCGGAATAATGGTCTGGAACGGCCGTTTGCGCGGGCCGACCTGATTGGGATGCCCCTCATCGAGCACGAAGCCGAAGCCGCGATTCTGCAGGCTGATGCCGGTGCCGGGCACCACCACGCCGGAGCCGAAGCCGGAATAGTTCGACTGGATGTAGGACACCATCATGCCGGAGGCGTCGCCGGTAGCCAGACACACGGTCCCCCCCGTCTTCGGCGCACCGGCGCCGAAGTCCTGCGCGCGGCTGCGGTCAATCAGCTTCGCGCGCGATGCGAGATAGGACGGGTTCTGCAGATGCGCCACAGTGACATCGCGCATGTAGTCGAGATCGGCGGCGTAGGCATAGGCATCGGCGAAAGCGAGCTTCACCGCCTCGATCTGTAGATGCAGCGCGTCGGCGCTGTCGACGACCAGACCATCGATGCCCGCAGCCTGGATGATGCCGAGCGCCATCAGCGCCACGATGCCCTGCCCGTTCGGCGGGATTTCGTGCAATGCCGTGTCGCCGAACGTCTGCCGGATGGTGCCGCACCAGTCGTTGCAATGGGCGGCGAGATCGGCCTCGTCGAGAACGGCACCATGCTGGCGCGCAAAATCCGCGATCCGCCCGGCGAGTTCGCCGCGATAGAACGCATCCCCCTTGGTCTCGGCAATAAGCTTCAGCGAATAGGCGTGCCCCGGCATCCGAAACAATTCGCCAGCCAACGGTGCGCGGCCATTCGGCGTGAAGGTCTCGGCGAAGCCCGGCTGGCTCTTCAATTCCTCCGCACCGCGCCGCCACAATTCGGCGATCACCGGCGAAACATGGAAGCCATTCTCCGCATAGGAGATCGCAGGTTCGAAAAGCTGTGCGAAAGGCAGCTTGCCGAAACGCTCGGAGAGATCGACCCAGGCCGACACTGCGCCCGGCACGGTGACACTCTCCCAGCCGCGATGCGGGAAGGTCTTGCGGCCGGCAAAGCGATCCGGCGTCCAGCCTGCGGGCGAGCGACCGGAAGCGTTGAGTCCGTGCAGGTCCTTGCCATCCCACAGGATGCAATAGGCGTCTGAACCGATGCCGTTGCCAGTCGGCTCCACTACCGTCAGCGCGATCGCCGCCGCCAGCGCCGCATCGAGGGCATTGCCGCCGCGCTCCAGCATCCGCAAACCGGCTTGCGTCGCCAGCGGCTGTGAAGCCGCCACGACATTCCGTGCCATCACGGGCGAGCGGCGGGAGGCATAAAGGCCATCATGTCGGAACTGCATGGTCACCAAATCCACTTCTCTTCGACTAGCGGGCGAAGATACGACCGCCGCGCCCATGCCACCAGACGCAAAAAGGGCATGGGTGCGAACACCCATGCCCTTCAGCGAGATCGAAACTGACCGAGGCGCGCTTACACCCGCTCGATGATGATCGCCGGCGCCATACCGCCCGCCGCGCACATGGTGACGAGGCCACGCTTCAGGTTGCGGCGCTCCAATTCGTCCAGGATCGTGCCGACCAGGATCGCACCGGTGGCGCCGATCGGATGGCCGAGCGCGATCGAGCCGCCATTGACGTTGACCTTGCTGGTGTCGAGCTTGAGGTCACGGATGAACTTCGCAGCCACGACGGCGAAAGCTTCGTTGATTTCCCAGAGATCGATATCGTCCTTGGTGAGGCCAGCCTTCTCCAGCACCTTCTTCGCCGCAGGCACCGGTGCATTCAGCATCAAGGTCGGGTCATCGCCGATATTGGCCATGGCAACGATCCTGGCGCGCGGCTTGAGGCCGTGCTTGTCGGCGTAGGCCTTCGAGGTCAGCAGCAGCGCGGCGGCGCCGTCGACCACGCCGGACGAATTGCCGGCGTGATGGAAGTGTTTGATCTCGAGATCCGGATATTTCTGGTTGATCTGCTTGCGATAGGTCATGCCCTTGTCGTCAAGCGGATAGTCGGCCATCGCGGTAAAAGCCGGTTTCAGGCCGGCGAGACCTTCGGCGGTGGTGTCCGGACGCGGATATTCATCCCTGGCCAGCACCACATTGCCGTTGTCGTCGGTGACCGGGACGAGACTCTTGTCGAACCGGCCTTCCTTGATGGCAACGGCCGCGCGGCGCTGGCTTTCGAGGCCGAGCGCATCGAGTTCCTCGCGGGTGAAACCTTCCATCGAGGCGATAGCGTCGCCGCAGATGCCTTGATGCGACTGCGGATGCACGCGGGCGAGGCGCTCATTGCCCGACCCCATGCCGAGCGGACGCTTGCCGGCTGCCATGTCCTCCGCCGCCATCGCACCGGTGAGCGACATCATCTCGGTGCCGCCGGCGATCACCACGTCTTCCATACCGGACATGATCTGTGCCGCGGCGAAATTCACTGCGGTGATGCCACCGCCGCAGAAACGGTCGAGGGTCGTGCCGGAGGCCTTGATGTCGTAGCCGGCGTCGAGCGCCGCCATGCGGCCGAGATCGCCGCCTTGTTTGCCGCGCTGGGTCGAGGTGGACCAGATGATGTCATCGACATCGGCCGTGTTGAGCTTGTTACGCTCGGCGATCGCCTTCAGCACCGTGGCGGCGAGATGCTGCGGATGATGTTCGGCGAGCGCACCCTTGCCGACCTTGCCGATCCCGCGCGGGGTCCGGACTGCGTCGATGATATAAGCGTCGGCCATTGGTCTTCCTCCAGATTTTACAGTGTTTTTCTGGGGTCGAGATTGGCCATGCGGGGGCTGAAGTCAAGGCGCAGCGATGGCATGCGCGCCTGCCAAAAATGGCGGAGCCACCAATCTGGCCGACGCGTCTAGGCCTGGAGCAGAAACGACAGGGCCGTTTCGCAGCGATCCTCGACCTTGAGCGTAAGGAGATCGTCGGCGCGGGTGCGGCCGAGATTCACCGCCGCAATGGGAATGCCCTTCTTCGCCGCCATCTGCACGAAGCGGAAGCCCGAATAGACCATCAGCGACGAGCCGACCACCAGCATCGCATCCGCGGCCTCCAGCCGGTCACGCGCCTCGTCGACGACATCGCGCGGAACGGTCTCGCCAAAAAACACGACATCCGGCTTCAGCACACCGCCGCAGGCGATGCAGGCAGGCACATCGAAGGCTGCAAAATCCTCATGCTCCAGATCGGCGTCGCCGTCGGGCGCATCAGGCGCATCGAACGCCAGCCACGCGCCATTGCGATGACCGAGTTCGTGCTGAAAATCGCTGCGCGGCATCTTCACTCCACAACCCATGCAGCGCACTTGATCGAGCCGTCCGTGCAGATCGATGACACGCTCGCTACCTGCGCTCTGATGCAGCCGATCGACATTCTGCGTCAGCAGGATTTCGCTGCGACCGGCTTGCTCCAACCGCGCCAACGCATGATGCGCGCCGTTAGGTCGTGCCTGTCCGAAACGGCGCCAACCGACCATGCTACGCGCCCAGTATCGCTTGCGCGTCATCTCGCTTGTCATGAAACTGTCATAACTAACCGGCGGCGTACGTTTCCAGTTGCCATGGCTGTCACGATAATCGGGAATGCCCGAATTGGTGCTGCAGCCAGCGCCTGTCAGCACGAACAGACGTCGGTGGCGGGTGACGAAATCTTCGAGAATTCCCTTGTCGATCATCGCGTTGATCTATGTCGCCCCGATCGAATGTCCAGCCGCCTTGAATGTGACGCGCCTGACGCAGGTAACATAATCTATTCAAAAATCGGTCATGCCGTTGCGGGTTAGACAATCCGTCTGCTAGAGTACCTCTGCGCAAAGAGACCAACCCGTAGAGTGAGTCATGACCCTACAGACCAAAGTTGCTTCCACCTCGCGCGAGCAGTTCATGCAGATCGTTCAGGAAGAACTCGCCAAGTTCGAAAGCGCCGAGCGCGAACTTCGCAAGAGCGCCAAGAAAGACCGTGTGAAAGAGCTCAAGCTGCCGGAGGAACTGGCTCACTAGATTTTAAGATACAAGTTTCTATTTGAAGTTCCGAAGCGACTTCATGCGACGAACCAAGGTCACCTTTTCGGTGGCCTTTTTCTTTCCAACTTTCCTTGTGACAACCTAGAGCTTTAAATCACCGCAAAACATCGCCGTCCGATTGTATTTCACATTCCCTTCATGAAGCGGCTTTAGCGACCCCCTTTAACTTCAACTTCACGAAAATCCGTTGAGCAAATGGCGAAGTCATCGAAGCTCGTAGCGACCAAGCGCGGAAAGATTCTTCTGGTTCGGCGCGTCAAGGATGGTCTGTGGATGTTCCCCGGCGGCCGCAAGCTGCCGCGCGAGGACGACAAGGTCTGCCTGCGCCGCGAGATCAATGAAGAACTGCCGAAGCTGAAACTCGGCCGCCTGACGCTCTGGAAAGAGGTCAAGACGACCAACCGACACTCCGGACGCAAGATGAGCGACTCGATCTTTATCGCCAAGAAGGCGACCGGCCAACTGCATATCGGCGACAAGAAGGAGATCGACCGCGCCGTGTGGCGCAAGCCGCGCGGCGGCATGCGCCTGACGCCGACCTCGCGCTACATCCGGGACAAGCTATTCCCGCGGACATAGGCGCAAGTACTTGGAAGGTAGTTTACCGGCATGCGCTCCGGGATTCGGATTACCATGGCTGTTAGACACGCCGTTTCTCCCGAACTGACGGCATCGCCATAGAGGCACTGCGATGCCGTTTTCTTCAACGAGCGACTTTTGCCGGATCAGCTCAACGCCTTGAGCACCATTACGCTGTCGACATACTGGGTCATGCGCATGATCCTGCCGTCGCGGACCTCGTAGAGATGGGCGAACGACGCGGTCATGGATTTTCCCGTCGCCTTGTAGCGACCGGAATACACGCCGAAAGCGGCGACCCTGTCGCCTCCTCCAGATAAGCGTGGACGTCTGCCTTGTAACCCTCCCACTCCGTGGCAAGGCGATGAAAGACGCCCTGCATCAGAGCGTCGACGCCAACATAGGCGCCGGCGTAAGGGAAACCGGCAGCCTCGGTCCATTCGACGCCCGGAGAGAAAACGGCAAGAAGGTTCTTGCCGTTTTCATCAGACGATCCGTCATAGGTCCTGCGGATCAGGTCGAGATTTGCGGCCATGTCAGCCCCACTTCATCTCGCCCTTGGCAACCTTCGAACCGATATCGAGCGCGACGCCCATACCAAGTCCCGGGAAGCGCGCTTCCATTGCAGCCTTGAGAGCGGCTGCGTCCTTGGCCTTGGCCAACTCTTCTTCGAAGGCGAGCAGATATTTCTTGGTGTGCTCGACCGCCGAAAGATCGGTTTTTGCGTCCAGTACCTGATGGCCGGCCACGACGATGGCAGGCTTGCGTGCGGCGATCCGGTCGAGATTGGCGATCCAGGCAGCTCGCACTTCCTTGGTCTGCGTGTCGGCCGTCCAGACATGAACGCCAGAGAAGATCATGACGCCGCCGAACACCGCATTCAGCGAACGCACGAAAAGATAGCGGCGATTGGCGAGCCCCTCAGCCTTGACGATCTCGACCGTCTCGCCGTCGACGGTAAGCGAGGGACCATCGAATGCTACCGGCAGCTCAATATCGGCGAGACTCTGCGGACCGTTCTCCTTCAGCTGCGGCCCCCAGGTCACGAGTTTCTTCTCGACGTTCCCCTTGATGGCAGCGAGCGTATCCGACGACGCAATCGTCTTCGCGTCCGGAAAAGCGTCACGCACCGGCTTCAGGCTGAAGTAATAATCGGGGTCGGACTGGCTGATATAGATCGTGGTGAGCTTCTTGCCCGAAGCCTTGATCGCCTCGACGAGTGCTCTTCCATCCGGATAGGTGAAGCCACCGTCGATCAACAAGGCTTCGGTGGGACCGGTGAGCAGAACCGGCGCACGGAAGAAGCCGTTCGGACCCGCGGGAAAATGCTTCCAGCTCAGCTTGGTGCTTGCGGCGCTTCCGACATTGGCGGGCGCGAACAACGCCGTTGCACCGACGGCGAGTGACGTCTTCATGAGGTTTCTCCTGGTCAGCATGGCAGTCTCCATTTCCAAATTGCAGTGCCCTGGATGTTTTCAGGGTGCGCTTTCTACAATTCACGCGGCTTGGAGCTCGCGTATCAGCGTGTCGAAGTCGCCGAACAACGCCCCGCCGGGCAGCAGACGTCGCTTCGTGCCTTCTCCGATCACGATTGCCGGCACGCCATTGGCGCCGAAGCGGGCCATGTCGGACCGCGCCGCGTCGATCCGGCGACGATAGGCTGCAAGTAGATCTTCATCCGGCGTTCGGACACGATCGGCCGCATCCGCCCAGCCCCTCTCGGCCAGAATGTCGGCGACAACCGAGCGATCCGAATTGTCGCGGCCTTCGACGTAACGGCCGTACTGCAGCGCCTTGAGGGCGGGCAGCTCGAGCGCCGGATCGTTGAGCCCAGCGGCTATGACGCCAAGCGTTCCCGGGGCGGAATCGAACATTCGATTTGCGTCACCCAGGATGCGACTTCGATAGGCTTCCGAGAAAGGCTGTCCGGTCAGGCGGGCGATGCGCTGGTCGTTCTGCCAGGCATAGCTGGCAAAGGACGCATCCATCGGACGCGCACCCTCGCCAGCGAACAGTCCGGTGGGGGCAAGATCCACGACAAGACCATCCCATAGCGCGAGGCGCTCCAGAGCGGGACCGGCGCCGTAGCACCACCCGCAAAGCGGGTCGAAAAGATATGTAATCCGCATACCAGCGCGCCTCCTGACGATGTTGCGCCAAGATAGCCGCTGCCATTGTTTGATAAATAACGCGTATCATGACAATCTGTATGCCATAGACTTACAATATGAGGACCCAGGCTTTGGAAGCGGTCAACCTGAACCGGCTCGCTTATTTCGCGGCCGTGGTGGATGCGGGCTCTTTCACGCGGGCAGCCGAACGGCTCGGCATTACGAAGACGGTCGTCAGCCAGCAGGTGGCGAGACTGGAGGAGGAACTCCGGACCACATTGCTGATGCGGACGACGCGAAGTGTGGAGCCGACCGAAGCGGGCCGCTTGCTCCATTCCCGTAGCGTGATGATCCTGCGCGAAGCCGAGGACGCCATCGGCGAGATCACGCAGTCCAACGCGGAACCCAGGGGATTGCTCCGGATTGCCGCCCCGAACGACTTCGGCGCCTCCGCCGTCGCTCCCCTCGCAGCAGCGTTCACGCGGAGCTACCCCGCCTGCCAGATCGATCTCGTTCTGTCCGATGCCCGGATTGATCTGTTGGCCAATCAGATCGACCTGTCGATCCGCGTTGGTTGGCTCGACGATTCCAGCCTGCAGGCAAGAAGGGTGGGATCATTCCTGCAATATCTCGTCGCCGTGCCGGAGATGGCAGCGCAGTTTCCGCTTTCGGAGCCTGAAGACCTCGCTTCGGCGCCCTTTGTTGCCAATGGTGCGTTGAAAGAACCGCTTGTCTGGCATTTCGCGAGACGCGACGTCGAACGCCACACAGTGCGAACGCGGCCCCTGCTTACGATCAATGCGACCCCGGCCGTTTTGGCGGCAACGCTCGCCGGTGGCGGCTACTCGGTGCTCCCGGATTTCGTGGTCGAGGAAGCCTTGGCTTCCGGCAAGCTGGTAAAAGTCCTGGCGGACTGGGAGCTTCCGGCAGGCGGTGTTCATGTCGTCTATCCCACGGCCCGCTACCGGCCCGCCAAAGTCACTGCCTTCGTCGCCATGCTCGTTGCGCGGCTGAGATAGCGGGATCGACCGAACACGGTTGCCAGCTCCGAGAGAGGCTCCTGGCCTGGATCTCGGCAAGCGCGTCGGCATCAGGTCGTCCGGCTCAAAACCGACGACAAATAAGCTCATGATTTTGCTGAAATTCGTTGCTGGCCACCAGCAACCTGGGGAGCCGATGGTGCCCAGGGGCGGGATCGAACCACCGACACTGCGATTTTCAGTCGCATGCTCTACCAACTGAGCTACCTGGGCGCCGCCCCCGGCGAACCGAGGGAGCGCCGGTTTATAGTCAGGCAAATCGGCGCTGTCCACCCGCATGACAGCGATTTTACAGAGAGAATTTCGTCGTCAAAACAAGGCCAAGCGGCGGGCCATGACTGCCACCTGGATAACCGGCCTATTCGCCGTCCTCGTCATCGGTCGGACGGCCCGGAATCGCATAATTGCCGGACAGCCAGCGATTGAGATCGACGTCGCGGCAACGCTCCGAGCAGAACGGATTCGAGGCCGCCACCGAGGGCTCGCCGCAGATCGGGCAAGGCTTTGCGGGCCGTGGGGTGGGGTGGGTCTTAGCTTGCATTCAACCAGCCGAAACGGATCGGGAAACCCTCGCCACCAAGCAGCGAGACGGTTTCATAGAGCGGCAGGCCGACCACACTGGTGTAGGAGCCCACCATCTTGACCACGAAGGAGCCGGCAATACCCTGGATCGCATAGCCACCGGCTTTGCCGCGCCATTCACCGGAACCGATATAGGTGTCGATGTCCTCTTCATTCAATCGCTTGAAGCGGACGCGGGTCTCGACCAGGCGCTGGCGGAAACCTTCTCTCGGAGTGACCAGGCAGATCGAGGTGTAGACGCGGTGATTGCGGCCGGACAGCAGCCGCAGACACTGCGAGGCCTCGTCCACCAGTTCCGCCTTGGGCAGGATGCGGCGGCCAACGGCCACTACCGTATCGGCGGCGAGGATGAAGGCGCCGCGCAGTTCATCGTCGAGCTGCACCGATTTCAAGGCCGCCTCGGCCTTGGCGCGGGCCAGACGATTGGCGCAGGCGCGTGGCAGTTCCCCGCGCTTCGGAGTCTCGTCCACATCGGCCGGACGCAGTGCATCGGGCTCGATGCCGGCCTGATTGAGCAGGCTGACACGGCGGGGCGAACCGGAAGCGAGAACGAATTTGGGACGGCCGAGCATGCGAGGCTATGATCCTGAAATTGCGGCCGGAACCTATCGGAAGGGGCGTGATGCGGCAACCGCCGGCAGCAATTACCCGCTCGCCGCGCCGCCCTTCGCGAAGCGCTTCCGTATTCGCAGCAGCAGCCCGTCCATCACATCGCGATAAGCGGCGAGCTTCTGCTCGCGGTTGCCCTGGGTGTCGGTGGGATCCACCGTGGGCCAATACTCCACATCCGCTGCCATGGTCCGCGTCAGATCCAGCGCCTTGTGATGCGCTTCAGGCGACAGCGTGATGATGAGATCGAAATTCATCCCCTCCCAGTCCTCGAGCTCCTCAAAGGTCATGGGCCGATGCTTCGAGAGATCCTGCCCCATCTCGGCCATCACGGCGACGACGAACGGATCGAGTTCGCCCTTCTTCACGCCGGCGGAGCGGACATAGAGCGTGTGCGGAAACATCTGCTGCAGCAGGCTCGCGGCCATCGGTGAGCGCACGCTGTTCTGGCCACAGGCGAACAAAACGGCTTGCGGCGTTCGCGGACGTGGCGGCGCCGACAACGCTCAGCCTTTCCAATGCAATACGGAGATGAGCGTAAACAGCCGCCGCGATGTCTCGAAATCGACGCGGACCTTGCCCTTGAGGCGCTCCTGCAGCGTGCGCGAGCCTTCGTCATGAATGCCGCGGCGGCCCATATCGATGGCCTCGATCTTGTCCGGCGTCGCCGTGCGGATCGCCTGATAATAGCTGTCGCAGATCATGAAATAGTCTTTCACGATCCGGCGGAACGGCGTCAGCGACAGCAGATGCGCGACGACGGGCGTGCCGTCTTCCTTGCGGATGTCGAACATCAGGCGGCTGCCGGTGATGCCGATATGCAGCGTGTAGGGGCCGACGATCGCGCCTTCCGGTGCGAACAGGTTTTCCTCGATCAGGTCGTAGATCGCGATCGCGCGCTCATGCTCGATATCCGGCCCGGAACGGCCGATCGACTCCTCATCGAGCGTCACCGCCACGATGCGATTGTTGGTGTCGTTCTCGGCTGCGGGGGAATCAGTCATTGCAAATTGAGACGTAATCCAACCGACCTTGCGTGGGCATCCAGACCTTCGGCCTTGCCTAGCGTCATCGCAGCCGGTCCCAGCGCTCGCAGCTGATCCGGCCCGCACTTCAGGATCGACGTTCGCTTCATGAAGTCAAGCACGCCGAGGCCCGAGGAGAACCGGGCGGACCGCGCTGTGGGCAATACGTGGTTGGAGCCGCCGACATAATCGCCGATGGCCTCCGGCGTATGGCCGCCGAGGAAGATGGCGCCCGCATTGCGAATCTTGGCCGCAAAGGCATCCGGATCGGACGTCATCACTTCGAGATGTTCCGCTGCGATGGCGTTGGCGAGCGGCACCGCTGCATCGAGCCGGTCGACCAGAATGATGGCGCCGAAATCCTCCCAAGAGGCACGGGCGATCTCAGCACGCGGCAGCGTGGTGAGCTGCGCTTCCACAGCGAGAACGACATCGTCCGCCAACCGCTTGCTGTCGGTGATCAGGATCGATTGCGCATTGGCGTCGTGCTCCGCCTGCGCCAGCAGATCGGCCGCGATCCAGTCGGCATTCGCCGTGTCGTCGGCGACGACCAGCACTTCCGAGGGGCCGGCAATCATGTCGATGCCGACGCGGCCGAATACCTGCCGCTTGGCGGCGGCCACATAGGCGTTGCCGGGGCCGACGATCTTCGCCACCGGAGCAAGGGTGTCGGTGCCGTAGGCCAGCGCGGCCACCGCCTGCGCACCGCCGACGCGATAGATTTCGGAAACGCCGCCGAGCTGCGCGGCGGCCAGCACCAGCGGATTGAGCTTGCCTGACGGCGACGGCACGACCATCACCACGCGATCAACGCCGGCGACCTTGGCCGGCACGGCATTCATCAGCACCGACGACGGATAGGCGGCCGTGCCGCCGGGCACATAGAGCCCGACGGCCTCGATGGCGCTCCAGCGCCAGCCCAGCTCGACGCCGGCCGCATCGGTAAAGCGCTCGTCCTTCGGCATCTGCCGCTTGTGGAACAGCTCGATGCGATCACGCGCGAAGCGCAGCGCATCGACGGTTTCCGGATCGCAAGCCGTCACGGCGGCATCGATTTCCGCCGGCGTCACCCGCAATCCGGAGGCGGTAAGATCGAGCTTGTCGAATTTGCGGGTGGCCTCGAGAAGCGCCGCATCGCCGCGCGCCGCAACGTCCTCGACAATGGCGCGCGTCGCCGCCTCGATATCGGCGGCAACCTCGCGCTTCATGGCGAGGAAGGCTTTGAATTGCTGAGCGAAATCGGCGCTGGCGGCATCGAGGCGAAGTGGCATTTTGGTATCCCGGCGAAGCCTGAAAGCGGGCTCCCCTGCTCAATGGCGCGGGTGGTGGATGGCGTCAAGGTCGCGACGTCACGCTTCCAGCCCGGCTTCCGCCTCCCCGCCCAGCTCATCCGGCCCCAGATCGGCGAGTTCGCATTCGAGGCATTCGACATCCAGCCGCAAGGCACCGCGGCCATCGAACAGCAGCAGGGCGCTGCCGCCCGGCGGCTGGTTCTCATTGAACTCGATGCCCAGCAGTTTCAGCGCGACGTTTTGATCACCAAGATCGATGTCGCGGGACTTGCAGGCCAGCACCCGATCGAAGCGCAGTGCCGAGATCAGTCGGCGCGGCGTCACATCGCCTGCGATGGTCTGATCCCAGTCCAGCCGGTTCATGCCGATGACGAGACGCTTCTCGCCGGGACGCCAAACGATATCGCTGACAGCGACCTCGGCGTCCTGCACATGGGCGGAGATCACCGCGAGGTCGTCCGCATCCATGGCTATGAGTTTGCGTCGCCCCGTCACGATGTTTCCCCACCTCTTGTCCCGGACGCAGTGCAGCGCGTAGCGGTGCGCTGCAGAGCCGGGACCGTTACGAACGCCTTCCTCTGTGACGGTCCCGGCTCTGCGAAGCAGCGTGAAGAACGCTGCATCGCGTCCGGGACACAGCAGGCAGATTAGCCGCTGATGCGCTCGATCTGCGCGCCGCAGGCCGACAGCTTCTCTTCCAGCCGCTCGAACCCGCGATCGAGATGATAGATGCGGTTCACCATGGTCTCGCCTTCGGCGGCAAGCGCCGCGATCACCAGCGACACGGAGGCACGCAGGTCGGTCGCCATGACAGGCGCACCGCGGAGCTTGGCGATGCCGTCGACGGTCGCGGTTTCGCCGTCGAGATGGATGCGGGCGCCGAAACGGGCCAGTTCCTGCACATGCATGAAGCGGTTTTCGAAGATGGTCTCGGTGATGCGCGACGACCCCTTCGCCATGGTCATCAGCGCCATCAATTGCGCCTGCAGATCGGTCGGGAAGCCGGGAAACGGCGCCGTCTCGACATTCACCGACGCGATGCCGGCGCCGTTGCGGGCAATACGGATACCTTCATTGTTCGGCGTCACGGTCGCGCCGGCCTCGACGAGAACGTCGAGCGCCGACTGCAGCAATTCCGGCCGCGCGCCTTCAAGCTGCACGTCGCCGCCGGTCATCGCCACCGCCATGGCATAGGTGCCGGCCTCGATCCGATCCGGCAGCACGGTGTGACGGGCGCCATGAAGCTTGGCGACGCCCTCGATCACGATGCGCGTGGTGCCGGCGCCGGTGATCTTCGCGCCCATCTTGTTGAGGCAGTCGGCGACATCGGCGATTTCAGGCTCGCAGGCCGCGTTCGTAATGACCGTCGTGCCCTTGGCGAGGGTCGCAGCCATGAGCGCCACATGGGTGCCGGACACGGTGACCTTCGGGAAATCGATCTCGGCGCCCTTGAGGCCACCTGGGGCCTTCACCACCACATAGCCGCCATCGATGGAGAGTTCGGCGCCGAGCTTTTCCAGCGCCATGTTGAGCAGGTCCACCGGGCGCGTGCCGATGGCACAGCCGCCGGGTAGCGACACCCTGGCCTCATGCATGCGCGCCACCAGCGGCGCAATCACCCAGAACGAGGCGCGCATCTTCGAGACCAGCTCATAGGGCGCGGTCGTGTCGATGATATTGGCGGCGGAGATGTGCAGGGTCTGGCCCTGATATTCGTGATCGCCCGGGCGCTTGCCGGCGGACATGATGTCGACGCCGTGATTGCCGAGGATGCGCTGCAGCTGCGCGACGTCGGCAAGGCGCGGGACATTGTCGAGGATCAGCGTCTCGTCGGTTAGCAGGGCGGCAATCATCAATGGCAGAGCGGCGTTCTTCGCCCCCGAGATCGGGATGGTGCCATTGAGTTTGTTGCCGCCGACGATGCGAATGCGATCCATACTGATTCCCGCTGAATGCTGAGCGCCCCTTATAGGGCCAATGGCCCTATTCGCGCAAAAGCTTCGCATTTGCGGCTTTTCGATGGGAAACGTCGAAAGAGAAAAGGGCCGAATCGGCCCGATCTCCGCAGCTGTAGGATGGGTTGAGCGAAGCGATAACCCATGCCGCCCGGAGATCGCGGCTAGCTCGGCCGATGGGTTGTCGCTCCGGCGCTGCGCGCCCCCGCTCAACCCATCCTACAGGCTACAAATCACGCGATCCTGCCGAGCGGCCGGAACCTGCGAACCGCCTGAAATGTCAGCACCACGAACAGCACCAGCACGATCCCCTGCACGATGGCAAAGGGCGGCTCCGAGGGTGGTACGCTCGGCGCCAGCGCATGCAGCGGCGGGACCTTCAGGAAGCTCTGGATCACCAGCACGAAAATGTTGAGATAGAGCGAGGTCATCGCGGTGACCACATAGACCCAGCGCCAATGGCCGGCGAGCCTCTGGCCATAGAGCGCAAGGCAGGCAACGGCCAGCAGCACCAGCGAAATGATGCCGATCATATGCGACGGCAGCAGCTTCTCGAACGGAAACATGAAGCCGGTGACGCTGGTGAGGATCGTGGTGAGCAGAAACACGCCGGTCCATCCCGGCATCGGCCGCGACTTCAGAAGGCCGACCATGACAACGAGACCGGTGACGATCCCGATCAGACTGATGATGACGTGAATCCACGTGATCGCTGCGACGCTCAATCCCAAAGTCATGATGCACCCCCGATTTAGAACAACTCAAACTTAGGGTGCAGTACTGACATTTGGCAACGGGCCAGCGACCGATGCTTGCATGATTTGCGACAGAGGCGGCAACACCCGTGCCGGATCATGCCCGCGCATCAGACGTAGCGCGGGATCGGTCCGTTATGCGGGGTCATGCGGTCCGACAGGTCGAACATCACCTCGTCCACGTAACACCAGCCCCAGCCTTCCGGCGGATCGTAGCCCTCGATGATCGGGTGCTTGGTCGCGTGAAAATGCTTGGTGGCGTGCTTGTTCGGCGACTGGTCGCAGCAGCCGACATGGCCGCAGGTCCGGCACAGGCGCAGATGCACCCAGGGGCTGCCGATCTTGAGGCATTCCTCGCAGCCGAGCGCACTCGGCGTCACGTCGCGGATGCCTGAGACATGGGTGCAGCGGATCGTCATCGCTTGCTCCTGTAATAGTTACAATGCCGGCCGTGAAGCATCGCCGAGAAAGCCGTGCAGCGCCGCCACCACCTGCGCGCCCTCGCCGATGGCGCCGCCGACGCGTTTGACCGAACCGGAGCGCACATCACCCACCGCAAAAACACCGGGCACCGTGGTCTCCAGCGCCTGCACCGCGCGGCCATTGGTCGGCACCCCGGTCATGACGAAGCCGCCGCGATCGAGCATCACACCGCAATCCGCCAGCCAGTCGGTGGCCGGATCGGCGCCGACGAACAGAAACAGATTGCGGATCTCCGAGGTCTCGTCCTCACCGGACAGGCGGCTGCGCGTCGTCACCCGCGACAGGCCGGCCTCGGCATCGCCATCCAGCGCGACGACTTCGGTATTGAAGATAAGTTCGATATTCGCCGTCGATTCGATGCGGTCGATCAGATAGCGCGACATCGACGCGGCAAGCCCGCCGCCGCGAATGACCATGCGCACGCGGGCGGCCTGGGTCGCCAGAAACACCGCCGCCTGCCCGGCCGAATTGCCGCCGCCGACCAGGATGACCTCCTGTGCCTTGCAGAGCCGGCCTTCGATCGGCGAGGCCCAGTACCAGACGCCGCGACCTTCGAAATCGGCGAGACGGTCGATCTCCGGTCGCCGGTAGCGCGCGCCCGAAGCGATCACGATCGAGCGCGCCTTCAGCATGTCGCCATCGTCGAGGGCGAGCCCGAACAGGCCATCGTGCCGCGAGCAATCGAGCTGCCCCACCGTGACGGGGATCATGACCTCGGCGCCGAACTTCTGCGCCTGGTTGAAGGCCCGCGCCGTCAGCGCATGGCCGGAAATGCCGGTGGGAAAGCCGAGATAATTCTCGATCCGCGCACTGGCGCCGGCCTGCCCACCGAAGGCGCGGGAATCGCACACCGCAATCGATAGCCCTTCGGAGGCGCCGTACACCGCCGTCGACAAACCCGCCGGCCCGCTGCCGACAATCGCCACGTCATAGACCTTGCCCTTCTCGATATGGCGGATCATGCCCATGGCATGCGCCAGCTCGGACAGCGAGGGGTTCTTCAGCACGCTGCCATCGGGCACCACCACCAACGGCAATTCCTGTGGCGACGGCGCATAGCGCGCCACCACATCGGCGGCGTCCTTGTCCACCTGCGGATCGAGCAGATGATAGGGATGCCCGTTACGGGTGAGAAAACCCTGCAGCCGCACCACGTCGCTGGCCACCGGCGAGCCGATTAGCGCGGGGCCGCCGACGCCGCCCTGCAGCAGATTCACGCGGCGCAGGATCAGCGCCCGCATGATGCGCTCGCCGAGATCGGCCTCGGCCACCAGCAGCGCGCGCAGCCTCTCCGGCGGGATCAGCAAAGTCTCGACATCGCCCTCGGCGCGGCCATCCACCAGCGCCGTCCGACCGGATAACTGGCCGATCTCGGCAAGAAACTGCCCGGTGCATTGATCAGCCACCGGCGAAACACGGCCAAAGCCATCGCGCTGGGTGACGCAGACATGGCCGGACAGCACCACGAACATGCCGGGTCCGGGCTTGCCGGTCTCGAACAGCATGTCGCCGTCGTTGAAATGCACGACATCGCCGAACCGGCGCATCCGCTCGATCTCGGCTGATGTCAGCGAGGGAAAGGTCTGGTCATAGCGCGGCGTCAGCATCGCCGCCTTTTTGTGTTCCGGGATGGTGTTCGGGTCCATTGGGAGTCTCGCCTGCGTGCTGAACGTGACCGACTATTCCCCGCCGGGATCGTCCTGTCTTGAACGGTTGTCCGCTCCGGTATCGGGTTCCGATGACACCCCTGCGGCCGCGGCGGCAAGATCGGCGCGACCGCGCAACTGCGACTTCCGCTTCTTCAGATTGTCCCGCAACGCCTGCCGCAGACGCGCCTGCCGGGCCAATTCGCGGTCATTCGGGCTATGGGACGGACGGTCGGCCATGAAACATGCTGTCGGAATAGCTAGGGATTTTTGGAATTCAGGTGTCTGACCGCCCTTCTAGCATCCGGCGCCAGCGGGAACGAGACACGTTCATTGGCGCTGCTGCCGCGAAAACCGGCAACCGGAACCGGCGGTGCGGACGCGATCCCGTACAAATCCTTCATAATGATGCTGCCGGAGGCCGTCCCGCGCTTGCGCCTCGGATGAGTGTGTGGCAGAGAACGCCTCGCTTGGCGGGCCGCCCTCGGCGCCGATTCCCGCAACCAGCACGCTGCCGTAGCTCAGTGGTAGAGCACTCCATTGGTAATGGAGAGGTCGACAGTTCAATCCTGTCTGGCAGCACCATCCTTTCGATCATTAGATCAATCACTTATCCCCGCTATCGCGCTTGTTTGCTCGGCCCTGTTACACGCGGCTGCGCGGCCGGGACGCGGCGACGGCCGTGACGAGATCCAGCGTGAGCGCGGCGACGATGGCGCAGGCGCCGACGATAAACAGCATCCGGTAATCGCCGCCGCTACGCTCGAACACGAAGGACAACCCATAGGCCGCCACGGCCTGGAAGATCGCGAAAGCCACGGTCGCGGTGCTCCAGGCGGCCTTTTGCCGAGCGGGCTGATGCGGCAGCAATTCGCCAATCCGGCCGAGCACCAGCGGGACGGTGCCGGTGACGAACGCACCGACGACAACGCTGGAGACGATCAGGCCGGCTCGCCCGAGATCGAACACGGGCAGCGCGACGGCCACCGCCTCGATGAGAAACGACAGGCGCAGCGCTGCGGCGAAGCCCGAGCGGTCGGCCAGATGCCCGGCAAGCACCGGCCCCAGAGTGGCGCCGATTCCGAACAGAACCCAGAACTCGGCGCCGACCTCGACGCCCTGATGCAGCCCGCGCGCGACATAGTCGACGAGGAAGATCATATGCGGCACCCAGCCCGCGGCGTTCAGCGCATACTCGCCGTAGAGCGCGCGCAGCGTGAGCGACGACGCGCGACTTGACGCAATCGGCTCGCCGGTCGGCGTCGATGCTTCCGCCTTCTCATGCGGCCAGCCGTGCCAGGCCAGCGCCGTCAATATCGCCGACAGCAGGCCAAGGCCGATCCAGGCCTGGGTGACGCCGCCCTGCAGCAACAGGGGGACAAGTGTCCCCGACGCCGCCACGCCGGCGCCCACGCCCATGAAGATGACGCCGCCGGCGAGACCGCGGCGCGGCGCCGGCACATGCGCCAGCACGGTTGGAGCTGCCAGAACCATCAATGCTCCGCCAGCAAGCCCGGCCGCAAACCGCCAGACGAAGTACCACGCGAATGAAACCGGCTCGGCACAGGCGAAAAAGGCAATCGTCGCGAGCAGCATCATCGCCCGCAGGATGGTCACTACGGACCAACGGAGAGCAAGGCGGCGCCCCAGCAGCGCTCCGGCCAGATACCCCGCCAGATTCGCAGCGCCGAGATATGCGGCCGTCGATGCATCGAACCAATGGGCACCGACTATGGCAGGCAGCAGAGGCGTGTAAGCGAACCGGGCCAGTCCGATACCGATCAGGCTGGCACAGAACGCCGATAGCACCGGGCGCCAGGCCATATCCGGCCGACCGAGGGCAGACGTCTTGCGCTCTTCGGTTTGAGCACCGGGCATGATGCAATCTCCATGGATATTTGTTTTGGAGATGCTAAACACCATCATATATCATAAAAAGCGATTATACGAGATAGGGCTATCTGCTTTTGAGATAATGGAAGTTGCTCGAATATCAGCATTATACGGATTGAACCGTCCGGCATCTGGCGTGCAAGCGGTCCGAACAACAGTAACAGAGATCACGATGGCAGATCGTTCGGTGATTGAGATATCTTGAAAAGGAAACACCATGGATGTCTCCGATCTCGTGGTCTTTGAAGCCGTTTCCCGGCACGGCAGCATGAACCGGGCGGCGGCCGAGCTGAATACGGTTCAGTCCAATGTCACCGCGCGCATTCGCGCGCTCGAAGCGGAACTGGGCGTCAGCCTGTTTCAGCGCCACGCGCGCGGCGTTTCGACGACACCGTCGGGACAGAGGATCCTGCCCCTGGTCGCCCGGCTGACAAAACTCCTCGCGGATGTGCGGACAGCAGCCAGAGACGATGGCGCGCCACATGGCGGCCTACATATCGGCAGCCTGGAAACGACCACAGCGCTGCGGCTGTCGCCGCTCCTGACGCAATTTGCCAAGACCTATCCCGAAGTTCGACTGATCGTGTCCACCGGCACCACCCAGAAACTGCTCGATGACGTCATCAACTGCCGCGTCGAGGGCGCCTTCGTCGCGGGACCGGTGACCCATCCCGACCTGTGCCAGGAGACGGTGTTCACCGAAGAGCTGGTGCTCGTCACATCGCGCCAGATTCGTCGCCCCGACGACCTGAAGGACATCGCCGATCTCAAGACCATCGTATTCCAGGCGGGCTGTTCCTATCGTCAGCGGCTCGACAGCCTGCTGTCCGGCATGGGAGTCGTCACGGCCAGACCACTGGAATTCGGCTCGCTCGAAGCCATCGTCAGTTGCGTCTCTGCCGGCATCGGCGTCACGCTGCTCCCCAAGGGAATTGTCGGACCAGCCTGGCAGGATGGCCGGATCGCCGTCCATGAACTCCCGCACGACGAAGGCCACGTCGAAACCCTGTTCGTTCGCCGCCGCGACGCCTTCGTGTCCAGCGCGATGACCGCCTTCCTGCAACTTGCCCGGTCCGGCGCTGGCGGATTGCCCCGTGCGCCTTCGTCGCCGATGGCGATCTGAGCGCGTTACCCCGCCTCATCGCCGCGGCGACCGCCTGCGATGTCCAGCAGGCCCAGCACATCGCGATTATCCGCCGCCCGGGCGTCGTCGATATAGGCGACCAGCAGGCGGTTGATCGCGCCCGCGTCCAGCAGGCGGAAATCGGACGGCAGGATCCAGCCATCGAAGAAGCGATCGACATAGCCGATCGCGCTGTCCCGCTCCTCCACCCAATTAGGGCCGATCAGCCCGACCGGATGCGGCTCCCAATAACAGGACACCAGGCGCCCGCCATGCGCGGCGCGGCCGAGAATACGTTGCCCGTCGCGGGGGGCCTCCACCATCGGCCGGAGAAACTGGCCGTATTCCTTCAAAATGCGCTCAACCTGCATCCAACGCGCTTCCATTTGCGGAGAGGCGCCGAACGGCACCGCGTCAACAGGTAATGGGGACCGATGAAGTTTGTTTCGGCCTTCACGCCTGCCACCGGCGACCGCGATACCGACGGGCGCCTAAAGATTGATCACCCCGCTCGCCTGCCATGACAATTGCCTCACAAGGTGAGCGCACCGCCTGCAAAAGAGATTTGCAAGGGGCGGCGACGACGCCGTCGATCACAAGAAATCTATCTAGAGCGAAACCAAATTGTTACGGGTTGCTGCAGGGTCGCGGGAACACCCCGTAACCCGCTGAAAATTAACGCATCTTTTATCTTTAATTAATTTGTCACTAAGGATGATTTTGCACTGCGTCTCATCGTGGCGGGTTGTAGGCCGCTGTGGCGAATGGGTGACAGCAATTTGCGCAAAACCTGTCTATCTCGACGCCATAGACGGAGCCCAAGCGCGCCCCGCTCTAAAATGGTTTTCTGGAGAAGAAAAAATGAAGAAGTTCCTGCTGGGCACCGCTGCCCTTCTCGCGATGGGCGCCTCGGCTTCGGCCGCTGACCTGGCTGCCCGTCCCTACACCAAGGCTCCGGCTTACGTCGCTGCCCCGATCTACAACTGGACCGGCTTCTACATCGGCGGTCACGTTGGCGGCGCCTTCAACGGCAACAGCGGCTTCGGCGGCACCTCGGACAACTCCGACGGTCGCTTCCTCGGCGGTCTGCAGGCCGGCGCTGACTACCAGTTCGCTCCGAACTGGGTGATCGGTATCGAAGGTCAGTACAGCTGGGTTGGTTCGAACAACACCAACATCGTGTTCGGCACCACCGGCTACGGCTACAACCTGAACCAGAAGGGTCTGGCCTCGGTTACCGGCCGCATCGGCTACACCTGGGGTCCGGCACTGCTCTACGTGAAGGGCGGTTGGGCTTATCAGGACGCCACCGAAACCCTGTTCGTGCCGGCTGGCGCTTCGACCGCCTTCGCCACCACGACCAAGGACAACGGCTACACCGTCGGCGCTGGCCTCGAATACCTGTTCACCCAGAACTGGTCGGGCAAGATCGAATATCAGTACTACGATTTCGGCAGCACCACGATCACCACCCCGGCTCTCCTCGGTGCTTTCGGTTCGTCCAAGAACGACCAGCACACCGTCAAGGCCGGCCTGAACTACCGCTTCAACTGGGGCGGTCCGGTCGTCGCGAAGTACTAAGCTTCGCGCCTGATCTCAGGCTCTTTACCTACGGAAAGGCCGGCGGCAACGCCGGCCTTTTTGTTTTGCTCTCTGCTTGGCGCGCTTCTTTGTCCCTGGCGCAGCCTTTACGCTTCGGTAACCGCGCAAGCCTCGCGACAGCCGGGGGGTGTCGATTTACCCGAATGTTAACTAGGTAGCAGCATACTCCCGATCGCGATCCGCCCGGCATTACCGCGGACGCGGGGGGAGTCATGAACGTGAAGTCGGTTTCTGGGAAATTCGGACGCATGCGCCTGTCGCGTCCGCGCTGGGGCATTCGCGGCAGCCTGTTCGCCGCCTTCGCGGTGATTGCGGGCATGGCGATCCTGATCAGCGCCGGCGCCGGCGCCATTCTCGGCCAGCTCGGCCAGATGATGACCGACCTCAACGGCCGCGACATTCCGAAACTGACCGCCAGCCTCGAACTCGCTACCGCCAGCGAAAGCCTTGCCAGCCAGGGGCCGATGCTGCTCGCCTCACCGACCGCCGACAGCCTCAAAGAGCGCTCTCAGCGCATGCGCGACACGCATAAGGTGGCCGTCGAGAAACTCGACACGATCGCCAAACTCGGCGCCGACAAGGCCGTGGTCGCCGCCCTAGGCGACAGCGTGAAGAACATCGAGGACACGATCCGCAGCCTCGGCGCCGCGACGCAGGAAAAGATCGACGCCGCGATCCAGCACGAGAAGCTCTATAATGCCGTGCGCGCCGCCGCCGACAATTTCGTCAAGAAGGCTGCCCCGGCGATCGCCGACGCCCAGACCGGTATGGACGCCACATTGCGCGCCGTCGTGTTCTCGGCCGAGGATTCCGGCGAGGCCTCGCGCATCATCGTGCAGATCGGCAATGTCGTCGCCGACACCAACCTGATCTCGTCCGATCTGATGGCTGCACTGTCTGCCGGCACCGGCGATGCACTCTCTCCCATCGAGGATAGTTTCAAGACCGCGCAAACGCGGGTGAAGACGAATCTCTCCGCGCTCGAAGGTGCGATCAGCAGCATTCCGGATCTACGCAAGGCGGCCGAGCAACTGCTCGCACTCGGCGACGGCAAGAACGGCGTCTTCAAGATTCGCCAGAAAGAACTCGACACGCTCGAATATGGCGAGCTGATCCTCGACGAAACCCGCAAGCTCAATGCAGGACTCGGCATCAGCGTGAAGATGCTGGTCGACAAGGTGCGCGCGGAAACCGACACATCGACCGCGAAGGCACAAACCACGATCTCGCTCTCGACGCAGATCATGCTCGCGCTCGGCGGCCTGACCCTGATCGGTTCGGCCCTGTTCGTCTGGCTCTATGTCGGCCGCAGCATCCTGCGCCGCATCGCGCATCTGCAGAAGGCGATGCAACTGCTCTCCAGCGGCGATCTCGAAACGCAGATCGCCCGCGGCAAGCAGCAGGACGAGATCACCGTCATGGCCGACTCGCTGGAAGTGTTCCGCGAGAACATGATCAATGCGCGCACTATGAGCGCCGAACAGGATCGCGACCGCATCGCCAAGACCGAACGCGCTGCACGTATCGAGACGCGCATCCACGATTTCGAGGACAAGGTTCGCGCCGCACTCGACAATCTGCAGACCGCTGCCAACTCTATGCAGACCACCGCGCAGGACATGTCGGCGACAGCCGACCGCTCCAGCACCCTGGTCAGCGCCGTCGCGGCGGCTGCCGAGGAGACATCCGTGAATGTGCAGACCGTCTCTGCCGGCACCGAGGAACTGACGTCGTCGATCTCCGAGATCAGCCGACAGGTAAGCACGTCCTCACAGATCGCCGCCAAGGCAGTGAGCGAGGCTGGCGCGACCGACGCCACCATGCAGGGTCTCGCCGAGAGCGCCAACCGCATCAGCGTCGTGATCGACCTGATCCAGACCATCGCCTCGCAGACCAACCTGCTTGCGCTCAACGCCACCATCGAAGCGGCGCGCGCCGGCGATGCCGGCCGCGGCTTTGCCGTGGTCGCGTCCGAAGTGAAGGGCCTCGCCGAACAGACCGCGAAGGCGACAGATGAGATTCGCACGCAAATCGTCGCCATGCAGCAGGTAACGTCTACTGCAGTGGGGGCGATTAGAAATATCGGCCAGACCATCACCGAGATCAACGAGGTGAGCACGGCCATTGCCACCGCCGTCGAGCAGCAGGGCGCGGCGACGCGCGAGATCGCGCGCAACATCCAGCATGCCGCAGGCGGCACCAGCGAGGTGTCGAGCAACATCGTCGGCGTCAGCGATGCATCATCGCAGGCCGGCGCTGCGGCCACGGATGTGCTCGGTGCTTCCGGCGAACTCAGGCGGGAAGCCGATATTCTGCGCGGCGAGATCGACGAATTCCTCACCAGCATCCGCGCGGCCTGACGCATCCTTGACGCGCAGCGCGCGACAATACGCGCCGCGCGTCCTTGCGTTCGCCACATAATTCATGGACTGCTCGCCCTGCAGTCCATGACCCTCGGGCTGCGCAAGCTGCGAGGACTGCACCATGCCGACATCTTCAGTCACATCGATCCATCAGCCGCGCCATAACTGGCAACGCGCTGAGGCCGACGCGCTCTATGCACTGCCGTTTTCCGATCTGATCTTCCAGGCGCAGGGCATCCATCGCACCAACTTCGATCCCAATCACATCGAAACCGCGAGCCTGCTCAGCATCAAGACCGGCGGCTGCGCGGAAGACTGCGGCTACTGTTCGCAAAGCGCGCATTACGATACGGGCCTCAAGGCCACCAAGCTGATGGACCAGGAGGCTGTCGTCGCCACCGCGCAGCGCGCGAAGGATGCCGGCGCCAGCCGCTTCTGCATGGCCGCCGCGTGGCGCAATCCGAAGGACAAGGATCTCGATCGCGTCTGCGAAATGGTGAGCGCGGTGAAGTCGCTCGGCATGGAGACCTGCGCCACGCTCGGCATGCTCACCGACGATCAGGCGAAGCGCCTGCATGCTGCCGGCCTCGATTTCTACAATCACAATGTCGATACCTCGCCGGAATTCTACGGCAAGATCATCACCACGCGCACGATGCAGGACCGCATCGACACGCTGTCGCGCGCGCATGATGCGGGCCTGAAGACCTGTTGCGGCGGGATCATCGGCATGGGCGAACAGGTCGAGGATCGCCTCGGCATGCTGCTCCTCCTCGCCAACATGCCGCATCACCCGGACTCGGTGCCGATCAACATGTGGAATGAGGTAAAGGGCGTGCCGGTGAACGACACCGCCGAGCGCCCCGATCCGATCGCCCTCGTTCGCATGATCGCGGTGGCGCGTATCATGATGCCGAAGAGCGTCGTCAGGCTTTCCGCCGGGCGGCAATACATGACCGACGAGCTGCAGGCGCTGTGCTTCCTCGCCGGCGCCAATTCGATCTTCATTGGCGACGTGCTGCTCACCACGAAGAACCCCCAGACCGATCGCGACAGCGATCTGCTCGGCCGTCTCGGCATGACCTCGGGCCTCAGCGCCACCGAGGCCGCCCCTGCCATGCGCGCCAGCGCATAACTGCATTCCCTGCGCTGGCCACAAGAAGGGCTGGCGCAGGGGTCCTTCGCCCGCTAAGCCGGATGCAAAGGACAAAAAAGATGCAGCCAGCCAGCACGCCAGCCGACGACCTCCGTTATCCCATCGAGAGCCATCCCGGCCCCGATCAGGTCGTCGATATCGCCCCGGGCATCAAATGGCTCCGGCTCGACCTGCCGTTCCGCCTCAACCATGTGAACATCTATCTGCTCGCCGACGGCGACGGCTGGGCCATGGTGGATACCGGCTTCGGCAACGACGCCACCATCGCGGCGTGGACGAAACTGTTCGACGGCCCCCTCAAGGGCATGGCCATCAGCAAGGTGATCGTCACCCATGCGCATCCCGATCACGTCGGCCAGGCCGGCTGGATCGTGCAGCGCTTCGGCTGTCCCTTCTATATGTCGCAGGTCGAATATCTGCAGGGCGTCTATCACCAGAACCGCCGCACCGAAGAACGCCTGGTCAATATGCGCCAGTTCTTCATGCGCCACGGCATGGATGCCGATATCACCGAACAGCTGCTCGGCCGCGGCCAGGAATATCTGAAGCGCACCGTGCCGCTGCCCGCCGCCTATCGTCGCCTCACCAACGGCAAGACCATCACCATCGGCGTGCGCAATTTCCGCATCATCACGGGCGCGGGCCATTCGCCGGAACAGGTCACGCTCTACAGCGCCGCCGACAATATCTATCTCTCCGCCGATCAGGTGCTCAGCAAGATTTCGCCCAATGTCAGCGTCTGGGCGCATGAGCCGGATGAGAATTCTCTCGGCGCCTATTTGACATCGCTCAATGCCATCGCGGCCAGCCTGCCTGATGATGCACTGGTGCTGCCGGGTCATGGCGTGCCGTTTTACGGCCTCAAGATCAGGATCAAGCAGCTCGCCGACCATCACGAGGAACGCTGCCAGATGATCGCGGACGCCTGCCGTACCGAGGCCAAGACGTCAGCGCAGCTCGTGCCGGTCGTGTTTCACAAGCACAAGCTGGACGCTCACCAGACCGGCTTCGCCGCCGGCGAGCTGATCGCCCACGTCAATTACATGCTGGCCGAAGGCCGGCTGAGCCAGGAACTGTGCAGCGACGGTCTGCTGCGTTTTAGCGCGATCTAGTCTGGTCATCGAATCTCGTGTCCCGGACGCGGTGCGGCATTCTTATGCCGCTCCGCAGAGCCGGGACCGCACGAAGCTCCGGTGTTCGTTACGATCCCGGTTCTGCGAAGCAACGCTGCGCGTTGCATCGCGCCCGGGACACGAGAGCGCAACCATTGGGCAATTTGCCCAATTGCGCCTCGACAGCCAGACTGGAAAGGCTCTAAAACGCAAACCAAGCTGGGTTTCGGGTTCCGTTTTGGGTACTGCTCCGATGGATTACAGCAAGTTCTTCAGTGACGCGCTCTCCCGCCTTCATGACGAGCGCCGCTACCGTGTTTTCGCCGATCTCGAACGCATCGCCGGCCGGTTCCCGCATGCGGTCTGGCACACGCCCAAAGGCCCGCGCAACGTCGTCATCTGGTGCTCCAACGACTATCTCGGCATGGGCCAGCACCCGAAAGTGGTCGGCGCCATGGTCGAGACCGCGACCCGCGTCGGCACCGGCGCCGGCGGTACCCGCAACATCGCAGGCACGCACCATCCGCTGGTGCAGCTCGAGGAAGAACTCGCCGATCTCCACGGCAAACAGGCATCCCTGCTCTTCACTTCCGGCTATGTCTCGAACCAGACCGGCATCTCCACGCTCGCCAAGCTGATGCCGAACTGCCTCATCCTCTCGGATGCGCTGAACCACAATTCGATGATCGAGGGCATCCGGCAGTCCGGCTGCGAGCGCGTCGTGTTCCGCCACAACGACGTCGCCCATCTCGAAGAGCTGCTGAAGGCCGCCGATCCCGCACGTCCGAAGCTGATCGCCTGCGAGAGCCTCTATTCCATGGACGGCGACGTGGCGCCGCTGGCCGCTATCTGCGATCTCGCCGAGCGCTACAATGCCATGACCTATGTGGACGAAGTCCATGCCGTCGGCATGTATGGCCCGCGCGGTGCCGGCATCGCCGAGCGCGACGGCGTCATGCATCGCATTGACGTGCTCGAAGGCACGCTCGCCAAAGCCTATGGCTGCCTCGGCGGCTACATCGCCGCCAGCAAGGATATCGTCGATGCCGTGCGCTCCTATGCGCCGGGCTTCATCTTCACCACGGCGCTGCCGCCGGCGATCTGCTCCGCCGCGACCGCTGCGATCAAGCACCTCAAGACCTCGACCTGGGAACGCGAACGCCATCAGGACCGCGCCGCGCGGCTGAAAGCGGTGCTCACCGCGGCCGGCATCCCGGTGATGTCCACCGACACCCATATCGTGCCGGTGTTCGTCGGCGACGCCGAACTGTGCAAGAAGGCAAGCGACCTCCTGCTGGAAGATCACGGCATCTACATCCAGCCGATCAACTATCCCACCGTCGCCAAGGGCGAAGAGCGCCTGCGCATCACCCCGTCGCCCTACCACGACGACGTGCTGATCGATCACCTCGCCGAAGCGCTGCTGCAGGTCTGGGACGAACTCGGGCTGCCGCTGCGCCAAAAGGCATTGGCGGCGGAGTGATCGCGTAGGATGGGTTGAGCGTAGCGAAAACCCATCACTTTCGCTCATCGGGGTTGATGGGTTATCGCTACGCTCAACCCATCCTACAGCCTCGGAGCGTAACTTTGGACATCATCTGGAAAGGCATTCTCGGCGGACTGCTCACCGCGCTGATCGCTTTCCTGTCCAAGCGCGGCAACACGCTGCCGGGCATCCTGCCGCTGTTCCCGACCTTCGCGATCATCGCGCTCGCCATCGTCGGCGCCAAGGGCGAGACCGCCGGCTTTCGCGAGGCCGTGCTGGCCGGCGCCAAGACCATCCCGGCCTATCTCGCTTTTCTCGGCGCCTGCTATCTCGCCATCGGCGCGATGGATTACCGCCTCGCCATCGCCACCGGTCTTGCCGCCTGGCTGGTGGTGATCCTGATCAGCTTTTACGGGCTCCGCGCGATTTCGTAGCCCCGCACTCGACCCCTCATGGTGAGGAGCGCGCTCTTGCGCGCGTCTCGAACCATGAGCTGACCTGGCTCTGAGATCGTGGCCATCCCTTGCGAATGGCTACACCATTCGCTGGGAGACGCCGCGCTTTGCGCGGCTCCTCAGGATGAGGGACTGAGGGTTACAGCCACCATAAACTCTCCCGACAAATCCCTGTCGCCCCGCTCCCCGCAACGCGCTAGTTTCCAACTCCCACGGAGCTTTACGCATGCTGCATGACTGGGGCGTGATCGTCGCCGCCCTTCTCTATATCGGGTTTCTGTTCTGCGTCGCCTCCTATGGCGACCGGCTCGGCCTGTTCGAGCGCGGCTTTGCCGGCAAGATGATCTATCCGCTGTCGCTGGCGATCTACTGCACGTCATGGACGTTCTTCGGCTCGGTCGGCGTCGCCAGCCGCACCAGCGTGGAATTCCTCGCCATCTATATCGGCCCGATTCTGCTGTTCATCTTCGGTGCGCCGCTGCTGCGCCGGGTGATCCATCTGGCGAAATCGCAGAACATCACCTCCATCGCCGATTTCATCGCCGCGCGTTACGGCAAGAGCCAGGCCGTGGCGGCCACCGTCGCCGTGATCGCCATCATCGGCTCGGTGCCCTATATCGCCCTGCAACTGAAGGCCGTCGCCTCCTCGCTGGAGACCATCCTCGGCGAGGACAAGGCGATCGCCGGCGTCCCCATTGTCGGCGATATGGCGCTGGTGGTGACACTCGCCATGGCGGTGTTCGCGGTCGCCTTCGGCACCCGTCAGGCCAACGCCACCGAACATCAGCACGGCCTGATGCTGGCCGTCGCCACCGAGTCCATCATCAAGCTCGTCGTCTTCATCACCGCCGGCGCCTTCGTCACCTTCGTGATGTTCTCGCCGCACGAGCTGTATGAGCGCGCGATGAAAACGCCGGAGGCCCTGCGCGCCATCGAATTTGCGCCGTCGACCGGCAATTTCCTCACCATGGTGCTGCTGTCGTTCTGCGCCATCATGCTGCTGCCGCGCCAGTTTCATGTCAGCGTGGTGGAGAATGCCGGCGATGCCGGTGTCGCCCGCGCCCGCTGGATGTTTCCGGTCTATCTGATCGCCATCAATCTGTTCGTGATCCCGATCGCGCTGGCCGGCCTCGTCAGTTTTCCGTTCGGCGCTGTCGATAGCGACATGTATGTGCTGGCGCTGCCCATCGAGGCCGGCTCGCATGCGCTCAGCCTTGCGGTGTTCATCGGCGGCCTCTCCGCGGCCACCGCCATGGTGATCGTCGAATGCGTCGCGCTCGCCATCATGGTGTCGAACGATATCCTGCTGCCGCTGGCTCTGCGCCGCCGCGCGGCGCCGCCGGGCAGCGAGACCGACTACGGCAATTTCCTGCTTCGCGCCCGCCGCTTCTCGATCTTCGCCATCATGGTGATGGCCTATTTTTATTTCCGCGCCCTCGGCAACACCCAGCTCGCCGCCATCGGCCTGCTCTCCTTCGCGGCCATCGCGCAGTTCGCGCCAGCGTTTTTCGGCGGCCTGATCTGGCGGCGCGCCACCGCGCGCGGCGCCATGGGCGGCATGGTGGTCGGCTTCATCGTCTGGGCCTACACGCTGTTCATCCCGAGCTTCCTCGATACCACCACCGCCGGCGTACTGTTTCTGCAGCACGGCCCGTTCGGCATCGAGGCGCTGCGTCCGCAGGACCTGTTCGGCTCCGACCTGCCGCCGCTGCTGCACGGCACGCTGTGGAGCTTGTCGCTCAACATCTTCACTTACATCGTGCTGTCGCTGATGCGCGCGCCGTCCTCCATCGAGCGCCTGCAAGCCGACACCTTCGTGCCCAATACGCTGACGCCGATCACGCCGTCATTCCGGCGCTGGCGCACGACGGTGACAGTGCAGGATATCCAGAACACGGTGACGCAATATATCGGCGAAGTCCGCGCCCGCGAGAGCTTCGACGCTTTCGCCACCCGTCGCCGGGTCGATCTCGATTCGAATGCGCCCGCCGATTTCGAACTGCTGAAGCACGCCGAATATCTGATCGCCTCCTCGATCGGCGCCGCTTCCTCGCGCGTGGTCATGTCGCTGCTGCTGCGCAAGCGCACCGTGTCCGCCAAGGCCGCACTCAAGCTGCTCGACGAATCCCACGCAGCGCTGCATTTCAACCGCGAAATCCTGCAGACCGCGCTCAATCACGTGCGCCAGGGCATCGTCGTCTTCAATCCTGATCTGCAACTGATCGTCTCCAACCAGCATTTCGGCGAACTGCTCGGCCTGCCGCCGCAGATCGTGCAGATCGGCATTCCGCTGCGCGAGATCCTCGAATTCATCGACATCCACAGCACGCCCCCCTCCGGTGACTACGAGACCCGGCTGCAGACGCGGCTGAAGGCCTACACCACCGAGGGCATGCCCTATCTCGAACGCCTGAAGGATCGCCATCTCGTCATCGAGGTGCGCGCCAACAAGATGCCCGACGGCGGCCTGGTGCTCACCTTCACCGACGTCACGCCGAGCTTCGAAGCCGCCGAAGCGCTGGAGCGCGCCAATGCCACGCTGGAAAAGCGCGTGCGCGAGCGCACGGAAGAACTGACGCGGCTGAACAGCGAGCTGGCACGCGCCAAGAGCACTGCCGAAGACGCCAATATTTCCAAGACCCGCTTTCTGGCCGCCGCCGGCCACGACATCCTGCAGCCGCTGAATGCGGCGCGCCTCTATGTCACCAGCCTGGTCGAGCGCAAGAGTGGCGGCGAGGACGCGCGTCTGGTCGAGAACATCGATGAGTCGCTGGAGGCTATCGAGGAAATCCTCGGCGCGCTGCTCGATATCTCGCGTCTCGATGCCGGCGCGATGACGCCTGCGATTTCCTCGTTCCGCATCGGCGACCTGATGCGCTCGCTGGAAATCGAATATGCGCCGATCGCGCGGGCGAAAGGCATCGAGCTGCGCTTCGTGCCGTGCTCGCTGCCGGTGGAATCGGATCGCCTGCTGCTGCGGCGCCTGCTGCAGAACCTGATTTCCAACGCCATCAAATACACGCCGAAGGGCCGCGTGCTGGTCGGCTGCCATCGCCGCGGCCAGGCGCTGCGGATCGGCATCTACGACACCGGCGTCGGCATCCCCATCCTCAAGCGCGGCGAGATCTTCAAGGAATTCCACCGGCTCGAACAGGGCGCCCGGATCGCCCGCGGTCTCGGCCTCGGCCTGTCCATCGTCAAGCGCCTCGCCCATGTGCTCAATCACGGCATTGCGCTCGATTCGAATCGCAGCGGCGGTTCGTTCTTCTCGGTGACGGTGCCGGTGGCAAAGGCGATCAATCACACCGCCGTGGTGACATCAGCGACGCCGCTGGCGAAAGCGCCGATGTCCGGCACGCTGATCGTCTGCATCGAGAACGATCCCGCGATCCTCGACGGCATGAAAACGCTGCTGCAGGCCTGGGGCTCCGACGTGGTCGCCGTTCCCGATCCCGAAGCGGCGATGGAGGCCATCGCCGAGATCCAGGCATCGGGCCGCCGCCTCACCGGCATTCTCGTCGACTATCACCTCGACCGCGGTAACGGCATCGCCGCCATCCGCGCCATCCGCGGCCGTTTCGGCAAGGAGATCCCGGCGATCCTGATCACCGCCGACCGCAGCCCGCATGTCCGCTCCGCCGCGCGGCAGGACAGGATCGCCGTGCAGAACAAGCCGGTGAAGCCCGCGAGCCTGCGCGCATTGCTAGGACAGTGGCGGAGCCAGCAGATGGTGGCGGCGGAGTAAACGCCTCCACTCTGCCCCTCATCCTGAGGAGCCGCGCAGCGGCGTCTCGAAGGATGGCAGCGGAGCTCCTACATCTCATGGTTCGAGACGGCGCTTTCGCGCCTCCTCACCATGAGGGATCTGAGTGCGTTACGACGCCACGTCCTGCTTCCACGGGCCGCCGGCGATCTTCGCCGCGGCGATCACGGCCTGGGTGCGGCTCTCGACACCGAGCTTCTGCAGGATCGCCGAGACATGCGCCTTGATGGTCGCCTCCGAGACGCCGAGCTCATAGGCGATCTGCTTGTTGAGCAATCCCTCGGACAGCATCATCAGCACGCGCACCTGCTGCGGCGTCAGTGTCACCAGGCGATCGCGCAGCTTCGACATTTCCGGATCGGCCGCAGCCGACATGTCGACATCCGGCGGAACCCACACATCGCCGTCCATCACCTTCGTGATCGCGTCATGCAGCGTATCGACGCCGAACCGTTTCGGAATGAAACCCGAGGCGCCGAAATCCAGCGACTGCCGGATCGTGCCGACATCGTCGCTCGCCGACACGATCACCACCGGGATGGCCGGATATTGCGCGCGCAGATAGATCAGGCCCGAAAAACCGGAGATACCCGGCATCGACAGATCGAGCAGGATCAGATCGACATCCGAGTCCTCCTCCAGCAGCTTGGTGAGGTCCTCGAAAGTTCCCGTCTCTTCGATGGCTGTGGTCGGGAGCACGCTGCTGACAGCCTGCCGCAACGCACCGCGGAACAGCGGATGGTCATCGGCAATGATGAGACGCGTGGGAGCAAGTACCGTCATCAAGATCCGTCACTGCAGCGGTCGCCTCGCGGGCCACCATGTTGGGCAAGCACGCCAAAAGCGCACCGGAGTTGCAATGTCGCCCGGTCGCACATCCCATGCAAGCACGCAATGCTGCCACGCGGTAAAATGGTGAATGGCGATTGTGCGGCGCGAAAATTCCCGCGCCGCCGCCGCGGCCTGCGACGTCACGTCGCAGGCCGCGGAGGGAACTCCGAAAGTCGAATGCCTAAAGTCTTATTGGGTCCGATTTCCACGCAATGTTAGCGTGCGTTCCAGCGCTCCCTGCAGTGGCTGGCGTAGTTCAGCGCAGCGAGCGAGACGGTCGACAAGACCAGCAGCAACAGACTTGCAGCAACACATTCGGGGAGCGATTCACACATGTCTACCATGGCAGCTACATCCACGAAGTCCGCGGGGATGACGAAGGACGAACGTTTCGTCATCTTCGCCTCCTCCCTCGGCACCGTTTTCGAATGGTATGACTTCTACCTGTTCGGCTCGCTCGCCGGCGTCATCGGCGCCCAGTTCTTCGGCGTCATCGATCCCGCCACCGGCCAGCCGATGTTCAACCAGGCGACCCGCGACATTTTCGCGCTGCTCGCTTTCGCCGCCGGCTTCATCGTTCGCCCGTTCGGCGCCATCGTGTTCGGCCGTGTCGGCGACATCGTCGGCCGTAAATACACCTTCCTCGTCACCATCCTGATCATGGGCCTGTCGACCTTCATCGTCGGCATCCTGCCCAATGCCGCCACCATCGGCATTGCCGCCCCGATCATCCTGATCGCGCTGCGTCTCGCCCAGGGCCTCGCGCTCGGCGGCGAATATGGCGGTGCGGCGACTTACGTAGCGGAGCACTCGCCGCCCGGCAAGCGCGGCTACTACACATCGTTCATCCAGACCACGGCAACGCTGGGCCTGTTCCTCTCGCTGCTGGTGATCCTGTTCACGCGCACGATCCTCGGCGAGGCCGAATTCGCCAAGTGGGGCTGGCGCATTCCGTTCCTCGTCTCCGTCGTGCTGCTCGGCATCTCGGTCTGGATCCGTCTGCGCCTCAACGAGTCGCCGGTGTTCCAGCGCATGAAGGAAGAGGGCAAGACCTCGAAGGCGCCGCTCACCGAAGCCTTCGGCAACTGGAGCAACGCCAAGCTGGTGCTGATCGCCCTGCTCGGCGGCGTGATGGGTCAGGGCGTGGTCTGGTACACCGGCCAGTTCTACGCACTGTTCTTCATGCAATCGATCCTCAAGGTCGACGGCTACACCGCCAACCTGCTGATCGCCTGGTCGCTCCTGCTCGGCACCGGCTTCTTCATCGTGTTCGGCGTCCTGTCCGACAAGATCGGCCGCAAGCCGATCATCCTGGCAGGCTGCCTGATCGCGGCGCTGACCTTCTTCCCGATCTTCCGCATGATCACCACCAATGCCAATCCGGCGCTGGAAAAGGCGATCGAAACCGTGAAGGTCGAGGTCGTGTCGGATCCCGCCCAGTGCGGCGATCTGTTCAACCCGGTCGGTACCCGCGTCTTCAGCAAGCCCTGCGACACGGCCCGTGCCTATCTCGCCCAGTCGTCGGTGAAGTACTCGACCTCCTCGGGTCCGGCCGGCTCGCCGGTCAAGGTCGTGGTCAACGGCAAGGACGTTCCTTACGTCGACGCCAAGACCTCGAATCCGCAGGTGCTCGCAGCGGTGCAGGCGGCAGGCTATCCGAAGGCGGGTGACGCGCAGATCGTGAAGATGGCGCATCCGTTCGACATCTTCCGTCCGCAGGTTGCGGCGGTGATCGGCCTCCTGTTCGTCCTGGTGCTGTTCGTCACCATGGTCTACGGCCCGATCGCGGCGATGCTGGTCGAACTGTTCCCGACCAAGATCCGCTACACCTCGATGTCGCTGCCGTATCACATCGGTAACGGCTGGTTCGGCGGCCTGCTCCCGGCGACAGCCTTCGCCATCGTGGCGTCCACCGGCGATATCTACGCCGGCCTCTGGTACCCGATCATCTTCGCAGCGATCACAGTGGTCGTCGGCGCGATCTTCCTGCCGGAGACCAAGGACGTCGACATCACGCGCTAAGCGAAGCAACCATCCAAGTAACAAAGGCCGCGGAGCAATCCGCGGCCTTTTTGTTTGTCGTAACCCGCAGGGCGGATTAGCGAAGCGTAATCCGCCGGCCGATTTCATTGTTGAAACTCCGCGGCGGGTTACGGCTTCGCCTGATCCGCCCTACGGTTACGAATGCCTCACCCCGCCTTCCCCACAAACTGCAGCACCACCTCGCGCGCATGCGGCCGGGCGCGGTGCTCGATGAGATAGATCGCCTGCCAGGTGCCGAGCGCCATGCGGCCCGCCAGCACCGGCACATGCAGTGAGGTTGCCGTCAGCATGGTGCGCACATGCGCCGGCATGTCGTCCGGGCCCTCGCTGTCATGCGTCCAGGCGAAATCCTGCGGTGCGAGCCGATCGAGAATGGTCATGAGATCCACCAGCACCGACGGATCGGCATTCTCCTGAAGTGTCAGCGACGCCGAGGTGTGACGGGTGAACAGTGTGAGCGCACCATCACGCGCATAAATCTCCGTCAGGAATATCGCCGCCTCGCGCGTCAGATCGACGAAACCGGCCCCCGACGTCTGTACGGTCAGGGTCGATGTGGCCACCGTGTCGGCGGTGACGGACTTGGGCGCGCTACGCGTGATCGATCGAGCTTTCATCGTGGCATCATAGCCGGTCAGTCGCGTTCGTGCATCGCATCCGACGCGGCGACATCGGCGCGATGCACCTCGTCCCCGGCCTCGTCGCGTACCGAGATCGCATAGTCCTTGTCGCGCAGTTCCGGCCGGATTTTGTAGATGTCTCGCGCCAGCTTGTCGGCCACCCGGGTTGCGACATCCTTATCGCGCAACACCTGTCCGGCCATGTCGGACACGGTCTTGCCGTCGATCAGATCGAAATAGAAACGCGGCATCTGAAGCTCCTTTTGATTGCGCAATCCAGGGAGCGTCGCTGCAAATGAAACGCTTAAATCTTCCCGCCGTAATCGCGCTGCAGCCGTCCCGCCATTTCCACCAACCGCCGCCACGCTTGTTCGAGGGTGCTCATCATCTGATCCATGTCGCGGTCGCTCGGCAGCGGAATTTCGATCTTGCGCTCGCCATTGCTCTTCGGCTTCGGCAAGGCGTCGGCGTTCTTGCCGGGCGCGGCGCCATCCCGTGCTGCGAGCTGCTTCTTCAACGCCTCATTTTCTTTTTGCAGTCGCCCGATTTCGGTATCGAGCGCCGCGCGTTCATCGGGCACCGCATAGCAGGCCCAGCCATTGCCCTTGTCGGTGCAGGTCGAGACGGCGCCGGTGCGCGTATCGAGCCGCACCACGCCGTCCTTCACCGCCGACAAAGTGTAGCGGCCGTTTTCGCTGTCGGGCATCGACTGCGCGGAGGCGGAGGCGATGCCGAGAAGCGAGATTGCACAGAAGAGAGATGCTGAATGCGTCGTTCGCATCGCCATGCTCCGTTGCCCGATCGTAGGGCGGATGAGCCAAAGGCGTAATCCGCCGGCCGAATTCATTGCGCAAGCTCCGCGGCGGGTTACGCCTTCGGCTAACCCGCCCTACGTTCTACACCCTCTTTACGGCTGCTTGTACGCCGCGCGCCCTGATTTCAACGCATCGCCGAGCAGTTCGATCCGGTCCTGCCCCCAGAACACCTCGCCGTTCAGCACGTAAGCGGGCGAACCGAACACGTCCCCCGCCAGCGCTTCCTGCCGGTTCTGTTCGTACTTCGCCGCGATCTCCGGCGATGCTGCGCGCTCGACCAGCTGTGCGCCGGGAAGCCCCACTTCGTCCGCAAGCCGCACCAGCACGGCATTATCGGCGAGATTCTCCTCCGTCTCCCACACCGCCGCATAGGCGCGGCGCATGAAGGCGTCGGGATCGTGCCCCGCTTCCAGAATGGCGATCACCAGACCATCGGCGACCTTGCAGTCGAACGGCCAGTTCTTCGGCTGCAGCTTGAAGTCCAGCCCGCGCTTTTCGCGCCAGCGTTGCAGCTCGAGCATGCGATAGCGCTGCCGCACCGGATGCCGCTTGCCGAGCGGCAGGCCGCCCGTCTCGGCGAACAGCTCGCCCAGGAAAACCGGCTTGTAATTGACGTCCAGATTGTAGGTTTTCACGAGCTCCATGAAGGGCTTGTGGCCGATATAGGCCCAGGGCGACGGCAACGAGAAATAGTAATCGATGGATTGCGACATGAAGGCTCCGGCAGGTCAAAGAACACCGGGAGCGTAGCCTGTAGGATGGGTAGAGCGAAGCGAAACCCATCATCCGTTGCCTGCGGCAAGCTCCGCCGATGGGTTTCGCTCCGGCGCCATGCGCCTGCGCTCTACCCATCCTACGCCGCGCCTCTCTCACTCCGCCCTCATGGTGAGGAGGCGCGAAGCGCCGTCTCGAACCATGAATGGCCCGGCTCGGAGCGTACAACCATCCCTCGAGACGCGCGCAAGGGCGCGCTCCTCGGGATGAGGGACGAAGATTGAGGACGCATTCAACCGGCGCGCCCTAGATCATGTTGAAAGTCGCTTCCGCGCTGCGTCACCGGCGCACAGCCGGATTCGAATTTCACCAATAAAATCAAGTGAATCAAAGCTCTAAACACCGATCAGCGAATCTTGACTTGGCAGAACACGCTAAGTATGGTCCGCGCGGCTTTCAGAGGGCGACGGGGCGTTATTTTCCGGGAATTGCAGCGTTTTTCGGGTGTCGGAATATGAGTGACGGCACAAAAAAAGACAGCAGCAATCAGGGAACCGGCAGCTCACCCGACCCCGACGAGGCTGCGCTTTCCGCACGGCTCGGAAGCCTCAATGAGCGACTGTCCAAAACCTTGGGCGATCGCAAATTGCAGGCTGATCAGTCCGATAGTGGAAGCGGAAATCCGCAAGCCAGGGCATCTGCCATGGCCGTGGGTCTCCGCCTCTCTTCGGAATTGGTCGCGGGCGTCGTCGTCGGAACGATCTTGGGCTGGGTCTTCGATCGTTTGCTGTCGACATCTCCGTGGGGGCTGATCGTGTTCATGCTGCTCGGCTTCGTTGCCGGCGTCATGAATGTGATGCGGTCGGCCGGCGTCGGGAAGAAGAGTTGAGTTTCGTGCGCCTCGCGGCGCAGCACGTCGATTGCCGGGCTCCCCGGCGGGGAAACGCCGGGCAATCCGGCTGAGATGAGAGACCGAGCTGGATGGCCGATCCGATCCACCAATTTGAGATCCACAAGATCTTCACCCTGGGCCATATCGGCAACCAGGAAATCGCCTTCACCAATTCCTCGGCCTACATGTTCGGCGCCGTTGCCGTCGTGTCGATCCTGATGCTCGGCGGCAGCGCCGGCCGTCATCTGATCCCGACCCGCTTCCAGTCGATGGCGGAGCTGTCCTACGAATTCGTCGCCAACACGCTGAAAAGCAGTATCGGCGAAGAGGGCATGCGGTTCTTCCCGCTCGTTTTCTCGCTCTTCATGTTCATCCTCACCGCGAACATGATCGGCATCATCCCCTACACCTTCACCACCACCAGCCACCTGATCGTCACGGTCGCGCTGGCCCTGCTGGTGTTCCTCACGGTGTTCCTCTACGGCCTCTACAAGAACGGCCTGAAGTTCTTCAAACTCTTCGTCCCTCACGGCATTCCGATCTACATCCTGCCGCTGATCATGGTGATCGAAGTCATCTCCTTCCTCTCCCGTCCGGTTTCGCATTCGGTGCGTCTGTTCGCCAACATGCTCGCCGGCCACATCACCCTGAAGGTGTTCGCGGGCTTCGTGACCTCGCTCAGCGCGCTCGGTGCCGTCGGCGCCGCCGGTGCACTGCTGCCGCTGGCCATGACCACGGCGCTGACCGGCCTCGAACTGCTCGTTGCCTTCCTGCAGGCCTACGTCTTCACGATCCTGACCTGCATTTATCTCAACGACGCCCTTCACCCCGGCCACTAAGGCCGGGCGCGAAATCCACCCTCAACCGACTTATCCAAATCTACCTATCCAAGAAGGAGTTTTACCATGGATCCCATCGCAGCTAAGTACATCGGCGCCGGTATCGCTTGCCTCGGCATGGGCGGCGCAGGCATCGGCGTCGGCATGATCTTCTCGCAGTTCCTGAACGGCGCGCTGCGCAATCCGTCGGCCTCGCAGGGCCAGTTCGCCAACCTGATCTTCGGCTTCGCCGTGACCGAAGCGCTCGGCATCTTCTCGCTGCTGATCGCGCTGCTGCTGCTGTTCGCCGTCTAAGCTGACACCTGATCTGGCTGCGCGCTCTCCAATCCCGGAGGCGCGTAGTTGATCGAGAAGGAGACTGCTGTGGCGCAAGGTCAGAGCACATCCCATACCCAGGCCGATGGTGGGCACAAGGCTTCGTTCCCGCCCTTCGAGAGCAGCACCTTCGCTTCACAGCTGGTGTCGCTCGCGATCGCTTTCGGTCTGCTCTATCTGATCGTTTCGCGTCTGGCGCTGCCCCGCGTCGGCGGCATTCTCGCCGCCCGCAAGCAGGTTCTCGACACCGACCTGGCTGAAGCTGCCAAGCTGAAGGCCGATTCCGACACCGCTCTGAAGTCTTACGAGACGGAACTCGCCAATGCCCGCGCCAAGGCGCAGGCGATGGCCAGCGAAGTCCGTGAGAAGCTCAATGCGGAACAGGACGCGGCCAAGGCCAAGCTCGAAGAGAGCCTGAATGCCAAGCTGGCAACGGCGGAGCAGACCATCGCTTCGACCCGTGCGACGGCCATGAGCAATGTCCGCGGCATCGCTTCGGATACGGCTTCTGCGATCGTCGAACGTCTCACCGGCATCACGCCGGATGCAGGCGCCGTCAACGCCGCGCTCGACGCGTCGCTGAAAGGATAAACGATGTTCGGTTTGCAAGCTGAATTCTGGGTTGCCGTAGCGTTCTTCCTGCTGCTCGCGCTGTTCGGTTACATGGGCGTTCATCGCACCATCCTGACCGCGCTCGATCATCGCCGTGACCGCATCAAGCAGGAACTCGACGACGCCCGTCGCCTGCGTGAAGAGGCCGCAGCCCTGCTCGCCGACTACAAGAAGCGCCATGCTTCGGCGGAACGCGAAGCGCAGGACATCATCACCTCTGCCAAGGAAGATGCCGAGCGCATCGCAGCCGAGGCCAAGGTGAAGATGGAAGACTTCGTCGCCCGTCGCACCAAGGCTGCTGAAGCGAAGATCGCTATGGCGGAAGCCCAGGCTCTCGCCGACGTCCGCGCCGCCGCTGCCGAAGCTGCTGTCACCGCTGCAACGCAGGTGCTGTCGCAGTCGGTGAAGGGCGGTGTCGCTGACAGCCTGATCGAAAAGGGCATCGGCGAAGTTCGCGCCAAGCTGAACTGAGCGAAGCGATATCAAAACAAAAGCCGGCGCGAGATCATCGCGCCGGCTTTTTTGTTTCCGTCATTGCGAGGAGCGAAGCGACGAAGCAATCCAGTTCTTGGCTTTCTGGATTGCTTCGCTCTGCTCGCAATGACGAGTTCTTACCTCCGCTTCCGCGCCGGCTGCGGCTTCAGCGCCTGCGGATCGAAGCCGATATAGAAGACGTAGGAATCGTTAGCGACCGCCGACGGCGCGGGATAGCTGAAGTCTTCGCCGACCAGGCTGTATTCGACGCTGGTCTGGCCGGCCATCGATACGGTGGTCGTGAACACCTTGGTGGCGATCGGCTTCGGATTGACGCCCTCCTGCACCACCGCCACGCGCAGCGGCACCTCGATCGTCTCCGGCGAACCGGCCGGCCCGACGATGACACGGCCCTGGATGCCGATCTTCACCGACACCTGGCCGTTGGTGAGATCGCACGAACGCGCGGTGCGGGTGATCGTCGCCTGATAGGCCAGATCGTTGCCTACTGCCGGCTTGCCCTGGGCGCCCACCGCATAGGTCGCCGCGCCCGGACGGATGCTGACCATCGGACAGGTCAGCTCGCTATCGGCACCACCCGAGGTCGCCGCCTGAGCCGCCTGCGGGCCGCCGACCTCGCTCGACTTGCCACCGAACAGCTGGCTGAAGCGATCGCCGAAAGAAGGGCTGCTGCCGCCAGAGGAGCCACCGCCGAACATGGAGCCGCCACCGCAACTGGCGAGAAAAACGCTCGAAACGGTGACAAAAAACAGGTTTTTCAGCACGCGAAAATCACGTGCGGGCTTGCGACCGAATTGTGGCATGGTGAGAATATCCCCGGATCGTCAGATAGTTAGGCGCCGCTCACCCCCAAGACAGCGCGAGCGCCTTATAGCAGCGTCCGTGCGGCAATCCAAAGGCCGTTGCGGTCGCAGGGCGGCAGACTTGCGCAATTCTTGCGGCAATCAGCCCCTGAAGTCTTCGTGCAGCATTCCGAACAGCAGGTGATCCTGCCAGACGCCATTGATGCAAAGGTATCGCCGCGCCAGCCCCTCGCGGGTGAAACCGCATTTTTCCAGCACCCGCACCGATGGCGTGTTGGTGGGAATGCAAGCCGCTTCAATGCGATGCAGGCTGAGTTCGCCGAACAAAGTCGGCAGCAAAACCCGCAGCGCCGTGGTCATCACGCCCTGGCCGGTGAATTGCTGGCCGACCCAGTAGCCGATGGTCCCCGCCTGCACGATGCCGCGCCGGACATTGGCGAGCGTGATGCCACCCACCAGCGTGTCGTCGGATTCGCGAAACACCAGAAAGGGATAGGCCCGATCCGCCGAGATATCCTCGGCATAGCGCCGCAGCCGCCGGCGGAAGCCCGAACGGGTGAGATCGTCGGACGGCCAGATCGGCTCCCACGGCGTGAGATAGGCCCGGCTGCGCTCGCGCAGATCGGCCCATTGCGGGAAGTCGCCCATCACAGGCGCACGCAACGACAGCCCATAGCCGCGCGGGGCCAGGGCGGCCGGCGCACTCATGGGGAGTCGAAACAGAGCCATGGGATCAGTCTCCGACGAAGCGGAACGAGACAGCATCAATGCAGCAGCGTCTTGTCCCGCACGCCGGTCAATCCTTCCGCAAAAGCCACCGCCGTGTCCAGTCCCCGGCCGCCGCCAAGCGCTGCCACCGCAGGCCGGCTGCGCGTGAGCAGGCTGCGCGCGGCGTCGCGGGCCGACTCCACACTGACCTCATCGATGCGCTTGATGAGCTCTTCCGCCGTGAGCGGGCGACCGTAAGCGAGCATATGCCGCGCAAGCTGTTCGGCGCGCGAGCTGCAGCTCTCCAGCGCCATCAAAAGACCCGCCTTCATCTGCGCCTTGGCGCGGGCGATCTCGGCTTCCGTCAGCGTCTCCACGGATTCGCGGATGACGTCGACGATGACTTCCATCATCTCCGGCGCATCGTTCGGATCGGTGCCGGTATAGAGGCCGAAGAATCCGGTGTCGCTATAGGGCGCGTGGAAGGAATAGATCGAATAGCACAGGCCGCGCTTCTCGCGGACTTCCTGAAACAGCCGCGAGGACATGCCGCCACCGAGCACATTGGTGAAGACCTGCAGGCTGAACAATTCGGGATGCGCCTGCGGCAGACCTTCCAGCGCCAGCGTCAGATGCGCCTGTTCGAGATCGCGATGCACGACCTTGGAGCCGCCCTTGCCGAAGGACGCCGCCTGCGGCTTCGGCCCGGCAGAACCTTCAAAGCTGGCAAAATGTTTGTGCGCCTGATCGACGATCTGGCGATGGTTCACCGCCCCCGCCGCTGCGATCACCATGTCCGGCCCGCGATAATGCGTGGTCAGATAGGACTGCAGCATGTCGCGATCGAAACCCTTCAGCGTCTTGGCGGTGCCGAGCAGCGAACGGCCCATGGGCTGATCGGGATAGCAGAGTTCGTTGAGATGCTCGAACACGACGTCGTCCGGCGTATCCTGCGCTGCGCCGATCTCCTGCACGATCACGCTCTTCTCGCGTTCGAGCTCTTCCGGCTCGAAGGTCGGATTGGCCAGGATGTCGCTGAGCACTTCGAGGCCGAGCGGCACATCGGCCTTCAGCACGCGCGCATAATAGGCCGTGGTCTCGGTCGAGGTCGCGGCATTGAGATCGCCGCCGACCGCCTCGATCTCCTCGACGATCTGGCGCGACGAGCGCGTCTTGGTGCCCTTGAAGGCCATGTGTTCGAGCAGATGCGAGATGCCATGCTCGTTGGTCTTCTCGTCGCGGCCGCCGACGCCGGCCCAGACGCCGAGCGCAGCCGTTTCCAGATGCGGCATGGAGTCGGTGACGACAGTGAGGCCCGAGGGCAGCTTGGTGACTTCAACGGCCATCAGACAGCTCCCTGTTTCGCGGCGCGGCTGATTGACAGCACGAACTGCTCAATCTCGCTCTGGTCGTTCTTCACGACTTTGATGGCTTCCGGCTTGGTCATGAGGTCGCCGAGATAGGCCGGAAGATCCGGCCGCTTGCCGCAAGCGGCCTCGACGGCATCCGGGAATTTCGCGGCATGCGCGGTGGAGAGCACGATGTTCGGCACATGAAGCTCGGTGGTGTCGCGATCGGCCACTGCCAGCGCTACGGCGGTGTGCGGATCGATCAGATCGCCGCTCTCGCGCCAGGCTGTGCGGATGGTCGCGGCGGTCTCGTCCTCATCGGCGCGGCCCGATTCGAAATCTGCGCGGATCGCGGTGAGCAGTTTTTCCGGCAGCACGAAGCGGCCAGACTGCTTGAGCGAGTCCATCAGCCCGCGCACCAGCGCGGCATCGCGGCCGGAGGCTTCGAACAGCAGGCGTTCGAAATTCGACGAGACCTGGATATCCATGGACGGCGACGACGAGGCATGAACCTCGCGTACCTCATAGATGCCGGTCTTCAGCGTGCGATCGAGGATGTCGTTGACGTTTGCCGCGATGCGCAGCTTGCGCACCGGCAGGCCCATGCGCTTGGCGACATAACCGGCGAAGATATCGCCGAAATTGCCGGTCGGCACGGTGAAATCGACGGTGCGCGACGGCGAACCGACGGCGACGGCCGAGGTGAAATAATAAACAACCTGCGCAACGATGCGCGCCCAGTTGATCGAGTTCACACCCGACAGCGAGACGGCGTTGCGGAACCTATGATTGTTGAACAGGCCCTTCACGATGGCCTGGCAGTCATCGAAGTGACCTTCAACGGCAAGCGCCTGCACATTCGATGCGCCGGTCGTGGTCATCATCCGGCGCTGCACGTCCGAGATGCGGCCGTTCGGGAACAGCACCACGAGATCGACATTGTCACGGCCGGCAAAGGCATCGACCGCGGCGCCGCCGGTGTCACCCGAAGTCGCGACCACGATGGTGGTGCGCTGATTGCGCTTGGCAAGGACGTGATCCATCAAGCGGGCGATGAGCTGCATCGCCACGTCCTTGAAGGCCAGCGTGGGGCCATGGAACAGCTCGAGCACGAACTGGCCGGGCGCGCTCTGGTCGAGCGGCACCACGGCCGGGTGGCGGAAAGTGGCATAGGCCTCATTGGCCATGCGGCCGAGATCCTCGTCGGAAATCTCGCCGGCCACGAAGGGACGGATCACCTCGACGGCGACCTCCCAATAAGGACGGCCGAACAGCGACGCGATGGTGTCCGCGGAGAGCTGGGGCCAGACCTCGGGAATGTAGAGACCGCCGTCACGGGCAAGCCCGGTCAGCATGACATCGCAGAAGCCGAGTTTCGGGGCCTCACCCCGCGTCGAGATATAGGTCGTCAAGGCGTCCTCCAAAGGCGCGGGCTACCCGCCAAGCCTTTGATCATAAGAGGTTAATACTTCGGATCGGATGGAACGAAGGCGCACCATAAGCTTTTTGGGCGAATGGGGAAACCGCCATTCTGGGCCGTTTAGCCCCGTTTCTGGCCCCGAATCCAGCCCTGTAGGGTGGGCTGAGCTCAGCGTGCCCACCGATGCAACCTTTGAAGGCATGGTGGGCACGCTGCGCCTTGCTCACTCTACGGCTCTGCCGCGCTTCGCTGCCCTCTCGTCCAGATCCCGAACGCAATCACCACCGCTGCAGCCAGACTGAACCAGGTGATGGCGTATTGCATGTGGTCGTCCTTGAGGCGGACGACCAGAGGTCCGGGCCTGGGGATGCCGTTTGCCGGCACCGGGGTTTCGAGATCGAGATAGAACGGTGCGACATCGCCCCAGCCTAGGGCGCTGGCCATGGCGCGCTGGTCGCGGTTGAACCAGAGTCGCTTGCTGACATCGTCATGCGGGGTAAGCGTGCCAGCGGTTTCCGGAAAACGCAGATAGCCAGTCAGCATCACCGGCGCGCCTGTCATCAGGGTCTTCACCACGCGGTCCTGCTGGGCGCGATCCTGCATCGTGTTCTGGACGAAGCCAGTATTGACCACGACCGTTGCACCGCTGGCGAGCGCGGCCGGCAGGAACGCCCATGTCACGGCGCCGGGCACATCCGGCCGCACGCCGGAGCCGGAACTGTAGACCATGGCATCGGGCAGCGGCTTGTAGGTGGCCGGGAAGGTAACGCGGCGGAATTCGTCGGTCGCAGCGCTCATCGCGCTCCAGCGATCCGGCGACGGGAGCGCCACCGGCGCTTCGGCGAGCCGGGCGTCGAGGGCGGCGATCAGCGCGTGTTTCTCGGTGCGGCGCTGCAACTGCCAGAAGCCGAGGCTCAGCAGGGTGGCAACGATGATCAGCGTGGCGATGCCGAATCCGGTGATGCTGCGCCGGCGCGCGGTGACGTCATTCATTTGGGCTTGCGCGCGATCAACTGGCCTTCGGAGGCCTTGTGGTGGAATTGCAGGGCGATGAGCAGCGACTTCATGGAGCGCAGCGGCAGCAGCGTAGTCGCCAGAATGAGCGGCAGCCACAGCGCGGCGTGGAGCCAGAACGGCGGCTGATACTTGATCTCGACGATGAGCGCAGCGCCGACCACGATGGCACCGGCGATCATGATGATGAAGATCGCGGGACCGTCTCCGGTGTCGATGAAAGCGTAATCGAGATCGCAGTGTTCGCAGCTCGGACGCAAGGTGATGAAGCCGCCATAGAGTTTGCCCTCGCCACAGCGTGGGCATTTGCAGGCAAGGCCGCGCTGGATGGTTTGCGCGAGGCTGACTGATGAAGCTTGGTCTTGCATGGGACGTTCAATGCGGATGGTGCTCGGCCTGCATGGTTCGAGACGCCCGCTTCGCGGGCTCCTCACCATGAGGGTCTTCTATTGCGACACATACTCTACCCTCATCCTGAGGAGCCCGCGAAGCGGGCGTCTCGAAGGATGGCCAACGGGTGAGGAAAGCAAAAGGGCGGCCTCGCGGCCGCCCTTTCAAAACATCAGCGCCCGATCAATGCGCGGCGGCGCCGGCGACCACCCCGCCATAACCCCAGACATAGATCGTGACGAACAGGAACAGCCAGACCACGTCCACGAAATGCCAGTACCAGGCGGCGAATTCGAAACCGAGATGCTGCTTCGGCGTGAAATGGCCGGCATAGGCACGGAACAGGCAGACGATCAGGAAGATGGTGCCGACCAGCACATGGAAGCCGTGGAAGCCGGTCGCCATGAAGAAAGTGGCGCCATAGACATTGCCTTTGAAGCCGAAGGCAGCGTGGCTGTATTCATAGGCCTGCACGCAGGAGAACAGAATGCCGAGCGCGATGGTGAGGATCAGGCCGTATTTCAGCGCCTTGCGATCACCTTCCAGCAGCGCGTGATGCGCCCAGGTCACCGTGGTGCCCGAGGTCAGCAGGATCAGCGTGTTGAACAGCGGCAGGTGCCAGGGATCGAAGGTCTGGATGTCCTTCGGCGGCCACACGCCACCGAACAGCGCTTCGCGCGTTGCATGCACCGGATCGGCCGGGAACAGCGCTGCGTTGAAATAGGCCCAGAACCAGGCGACGAAGAACATCACTTCCGAGGCGATGAACAGGATCATGCCGTAGCGGTGATGCAGCTGCACCACGCGGGTGTGGTCGCCGCGCTGGGCTTCCTTCACCACATCGGTCCACCAGGCGGCAAAAGTGTAGAGCACGCCAATGGTGCCGATGCCGAACACCAGCGGTGCGGCGGCATACATCTTGTGCATCCAGCTGACCGCGCCCACCGCCATGATGAAGGCGAACAGCGAGCCGACCGCCGGCCAGGGCGAGGGATCGACGAGATGATAGTCGTGATGCTTGGCGTGCGCCGTGCCCGCCTCTGCCGTCGCCATGTGTCTCTCTCCGTCAGTTGCGCCAGTTGAGGCCGGCGCGTGTTATTTCAAATCTTATAACGCAAAAGCTCAGAGATTGCCCTTGCGGACTCCCGTCTCCGTCGCCGCTACCGGCTTCGGCGCGGGATCGCGCTGGGGATAGAACGTATAGGACAGGGTGATCGAGTTCAGCCCGTCATTCTCGCTGTCGGCCGCGAGCTTCGGATCGACATAGAACACGACCGGCATTTCGCGCTTCTCGCCCGGCCCGAGCGTCTGGTCGGTGAAGCAGAAGCAGTTGATCTTCTGGAAATACGCACCGACCGTGAGCGGCGCCACGTTATAGGCTGCCTGGGCATAGGTGGTGCGGGCTGACTGGTTGGTGACCGTGTAAAATACGGTGACCACTTCGCCGATGCGGACCTCGATCTCGCTCTGCTCGGGCACGAATTTCCACGGCAGGCCCGGCGCCACATTGGCATCGAAGCGGACGGCGATCTTGCGGCCGATCGGGCCGGAGGCCGGCGCGCCGGACGCCACCATGGTGGTGCCGTTGAAGCCGGTGACCCGGCAGAACCAGTTGTAGAACGGCACCGCCGCATAGGACGCGCCGACCATCAGGGCCACCACGAGGCCGCAAACCGACGCCACGACCGCATCACGCCCGAGACGTGGCTTGGAGACTGGCTGATGGGGCTGCGGCGCGGTCATGTCACCTCACTTAAAGCGGCCGGACGAGAACCGCCGGCCCCTTGACCATGGTGACGGCGAAGAACAGCACCACGAGGATGCCGAGTGCCCAGGCGATCGCAATCGAGCGCTCGCGCTGGCGCTTCTTCTGCGCATCGGTGAGGACGATGCCGTCCTGCTGATCGGTCTTGCGCTCGTTGTCCATCGGATCATGCGCCCTCTACCAGACCAGCGGCAGGATGGCCTTCACGACCACCTCGAGCAGCAAAATGGCGAACAAAGCGAACAGATAAAGGATCGAGAAGGCGAACAGACGGCGCGTGGCTGCAGTGGCCGGCTTGCCTTCGCGAAGGCGATAGACCTGCACGGCAAGGAACATCATGCCGGCGCCGAGAATCAGCGAAGCGACGCCGTAGACGGCGGAGAAGTAGCCGAGCGGCCACGGAGCGACGGCAGTTGCCACCAGCACGACGGTGTAGAGCAGTATCTGCAGCCGCGTCGCATCGGGGCCGGCGACCACCGGCAGCATCGGCACGCCGGCGCGGGTGTAGTCGTCGTTGCGGAACAGCGCCAGCGCCCAGAAATGCGGCGGCGTCCAGAAGAAGATGATGAGGAACAGCAGGATCGGCTCCATGGAGAGCGATCCTGACGCCGCAGCCCAGGCGACCACCGGTGGCAGCGCACCCGCGGCGCCGCCGATGACGATGTTCTGCGCCGTCCAGCGCTTCAGTCCGATAGTGTAGATGACGACATAGAAGAAAATGGTGAAAGCGAGCAGCGCGCCGGCCAGCCAGTTCACCAGGATGCCCAGCGTCATCACCGAGAAGAAGGCGAGTACGATGCCGAAGGTGAGCGCTTCCGGTCGCGTGATGCGGCCGCGCGGGATCGGGCGATTAGCGGTGCGCGTCATCAGTGCGTCGATGTCGCCCTCATACCACATGTTCAGCGCGCCTGAGGCGCCGCCGCCGATGGCGATGCAGAGGATCGAGGTGATCGCCAGCACCGGGTGATGATCGCCCGGCGCCAGGAAGTATCCGACCATGGCGGTGAACACGACCAGCGACATCACCCGCGGCTTCAGCAGCGCGAGATAATCCCGCACGCCCGCTTCGGAGATGCGGGGGACGGAGAGGTCGATGGCGTTTTGGTCGAGGACGGACAAGATCGGTCTCACTTCGGGTCACTGGCGCTCCGCCAGCCCCAAATGCAGTCTCTGGGGCGGGCGGAGGCAATTTGTCATGCGGCGGACTATTGTGCGCCGCAGCACATTTACTTGATACGCGGCAACACTTCAAACTGATGGAAGGGCGGCGGCGAGGTCAGGGTCCATTCCAGGGTGGTGGCGCCGACGCCCCACGGATTGTTCGCGGCCTTTTCCTTGCGGACGAAGGCATCGATCACGCCGTAGATGAAGATCAGCACGGCGAAACCCGAGATATAGGAACCGATCGACGAGACCAGATTCCAGCCCGCAAAGGCATCCGGGTAGTCGATGTAGCGGCGCGGCATGCCCGACAGGCCGAGGAAATGCTGCGGGAAGAACACCAGATTGACGCCGATGAAGGTGACCCAGAAATGCGCCTTGGCGATGGTTTCCGAATACATGTAGCCGAACATCTTCGGGAACCAGTAGTACCAGCCGGCGAAGATGGCGAACACGGCGCCCAGCGACAGCACGTAGTGGAAGTGCGCCACCACGTAATAGGTATCCTGCAGCACGCGGTCGACGCCGGCATTGGCCAGCACCACGCCGGTCACGCCGCCGAGGGTGAACAGGAAGATGAAGCCGGTGGCCCAGACCATCGGCGCCTTGAACTCGATGGAACCGCCCCACATGGTCGCGATCCACGAGAAGATCTTCACACCCGTCGGGACGGCGATGACCATGGTGGCAGCCACGAAGTAGGCCTGCGTCGCTGACGACATGCCCACGGTGTACATGTGGTGCGCCCAGACGACGAAGCCGATGCCGCCGATGGCGACCATCGCATAGGCCATGCCGAGATAGCCGAACACCGGCTTCTTCGAGAAGGTCGAGATGATCTGCGAGATCATGCCGAAACCGGGCAGGATCAGGATGTACACTTCGGGGTGACCGAAGAACCAGAACAGATGCTGGAACAGCACGGGATCGCCGCCGCCTTCGGCCGCGAAGAACGTCGTGCCGAAATTGCGGTCCGTCAGCAGCATGGTGATGGCGCCGGCGAGCACCGGCAGCGACAGCAGCAGCAGGAACACGGTGACCAGGATCGACCACACGAACAACGGCATCTTGTGCAGGGTCATGCCCGGCGCGCGCATGTTGAAGATCGTGGTGATGAAGTTGATGGCGCCGAGGATCGACGACGCACCGGCGATATGCAGCGCCAGGATCGCGAAGTCCACGGCCGGGCCGGGATGGCCGGAGGTCGAGAGCGGCGCATACATGGTCCAGCCGGCGCCGACGCCGTTGGCGCCGGGCTCGCCTTCCACGAAGGTGGAGATGATGAGCAGCGCAAACGCCGCCGGCAGCAGCCAGAACGACACGTTGTTCATGCGCGGGAAGGCCATGTCCGGCGCGCCGATCATCAGCGGCACCATCCAGTTGCCGAAGCCGCCGATCATCGCGGGCATGACCATGAAGAAGATCATGATCAGGCCGTGCGAGGTGACGAAGACGTTGTAGGTGTGCGCCTCATGGAAGATCTGCACGCCCGGATACATCAGCTCGATGCGGATCAGGATCGACATCAGGCCGCCGATGACGCCGGCCACGATCGCGAAGATAAGGTACATCGTGCCGATGTCCTTATGGTTCGTCGAATAGACGTAACGACGCCACCCGGTCGGATGCGCATGCGCATGATCGTCGTGAGCGTGATCAGTATGAGCCGGTGTTGCCGCGGTCGTTGCCATTTTCAAATCCTGCTTCGTCGTCTTGGCAGTCTTTTCGGACCTCGCGGTCCCCTCGCCCAATTCCTCAAATCAGATCGGCACGGAGCCTTGCGGCTCCCCCTGCCTCACTGCGCCTGCGTGGTGGCCGCCGAAGCAAACGTGCTCGACGGATTGCTGGCGAACTTCTTCTTGGCCTGCTCGACCCAGGTCGCAAATTCCTGCTCGGTCACGACACGGATCGCGATCGGCATGAAGGCGTGATCCTTGCCGCACAATTCCGAGCACTGGCCGTAGAACATGCCGGTCTTGGTGGCCTTGAACCAGGTCTCGTTCAGACGGCCCGGGATCGCATCGATCTTGATGCCGAAGGATGGCACCGCGAAGGAATGGATCACATCCGCCGCCGTGGTCTGCACGCGGACCACCTTGTTCACCGGCACCACCACTTCGTTGTCCACCGCAAGGAGGCGCGGCTGCTTGTCGGCAGCCATCAGCGAGTCAAATTCGAACGGGCCGTTATCCGGATAGGAGTAGGTCCAGAACCACTGCTTCCCGGTGGCCTTGATGGTCAGGTCGGCTTTCGGAATATCGAGCTGCAGAAACAGCAGCCGGAACGAGGGCACCGCGACCGCAACCAGGATCAGCACCGGAATGATCGTCCACGCCACTTCGATCAGCGTGTTGTGGGTCGTCTTCGACGGAACCGGATTGGCCTTGGAATTGAACTTGACCACCACGATGATCAGCAACACCAGCACGAACACCGTGATGGCAGTGATCAGCCAGAGCAGAAAATTGTGAAACCAGGTGATGTTCTCCATCACCGGCGTGGCCGCATCCTGAAGCTTGTACTCCCAGGGTGCGGGCTGACCCATCACCTGAGCAAAGGCAGCGCCGCTCACAGCGAGACCGGCCCCAATAACCGCTAACCCCAGCAACCGGTGGCCAAACAGGCCCCTCAGCATCCTCATGCCGCGCGCGCTCCCATGTAAAATCTTACGCATCCCGGTATTGCCCGAGTATGCGGTCCGAGCCCCCTCCCGAACAAACGGACAAATTGACCAAGGCACTTGCAACCAAGGCAATCGACCGGAGGGCACGTTAGCCCGCTCGTTAGAATGCGTCGAAATCCAGCCTCTCAAACCATAATTCTTGACCTGTCGCAATGCAGGAGTGCGGTAACCGGGAATGCATTCGACCGAATTGCACGAAGGTCGTATTTCCCGCATCACATCAATGACAAATGTCAGTCGCCAGCGAGGGCGCTTGACACCTGCGGTGCCCGCTTTAGGCACGAAATATGCGATGATTGGACAACTGATTCGCCACAATCGGCGCGCATGCAGCTGTTGTGGCCGCCTTCAAGGCGCCGTCATTGCAGGTTCATTCCGCGCTCTGGAATTCTTCAGCGTTCACAGTGCTGCCAAACCGATTGCAGAGACCACTGACCATGATCGCGACCGCCAACCACGCCCAAACCACCACCGCCCAAGGATCGATCCGGATGAGGCTTTTGACATCGCAGCAGCAGCCGACCTTCAGCTGGCGCCGCCTCACGCTCGGTTTTCTGACATTTGCGGCCGTGCTCGCTGCGCCTGCTGTCGCCAGCGCCCAGGGTGCGGTGAAATCGACGCATGGCGACTGGCAGATTCGCTGCGATACCCCGCCCGGCGCGCAGGCCGAACAATGCGCACTGATCCAGAGCGTGGTGGCTGAAGACCGCTCCAATGCCGGCCTCACGGTGATCGTGCTGAAGACCGCCGACCAGAAGAGCAAGCTGATGCGCGTCGTGGCACCGCTCGGCGTACTGCTGCCCTCCGGCCTCGGCCTCAAGCTCGACAATCAGGATGTCGGCCGCGCCGGTTTCGTGCGCTGCCTGCCGAATGGTTGTGTCGCGGAAGTTGTGATGGACGACAAACTGCTCGGCCAGTTGCGCACGGCGAAGACCGCGACCTTCATCATCTTCGAGACGCCGGAAGAAGGCATCGGCTTCCCGCTGAGCCTGAACGGGCTGGGTGAAGGCTACGACAAGCTGCCGTAAGTTGGGGCGGCAGCCCGTTAATAGATTTCGAGGCAAGCAGCCTCATCGCCCGCGAAGGCAGCGATGATGTCCGCATGATTGCGCAGGAGCGCAGTCAGCGATGCCAGCGACTGATTGCCAGTCCTGATCCAGATGACTTTGGGCGGCCAGCCCAGCAGAATTGCTATGTCCGCGAAATCGGAGTCTTGCGAGACGATCGCGTAGCCATTGCGTTCGGCAAACTCCCAGATCGTACGATCATCAACACTGTCCATACCGACATGGCGGACATGGATCGAACCCGGGAAAGTATCTGCGACGGCCTCACACAGCCTGAAACTCAAGTTCTGATCGAACAGAAGCTTCATTTGAATGCTGTGGTCGTGCGCCTTTCACGATCCGCCGCGTAAGCCAACGTGGCGAGGATGTCGTCTTCCGTCAATTCGGGGAAGTCGTCGAGAATTTCTTGGTGCGACCTTCCCGCAGCAAGCCATCCGAGCACATCGGCTACGGCAATCCGCATGTGACGAATGCAAGGCCGACCACTTCGTTTGCCGGGCTCGAGCGTTATGATCTGCCGGTAATCCATACCGCCAGACTAGTACACTTTTCGTGTACGCGCACCCTTTTATTCCCCAGCTACCAGCCCCGCCGCACGCTGGTGATTGCGGCTCGGCTTCGACAGCGCCCGTAAACGGCGCCGCGAAAAATACAGGATGAAGCCCGTGACCATGAACAGCGGCATCAATGCTGCCGCGATCATGAACAGGATGCGGCCAACCAGCCCGAAAGCCGCGCCGGTGTGGATCTGCAGGACACGCTGCAGGATGCTGTCGCCGACGGATTTGTCGGCATAGCGCTCGACCGCGATGACGCGCCCGGTGGCGCCATCGATGCGGAAATCGTCGCGTGCGACATCGTGCGGTGCATCCTTCGCCAGCGACCGCAGACGCACAGGGCCCGGGCCGTTCGGCACCTGCAGATAGACATTGGCGTATTGGCTGCCCTGATCGGCGAGGAAGGTGGCCCACGCGCGATCCAGCGACGGCGCGACAGCAGCCTCGGCCGCATTGCCGGACCTCGCGCCACCCTTGGCACCTGCGGGCGCCTTCGCGGCCACGGGCGGCTTGCTCGACAGCAGCCAGGTGGCGCTGGCTTTATACCAGTCGAACGACCACCACAGGCCGGTGAGAATGGTAACGACATAGATCGGCAGCACCCATGTGCCGGCAACGCTATGCAGCGACCAGTGAAAAGCGCGGCCGGGCATCGCCAGATTGGGCTTCAGCCACGCCTTGATGCTGCGGATGCGACGCGGCCAGCGCAGCACCATGCCGGAGATCAGCAGTACCAGCAGGCCGATGGCACACACGCCGGTGATCAGGCGGCCGTATCCGTTGCCATTGCCGGGCAGCAGCAGGAAGCGATGCAGGTTGCGCAGCGTGGCGAAGAAGCCCTCGCCACTGACCGACGACAGGACGCGGCCATCATAGGGATCGACGAAAACCGACGAGCGCTCGCCGGCTTCGTTGCGCGCAAAGCGCGCCCGCACGGTGGCGCCCGGCTCGCTGGACAGCATCATCAGCTGAACCTTGCCGGCGCCCGGCTGGCCCTGCAGCCGCGCCACGATCTCATCCGGCGTCAGCACCGGCGCCGATCGCAGCTCGACCCTGGCAACATCGCGATTGAGCGCGGCGACGATCTCGTCCTCGAACGACAGCATCGCGCCGGTCAGGCCCATCAGGGCGACAACCAATGCGATGGCGAGGCCGATAATGGAATGAACCTGCAGGAAGGCGGATTTGATCGGAGAGGCCATGGGCAGCAGAAATACGGGCTGGAGAACGAGATGCGTCGGGTCTCAGCGCCCGCTGCGGCAATGATCACGCTTACCGCACCGCCATAGAGCGAACCACAGCGGTAATTTGTAATCGCTCCAAACTGGAACCCGGCCGGCGGCGCCATGCCTCTCCCATTTTGTAGCCGGGTACCTATCTTCCTCTGCGAACAGCTGTATCGTTCGAGGTTACGCCGATGTAAGGCGACCCGATCATGGGTTGCCGCTACAAGGTACAACCGCCTCGGGTGCAGCAATGCCCGCCGTTCTGGAGCCTGCATGACCAACCTCGCCACCACCTCCCTGCTCGACCGCACCAATCTCGACCGCGATGAGGTCCGCCGCGAATTGCTTCGCGGACTGCAGGGAGCCGACGATGGCGAGCTGTTTCTCGAATACAGCCAGAGCGAGGCGCTCGGCTTCGACAACGGGCGGCTGAAGCAGGCGACCTACGACACCGCACAGGGTTTTGGCCTGCGCGCCGTGAAGGACGACGCGGTCGGCTATGCGCATTCCTCGGACGTTTCGATCCCTGCGCTGATCCGCGCGGCGGATGCCGTGAGCGCGGTGCGCGGCGGCTATAACGGCACGTTTGCCGCGGCGCCGTCCCACACCAACGTCAAGCTCTATCACGACGACAATCCGCTGGATGCGCCCGGATTCGAGGCCAAGGTCAAGCTGCTCGCCGAGATCGACGCCTATGTGCGCGACAAGGACCCGCGCGTGCGCCAGGTCTCGGTGTCGCTCGGCGCCTCGTGGCAGGTGGTGGAGATCATCCGCCCGGACGGCGAGAGCTATCGCGACATCCGCCCGCTGGTGCGCGTCAACATTTCCGTGGTCGCCGGCCAGGGCGACCGCCAGGAGAGCGGCAGCAAGGGTTATGGCGGTCGCGAGGGCTATGCGCGCTTCATCGAGAGCGCCAACTGGCGCGCCGCCGCCGACGGCGCGCTGCGCGAGGCGCTGGTGAATCTCGAATCGATCCCCGCTCCGGCCGGCGAAATGGATGTGGTGCTCGGCCCCGGCTGGCCCGGCGTGATGCTGCATGAGGCCGTCGGCCACGGGCTCGAGGGTGACTTCAACCGCAAGAAAACCTCGGCCTTTGCCGGCCTGCTCGGCCAGCAGGTTGCCGCCAAGGGCGTCACCGTGGTCGATGACGGCACCATCTCGTCGCGCCGCGGCTCGCTGTCCATCGATGACGAGGGCACTCCGACCAACCGCACGGTGCTGATCGAGGACGGCATCCTCGTCGGCTACATGCAGGACCGCCAGAACGCACGCCTGATGGGCATGAAGCCCACCGGCAACGGCCGCCGGCAGGGCTATGCCCATGTGCCGATGCCGCGCATGACCAACACCTACATGCTGGCCGGCCAGCGCGATCCTGCAGAGATCTTGGCTTCCGTGAAGAACGGCATCTATGCCGTGAACTTCGGCGGCGGCCAGGTCGACATCACATCCGGCAAGTATGTTTTCCAGTGTACCGAGGCCTACAAGATCGAGAACGGCAAGATCGGCGCGCCGCTGAAGGGCGCCATGATGATCGGCAACGGTCCCACCGACCTGCACCGTATCAGCATGATCGGCAACGATCTCGCCCTCGATGACGGCATCGGCACTTGCGGCAAGCATGGCCAGGGCGTGCCGGTCGGCGTCGGCCAGCCAACGCTGCGCATGGACAAGGTGACGATCGGAGGAACGGGCTCGTGAGCACCGAAACGGAGACGCAGGCTGCGACACTGCCTTCGGCGGCCAAACGCTGGGGCAGCCAGATCGCGCAGGTCGCCGCCATCGTCGGCATCGTGTTTCTCGGCAAGGGCGCGCTCGCCGAGCCGTTCTATGTTCCATCGGCCTCGATGGAGCCGACGCTGCTGATCGGCGATGCGCTGCTGGCGACGAAGTTTCCCTACGGCTACTCCACCGCCTCGCTGCCGATCCATGTCGCCTTCCCGGAGACCGGCCGTGTGTTCGCCACCACGCCGAAGCGCGGCGATGTGGTGGTGTTTCGCTGGCCGGGCGACCGCTCGCAGGTCTGGGTCAAGCGCGTGATCGGCCTGCCCGGCGACCACGTCGAACTGCGCGGCGGCCAGGTCTGGATCAACGGCAAGGCGGCCGCGGTGAAGGCCGACGGCATCGGCGCTGCGGAAGACGACAGCGGCGGCTCAGAGCCGGCACAGCGCTATGTGGAGACGCTGCCCGGCGGCGTCGCGCATCCGATCTTCAAGCTGCGCGACAATGGCCGCCTCGACAACACGCCGGATGTGGTGGTGCCGCCCGGCCATCTGTTCGTGATGGGCGACAACCGCGACAATTCCGCCGACAGCCGCGTGCCTGTGAAGCAAGGCGGCGTCGGCCTGCTGCCGATGGACAATCTCGTCGGCCGCGTCGATGCCATCGTCGGCTCATGGGATCTCGGCGTGCGCAGCCAGCCTGTAGCCAACTGGTGGTCAGGCCTCCGCTTCGCGCGGTTCTTCACCGGGGTGCATTGAGCACGTTTCCAACACCGCTGATGCCGGCTGCAGACTTCGTAGCAGCCGCCCTGCAGAATTCCGTGCACGACGTTCTTCTCGAACGGATCAATGAACTACAGCTTCCCGATGCCTGGATCGTCGCCGGCTGCCTCTCTCAAACGATGTGGAACGTCTTGAGTGGCAGGGAGATCGGCTACGGCATCGACGACTACGACATCTTCTATTTCGACCCTGACCTGTCGTGGGCAGCTGAAAACGAGGTCATACAGAGCTTTCAAACATGCGCCCGTCGGGTCGGTGTCCGCGTTGAAGTGCGCAATCAGGCTCGCGTACATCTTTGGTACCCGGCGAAACACGGCAAGCCTTATCCTGCCCTTTCCAGCGCAACCAATGGCATCGACCGATTTCTCACCCGCTGCACGCAAATCGGATTGAGCAGCAACGGCCGGGATATCTATGCGCCCGCAGGGGTCGATGATGTCCGTAGCTTTATTGCGCGCCCTAATCTCACGCCGAATTTCTCGGCGGACGCCTATCGACGCAAGTCCGAGCGGTGGCAAGCGCTCTGGCCCGAACTCCAGATCGTGCCCGCAGATGACTGCGGCACATCAAACAGACAAGACTCCGATGACCTTCGATGAAGTACGCCTGCTGGCGCTTGCATGGCCGGAGGTCGAGGACGGCACATCTTATGGCACCTCTGCGCTCAAGGTGAGGAAGAAGCTGCTCGCGCGCCTGAAAGAGGATGGCGACACGCTTGTGATGCCGGGCGTGCCGCATGAGGAACGCGAGATGCTGGTCGAAAACCAGCCGAAAATCTTTGGCTTCACCGATCACTATCGCGACTATCCGATCGTGCTGATCAGGCTTTCCAAAGCCAAGCGCGCGCATGTCGAGCCATTGCTCCGGCGGCAGTGGCTGGCGCTGGCCTCGAAGACGGCGCGGAAGACCTTTGAGGCAGGCAACGCGTAGGATGGGTTGAGGGGAAGAGCATCAGCGCTGGAGCGATACCCATCACCACTTGCGGCCGGCGTTGATGGGTATCGCTTCGCTCAACCCATCCTACGCGCTCTCAGAAATAGGCGATCGCGCGGCCGCAGATCGCGACGCTGAGCCAGATCGCCAAAGACGCCCATGCACCTTGTCTGGCTCCCGCCGGCATTGGCGCCAGCGGTGGCAAGGCCGCGACCTTCGGCATGATGGATCGCTCGACCCAGAGGACATTGAGCAGACCCAGCACGATCAAGGCGGCCTTGATCTGAAAGACACGGTTCAGCACGACATGGCTGGCCTCGGCGGTGAACAGCACAAGGCCCGACGCGATCAGGCCAAGAAAAGCTGCAATCGCGAGTTGCCGCGCCTTGCGCAGCAATGGACCGGGCGCTGTCGCGGATAATCCGCCTGCCAGGCGCGTGTCCATCACGGCAATGGCGCCGGCGAAGAGCATCAGCGCAACGATATGGCCCACATTGGCGACCATGTAGAGCCAGCGCGACTGCCGAATCGCCGCGCCGATGGTGGATGCCTCGATGGCGACGAATAGCGCGGGAGCGGCTTCGGTCATCGCATCACGCCGCTAGCGGAGTTCGTAGGTCTTGCCGTCCACCGTGATGCGCTCGGCGCGCATTTCATCCTTCTCGACCGTGGACGGATAGCCATAGGCGGATGCCGTCTTGCCGACCGCGACCACATCGGCCGAAGCGCCGCGCGATGTCATCCTGGACGTCGGCGCCAGTGTCACGGTCCAGGACTTGTCACTGCCCTTGATGACGACGGTCGCGTGGGGATTCTCGAATTTCAGGCTCTCGATCGGCCCGGTCACAGTGACGGGTTTCGCAGCATCGTAACTGCCCCAGCCGTGATGCGCGACGGCAGCGGCCGTGGTGAGAGCGATCAGGGCCATGCCGCCGATGGCGGTGCGGAGAATACGCTTCATCTGTCAGCTCCATTGCTGGCGATTGTCGTTCGACTTCACCTTACAACGCCCGAAACGAAACCTGGTTTACGCCGCGGCGGCTTGATGTCGTTCTTCAGGAAACACCGCGCGCTCTTTCCCGCATAGCCGGGCCGCGCAAAGGTCCAGGCGCGGCATTTGTTGTCGCCCTGGCAGGCATCGCGGCAGACATCGCCGCGCTCCGCCTTGTCGTCGTTCTTCACCTCGAAGGACCGGTAGTCGCCGCCATAGCGATCGGTCGAGATCTCGACCGGGCCGCTGCGCGGCTCGATCACGCCGGCGCCGCGCACGCCGGAAACGCAGCAATAGCTCTGCACGCGCGGCGGGACCTTGTCCTTGAGCCAGCAAACGGCATTCTCGGAATTGTCGCTGGGATAGTTGAAGCTCCAGGCACGGCACTTCTTGTCGCGCTCGCAGATCAGCGCGCATTCGGCCGGATCGCCCGACACCGACACCGAGCGCTGATAATCGTTGCCCGGCCGGTCGAAATTGGTCTGCGCCCGGGCAGATGCGACCGGCGCCAGCACCAGCATGGCAAGTGCGGCCAGACATGCCCCGAACAGGCTGCTCCTCAACATGCAAACAGGCTTCCAGCTGGTGGCAACAAGGCGATCGACGAACTGCCATAGGACCGCGCGCCACCTGTACGCCCGATGAACGGATTGACAGAATCCGCCCATCCAACTCACAAGCGCTTGAGCTAGAAGCAGTATTCCTTGTAGGCCGGCGCCACCGTGCCGCCCCAGGCGCCGTTGAATTTGGCGAGCATTTCCTCGGCCGGCGTCTTACCGCTGTCGATGATGCGATCAAGCGGCACGAGGTGGCGCGTTTCGTCGCAGCCGTCGGCATCAAGCTTCGCGCGGCGACGCAGCCCGCCATGGGCAATGGCCAGGCACTCCCTGGCGATCTCGAACAGGGAACGATCCTTGATCCCAGCCTTGAAACCAAGGCGCGGCACGTCATCGCGCAAGGCCTGACGCTCAGCAGCGGTCCAGTGCCTGGCGATGTCCCAGGCCGCATCGAGCGCGGCGTCATCATAAAGCAGGCCGACCCAGAAGGCGGACAGCGCCGGCAGACGATCCGAGGTCACGCCATCGGCGCCGCGCATTTCCAGATAGCGCTTGAGACGGACTTCCGGGAAGATCGTGGAGAGATGATTTGCCCAGTCGGAGAGGGTCGGCTTCTCGCCGGGCATCTTGTCGTTCCTGCCCTCGAAGAAAGCACGGAAGGATGAGCCGGAGACGTCGATGTAAGTATCGCCGCGCTTGACGAAATACATCGGCACGTCGAGCGCGTAATCGACCCAGCGCTCGAAACCCATGCCGCTTTCGAACGCCCAGGGCAGCATGCCCGAGCGATTGTTATCGGTATCGCGCCAGATCTCCGAGCGGAACGAGAGGAAGCCATTCGGCTTGCCTTCGGTGAACGGCGAATTGGCGAACAGCGCCGTCGCCACCGGCTGCAGCGCCAGCGAGACACGCAGCTTCTTCACCATGTCGGCTTCCGAGGAGAAGTCGAGATTGGTCTGCACCGTGCAGGTCCGGTACATCATGTCCAGACCATACGCGCCGACCTTCGGCATGTAGTTGGTCATGATCTTGTAGCGGCCCTTCGGCATCACCGGGATCTGTGCCCGCGACCATGACGGCGTCAGGCCAAGGCCCAGAAATCCAATGCCGAGCGGCGTCGCAACCTCGCGCACCTGCGCGAGATGCGCCATCAGCTCGGCCTGCGTCTGATGCACCGTCTCCACCGGCGCGCCGGAGAGCTCGAACTGCCCGCCCGGCTCCAGCGAGATGGCGCCGCCACCGGTGACGTCATAAAGGCCAATAATATTGCCGGCCTCCATAATCGGCTCCCAGCCGAGCAGATGCTTCATGCCATCCAGCAGCGCGCCGATGCCGCGCTGGCCGGCGTAAGGAACCGGGTTATGGCCTTCGAGCGTGAACGGCGTTTTCTCGTGCTCGGTGCCGATGCGGAATTCCGAAACCGGCTTCACGCCTGCTTCCAGCCACGCAACGAGTTCGTCGCGCGACTGCAGCGGCGTCATATCGAGTTGGTCACGCGCCATGAGAAGTCCAGACGAAAGGCGCTGCAATCCGATGCGCGCAGTGTCGGGAACGCCGGCCATCCGATCGGGACGCCAACGCAGAGGGAATTTGAAACGTCATCGCGCCGGAGCGGCGTCTTTGGCGACCGGCGCAGAAATTGCCGGCGTGTCATGGCACGCGCAACCGAGCCGGTCCAGCAGACCGCACAACTTTGCTGCATCTGCGTCGGTGAGCTTGGAGCCGACATGTTTCTCGATGGCCAGCGCATAGGCGCTGCCCATCTTCTTGTGCAGCTCGCGTCCGGAAGGGGTGATCTCCACGAACAGCCCGCGCTTGTCCATCTTGCATTCGCGCCTGCTCGCGAGCCCCTCGTCGACCAGCCGGTCGATCAGCCGCGAGGTCGAATATTGCGGTATCAACATCTGCTTTTCGAGCTCGACGGGACGCAGCTCGCCATTCGGCGAGCGCGACAACTCCATCAGCGCGTCATACCATGCGAGCGGCGGAAAGCCGGCACGCTTGAGATCCTGCTCGACGCCGTCCAATACGCGGCTCTGCACCCGCATCAGGCGGATCCAGGCGGCGGCGGCCTCGGTGGAAGGTTTACGTTTCATCACACAGTCCAAATGATGGCCTATCCTAGCCACTCGATGCACCTGCATCAATCTTGACTATTCCATGCCGATGCATTTAGTCACGCCCCGGCGTTAACCCAATGTCCTTAAGGAGAAATTTCGATGAAGCTGTATTATTCGCCCGGCGCCTGCTCGCTGTCGCCGCATATCGCACTTCTCGAAGCCGGCCTGCCCTATGATCTGGTCAAGGTCGATCTCCGGGCCAAGAAGCTGGAAGGTGGCGAGGATTTCCTGGCCGTCAATCCGAAGGGGCAGGTGCCCGCCCTTGGTCTCGACACCGGCAAGGTGGTCACCGAAGGCCCGATCATCGTGCAGGTGATCGCCGACAAGGTTGCAGACAAGAATCTCGCTCCGGCCCGCGATAGCGAGGAGCGCTACGAGTTTCTGGAAGTCCTGAACTTCCTGACCAGCGAGCTGCACAAGAACTTCTCGCCGCTGTTCAACCCGACTTTTTCGGACGAGGTGAAGGGCTTCTTCCGTGACCGCCTCACCGGCAAGTTCAAATATCTCGACGCCCGGCTCGCGGGCCACGACTATCTGATGGGCCAGCATTTCACCGTAGCCGACGGCTACCTGTTCACGATGCTGCGCTGGGCCGACGCCCACAAGCTCGACCTCTCCATGTTCAAGAACCTGATGGCCTATAAGGACCGCGTCGCCGCGCGCCCGAAGGTGCAGGAGGCGCTGGAGAAGGAAGGCCTGATGAAAGCGGCGTAAGCGGCGCTGTCGAGCCATTTGCTGGGGCCGGCGACAAGCCGGCCCTTTTTGTTCGTCTCCCTCGGTCAGCTCCAGGGCAACCTCCGGGTTCCCTCCGGCCCCTTTCACTTTGCGCCCTTTGCCCCCACATAGGCCCCATGACCTCATCCCCCGATTACAGCCTCCAGCCCGACACTCCCATGCGCGCGCCATCTTCCGTTCCGGTGGACGATGCTGTGCTGCCGTTCGACGTGGCGCCGCTCGACCTGCGCGGACGGCTGACGCGGCTCGGGCCTGCGCTCGATGAACTCCTCTCCAAACACGATTACCCGACGCCGGTAGCCAAGCTGCTGGGCGAGGCCATCGTGCTGACCACGCTGCTCGGCTCGGCGCTGAAATTCGAGGGGCGCTTCATCCTGCAGACCCAGACGGACGGTCCGGTGTCGCTGATGGTCGTTGATTTCCGTGCGCCGGATCGCATGCGCGCCTATGCGCGCTTCGATACCGAGCGCCTGAAAGACGGACTGTCGTCCGCAGAGCTGCTCGGCAAGGGACATCTCGCGATGACCGTCGATCAGGGCTCCGACATGAGCCGCTACCAGGGCCTCGTCGCGCTCGATGGCGGCACGCTGGAAGACGCCGCGCATGAATATTTCCTGCGCTCCGAACAGATTCCGACCAAGGTACGCCTCGCCGTCGGCGAGGAATGGCGCGGCGGCGATGGCGGCCCGACCCATGGCTGGCGCGGCGGCGGCATGCTGCTGCAATTCCTGCCCAAGGCCTCCGATCGCGCCCAGCGCGATCTCCATGCTGGCGATATTCCAGAAGGCACGGAAATCGATGTGGTGCCCGAGGACGATGCCTGGATCGAAGGCCAGTCGCTGATCTCGACGGTCGAGGATGTCGAGCTGATCGATCCCGATCTGTCCGGCGAGCGGCTGCTGTTCCGCCTCTTTCACGAACGCGGCGTACGCGTCTTCGCGCCGGTGCCGCTGCGCGCGCAGTGCTCCTGCTCGCGCGAGGCCGTGTCCGGCATGTTGAAGCGCTTCGATCAGAAGGATCGCGAAGACATGGTGGCGAACGACAAGGTCGTGGTGACCTGCGAATTCTGCTCGTCTGTCTATGAATTCACGCCGGAAGAAGCGGGCGTGTAAGCAGTAGCCCGGATCGCGTTTCGCTCCATCCGGGCTACCGAACTCAGTTCAGCACCCGCGTGCTTTCCGGCCCATCCAGCGAGAACAGCGGTACGTCGATTTCGAACGGTTCGCCCCGGTCGGTCACCATCTGATAGGTGCCTTCCATAAACCCCGACGAGGTCGGCAGCGGCACGCCCGACGTATATTCGAACCGCTCGCCCGGCCCGAGCACCGGCTGTTCACCGACCACGCCCTCGCCGCGCACTTCCTGCATTCGCCCCGACGCATCGGTGATGATCCAACGCCGCGTCTTCAGCTGGACGGTTTCCTCACCCGAATTGGTGATGACGATCGTGTAGGACCAGAAGAACTGCTGCTTCTCGGCCGACGAACGGTCGGGCATGAAGTTCGGTTCGACGGTAACTTCGATCTGGCGGGTGACGGCGCGGTACATGGGGTGTCATCGCTGCGTGAGGCTGAAGCCGCAACATAACGAAAAACGACGAAGCGGCCAAATACCGATGCTCCGCAAAATCGCCATCCCCGTTTGAACACAGTTCAGACCTACAGCGTTCCCGTCCGCGGCCGATCGCCTCACGAAATCGTCTCCCCGTGAATTGACTTGCGATAACATGGCGAAGCGGGTCTTTCTCCTCAATCGATCTTCGTAACACGGTGATGAATGAGCTCTGTTGCCGATCCGATCGCAAGACCTGCACATGCGGACGCCCCCAAAGCATCGCCTCGCGCAGCTGCAGATGCGGAGGCATTGCCGGTCGTGACAGCGGTGAACGAGCGTGAACTGCGCCTCGATCTGTTCCGCGGCCTCGCACTGTGGTTGATCTTCATTGATCACCTTCCCCAAAATCTGCTCACCTGGCTGACCATCCGCAACTACGGCTTTAGTGACGCCACCGAGATTTTCATTTTCATCTCGGGCTACACCGCCGCCTTCGTCTATGGACGGGCGATGCGGGAACAGGGCACGGTGGTCGCGAGCGCGCGCATCCTCAAGCGCGTGTGGCAGATCTATGTGGCACACGTCTTCCTGTTCACGATCTTCCTCGCGGAAATCTCCTACGTCGCGACGCGCTTCCAGAACCCCCTCTACACGGAAGAAATGGGCATCCTCGACTTCCTCAAGGAGCCCGACGTCACCATTGTGCAGGCGCTGCTGCTGCGCTTCCGCCCGGTCAATATGGACGTGCTTCCGCTCTATATCGTCCTGATGCTCTTCCTGCCGGTGATCCTGTGGCTGATGCGGCGGCGTGCCGATCTCACGCTCGGCCTGTCGGTGCTGCTCTATGCGCTGACCTGGGAATTCGACCTGCATCTCACCGCCTATCCGAATGGCGCCTGGGCCTTCAATCCGTTCGCCTGGCAACTGCTATTCGTGTTCGGGGCATGGTGCGCGCTGGGCGGCGCCGTCAGGATGACGCGCATCCTGAACTCGCCCATTACACTCTGGATTTGCGTTGCCTATCTATTAGGGGCCTTCTGGGTGACGCTGACCTGGCACATCCCTCAGATCCATCATCTGCTGCCCAAGCTGCTCGAGCAGTGGATGTATCCGATCAACAAGCCGGATCTGGACGTGCTCCGTTTTGCTCACTTCCTGGCGCTGGCCGCCCTCACCGTGCGGTTCCTGCCAAAGGATTGGCCGGCGCTGAAGTCGGTCTGGCTGCGACCAATGGTGCTCTGTGGCCAGCATTCGCTTGAGATTTTCTGCATTGGCGTGTTTCTGGCATTTGCAGGTCAGTTTTTTCTGGGCGAGATCGCAGGCGGTGCAATCATGCATGGTCTGGTCAGCCTGGTCGGGATCGTCATCATGTCCGCCGCCGCCTGGGTGTTTTCATGGTACAAGCGCGTGACCGCGAACGGCGGAGCGCGCGCCAAAAAAGCACCCGAGAAGACAGCCGACGCCGATCTCGCAGGAGGGGGAGCATGAGCACCTTGCTGCACAGGGCATCGTGGCGACACGCGCTGCTGCTGGCCCTGCTGACGGCCGGCCCCGCACAGGCCGAACCTCCCAAACAGACCTGTGACGTCCCCGCCTATCTTCTCACCAGCGAAAGCACGCTGCCGAAAGTACAGGCAGCCGCGAAGCGGGACGGCAAGCTGAACATTCTGGTGATCGGCAGCCGCTCGGCTGTCATCGGACTGTCCGACCAGTCAGCCGCGTTTCACAGCCGCCTACAGTCTTATCTTACCGAAAAACTGCCGGGCATTGCGGTCAATGTCGCGCTTGAGTTGCAGGTCAAGAAAACCGCCGAGGAGCTTGCGCCAACCCTCGGAAAGCTGGTCGAGGATCGCAAGCCGGACCTCGTGATCTGGCAGACCGGAACCGTGGATGCCATGCGCCAGGTGGATGGTGACGACTTCCGCAATGCATTGGACGATGGCGTTGCAGCCATGCAAAAGGCCGGAACTGACGTCATTTTAATGAACCTGCAGTACAGTCCACGCACCGAGTCCATGATTTCCGGCTCGGCCTACCTAGATAATATGCGTGTGGTGGCGCAGCAGCACGACATTCCGCTGTTCGATCGTTTCGCCATCATGCGCCAGTGGAATGAGAATGGCGATTTCGACCTGTTCAACCCCGCGCCCGGCATGGAGCTCGCGAAGCGGGTGCATGATTGTCTCGGTCGCGCGCTATCGGCCTTTGTGATCGAAACGGCGCGCATCAAGCCAGAGGATTTGAGGATTCAGCGTTAATGAGTTTTGAAGGTATCCTGCCCCGCCTTGTTGTTGCCGCTGCTCTTGCTGTCACGACTCCCGCAATGACCTCCATGGCGCATGCCGAGGGATCGCAGGGCGCCGCGCAGGGGCAGGACGATGCAACAAAGGGGGTGGCCGGCAAGGCGCTCGACAGGGTCAAGGAGGTCGCCAAGACTGCGACCGACGTCCTGAGCCGCGTTCCGTGCCGCCAGCCCAAGGGCGGCATGAAGGCGCTCGGCACGTTGCCCCATGTGGCCGCCAAACTCGCCGCCCATAAGCCGGTGATGATCATCGCCTTCGGCTCGTCCTCGACACAGGGCTTTGGCTCGACTGCGCCGGAATTCACCTATCCCAACCGTCTCGCCGCGCAGCTTCGCCGTGCCTATCCGGGCGCGGAGCTCACCGTGCTCAATCGCGGTGTCGGCGGCGAGGACGCGCCGGAAATGATGGCGCGGCTGCAAAACGAGATCATCAATGCCAAGCCGGATCTGGTGATCTGGCAGGTCGGCACCAATGCGGTGCTGCGCAATCTCGACCCCACCGAAACCGGCAAGATGATTGAGGATGGCGTGGGGCGCATTCAGGCTGCAGGCTCTGACGTCGTGCTGATCGATCCGCAATATTCGCCGGCAACGACATCGAAGCCGGAAGGCACCAGCAAGATGCTGTCGCTGATGCACAAGGTGGCCGAGCTGCGCAAGGTCGGCATCTTCCCGCGCTTCGAAGTGATGAAGGAATGGCACGAAGGCCAGCAGATGGCGTTCGACTCCTTCGTCATTTCCGACGGCCTGCACATGAACGACTGGGGCTACGCCTGCTTCGCTCAGCTGCTTGGCGACAACATCATCAAATCGGTCGGCACCATCAAGATGGGGACGAGCGATGCCCCGCAGGTGCAGCAGGCGCAGCGACCGCTTTAGGGCAGAATTTATCAGCGTCATTGCGAGCGTAGCGAAGCAATCCAGTCTTTCTTCGATTGACAAAGAACTGGATTGCTTCGTCGCTTCGCTCCTCGCAATGACGGCGAGAATTACGCCGTCGCAAGCGCCGCTTCGAGATCCTCGATCAGATCGTCGCGATGCTCGAGGCCGGCGGAGAAGCGGATAAAGCCTTCCGTGATCCCGAGCTCAAGCCGCGCCTCCAGCGGCAAACGCTGATGCGTCGTCGTCGCCGGATGCGTCACGAGGCTCTTCGCATCGCCCAGATTGTTCGAGATGCGCGCCACCTTCAGCGCGTTGAGCACGCGGAATGCAGCCTCCTTGCCGCCCTTCACCTCGAAGCCGATCAGCGTCGAACCGGCGCGCATTTGCTTCTTCACCGTCGCCGCCTGCGGATGATCCTCGCGGCCTGGATAGATCAGCCGTGACACCTTCGAATGCTTCGCCAGCACATCGGCGACCGCCGCCGCGGTCTGTGTCTGCCGCTCGACGCGGATCGCCAGCGTTTCCAGCCCCTTCACCAACGTCCACGCGTTGAACGGCGAGATCGACGGACCGGTCTGGCGCAGATAGTTGTGAATGTGCTCGTCAATGAAGTCCTTCGACGACAGGATGATGCCGCCGAGGCAGCGACCCTGGCCGTCGATATGCTTGGTCGCCGAATAGACGACCACGTCAGCGCCGAGCGCCAGCGGGCTCTGCCAGATCGGGGTCGCGAACACGTTGTCGACGATAAGCCGCGCGCCGCCGGCATGGGCGATCTCGGCGATGGCGCCGATATCGAGCACATCCAGCGTCGGATTGGTGGGGCTTTCCAAGAACAGCGACTTGGTATTCGGGCGCATGGCCTTCTGCCACTGGTCGAGATCGAGGCCATCGACGAGCGTGAACTCGATGCCATAACGCGGCAGCAATTCTTCGATGACGTAGCGGCAGGAACCGAACAGAGCCTTCGCGGCGACCACATGATCGCCCTGGCGCAGCGGCGCCAGGATCGCGGTGGTCACGGCGGCCATGCCTGTCGCGGTCGAGCGCGCGGCCTCAGCGCCTTCGAGATCGATCATGCGGTTCTCGAACATGGACGTATTCGGGTTCGAGAAGCGCGAATAGATGAAGCCGGGATCTTCGCCCTTGAACCGCGCCTCGCAGGCCTCGGCGGTCTCGTAGATGAAGCCCTGAGTCAGGAAGAGGGCTTCGGACGTCTCGTTGAATTGCGAACGCAGTGCGCTGGAATGAACGAGGCGGGTTTCGGGACGGTAGGACTTCGCAGACATGTGACCTCCAACGTGACCGCGTGTCGCGGGCACAAAAAAACCGGCCTGGACGGACGTCCTCAGGCCGGGATCGCATGCTGGAAGGACATGTGTCCCCGGCCTGTTTAGCGACTTATTTTACGTGGCTGCAAGCCGGCCGGCTCAAATCACCACGGGATAGAACTTTTCCTATTCCCGCTTGCGCTTGCCGTCAAGGCGCGCTTGAGATAGCCGGTAAAGTCGCGATTTTTCAGGATATTGCCCCTGGAAGACGACCGAAGGACCAGACCCGTGACGTTCACCCTCGCCCCCGATGCCGATGGAATTCTGCCCGACAGCATGATCGAGGCGATGGCCGAGGCCGGCCTGATCCTGCCCGAATACGACTTCGTCGAAAGCCAGATTCAACCGGCCAGCCTCGACCTGCGCCTCGGCCCCGTCGCTTACCGGGTCCGCGCCAGTTTCCTGCCCGGGCCGAATGTCACGGTCGCCGAGCGGATCGACGAATTGAAGCTGCATGAGATCGATCTCTCCGAAGGCGCGGTGCTGGAGACCAACTGCGTCTACATCGTGCCGCTGCTGGAAAGTCTCGCGCTGCCACCACATATCTTCGCTGCCGCCAATCCGAAGAGCTCCACCGGCCGGCTCGACGTGTTCACCCGTGTGATCGCGGACGGCACCCGTCGCTTCGACGTGATCGGTGCCGGCTATCACGGCCCGCTTTATGCGGAGATCAGCCCCAAGACCTTCCCGGTGCTGCTGCGTGAAGGCTCACGCCTGTCGCAGGTGCGCTTCCGCGTCGGCGACGCCGTGCTCGACACCGAAGCGCTGGAAGAGCTGCATGCGCAGGATCCGCTGGTCGATATCGACGATGCCGATCTCACCAATGGCCTCGCCGTCTCCGTCGATCTCTCCGGCGAAAACGCCTCCGGCTTCGTCGGCTATCGCGCCAAGCGCCATACCGGCGTGGTCGATGTGGATCGCCGCGGCGGCTATGCGGTGGAGGATTTCTGGGAGCCGATCCATGCGCGCCCGGATCGCACGCTGATTCTCGATCCTGGCGAGTTCTATATTCTCGCCTCCAAGGAAGCCGTGCAGGTGCCGCCGGATTACGCCGCCGAGATGGTGCCGTTCGATCCGTTGGTCGGCGAATTCCGCGTGCATTATGCCGGTTTCTTCGATCCCGGATTCGGCCATGACGGTGCCGGCGGCAAGGGCTCGCGCGCGGTGCTCGAAGTGCGTTCGCGCGAAGTGCCGTTCATCCTCGAACACGGCCAGATCGTCGGCCGGCTCGTCTATGAGCGCATGCTGGACCGCCCGGATTCGCTCTACGGCCAGCGCATCGGCTCCAACTATCAGGGCCAGAACCTGAAACTGTCGAAGCATTTCAAGGTTTAAGCGCGCTGTCTGTCATCGCCCGCGCAAGCGGGTGGCCGACCTACGAAAAAAGGCCCGCATAAACATGCGGGCCAGGTTTTCTGGAGTCCAAGTCGACAGAGGAAGCGGCGCCAGTCGTAACCGGCGTCGCTTGTTGCAAGCTTACTGAACGAAACCGCCGCCCAGATTGCCGAGGTTGAAGCGGTA
>WPCJ01344443.1_pt1 | contig 102876 bp, 95 predicted proteins | sample 5399831 | NCBI WGS metagenome assembly WPCJ01 (sample SAMN12869470, study PRJNA574797) | sludge metagenome | isolation source: wastewater treatment of pH10 | place: China:Beijing | collected 2019-05-20
GGAGGAATGGTCAGCCTCGTGATCCAACACCAACCGCACCGCGCGCTCGCGCACCTCAGGGGAAAACTTGTTCGTCGTTTTGCTCGTCATGGCTCCATCCTATTTGGAAGTTGGAGCCTCCGGCAAACCCGGGGCGGTTCAATCTTCTGCGGGTTGCGGGCATCCGAACTGCGCGGATTACGGTGGATCGATGTTGACCTCGTTCGAGGTGTCATCAAGGTTCGACAGCGGGCAGATTTTCGGAACGTGATAGGGGCTCCGAAGAGCGAAGCTGGCTTCAGATCCTTGGCGATCCCACCACGGGTTCTGCAAATGCTGATTGAGTGGAAGGAGATTTGCCCTCGAGGACCTTTGGATCTGGTGTTTCCGTCTCGGAAGGGCACCGTGGCGTGCCACCAGAACATCGTTAGAGCGACGCTTGTTCCCACGATTAGTCGCGCTGGCCTAATGGTCGACAAAGGCGAGATTGACGAGGACGGCAATAGAGTTCTGTCACCAAAGTACACCGGCCTCCATCCCTATCGTCACTTTTACGCGTCCTGGTGTATCAACCGTGTGGAAGATGGCGGCCTTGGGCTGACCGCTAAGCAGGTGCAGGAGCGAATGGGACACTCCACGATCCAAATGACGATGGACGTCTATGGGCATCTCTTTCCGACGAAAGACGAAGGGGAAGCACTTGCCAAGGCGGAAGATATCCTCCGCCGTACAATCAGCGGGTAGTCTGCCCACAGCTCTCCTTTGAGTGGTCGGCGTAAGAAACTCTGAAGCCTGGCTTGTTCGCCTCTTGTTGCATTGTTATTTGGCAAGACATCAGTGAAGGCGCTGGTAGCTCGGTGTCGCCAAGCGCCTCTATCCCGATAAGCTCTCTGCGCCGGGCGAAGCGGGACATGAACTTAAGGCCGGAGACCGAGCGCGTCTTTGCGAGAACTTGGAGGTCTGTGGCGCGAAGGCTTCGGCCTCGCGCGCTGCACGGGTGAACGGCTGATGGCCGACCTCGACCTCCGCGACGTCATCCGCGGCAAGCTATCCGCACTACGTTGTAGGATAAGGCGACACCACGCCCGCTCGACCATGTGAAACGGGGCTTCCGTGCCCCAGCGCCAAACCGCCTATGGCGGTCCGACTTCACCTACGTCAGCACCTGATGCGGCTTCGTGGATGCGGCCTTCGTCATCGATGTCTATGCCCCCGCCGGATCGTCGGCTGGCGGTTGAGCGGCATCACACATGCAAGCTTGTCCTTGATGCTCTCGAACAGCCCCTGCACGAACGACGGCCCATCTATCGTGGCGGTCTGGTGACAATTCCGACAGGGGCTCTCGCTATCTCAGGATCCGCTACACCGAGCGCTCGGCCGAAGGCGGCATCGAACCCTCCGTCGGCAGCGTCGGCAACTCCTCGATACTCACAGCGCCGATCACCTCTTGTGGCCTCTCCCGCGCGGCAAAAACGCGACATCGATCGCTGAATGGTCAGAGAACGGCCGATAAGTCATTGAAATTGCTTGGCTGGGGAACCTGGATTCGAACCAGGACTAACGGAGTCAGAGTCCGTGGGTCTACCGTTAACCTATTCCCCAACTGGGTTGCCGATCCCTTATCGCGCGGATGTCGCGCTTCGATTTGTCGAAAGGGTCGGACGGCTGCGTTTTAGCCACGCACTGGAAATAGTCAAGAGTGGCTGGGCAATCAATGGTGCGGAAAGTTCTGACGCCGTTTGGCAGGCAAAAAACACTTGTGCGATGGCGTTCATGCACATCGCAACGTGCCGCTTCCCAGCAACATCCGCGCGCGGGACGTCTAGTCCGTTCAAATCGCGCCGCGATCGCACTTGGTGTTCGGCCTTGGGACTGTTATCTTCATGCCAACTGAAAAACTAGCGCCTGCAGCGTTCCTCCGGGATTCGCGCGGCGCATGAGGAAGACACGATGGAAGACCGCGAGATCGGCGCAGAAGCGCCGGAAGCGGGTGCTTCTGCAGGCTTGCCGCCTGCAAGAAACCTGGAAGGCCTGCCGGCCAAAGCCGTCGATATCAGATCGGCCGGCTCTGGCGAGGAAACAGGTTCGCACCCGCAGGATAAGCCGAAGAGACGACGCAAGCGCAAGCGAGGGCGCAAGGTGTTTGCGCGGGACGATAGCGGGGCGCGGGCGGCCGGCGTGGCCGAAACCGGCTTGACGAAAAATCTGTCCGGATCCGCATCTCCAGTTCATCCACGAAGGATTTCCGAGCCGACGCAGGCTATTTCCGAAAGGGTGCTCACGCTCCATAGCGACGGCTCCACCAGGCGGGTGGAGCCTCGACAGGCCAGACCTCACGATCTGCCGGTTTTCGCCGCATTGGACCTGGGAACCAACAATTGCCGGCTTCTGGTGGCGGTGCCCGGCAGGCCTGGCCAGTTCCGGGTGATCGACGCATTCTCGCGCATCGTGCGCTTGGGCGAGGGGCTGGCCGCCAGCGGCAGACTTTCGCAGGCGGCCATGGACCGAGCCGTGGATGCCCTCAAGGTCTGCGGCGACAAGCTGCGTGCGCGGCGGATCGAAAAGGCGCGGCTGGTCGCGACCGAGGCATGCCGATCCGCGGACAACGGCGCCGAATTCATCGATCGGGTGGAGTCGGAGACAGGACTGAAGCTGGAGATCATAGACCGGCAGACCGAAGCGCGGCTGGCGGTTTCGGGTTGCGGATCGCTGGTCGAGCGCAATACCGAGGGCGTGGTGCTGTTCGATATCGGCGGCGGCTCGTCCGAGATCGCCCTTATCGACGTGAGCGGCCGGCGCTCTCCAAGACTTGCGAGCCATATCGTCGCCTGGACCTCGTTGCCCGTAGGCGTGGTGTCTCTGGCCGAGATGTTCGGCGGTCGCGATGTCAGCCGCGAGATATTCAACGCCATGATCGCCCATGTGAAATCGCTGCTGGAAGCGTTCGACGGGCGGGACTGCCTGCGCCACGTGATAGGTCCAGGCCGGCAATTCCATCTGCTCGGCACCTCGGGTACGGTTACGACCCTTGCCGGCGTGCATCTCGATCTCGACCGCTACGATCGGCGCCGCGTGGACGGCCTTTGGATGGACAATGGCAGTGTCGACCAGATGGTCGAGAGGCTGCTCGGTTGGGACTTTCAGCAGCGTGTCGGCAATGCCTGTATAGGTGCGGACCGGGCTGATCTCGTGCTGGCCGGCTGCGCGATCCTCGAAGCGATCCGGGAGATGTGGCCCTCGGAGCGGCTGCGGGTGGCCGATCGTGGACTGCGCGAAGGGATTCTTTCGGACCTTATGGGCGAAGCCGGCGTCTGGCGGCGCGGCTGGAGAGGCGAGGCACGGTCATGACGAAAGCTCCCGTGAAGCCCGGCGCCACCCGTGTCCTGCGCACGAAGATCAAGAAGAAAAGCGGACTGAAGGAATCGTCGCGCCGCTGGCTGGAGCGACACATGAACGACCCATATGTACAGCGCTCGAAAGCGGACGGCTATCGCTCACGTGCTGCTTACAAGTTGATCGAGATCGACGATCGCTACAAGCTTTTGAAGCCGGGCATGAAGGTCATTGATCTTGGCGCCGCGCCGGGTGGCTGGTGCCAGGTCGCCGTCCAGCGAACCGGGTCTACCGCTGAGAAACCGCAGGTCGTCGGCATCGACTATCTGGGAATGGATGCGGTGCCCGGCGCTGTCGTCCTGGAGATGGATTTCCTCGACGATGCAGCTCCGGGCAAGCTGATGGAGCTGCTGGGGGGAGAGCCGGATATCGTCCTTTCCGACATGGCTGCGCCGACCACGGGGCACCGGCGCACCGACCATATCCGTACAGAGCATCTGTGCGAGGTTGCCGCCGATTTCGCGATCTCGGTGCTGAAGCCGGGGGGGCATTTCCTGTCGAAGACCTTCCAGGGCGGCACGGAGCACACGGTGCTAGATTTCCTGAAAAGGAACTTCCGCTCCGTGCATCACGTCAAGCCACCGGCATCGCGCGGCGAGTCCGTCGAACTCTATCTTCTGGCGAAGGACTTCAAGGGCAGGGGTGACAAGACCCACGCCTGAGGGGCAGGGCGCGAACGCGAATTGCCTGCTTTCCATCACCTTGCGGACGTGTTACCAGCCGCTGCCATCCTGATAGGAAACATCGGAGTCGGCGCGATCCAGAGGTTTCGCGCCTGATTCTGTTTTAAGGGTTCGGCAATGGCGAAAATCATAGAGACTCCGACGGGTGCATTGGCGCTCACTTTCGATGACGTGTTGCTTCAGCCCGGCCATTCCGAAGTTATGCCGGGCGAGACCGATTTGCGAACCTGTATCGCAGGCGATATCGAACTGAATCTTCCGATCCTGTCCGCGGCCATGGACACCGTGACCGAAGCGCGGCTGGCGATCGCGATGGCTCAGGCCGGCGGCATGGGCGTGGTTCACCGCAATTTGAAGCCGGCCGAGCAGGCCGAGCAGGTGCGTCAGGTCAAGAAATTCGAATCGGGGATGGTCGTGAACCCCGTCACCATCGGGCCGGAAGCGACGCTGGCCGATGCCCGCGCGCTGATGAGCGCACACGGGATTTCAGGCATTCCCGTGGTGGAGAACGGCGGGAAGGGCGGCCAGGTCATGGGTCGTCTGGTCGGCATCCTCACCAACCGCGACGTGCGCTTTGCGTCGGACCCTTCGCAGAAGGTGTACGAGCTGATGACCAGGGAAAACCTGGTCACGGTCAACGAAAGCGTCGATCCGGACCAGGCCAAGCGGCTGCTGCACCAGCGCCGCATCGAGAAGCTGCTGGTCGTCGATCCGGCCGGCAACTGCGTCGGGCTGGTCACCGTCAAGGACATAGAGAAGTCGCAACTGAACCCGCACGCTTCCAAGGATTCACAGGGGCGGCTGCGCGTCGCGGCAGCGACGAGCGTCGGCGAAGACGGTGTCGAGCGGGCCGAACGGCTGATCGACGCCGGCGTCGACCTGCTTGTCATCGACACCGCGCATGGCCATTCGCAGCGCGTCCTCGACGCGGTCACGCGCGCAAAGAAGCTGTCGAATTCCGTGCGCATCATGGCCGGTAACGTCGCGACCGCCGAAGGCACGCAGGCACTGATCGATGCCGGCGCTGACGCGGTGAAGGTCGGTATCGGACCGGGCTCGATCTGCACCACCCGGATTGTCGCAGGCGTCGGCGTACCGCAACTGTCGGCCATAATGCTTGCGGTGGACACGGCCCAGCGGGCGGGAATTTCGGTGATTGCCGACGGCGGCATCAAATATTCGGGCGATCTCGCCAAGGCGCTTGCCGCCGGAGCGAGTGCGGCCATGGTCGGATCGCTGCTCGCCGGAACGGACGAAAGCCCCGGCGAGGTCTATCTGCACCAGGGGCGTTCATACAAGGCGTATCGCGGGATGGGCTCGGTCGGCGCGATGGCGCGCGGCTCGGCTGATCGCTATTTCCAGGCCGAGGTGCGCGACACGCTCAAGCTCGTGCCCGAAGGGATCGAGGGGCAGGTCCCGTACAAGGGGCCGGTGTCGGGTGTCCTGCACCAGCTCACGGGTGGTGTTAAGGCTGCCATGGGTTATGTCGGCGCGCGCGACCTCGAGGAGTTGCGCAACCGAGCTACCTTCGTACGGATATCGCCTGCGGGCCTGCGTGAAAGCCACGCTCACGATGTGACGATCACGCGGGAAAGCCCGAACTACTAGGTATAGCCAAGGGCACCTACCGGGATGCGCAACCTGGTGAAGATTTACGGCTTCGCCAGATCGAATACCACGATCTTGCGACGCTCGAACTTGATTCCGATCTCGCCTCTGATCAGACGAAGCGCCTGTTCGCCGAAGACCTGACGCCGCCAGCCATGCAGGGCCGGTACGTCCGCGGCTTCGCCCTCGGCCGCGATCCTTTCTATGTCGTCCGTCGATGCAAGGACTTTTGCGGCGACGCCCTGCTTGTCCGCCACAAGTCGCAGCAGGACCTTCAGGATCTCCGCGGCCGCGCTGGACCCTTCCGCCTGCTGCAAGGGCTTCGGGACACGCGGCATCTGGTCTTTCGGGAGGTCGAGCGCCGTATTCACGGCTGTCAGAAGCGATGTCGCGGTGGATGAGCGCTCCCACCCTCTCGGCGTCGTCCGCAGCTTGGCCAGCGATGTGGCGTCGCGTGGATGCTGCTGTGCAATCTCATAGATTGCGTCATCCTTCAGAACGCGCCCGCGCGGTACGTTGCGCTCACGTGCTTCATGTTCGCGCCAGGTAGAGACGGCTTGCATCACGGCAAGTTCCTGCGGCTTGCGCAGCCGCATCTTGAGCCGTTTCCACGCATCCTCCGGTTTCGGGTCATAGGTCGAACGGGAGGTGAGTATGTCCATCTCCTCGTTGAGCCAGTGCGCGCGGTTCTCGCGCTCCAGCTTCGCCTTCAGAAACTGGTAGACGTTGATAAGATGCGTCACGTCGGCAAGCGCATATGTCAGCTGCTTGTCGCTGAGGGGGCGGTGCCGCCAATCGGTGAAGCGCGACGACTTGTCGAGCTGCTCTCCAGTGATCTTCTGGACGAGCTGATCGTAGGACACGCTTTCCCCAAAGCCGCAGACCATGGCTGCGACCTGCGTGTCGAAAACAGGATGGGGGATCAGCCCGCCCAGGTGGAAGACGATCTCGATATCCTGCCGTGCGGCATGGAAGACCTTGGTGACGGTTTCGTTCGCCATCAGGGAGAAGAAGGGCCGCAGGTCGATTCCCGGCGTCAGTGGGTCCACCAGCGCCGTTACGCCCGGTGCGGCCACTTGGATGAGGCATAGTTCCGGCCAGAAAGTGGTCTCGCGGATGAACTCCGTGTCGACCGTCACGAATTCGGATTTCTCCAGTTCGCTTATGACGGCTTCAAGCTCGGTCTGGGTCGTGATTACATGCATGAAATATCTTCAACTGACTGCTCGTATCCACTTTTCAGCCGGCGAAGCATTCGTCAAGCACCGCAGCACAAGCAGATGTTAGTCCTTGGAACTGTTTTTCTGTGAGCCTCCGCTTCGGCGGGCAAGCCTTGCGAATACTGTCGACGTACGTAGCAAGGCAGTGAACCGCCCCCGACTTTCGGCCGGAACGGCGTCCCGGACAAGCATTCGATAGATGATGATCAGGATAAAGGTGGCGTAGATCGTGGCGCAGAAGATGAAGAGCCACTCCGGGCCGAGCGCTTGCATGAATGCGGATGCGATAGACGGGCCGCCGATCGCGCCGAATGAATAGAACAGCATCAGCGCCGCGTTGACGAGGACGAATTCCCCTTTCCCCGCACGGTCGTTGGCGTGCGCGGCCGACAGCGAATAGAGCGGCATTGCGAACGATCCGAAGATGAATACGAGCACGAAGTTGAGCGGGATGCTCGTGCCTGGCATGAATACCAGCGCAAGGGCCGCCAGCATGGCGCCGCAGGTGGTCAGCAGGAGGACGTGACGCCTGTCCCACCGGTCGGAAAGGTGCCCGAGCGGGTACTGGATGATGGCGCCGCCTATGATGCCGATGCTGACAAAGGTTACGACATCCGTGACCGACATGCCGATCTGCTCGGCATAGACGGGCGAGAGGGTACGGAAGGCGCTGTTGGTCAATCCGACCGCGATACAGCCGATGCAGCCGAGCGGAGAGATATGCCAGACGCGCCGCAGGTCGAGTTTCACCATGTCGGGCGGCGCGGGGTTGGAACGATCGCCCAGCGATACGGGAACCAGCGACAGGGTAATCATGATGGACATGATGGCGAAGACGGCGAACCCGTCGGCACCGAAGATCGGAATGAGGAACTGCGACCCCGTGACGGAACCGATGTCTATGATGCGGTAGAGGGCGAGCACGCGCGCCCGGTCGTGGTTCTGGACGCTGGAATTTATCCAGCTTTCCATGATGGTGAAGAGCCCGGCGAAGCAGAAGCCGGTCAGGAACCGCATTGCCGACCAGAAGACTGGGTCGATGATCAGGACGATTAGCAGCGTACCCGACGATGCCATTGCCGCCAGCGCCGAAAAGGACCGGACATGGCCGACCGCCTTCATGATTCTGGTGATGAAGACGCAGCCCAGAAGAAACCCGCCGAAATAGGCGGTGCCGGTGAAGCCTATGATCGCAGGCGAAAACCCTTCCTGCGCCCCGCGCAGCGCCACCAGCGTGCCTTGCAGCCCGTTGCCGCCAAGCAATATGCCTGCGGCGATCAGAAGGGGTATGAGCGGACGAAGTGAGGACATCGGGAATGCGGGCATCCGCTTGGGAAAGCCCTTATTGTGGCATTGCGCCTGCGATTGCCAGCGTATTTCTGCCGGAGATTTGCACGAAAGCGCCTTCACCTTGACAAATCCGGGTGCCCATGCGCTTTTCCGCGCGAATTTTGGGCCAGTGCCGCTTCGCCGGCATGCCCTAGGAAATGCTCCGGAATAGAGACATGACGATGCATCGCTATCGCAGCCATAACTGCGCACAACTCAGGAAGTCTGACGCAGGGCAGACCACTAGGCTGTCGGGATGGGTGCACCGGGTGCGCGACCATGGCGGGCTGCTCTTTATCGACCTGCGCGACCACTACGGCATGACGCAGATCGTCGCCGATCCGGACTCGCCCGCGTTCAAGACCGCCGAGGCCGTGCGCGGCGAGTGGGTGATCCGCGTTGACGGAGAGGTCAAGGCGCGCACGGCGGAGGCCGTGAACCCCAACCTGCCGACCGGGGAGATCGAGGTTTTCGCGCGCGAGATCGAGGTTCTGTCGGCGGCGAAGGAACTGCCGCTACCGGTCTTCGGCGAGCCCGACTATCCGGAAGACATTCGCCTGAAGTACCGCTTTCTCGATCTGCGCCGCGAGACGCTGCACAGGAACATCGTCGCTCGCACGAAGATAATCTCCGAGATGCGCAGGCGGATGGAAAGTACTGGTTTCACTGAGTTTTCCACGCCGATCCTGACGGCCTCCTCGCCCGAGGGCGCGCGCGACTTCCTCGTGCCGAGCCGCATACATGCCGGGAAGTTCTATGCGCTGCCGCAGGCCCCCCAGCAGTACAAGCAGCTCATCATGGTTTCGGGCTTCGATCGGTATTTCCAGATTGCGCCGTGCTTCCGTGACGAGGATCCCCGCGCCGACCGGCTGCCGGGTGAATTCTACCAGCTCGACCTCGAAATGAGCTTTGTCGAGCAGGACGATGTTCTTTCGACGATGGAGCCCGTCATGCGCTCTGTCTTCGAGACCTTCGCTGACGGAAAGCCGGTCACGCAGAACTTCCCGCGCATTCCGTATGACACGGCGATGCGCAAATACGGCTCGGACAAGCCCGACCTGCGCAACCCGATCGAGATGCAGGACGTATCCGGCCACTTCCGCAACTCCGGTTTCAAGGTCTTTGCGGGTATTCTGGCGAATGACACGAAGGCCGAGGTCTGGGCGGTGCCCGCAAGGACAGGCGGCAGCCGCGCCTTCTGCGACCGGATGAACTCGTGGGCTCAGGGCGAGGGGCAGCCGGGTCTTGGCTACATTTTCTGGCGTAAGGAAGGCGACAAGCTGGAGGGCGCAGGCCCCATCGCCAAGAACATCGGCGAGGAGCGCACGGAGGCGATCCGTACGCAGCTCGGCCTGGAAGATGGCGACGCGGCTTTCTTCGTGGCGGGTGACCCCAGGAAGTTCGTCAGCTTCGCCGGTGCCGCGCGCACCCGTGCCGGGGAAGAGCTCAACCTCGTCGATCGCGATCGCTTCGAGTTCTGCTGGATCGTGGATTTCCCGTTCTTCGAATGGAACGAAGACGAAAAGAAGATCGATTTCGCGCACAATCCGTTCTCGATGCCGCAGGGTGGCATCGAGGCGCTGAACGGCTCGGAGCCGCTGTCGATCAAGGCATTCCAGTACGACATGGTCTGCAACGGCTACGAGATCGCGTCGGGCGGCATCCGCAACCACCTGCCGGAAACCATGGTCAAGGCATTCGAACTGGTGGGCTTCAACCGCGAGACGGTCGAGGAGCGCTTCGGCGGGCTCTACAGGGCTTTCCAGTATGGCGCGCCGCCCCATGGCGGCATGGCGGCCGGTATCGACCGAGTGGTCATGCTGCTCGTCGGGGCGAAGAACCTGCGCGAGGTCACCATGTTCCCGATGAACCAGCAGGCCATGGACCTGCTGATGAACGCCCCCGCCGAGGCGACGCCGACGCAGTTGCGCGAATTACACCTGCGTATCGCGACCCCGCAGAAATAGGACAGGGTAACGCGGCGGAAGCGTCGTGCAGCCCTTAGGCGTGCTTGCCGCACTTGCCGCGAATCAGGTCGTCGGTTAACCCGACCGCATGGGAAAACGCCTTGTTCCGCCGCCCTCCGGGGGCGGCGACCACATAGAACCTGTTGATCTGAAGAAGGCGCTCGAGGAGCGCTATCTGGCCTATGCGCTGTCGACGATCATGCACCGCGCCCTGCCGGATGTGCGCGACGGGCTGAAGCCCGTGCACCGGCGCATCATGCACGCCATGCGCCTTCTGCGGCTCAACCCCGACCAGGGCTTCGCGAAATGCGCGCGTATCGTCGGCGAGGTCATGGGCAAGTTCCATCCGCATGGCGACCAGTCGATCTATGATGCGCTGGTGCGTCTTGCGCAGGACTTCGCGGTCCGCTACCCGCTCGTCGACGGGCAGGGCAATTTCGGCAATATCGACGGTGATAACGCTGCGGCCATGCGCTATACCGAAGCGCGCATGACCGAGGTGGCGACCGCCCTGCTCGAGGGCATCACCGAGGATGCCGTCGATTTCCGGCCGACCTACAACGAAGAAGACGAGGAGCCGGTCGTGCTCCCCGGAGCCTTTCCGAACATCCTTGCCAATGGCTCGTCCGGCATCGCGGTCGGCATGGCTACCTCCATCCCGCCACACAACGCCGCCGAGCTTTGCGCCGCCTCGCTCCATCTGATCGACAATCGCGACGCAAGCATCGCGGACCTGATGACGTCGCCCGGGCAATGGGCGGAATTGCAGGAGCGGGCGAAGACGGACCCGAAAGCGCTGCTGGAATGCAAAGTGCGCGGTCCGGACTTCCCGACCGGCGGCATGGTGGTCGACGACTGGGCATCGATGCTCGACGCCTATTCGACCGGTCGCGGCGGTTTTCGCCTGCGCGCGAAATGGCATCAGGAGGATCAGGGCAGGGGTACCTGGACCGTCGTCGTCACCGAGATTCCCTACCAGGTCCAGAAATCCAAGCTGATCGAGAAGATCGCCGAGCTGGTTTTGGCCCGCAAACTGCCGCTGCTGGAGGACGTCAGGGACGAGAGCGCCGAGGATATCCGTCTCGTGCTGGTGCCGAAGAGCCGCAGCGTCGATCCCGGGCTGCTGATGGAGTCCCTGTTCAAGCTGACCGAGCTGGAGACCCGCTTTCCCCTTAATATGAACGTGCTGTCGCGCGGCAAGGTGCCGAACGTCCTGTCGCTGAAGACGGTGCTTTCCGAGTGGCTGGAGCACCGCAAGGATGTGCTGGTGCGCCGCTCGCGGCACCGGCTGGCCGAGATCGAAAAGCGCCTCGAAATCCTTGCTGGCTATCTGATCGCCTATCTCAATCTGGATGAGGTTATCCGCATCATCCGCGAGGAGGATGAGCCCAAGAAGGTGATGATGGCCCGCTGGTCGCTCACCGACAACCAGGCCGAGGCGATCCTGAACATGCGCTTGCGCGCCTTGCGCAAGCTCGAGGAAATCGAGATCCGCAAGGAATTCGATGCTCTTTCGGAGGAAAAGAAGCAGATCGAGTTGCTTCTCGGCTCACCTGCCAGGCAGTGGAAGACTATCCGCTGGGAGGTCGGCGAGACGCTGACGAAATTCGGGCCGACAACCGATCTGGGGCGTCGGCGTACGGAGTTCGCCGATGCACCTGAACACGATGTGACCGATATCCACCACGCCATGATCGAAAAGGAGCCGATCACCGTCGTCGTCTCCGAGAAGGGCTGGCTGCGTGCAATGAAGGGACACCTTGCGGACTTCTCCCAGCTTGCCTTCAAGGAAGGCGACAGCCTGAAGCTGGCATTCCCGGCGCAGACGACCGACAAGATCGTGATCTTCACAACCGGCGGCAAGTTCTACACGATCGGCGCGGACCGCCTGCCGGGTGGTCGCGGCCACGGCGAGCCGATCCGCATCATCGTCGACATGGAAAACGATCAGGATATCGTGACCGCCTTCGTGCACGACGCCGAACGAAAGCTTCTGCTCGCCAGCCATTCCGGCAACGGCTTCATCGTGCCGGAGGCGGACGTCATCGCAAACACCCGCAAGGGCAAGCAGGTGATGAACGTCAAGTCGCCTGACGAGGCATCGCATTGCATCACGCTGTCGGGCGATCATCTGGCCATCGTCGGAGAGAACCGGAAGATGGTGATCTTTCCGCTTTCGGAAATACCCGAAATGTCGCGCGGCAAGGGCGTGCGGCTGCAGAAGTACAAGGACGGCGGAGTGCTCGACCTCAAGACTTTCGCTATGGCGGACGGCCTCTCCTGGCAGGATTCCGCCGAACGGACCTTCACGCGCAGCCGTGATGAACTGGCCGAATGGTTGGGGACGCGCGCCTCGGCGGGACGCCTCGTGCCGAAGGGTTTCCCGCGAACCGGAAAATTTGGCTAGGTGTCGCCGTTGGTCCGCCATTGGCTTGTCGCAGTTCTTGTGCACTAAGTGATCGAGCGGGCGGCTGGGAATGGGCGTTTGACAGAAACCAAAATCAAGGTAGTCGAGCGGGAACGCCCGCTTTTTGGAACATCCGCTCCGCAACGCGGAGCCGTCATCGCCCCCTTGTCCGCGGCAAGATGGCTGCTGTTTATGGTCTTCGCGGCGGGTGTCTATTTCTTTCACGGTTTCCTTGTGCCCGTACTGGCGGCCCTGGTGATTGCGTTCGCCAGTTGGCCGCTTTATCGCAGGCTGCTCGATGCGGTCGGCGGAAGCCGCACGATCGCGGCGAGCATCGCGCTTCTGCTCATCCTTACCTTTCTGATCGTTCCGATCACGTTGGCGGGCAGCTACGCCATCAGTGAAATACGCGATTGGGTGGCATGGGCGCTCGAGACAAACCGCAACGGCACCCCGACGCCCGAGTGGATCGGGCAATTGCCCATCGTCGGCGACTGGCTTAATCTGCAATGGACGACGCACATCGCACATCCGGGCGGAATCGGCGAGGTCATCCAGCTTGTAAGCGGGGCGAACATCGGCAGCATCTATCGCGGCGTCGTCGCAGCGGGCGGCAGCGCCTTCAGCCTTCTGCTGACGCTTCTCTTCATGCTGATCGCCCTCTTCTTCACCTATCGGGACGGAGAGATGTTCGCCGCCCAGATCGATCGGATCGGCGAGCGCATCCTGCCCTCGCGCTGGGAGCGCATATCCCGTGTCGTGCCGGCGACCATAAGTTCGACGGTAACGGGGATGACCCTCATCGCAATAGGAGAGGGCGTCGTGCTCGGCATCGCCTACTGGATCGCAGGCGTCCCGTCGCCGGTGACGCTGGGCGCGCTGACGGGGCTGATGGCGCTCATCCCGGGCGGCGCACCGCTCTCCTTCACGCTCGTTTCCATCTATCTCGTCGCAAGCGGCTCGCCGGTAGCGGGCATCGGGCTCTTTCTCTGGGGCTCGATCGAGTTGTTCATCGTCGACAAGACGTTGCGGCCGAAACTGGTCGGTGGACCCATAAAGCTGCCTTTCCTGCCAACCTTCTTCGGCCTGATCGGTGGCGTGAAGACTATGGGCCTGCTCGGTCTTTTCATCGGCCCGGTGCTGATGGCGATTCTCGTATCCATCTGGCGCGAGTGGCTGCGCGAGGTGGAATTGACGACGATCCCGCCTCACGAATTGCCGGCCGTTGTCGAAGCGCCGCCGGACGCGCCACCGCTCCTGACAAGGCAACAGCCATAGTCGCGCGGCAGGATATCACGAAGATTAACCCCGGATCATGGCGATGAAATTCAACTCTAAGGCTGCGGCGTTGGTGCTTGGAGCCTTGCTGGCGGCGGCTGGTTGCCAGACCTCCGTCGATGGCGCGGCGGGCAAGGGGACGGCGTCGGCGTCCGGCCAATCCTACCTGAACGCGATCCGCAGCGAGAATGGATTGCCGCCGCTGGCGCGCGACGCAAGGCTGGAGAGCGCGGCTGCCCAGCAGGCCGGCTACATGGCGCACGCGGCGTCCATGACCCATAGAACGGGATGGCGCAAGGATTTCGCAACGCGCATGAAGGAGAACGGCGTCGAGGGCGCTGCGGCCGAGAATGTCGCCTATGGCGCGATGAGTCCGGACAAGCTGTTCAGCATGTGGATGAACTCGGCGGGCCATCGGCGCAACATGCTCGATCCGCGTTTTTCCCGCTACGGGCTGGCATCGGCGACCGACGGCGGCGGGCGGAAATACTGGGCCCTCGTACTGGGACGGTAATATTCGGTCAGACGGGATGGTTGACCGTTCGCATGACGCGACGTTTGCGGCCCTCGATCAGCTGCCATATGGAATGCGCCACCAGCGCAACGACGAGAATGATGCCTCCGATGATGCTGTTGCGGGTCGGCATTTCGTAGAAAATGATCCACATCCACACCGGCGCCAGCACCGTCTCCAGCAGATAAAACATCGCGACCTCAGGGCCGGTGATGTAACGGGGGGCGCTGGCCAAGCAGAAGAACGAAAGCGGCATGATCACCGCGCCGTTCAGCATCAGCCACCATGGATGTTCGACCCGAAATCCGTCCCCACCGAAGACCACAACGGCCGCGACGGTAAAGGGGAGGATCACACCGATCAGTGCCGTGAAGCCCATGTCCTCCTTGCTGGCACGCGAAATGGTGATGGCCGCCGCCACGGAGAGGGCCGAACCTGCGGCCATCAGATCGCCGAACAGATGCGCCGTTCCGATGGAGTCCGCGACGATGATGGCGATGCCCGCGATCATCACGGCCATCGCCAGGGCGGTGCCCCGAAGCAGCCGCTCGCCCAGGAACAGCCATGAGAGCAGGGCCGCGAACATGCTGTTGAAGGCGAGGATGAAAACGAGGTTGGCTGTCGTCGTGCTATAGACCGCCGTGATGAAGAAGATCGATCCGACGCCGTAGAGAAGCGCGACCAGCGCACCCTTCTTGCCAGGCACCAGCCTCGGAGCGGACGAAGAGAACAGCCGCCATATGGCCCAGATCACGAAGGCGGATGCGAAAGTCATGCCGGTGCGCATCAGCAGGACCGACCACGGCTCTCCATTGGAGAGCTTCAATACGGGTATGTCGACTGTGAGCGCGAGTCCGCCGATGGTGGCGATGAGCAAGCCTTTGGCGTGATTTGGATACTGGGCCGACATCTGGCGCTCCGCACTGTGAGCGCTATCGGCTCCTATGGCTCCTGACAGAAGCGTTCCCACCCCTTCGGGCCGAGGTGCTCCTGAGGCAGGAAACGGACCTTATAGTCCATCTTGCGCGATCCGTTGACCCAGTAGCCGAGATAGACATGTGGCAGGCCCGCTGCCCTTACGCGCGCGATGTGATCGAGGATCATGAAAGTGCCGAGCGAGCGGCTGGCAAGCTCCGGATTGAAGTATGAGTAAACCATGGAGAGGCCGTCGGCCATCCGGTCGCTGAGCGCGACGGCGACCAACTCGCCTGTGCCTCGGCCGGTGACAAAAGTATCCGGGCCGCGCAGGCGGTATTCGATGACCTTGGTGTCGACATGGGTGTCCTCGACCATCATGGCATAGTCCAGCACGGTCATGTCCGACATGCCGCCCTTGCGATGGCGCGCATCGAGATAGGTCCGGAACAGCGAATATTGTTCGCTGGACGGTTCAGCCTCGCGAATCTCGCCGACAAGATCGCTGTTTCGCTGCTGCACACGGCGCATGCTCGTCGTAGGCTCGAACTCGCCTGCTAGAATGCGCACCGAGACGCAGGCGCGACAGCTCTCACAGGCAGGACGGTAGGCGATGTTCTGGGAACGGCGGAAACCGCCCTGCGTCAGCAGGTCGTTCATTTCCGGCGCCTTGTCACCGACCAGATGCGTGAAGACCTTCCGTTCGAACTGGCCTTCGAGATAGGGACATGACGAAGGCGCCGTCAGGAAGAACTGGGGCGACTGTGTCGTATGGTGCGTCATCGCTGGCCGGAATTTGCTCCTTGCGAACTACCCCTACCTTGATGCGTGTCGCAAAAATTTCAACTGGATTGTGAATGCGGCGGGCAAGGGCATCGCAAAAAAAACTGCGGCGGCTACCGGTCGGAGCGCGTGACGACCGTGCCGAGCAACAGGTCGTGCAGCGTACGCTTGCGATCGGCAAACAGCGAAACGAGCAGCACGAAAGGGGTCAACACCACGTTACCGGCCCAGAACAGGACGGAGTGGACGACGGCGAGCAGGCCATCCACGGGTCGTCCGTCGAGGCGATCGAGGCGGATTCCCATCAGCCGCATGCCGACAGTCGCCTGATCAGGGCCTCCGAGCGTACTCCACACATAGACCAGCGCAACGGCGGGAACGAGAACGGTAAAGAGCGACCAGCCAAGGCCGAACGTAAGCAGACCGAGAACCAGCACCAGAATCGCAAAGGGTATCAGGAGCAAGCCGACGATCAGGTAATCGAGAAGGAATGCGAAGATCCGGCGCGTACGCACGCCGTCATAGACCCGGACGTTGTCCGGGCGGGGGAGGATGATCTCACCGTCGAAAGTGCGTACGGTCACTCTTTTCTCCTGGATGCGCATCCATGGCGCACCCCTGTGAAATGGTGAGGAATCCGCCCGATTCAAGCATCCCGCCTCATCGGAGCCTGTTCGACTCGGTGGGACCAAGGAAAAAAAGTCGGCCGGATGTCGGATTGGGGCGGACTGAAACGTTCCTGGGATCGACGACAACAGGAGAGAATGGACATGCCCAGGATGATATTCGTGAACCTGCCGGTTTCAGACCTGAAGCGGGCCACATCCTTCTATGAGGCGATCGGCGTCACGAAAAACCCGCAGTTCAGCGACGACACGGCGTCGTGCATGGTCTTTTCGGAGACCATATACGCTATGCTCCTGACCCATGAAAAATACGCGCAATTCACCTCCAAGACGATCGTGGACGCCACGGCCAGCAGCGAAGTGATGATCGCGCTGTCGGCCGACAGCCGCGCGGCGGTCGATGACATGGTAGAGAAGGCGAAGGCTGCCGGCACCAGGATCGATCCGAACCCGACGCAGGATCTGGGCTTCATGTACGGGCGCAGCTTCGAGGACCCGGACGGCCATATCTGGGAGGTCTTCTGGATGGATGTCGAAGCGGCGACCGGCGGCGGCGCGTCAACCGCCGCGTGACTTCACCGCCCTTCAGCCGATAAGCCGGCGCGGAAGCAGCGACGACACCGCGATGCCGGCCCAGCCGAGAACCATCAGGGTACCCCCGGCAGGCGCCGCCATCGCAAACAGCCGATCGTCGGTCAGATCGCGTATCAGAAGGTCTAGGGAGAACAGAAGGACGCCGCAAACCAGTACGAGCGCGGCCCATCGCATGATCTGGTTGAAGGATATGAGTCCGATGACCAGCATGACGGCAGCATGCATGAGCAGGAAACTCGCGATCGTCGCCGCGTTGCGCGAAACGCCGTGCGCGGCCACGGCGGACATGATCACGCCGCCCGCGCCGAATATCCCGGCGATGAAGATCAGCAGTCGACTGGGCATCCTGTCCCCCGCAGATGCAGTTGCACTCTATCCCTTCAGAATTTCCGCCACCCGCGGGGCGAAGTAGGTGAGAATACCGTCGCAGCCGGCGCGCTTGAAGGCAAGCAGAGACTCCATCATCGCCTTTTCCCCGTCGATCCATCCATTGGCGGCGGCGGCGGTGATCATCGCGTACTCGCCCGACACCTGATAGGCGAAGGTCGGCACGCGGAACTCGTCCTTCAGCCTGCGGATGATGTCGAGATAAGGCATGCCGGGCTTGACCATGATCATGTCCGCGCCTTCAGCCAGATCCTGCTCGGTCTCCCGAACCGCCTCGTCGGAGTTGGCGTGATCGATGTAGTAGGTCTTCTTGTCGCCCCTGAGCAGGCCGGAGGTGCCGACCGCCTCGCGATAGGGGCCGTAGAAGGCGGAGGCGAACTTGGTCGCGTAGGACATGATCGCCACGTCCTGGAAACCGGCTGCGTCCAGACCGTCGCGGATCGCTCCGATGCGCCCGTCCATCATTTCCGAGGGTGCGATGATGTCTGCGCCGGCCTGCGCCTGCGCGATCGCGGCTGCCGTGACCTGCGCAACCGTCTCGTCGTTAAGGATGATGCCGTCGCGCAGGATGCCGTCGTGGCCGTGACTCGTGAACGGGTCGAGCGCAGCATCGGTGATGACGCCGATCCCGGGTACGGCGGCCTTGATCGCGCGCGTGGCGCGGTTGATGATGTTATCGGCATCGAGGATGTGCGAGCCGGTCGCGTCGCGCAATGCGAGATCGACGTTGGGAAACGTCGCGAGGGCCGGAATTCCGAGCCTGGCGGCGCGCTCTGCCTCCCTGACCGCGAGATCGACGGACATGCGGAAAACGCCCGGCATCGCCGCGATCTCCTCCCGGCGGTTCTCACCGTCTATAATGAATATCGGCCAGATCAGGTCGTCCACGGTCAGCCGGTTTTCTTGAACCAGCCGTCGCGACCAATCCGCCTTGCGCATTCGCCGGAGGCGGCGCGATCCGGTGATTTCATCGACCGTGCGTCGCGCGGAATGGTCGGGAAAGGAAAACTTGTTCATCGCTTGCTCCGGGGTTGCCGGCTTCTAGCATGGACGCTGGGCGAGAACCAATGCGGCTATTTCGGCGGCAGGCAATTCGCGCGATGCTCGTTGCCCCTCCCGCATTGACGCGGCAGGGACCCGCCCTTAGCACTTCTGTCCGGCAGGATCGGAAGGGATTCCCTGAAATGGACTTCGGCGGCGGCGACCAGATTCGATTCGAACGTCATGGCAAGGCAGGCATTGTCACGCTGACGCGGCCGAAAGCGCTCAATGCGCTGACCCACCAGATGGTCAAGGCGCTGTCGTCCGCGCTCACTGCGTGGGAGACCGATCCGGACGTAGCGGTCGTCATCCTCAAGGCCGAGGGCAGGGCATTCTGCGCCGGCGGCGATGTCGTCGATGTCTATCACGCCCGCAGGGAAGGGCGGGACGTTGCCGCCTTCTTTGCCGACGAGTACCGTCTGAACGTGCAGATAGACGCTTACAGGAAGCCCTATGTCTCGCTCATTGACGGTATCTGCATGGGCGGCGGCGTCGGGATTTCGGCCCATGGCTCCCACAGGGTGATGACGGAGAACGCCGTCTTCGCCATGCCGGAAGTGTCGATCGGCTTTTTCCCTGACGTCGGCGGCAGCTATATCCTGCCGGACCTTGGAGGCTTCTTCGGGATGTATCTCGCCCTGACCGGGAACAGGATCGGCCATGGCGATGCCCTGTGGTCCGGCATCGCGACGCATACCGTGCAGTCAGGCTATCTGCCGGCAATCGCCGAGGAAATCGCCGAGAGCGGCGACCCCGGTACGGAATTGCGGGAATTCTTCAAGGCAGCGCCGCGCCAGACGGACGGCGCCGTTCTCCAGAAGATCGCGCAGCATTTCTCGCACGGGTCCCTGCACGGGATCGTCAAGAGCCTGGAGGGCGCCGCGCCGAATGACGAATTTGCCGCGACCACGCTCGCCACGATCAGCTCGCGTTCGCCGACGAGCCTGCATGTTACTTTCCGCGCCCTGACGGCGGGATCGACACTTTCGATGCGCGACTGCATGAAGATGGAATACCGCATCCTGCGGCGGATGCTGCAGGGCCACGACCTCTACGAAGGCATTCGGGCGGCTCTGGTCGAAAAGGGTACGAAACCGCACTGGAAGCCGTCGCGGCTGGAGGATGTCCGCACCGCTCAAACCGACTCATATTTTGCGCCTCTACCCGCCGGGGAGCTTTATCCGTGAGCGAATTCCAGGATCGCGCGCAAATCCACCCGACGCTGGTCGAGTCCGCCTTCGTCTGGTTCCAGCGGCTTATCGCGGGCTACTGCCTGCTTTTCGGCGTGCTGTATTGGATCCGGCTGATCGGTGTTTATGACGGACCGCTGTGGCGCTTCGACCTGATGCCGATCCACTGGCAGGCTGTAGCAGTGATGCTCGCGGTGTTCTACCCGTTCGCGGCGATCGGATTGTGGATGCTGGCCTCGTGGGGGCCGGTGATCTGGGTGATCTGTGCCGCCACCGAAATCGTGATGTACTCAATATTTCCACACCTCTACGGGCATCGACTGCTGATCGTCGCGAGCCACTTCGCTGTGGCGCTGATCTACGCCGCCTTCCGGCTGCAGATTTTCCGGCAGCGTCGCCAGGCGGATCAATACGGTTAATTTTATAGTTCCAAGTGACTGATCGTTAAGCTTCTTGCAAAGCCTCTCCAGCTTAACCCCTTGTTAGTGCTGGCGTTTAAGTCGAATTTTATACGCATTCGATAGTGTCGCGACCAAGGTGAGACAAAAAACAATCACCGGGCGACAAACGAGAGGCAAGACAATGATTAATTCGCGCCAGGCGGCGAAGGCCGCCCCCATATCCGATGCCGTATCCAACGACCGTCGTGAGGCAATCCGCTCGCTGTATATGGAATCGCTCCAGCTGGTAGAGCGGCTGCACCGCCGCCTGCTCGACGTCATCAAGGACGAGTTCGACCGCAATGCCCGCTCCGATATCAACGCCATCCAGGCGCTTCTCCTCTTCAATATCGGCAATTCGGAGCTGACTGCCGGCGAATTGAGGTCGCGCGGCTACTATCTCGGCTCTAACGTATCCTACAATTTGAAGAAGCTGGTCGACCTCGGCTTCATCAATCACCAGCGCTCGCGGATCGACCGCCGCTCGGTACGGGTCAGCCTGACGCCGAAAGGGCAGGAGATCGCCGAGGTCGTCGCCGGGCTGTATGAGCGCCATATCGGCTCGATCGAGCAGGTCGGAGGTATCAATCAGGAAGAATTCATGCAGATGAACCGGGCACTTCAGCGCCTCGACCGGTTCTGGAACGACACGATCGCATACCGCATGTAACCGCTTGCCCCGAACTTGAAACGACCGCCGCCGCACGGTGGCGGTCGCCTTTTCAGTTTCCGTTTCACGCCATCGTGTCTGGTGAAGGCCACGCTGCCGCCATAATCGAATGACTAAGCAACCGAGTGTGGGACCGTTCCGGGTGCCACGGTGCAAGCCTCATCCGGGCTTGCGATTTCGGCCGTGATGGTTGGCTAATTGTTAACGTTGGCCAATTTACATTTGGGCTCGGTGCCCGGCCACCCTGCGGGGACAGTACGCCGGGCAATGATGGTGAGAGTGGCGGAATGACATTCAAGGCGAGTCGACGTTTTTTTCTCTCTGGTGCCGGCGCGCTTGCAACCGCCGCATTGACCGGGCATGCCAGCGCGCAGGATGCGATCTCCGACATCCTGCAGTCCAGCCGTCGCGGCAACTGGGATGATACGTTCGACGCGCGGGCGAGCCAGGGTGACAAGGTCGCCTCGCATCTGCCGATCTTTTCGCCGCAGACGGTGAGCTATATCGAGCAGGCGGTAGGCCAGTATTCCAACATAGTGGCGCAGGGCGGCTGGCCGGTGGTTCCCGCCACGAAGAAGCTTAAACTCGGCGTTTCCGATCCCGATGTCGCCGTGCTGCGCAAGCGCCTGATGATTTCGGGCGATCTTTCGGCCAGCGCCGGCATTTCCGATTCATTCGACAGCTACGTCGATGCCGCGGTGAAGCGCTTTCAGGCGCGTCATGGACTGCCGCTCGACGGCGTGCTCGGCAAATACAGCTACGCAGCGCTGAACGTGTCCGCGCCGGTCCGGCTCGGGCAATTGCAGACGAACCTCGTCCGGCTGCGTTCCATGTCGGGCTTCCTCGGTGGGCGCTATGTGATGGTGAACATTCCAGCGGCCCAGATCGAGGCTGTCGAGAACGATCGCGTCGTACTTCGCCACACTGCCATCGTCGGCAAGATCGACCGCCAGACGCCGATCCTGAACTCGGCGATAAACGAGGTCATCATCAACCCCTACTGGAATGCTCCGGAATCGATCGTCCGCAAGGACATCATCCCGCTGATGCGCAAGAACCCGCAGTATCTGGCCGAAAACTCGATCCGTATCCTCGGTCCGCAGGGTGAGATCGATCCTTCGACCATCGACTGGTCGACGGAGGATGCGGCCAAGTTCCGCTTCCGGCAGGACCCCGGCAAGATCAACGCTATGGCTTCGGTGAAGATCAATTTCCCGAATCCCCATGCGACATACATGCACGACACGCCGCAGCAGGGTCTGTTCAACAAGCTGATGCGCTTCGATTCGTCGGGTTGCGTGCGCGTGCAGAATGTTCGCGATCTTGTGACGTGGCTGTTGCGCGATACGCCGGGCTGGGATCGTCAGCGGTTCGAGGCGACGATCAAGAGCGGCGAGAATACGCCCGTGCAGCTTGCCCAGCCCGTTCCGGTCTATTTCACCTACATATCGGCATGGTCGACGGGCGACGGTGTAGCGCATTTCCGCGACGATATTTACGGTCGCGACGGCGTGGACGAGCTTCAGTTGACCCAGGCCCTATAGAAGCGGGCAGGAACGCAGGAAACAGGCCGCTTTCGGGCGGCCTTTTCTTTTTGCACGATGCTCGCCGGGTCCTGCAGGCGTGATGGGCGGGCGCGGCGGTTTTGACGCAAACCGGCTACCAAATTTCGGTTGTACGAGCGTGGCTCCGGCCCGGCAACTGTGTTATGGCGCGGCAACTTCTCCGTGCTCAATCTCAGGAACGACAGACATGGCAACGACGACAGCATCCTTTTTTGGCGCCTCGCTGGCGGATGTTGACGCAGACATCTTTGGCGCGATCCGTTCCGAACTGGGTCGCCAGCGCCATGAGATCGAACTGATCGCCTCGGAAAACATCGTCTCGCGCGCTGTTCTCGAGGCGCAGGGGTCGATCATGACCAACAAATACGCGGAAGGCTATCCCGGCAAGCGCTACTATGGCGGCTGCCAGTTCGTCGACATCGCCGAGGAGCTTGCGATCGAGCGGGCAAAGCAGCTTTTCGACTGCAAGTTCGCCAATGTGCAGCCTAATTCAGGTAGCCAGATGAACCAGGCGGTGTTCCTTGCCCTGTTACAGCCGGGCGACACCTTCATGGGCCTGGACCTGAATTCGGGCGGGCATCTGACGCATGGCTCGCCGGTCAATATGAGCGGCAAGTGGTTCAAGGTGGTCTCCTACGGCGTTCGCAAGGACGACCATCTGCTGGATATGGATCAGATCGAGAAGACCGCGCACGAGACCAAGCCGAAGCTGATCCTTGCCGGCGGAACGGCATACTCACGCATCTGGGACTGGAAGCGCTTCCGCGAGATCGCGGACGCCGTGGGTGCCTATCTGATGGTCGACATGGCGCATATCGCCGGGCTGGTCGCCGGCGGTGTCCATCCGTCGCCGCTGCCGCACGCGCATGTGGTGACGACGACCACTCACAAGTCGCTGCGCGGCCCGCGCGGCGGCATGATCCTCACGAATGAGGAGGAGATCGCTAAGAAGATCAATTCCGCAGTATTCCCCGGCCTGCAGGGCGGCCCCCTCATGCATGTCATCGCGGCCAAGGCAGTGGCTTTCCGGGAAGCCCTGCAGCCGGAATTCAAGACCTACGCACAGAATGTCGCCGCCAATGCGAAGACGCTCGCCGCAAGCCTGAAGGAAACCGGGCTGGACATCGTGTCGGGCGGGACCGACAACCACCTCATGCTGGTGGACCTTCGGCCGAAGAACGCGACCGGCAAGCGCGCCGAGGCGGCGCTCGGCCGCGCCAACATCACCTGCAACAAGAACGGCATTCCCTTCGATCCGGAGAAGCCTTTCGTCACGTCGGGCGTGCGGCTCGGTACGCCCGCCGGCACGACACGCGGCTTCGGCGAGGCTGAATTCCGCGAGATTGGCCAGCTGATCGCCGAAGTTCTGGACGGGCTGAAGGCCGCCAATTCCGATGAAGGGAATGCCGCAGTAGAGGCGGCCGTGAAGCAGAAGGTCTTGGCGCTCACGGAAAGATTCCCGATGTATTCCTATTTGGGCTAAGGCTTTCGGCGAAGGAACCGTCGGATATTGGATATTTCATGCGCTGTCCCTATTGCCAGTCGGAAGACACCCAGGTGAAGGATTCGCGCCCCGCGGAGGATGGGGGCGCGATCAGGAGAAGGCGGGTCTGCCCGGTGTGCGGCGGTCGCTTCACGACCTTCGAGAGGGTGCAGTTGCGCGACCTCGTCGTCGTGAAGAAGTCGGGCCGCAAAGTTCCCTTCGACCGCGACAAGCTGTTGCGTTCGGTCGAGATCGCCGTTCGCAAGCGCAATGTGGAGCCGGAGCGAATCGACCGCGCCGTCACTGGCATCGTGCGGCAGCTCGAAAGCTCCGGCGAAACCGAGATACCGTCCGCCGAAGTGGGACGGCTGGTCATGGAGGCGCTTAAATCGCTCGATGATGTCGCCTATGTCCGCTTCGCCTCGGTCTACCGGAATTTCCGCGAGGCCAAGGACTTCCATGACGTGCTCGGCGAACTGAAGGGCGACGAGGACGCCGGGTAGGCACGCAAACAGCATGGCCGTGACGCCGAAGGACAATCAGGACATCGTGGATCGCCGCTTCATGGCAGCGGCAATCCGTCTGTCCTGCAAGCATTCCGGGTTGACTTCGACCAACCCCTCGGTCGGTACGCTGATCGTTCGCGACGACGGCGCGGGACCGGTCATAGTCGGGAGCGGTGTGACGGCCATTGGCGGCAGGCCGCATGCGGAAGCTGAAGCGCTCGCGCAGGCGGCTGAACTCGCGCGCGGGGCGGTCGCCTATGTAACGCTGGAACCTTGTGCGCACCACGGGCGGACGCCTCCATGTGCGAGCGCTCTCGTTATGGCCGGCATCACGCGGGTTGTCGGGGCCGCGAGCGATCCTGATCCGCGCGTTTCGGGCAAGGGCTATGCGATCCTTAGACAGGCGGGGCTGGAGGTCACCGAGGGTGTTCTCGCCGCCGAAGCCGCCGATGTCATGGCGGGATACCTGATTAGATCTTTGAGGAAACGTCCGGAAGTTATTCTAAAGATGGCACTTTCTCAGGATGGAATGATTGGGCGCCCCGGAGAGGGGCAGGTCGCCATCACCGGAGACGTGTCGCGCCGGCAGGTCCATATGCTGCGTGCGGCCAGCGATGCCATCCTCGTCGGCGTCGGTACGGCAGTGGCCGACGATCCGGAATTGACCGTCAGATTGCCCGGACTGGCAAACCGCTCACCGACAAGGGTCGTTCTCGACAGGACGGCAAGGCTGCCATTGACGTCACGGCTGGTGCAGACGGCGCGGGAGGTTCCGCTTCTGGTGGCGGCTTCCGCCGAGGCCGACCACCGTCGCATAGCAAACCTGGAGGAGGCTGGAACCGGCTTTCTTGCCACCGAGACATATGACGGCCGCGTGGCGTTGCCTGAACTGCTGGAGGACATCGCGGCCAAGGGAATGGCAACGCTTCTTGTCGAGGGCGGTGCGGCCACGGCCCGGCATTTCCTGGAGGAGGGGCTTGTCGACCGGATATTCCTTTTCCGCGGAGCCGTGGTCATCGGCGAGGGCGGGCTTGCGGCACCGATTGATGAAGACCATATGCCGACCGGGTTCAGCCTAGTCAGGCAAGCGGTGTACGGCGACGACCGCGTCTCCGAATGGGTGAGAAGGATTTAGACCCATGTTCACGGGAATTGTCACGGACATCGGCAGGATCGTCGCCGTCAGACCGCTGGCCGAAGGCGTCGGACTGCGCATTGAAACCGGCTATGATCCGGCAACCATCGACATCGGCGCTTCGATTTCCTGCTCCGGTGTATGCCTCACCGTGACCGCGCTGCCGGACGAGGACTCGAAAGAGGGTTCGAATGGGCGGTGGTTCGAAGTAGAAGCTTGGGAAGAGGCGCTGAGGCTGACCACGGTCGCAAAGTGGAAGGCGGGTACGCGGATCAATCTCGAACGCGCGCTGAAGATTGGCGATGAACTCGGCGGGCACATCGTGTCGGGACATGTAGACGGTAAGGCGCGGATCGTCGCGCGAAAGCCGGAGGGGGATGCGGTGCGCTTCACGCTGGAAGCCCCGCGCACACTCGCCAGGTTCATCGCTCCGAAGGGTTCGGTGGCGCTGGACGGCACGTCGCTTACCGTGAACGGCGTGGATGCGACCATGTTCGACGTCCTCCTCATCAACCACTCCCTGGCCGTCACGACATGGGGAGAGCGGCAGGTCGATGACGAGGTGAACCTGGAGATCGACACGATGGCGCGCTATGCCGCGCGTCTTGCCGAGGCCACGGCGCAGGGCCTCTGACCGGCAGCGAATAAACCTCTGCAGCGACGCGCAAGCGCACCATGTATGGCTTGCGGTAAAACTCCGTTCGGCCTACTGCATCGGCCCGACTTGGAGACCCACATGGCCGCTACCACTGACCACGGAAAAGCTTTCAGCACGCCAAAGGCGAAAGTTCACCTCCTGATTATCGAGGCGCGCTTCTACGATGACCTTGCGGATGCGCTTCTGGAAGGCGCGAAGAGCGCGCTGGACGATGCTGGCGCCACCTATGACGTCGTAACTGTACCGGGCGCGCTGGAAATCCCGGCGGTTGTCTCCTTCGCGCTGGATGGTGCAGAATCCGGCGGCACCGACTATGATGGCTTCGTTGCGCTGGGCACGGTCATCCGCGGCGACACCTATCATTTCGATATCGTCGCGAACGAATCTTCGCGTGGCCTGATGGACCTTGCGATCGAGGAATCCGTCGCGGTCGGAAACGGCATCCTGACGACGGAGAACAAGGAACAGGCATGGGAGCGGGCGCGGCGCTCGGAAGGCGACAAGGGCGGGTTCGCGGCGCGCGCGGCGTTGACCATGGTCGCGCTTCGCGAACAGCTGGGAGGCTGACTTAGGTGGCCGAGCCCTCAACGGATAAACCTGTCGTCAGGCAGGCCAACAAGCGTGGCGCCGCAAGGCTCGCGGCCGTCCAGGCCCTTTACCAGATGGACGTTGCCGGAAGCGGCCTCCTCGAAATCGCGGCTGAATACGAAACGTTCCGCCTGGGCAAGGAAGTCGATGGCGCGCAGTATCGCGAGGCCGACGCGCAGTGGTTTCGCGCGATCCTCTCAGGCGTTGTGGAAAACCAGAAGACGGTCGATCCGATCATCCGCCAGGCGCTGACCGAGGACTGGCCGCTGTCGCGGCTGGATTCCACGCTGCGCGCGATCCTCCGGGCCGGCGTCTATGAGCTGATGAAGCGCGAGGATGTGCCTGTGGCCGTCATCGTTTCGGAGTATGTCGATATCGCCAAGGCGTTCTACACCGAGGACGAGCCTAAGCTGGTGAATGCCGTCCTCGATCGCGTTGCTCGGCGCACCCGTAACGAGGGCAGGGGACGGGACGCTACGTGAGCGCCTCCCCGGCACAGGCGAGCGAGGCCAGGCGCACAGCGATCATCCTTGCCGCCGCGCAGGCGATCATCGGATCCGCCGCGCCGATCGCCATTTCGCTCGGCGGCCTTGCGGGTTTCCTTCTGCTGGGCAGCGACAAGTCGCTGGCGACATTGCCGATAACCGGCTTCAACGTCGGCGTCGCGCTGGGGGCGATTCCTGCTGCCGCCATCATTCGCATCGTCGGGCAACGCAGCGGCTTCATGACCGGCACGCTCGTCACCGCACTTGGCGGGCTGCTGGCGACGCTGGCCCTTTTTCAGCAAAGCTTCTGGCTGTTCGTCGCCAGCCTGCTCGGCATTGGATTGGGTGGGGCATTCGTCCAGCAATTCCGTTTCGCTGCCGCCGACAACGCGCCGCCGGAATTCAAGGCGAAGGCCATATCGTTCGTTCTAGCCGGTGGCGTCTTCACGGCCATCATAGGGCCCCAGATCGTGATCTTCACGCGCGAACTGATGGCTCCCGTCACCTTCGCGGGTTCGTTCGCGTCCATTCTCGTTCTGTCCGCAATCGGCGCCGTGCTGCTGTCGTTCCTGCGAGCAGGGCCGAGCAGGGCGGCCCATGCCGAGGATATCAGTCTGCCTGCGCGTCCCTTGGGGGAAATCGTAAGGCAGCCCCAGTTCGCAGTGGGACTGCTTTGTGCAGTCGGATCCTATTCCCTGATGAGCTTCGTGATGACCGGCGCGCCGCTGGCCATGGTCGGCTGCGGCTTCTCGACGGATGATGCCGCGCTTGGCATTTCCTGGCACGTGATGGCGATGTTCGCGCCAAGCTTCTTCACCGGCGCGCTGATCACCCGCTTCGGCAAGGAGACGATCGTGGCCATCGGCCTGCTGCTGCTGATTGCCTGCGCTGTCGTCGCGCTTTCCGGTATCCAGCTCTGGCAGTTCTGGACGGCCCTGATCCTGCTCGGGCTCGGCTGGAATTTCGCGTTCATCGGCGCGACCGCAATGGTGGTGGCCAGCTACCGAAGCTCCGAAAAGGGCAAGGTCCAAGGCCTGCACGACTTCTTCCTGTTCACCAGCGTCGCGCTCGGCTCCTTCCTTGCGGGCGTAGTGTACAGCGTCTGGGGCTGGGACATGCTGAACTGGGTCGTCTTCCCGGTGACGGTACTTTGCCTGTTCTGTCTGTTCGCACTGAGGCTGTTGACGAGAAAAGCCGTGGCGGCCTGACGGTAGTTCATTTTTTCAATCGATCTTATTGAAAAATACCCTCCGGCGAGGCCGCTTGCGTGTCGAAATCGGGGCAAAAGCCGAACATCATCTTGACCTTCCCTGGGGTCTTTCGCATAGCAACCTCAAGCCCGGAATCCGGCCAATAGCCACCGGACTTGCTCAATCGGTTCGGGGAGGGGAATTTCCGGACCATCAACAGGGAATTCGGCATGACCATACTCTACGTCGTCATCGCCTGCGGCCTGCTTTCAGTCCTGTACGCCATCTGGGCGACACAATCGGTCCTTGCGGCCGATCAGGGCAATGCGCGCATGCAGGAAATCTCAGCTGCTATCCGTGAGGGCGCGCAGGCCTATCTCGCCCGCCAATATACCACCATCGCCATCGTCGGCATCGTGGTGCTTCTTCTGGCCTGGTGGCTTCTGTCCTTCTCTGCGGCACTGGGCTTCCTCATCGGCGCGGTCCTGTCCGGTGTGGCCGGCTTTATCGGCATGCACGTGTCGGTACGCGCCAATGTGCGCACCGCGCAGGCTGCGTCCAACAGCCTTGCGGCCGGCCTCGACATAGCGTTCAAGTCGGGCGCGATCACCGGAATGCTGGTGGCCGGCCTCGCGCTGCTCGGCGTCGCCGTCTACTATTGGGTGTTGGTCGGGCCGCTCGGCCATGACCCGGCAAGCCGCATCGTGATCGACTCGCTGGTGGCTCTGGGCTTCGGCGCCTCCCTTATCTCGATCTTTGCCCGTCTCGGCGGCGGTATCTTCACCAAGGGCGCCGACGTTGGCGGCGATCTGGTCGGCAAGGTCGAGGCCGGAATTCCCGAAGATGATCCGCGTAACCCGGCCACCATCGCCGACAATGTCGGTGACAATGTCGGCGACTGCGCGGGCATGGCGGCCGACCTGTTCGAGACCTATGCGGTGACGGTCGTCGCCACCATGGTTCTCGGAGCCATTTTCTTCGGCGGAACGGCGGTGCTGGCTTCCGTCATGCTCTATCCGCTGGCGATCTGCGCTGCCTGCATCCTGACTTCCATCGTCGGAACGTTCTTCGTCAAGCTCGGCTCGAACGGCTCGATCATGGGCGCCCTCTACAAGGGCCTCATCGTCACCGGCATCCTGACGATCGGCGGCTTGGCCATCGCGAACCAACTCACCATCGGCTGGGGCGACCTGCAGCTTGCGGACGGCACTGTCATCAACGGTACGAACCTGTTCACATGTGGTCTTATCGGGCTTGTGGTCACCGCGCTTATCGTGGTCATCACCGAGTATTACACCGGCACCAACAAGCGTCCGGTGAACTCGATCGCGCAGGCCTCCGTCACCGGCCACGGCACCAACGTGATCCAGGGCCTCGCCGTCTCGCTGGAGTCGACGGCGTTGCCCGCGATCGTGATCGTCGGCGGCATCATCGCCACCTACCAACTTGGCGGTCTTTTCGGTACGGCTATCGCTGTCACCACCATGCTCGGCCTCGCCGGAATGATCGTCGCGCTGGATGCCTTCGGACCGGTGACCGACAATGCAGGCGGTATCGCCGAAATGTCGGGTCTGCCGCCCGAGGTGCGTCACTCCACCGACGCGCTTGACGCGGTCGGCAACACGACCAAGGCCGTCACCAAGGGCTATGCGATCGGCTCGGCGGGCCTCGGCGCGCTCGTGCTCTTCGCGGCCTACAGCTACGATCTGAAGTACTTCGCGGCGAATGCCGCGCAGTATCCGTACTTCTCCGATGTGGGCACGGTCTCGTTCGACCTCTCCAACCCCTATGTCGTCGCTGGTCTGATCTTCGGCGGACTGATCCCGTATCTGTTCGGCGGCATCGCCATGACGGCTGTGGGGCGCGCGGCCGGTTCGATCGTCGAGGAGGTTCGCCGTCAGTTCCGGGACGATCCCGGCATCATGGCGGGTACCTCCAAGCCCAACTACGCGCGGGCGGTCGACCTTCTGACCAGGGCGGCGATCAAGGAGATGATCATCCCCTCGCTGCTGCCGGTGCTGGCACCGCTCGTCGTCTATTTCGGCGTGTTGCTGATCTCCGGCTCCAAAGCTTCGGCCTTCGCCGCTCTTGGCGCCTCCCTGCTCGGCGTCATCGTCAATGGCCTGTTCGTCGCGATCTCGATGACTTCCGGCGGCGGTGCGTGGGACAACGCCAAGAAGTCCTTCGAGGACGGCTTCACCGATAAGGACGGGGTCAAGCATCTCAAGGGTTCCGAGGCTCACAAGGCATCGGTCACCGGCGATACGGTTGGTGATCCCTACAAGGACACTGCCGGTCCGGCCGTCAATCCGGCGATCAAGATCACGAACATCGTGGCGTTGCTGCTTCTGGCCGTCCTGGCGCACGGCTGATCTACACAGGCTGAACGAAAAAGCCCGCAGGAGAATCCTGCGGGCTTTTGTTTTATGGAGCTTTGAATGAATGGAGGCCGCTAGGAAAGGGGCGGCTACTGGCCTCCGCCGAGAATGTTCCTTGCCGCGCTCTCGCCCATGTTGCCGACGCCGGAAAGCATCTGGCCAAGGAAGTTCTGGTCCTTGCCGTAGGTCGGCGTGGTGCGCGATATGAAGTCGAAAACCTTGCCGTCCTTCAGGCCGTAGTTGGCAATGTTGTCGACGCGTCCTTCTTCGTTGAAGTAGACCGCAAGGATGCGCTGGTCGACGAGCTTGGCGTTCATGAACGCCGCAGGCCGCTTTCGCGTCTGCGATATATAGTAGAAGACCTCATTGTCGAATGTTGCCGTGGTGGACGGGCTGCCGAGCGCGAGGATCACCTGCTCGCGGCTGGAGCCGATAGGCACCAGATCGAGGGACTGCTGATCCACGACATAGCCTTGCGTCAGCGTTTCGCCGGGCTTCAGCCCGGTGAAGGTCTTTGACGTGCTGTTGCAGCCGGATACGGCGGCAGCGACCATGATCAGCGAAAGCCCGGCCGACTGCGGTATCGTAAGGGACTTGAATTTCTGCGCCTGCAACGACAACTCCATTGAAATCGCCGCGCCGCCTTCCCTTCCGGTATGCTTGCGCGATGCGGCAAAACCGGTAAACCAGCTTCGGCTGCGATGCAACACGGCCTAGAGAGAAGTACCGCCGGGAGACCCATATGTTCCAGCGCCTGTTCGGCCGTGAGCGCAACAGGAACCGCGTGATTACCGAAGCGCTATACGCTTCAATCGTGGCAGCCGCGCGGCAAACTGCGTTTTATTCTGATTGGTGCGTTCCGGACACGCCTCTCGGGCGCTTCGAAATGCTGTCGCTGCATATGTTCCTGTTCCAGCACAGGTTGCAGGGAGAGGTTGGTGCGGAGCGCGAAATCGCGCAGAATCTGATCGATGACTTTTTTACGGACGTCGACCATTCGCTGCGAGAGCTCGGCGTCGGTGACCTTGGCGTTCCCAAACGCATGAAGAAGCTGGCGCGTATGTATTATGGCCGCACGGCCGCGTATCACGACGCGCTTGAGCGTGACGACAGGCTCGCGCTGGCGGCGGCGCTGACGCGCAACGTCTATCCGGAATCCACTTCGTGGGCACAGGCCGTGCGTTTGGCCGATCATGTGTTCGATACGGTGCAGGCCCTTGCGGACCAGGATACTGGAACAATAGTTGGCGGGGCGATAGACTTTCCCAAGCCAGCCGTGCCCGAGGGGGAACGCAGCCATGCATGAGGAGAACGAAAGCTCGATCTCGTTCAAGGTGGTCGTTTCGCGATTGTCGCAGAAGGGAACGCCGGTTTCCATCGAAGCCAATCTCGCCCAGCGCGAGGAATTGGCTGCCGAGCACGATTTGATTTCGGTCGAGCGGCTGGAAGCCCAATTGCTCGTCGCGCCCTGGAACCGCAACGGGGTGCGGGTATCGGGTCATTTCCACGCCGATATCACGCAGCAATGCGTGGTGACGCTCGAGCCGCTGCATGCCAGCCTTGAGGACGCTGTGGAAGGTGTTTTCCTTCCCGCCGATTCGAAGCTTGGACGTCTGGGTTTTGCAGGCGAGGGGGAGATTCTCATTGACGTTGATGGACCCGACAGCCCTGAGACCTTCACGGGCGACACGATCGATGTCGGTGCGTTGGTAGAGGAATTCTTCGGGCTGGCTATCGATCCCTATCCCAGGAAACCCGGGGCGGCGCTCGGCGATGTTCAGGATGCGGTTCCGGAGGGGCAACTCCAGGAAAAACTGCGGATGCTGACGCGGAAAACCTGACTGGGGCATCGACTTTGACGAAATCGCAGTTGTACGCCCGGACAAATTGTCTATTTTGCGCGGACTTTCGCCGCCCGATCGGGCCGACACGAGTGATGGCCGAGTGATAAGAATTTCAATCGACGCGATGGGCGGCGACCACGGACCCTCCGTGGTGATTCCTGGCTTGATGAAGGTCGCGGAGCGGCGCTCCGACATTCGTTTCCTGATCTACGGCAAGGTCGATGAGGTTCGCCCGGTCCTTGAGAAATATCCTAAGGTCGCGGCGATAAGCGAGCTGATCCATTGCGAAATCGCTGTCCGCATGGACGACAAGCCGAGCCAGGCATTGCGTCACGGCCGCTGGAAATCCTCGATGTGGAAGGCGATCGAGGCTGTAAAGGCCGGGCAGGCGGACTGCTGCATCTCCGCCGGCAACACTGGCGCGCTGATGGCCATGTCAAAGTTCTGCCTGCGCACCATGGCATCCGTCGACCGTCCCGCGATCGCGTCGATCTGGCCGACGATGCGCGGCGAGAGCATCGTCCTCGACGTCGGTGCGACGATAGGCGCGGATGCTCACCAACTCATCGACTTCGCCATATTGGGTGCCGCGATGTCGCGCGCGCTATTCGGGATCGATCGCCCCACGGTCGGCCTGTTGAACGTCGGCGTAGAGGAGATCAAGGGGCAGGAGGACGTCAAGGAAGCCGGCCAGCTCCTGCGCGAGGCAGCTCTGATGTCCATGAGTTATCACGGCTTCGTCGAGGGGGATGATTTCGGCAAGGGCACGGTCGATGTGTTCGTCACCGAGGGATTTGCCGGAAACATCGCGCTGAAGACCGCGGAAGGCACCGTGCGTTTCATCGCGACCCTTCTGCGGGAAGCGATGGACCGCACCATGATGGCGCGCATCGGCTATGTCTTCGCAAAAGGCGCCTTCGACCACCTGCGGGAGAAGATGGATGTTCGCAAGGCAAATGGCGGAGTGTTCCTCGGCCTCAACGGCATCGTCGTGAAGAGCCATGGCGGGGCTGACGATGAAAGCTTTGCAGCCGCCGTCGAGCTCGGCTACGACATGATTCGAAACGGGTTGCTGGACAGGATCGAAGCGGACCTGGACCTGTTTCATGCAAGGCACCCCAAGAAAAAGACGTTGGCTCGCGCGGCCGAGGAAGACGAAAAGTAATGATCAGATCAGTCGTGCGCGGGGTGGGGTCCTCCTTGCCCCGCCGCATCATGAAGAACGCCGACTTCGAGGGTATCGTCGACACGTCGGATGAATGGATCGTCCAGCGGACCGGTATCCGGCAACGCCACATAGCAGGCGAGGGGGAAACGACGGCGTCGCTCGGCGAGGCGGCAGCGCGCGCGGCGCTTGAAAATGCCGGCCTGACCCCGACCGATATCGATCTCGTGCTCGTTGCGACATCGACGCCGGACAATACTTTCCCGGCCACGGCGGTGGCGATACAGAACCGCCTCGGCATGCGGCACGGCTTCGCCTTCGACATGCAGGCAGTGTGCTCTGGATTCGTCTATGCGATCACTACGGCGGATCTTTACATAAAGGGCGGCCTCGCCAAGCGCGTCCTGGTGATCGGAGCCGAGACCTTCTCGCGGATTCTCGACTGGAGCGATCGCACGACATGCGTGCTTTTCGGCGACGGAGCCGGAGCGCTTGTCCTCGAGGCTCAGGAAGGCGAAGGGCTTCTGTCCGATCGCGGCATCATCGTATCGAGCCTGCGGTCCGACGGTGCGCACAAGGACAAGCTTTTCGTCGATGGCGGGCCGGGAACGACCGGCACCGTCGGCCATCTGCGTATGGAAGGGCGCGAGGTCTTCAAGCATGCGGTCGGCATGATCACCGATGTGATCGAGGACGTCTACGCAAAGGCCGGTATAACCTCCGATGATCTCGACTGGTTCGTGCCCCATCAAGCCAACAAGCGCATCATCGACGCATCTGCCAGGAAGCTCGGCATCGCGGACGAAAAGGTCGTGACTACGGTCCAACTTCATGGCAACACTTCAGCAGCGTCCGTGCCGTTGGCACTGTCGGTCGCTGCCGCGGACGGTAGGCTGAAGAAGGGGGATCTCGTTCTGCTCGAGGCGATGGGCGGCGGCTTCACCTGGGGCGCAGTCCTATTGCGCTGGTAGCAAGAGGACTTCAACTTGGAGGCGCCAGATTTGCGCCGGAGTCGTCTGGACTGGCGGGTTCGGTTCTTGACCTGTTGAGGTCAATTTCCTAACGTCCCCGCCGTTTGTAGCGTTTGCTTATTTTTGTTGAGGGGATGGTTGGACGGTCGAATGGGAGGAAAAACACTTACTCGCGCCGACCTAGCCGAAGCTGTCTATCGCAAGGTAGGTCTTTCCCGCACTGAGTCCGCCGCGCTTGTCGAGTCCGTTCTCGACGAGATATGCGAAGCGATCGTGCGTGGCGAGACGGTCAAGCTTTCATCGTTCGCGACATTTCATGTTCGTTCCAAAAACGAACGTATCGGACGCAACCCGAAAACGGGTGAGGAGGTTCCGATTTTGCCCAGGCGTGTCATGACCTTTAAGGCGTCGAACGTCCTGAAGAGCCGCATCCTGCGTGCCCATCAGAGCGGGAAGGCGAAATCCCCGAAATAGGCCGCTGAAGATCGCTGTGGAAGCGGTGGGCTCATCCCGAGACTCCGGTGCAAATTGGCGTTCGTTTGCGCGAGACGACTTGAATGATCTTGCGTAAACCGATGAAATAGGCTGCGAATCGGACTTCATAAGGGGCCCCGCCATGGACAAGAGCCCGGACGCCTTCCGTACCATAAGCGAAGTGGCCGAAGATCTCGACCTGCCGCAGCATGTATTGCGCTTCTGGGAAACGCGCTTCACCCAGATCAAGCCGATGAAGCGAGGCGGCGGACGACGCTATTACCGCCCACAGGATGTCGACCTCATCAAGGGCATCCGGCACATGCTTTACGATCAGGGCTATACGATCAAGGGCGTGCAGAAGTTGCTGCGCGACAATGGCAACCAGTTCATCGTGGCGATCGGCACAGGCGACCGTGCGGCCGTGCAAGCCATCGCCCAGCGCAGCCAGGCGGAAGAGGTGCCATTGACGGCCGCCGCGCTGCCTCGCCAGGGCGACGATGAAATGCTCGTTGGTGAAGCGAAAGCGAAACCTCGGCGTTTCTTCGGGCTCGGCAAGTCGGACGAGGAGGGGCCGCTGCCTGCCGGCGAGGGCAAGCTGACCCGCGACAATCGCGCGCTCCTGCAAGAAGCGCTGTTCGATCTTCTCGAGTGCAAGCGTCTGCTCGATCAGGTTCGCTGAGCGGATTTTGGCTATTTGCCCTTAGCGGGTTTTGCGCCGTTTACGGCTCCGGTTTTGCAACGTACATCGGCCAAATTGGTCGCCGCTCTCGGCTCGATCAGGGAACGGTTGGCATCCCGTCCGCTTCAGGACATTTTCATTGCAGGCAGCGCGCTAGGTTCGCGCATTCTGAAACGGAGATGACAGGCGGCGCCTATCGGCGATGCACTCATGCTTGCTGAGATCGATATATGCGTGAATTATGCGGAGCGTGTGAAGCTGTCAGGTAGCAGCAATAAATGCTGGGCCGAGTATCAACATGAAAGTCGCATAAGATATAGTGTGGAACTTCACAACTATACATTTCGCTTTCGTTTTACACTTGGCGGATTAACGCCGAGTTACCCGACCTACCGTGATTTGGGGTAGGCCTGTCAAGACCTGTCAGCACCAAGGCACAAACCTTTTGCTACCGAATCCGGACCCTACCTTTGGCCGGTCCCATTTTGGGTCCGGCCTTTTTTTGCAGTGATGAACTACGTCGCGCGATTTTTTGTGATCGACGGATTTTTTATCCGGCGCCGTTTTTACTGCGATTTTGGTTTGTAGGGCCGTTGAGATATTGAGCCGCGAAACGCGGCGCTTATCGTCGGTTGTTTGTGCTAAGAACCCAGCCGCTACGCGCCTATCGTGCTCGGCACGCGCTACCGCCATTCTTGCCGCTATATCGGTCACAGACCGCCGTACGGTTCGTCCGGTAGCGCCGATGGGCTTGGGAGGGGAGGGGCTGGACGCAATGGAGCGTCCGATTGCGACTGTTGAAACGCGGCCGAGCGCAGGGGGCCGAACGTGACTTGTGCGGACCCCCACACGTGAGCTTCGTACAGTCTTTCCGCTTTTCTTTCCCATTCGCTTTGTCCTTCCGCCATGGGCTTGCGCTTTTCCCAAGCGCCGGGATCAGTGAATTCTTCGATCAGCTTCGAATGTGGCATTATCTGCCCTGGGCGATGTTCCGCCCATTGATCCACGAAGGACTGACAAAACAGCTTTGCCGCAGCCGAGCCGGGCCGCAGCATGAAGGGGACGCGCTCACCGTTAGGCCGGTTCACGCCGGGAAATTCGTAGAACAGGTCCTTGGGAGGAATTCCCGCCTCTACGTGCAAGCTTGCCTTGTGATGCAGCCAGTCAGCGCCGAGCAGCGGCACCTTGGACATTCTGCACATTGCCTGTTTTTCGGGGCCGCCTATGTCCTTGTTGAGGTACTTGCATACGTACCGGACAGCGGCGGCAGTATCTTCCGGGGTCACGCCGAGGCGCTCCCACACCGACCAGCCATGCGGCCAATGCTCTTGCATATGGCGCTTCTGAGCGGCGCGGGTGGAGTTGACGTGCGGAGGCACGGGACCGTCAGGGACGTTGAGTGTTTTGCCGGGCTTGAGCTTGGCCCGGACAAGTTCGTTGTGCTCGATACGCTTCGCGATCTCCACCGAGTTATCCCGCCAGAAGATCAGGACGTGCCAATGGGCGCGGCCCTTGGCCGACCCATATTCGCCGACGCAGAAATAGCGCGGCATGTAGCCCGAAGCGCGGAACTTTTTCATGAGCTTTTGCACGTCCGAGTATGTGAGCAGCCGCGCCCGGACATGATCTTCCGAACCCGTTTGTTCCTCATTCTCATCCAACTCGCGACCATAGGTCAGCGAGAGGAAATAAGGCGCGGCAGCAAATATACTTTCCGCAATGCATCGGCCCGTCCAGTCATCGACAGCACGGCCGACGCATTGCGAGCAATAACGACAGCCAATCATCGTTCCGTCCTCAAGCATTGCGGGGCATTTGCACATGAGAGAATGATTGCCTGTCAGTAATTGCACATGGGGACAAGAAACGTAGTGCGGCGACGGAAAGATTTTTTTGATACTAGACGATCCAAAAATCTTTCCGCGCCTGTGAACTCTCAATCGAGTTCAGCGTAGCGAGGGATACGGCACTGTTTCCAGTCCGCGAGTTCCCAGTGTGCGGGGTCGTAAAACTTCCAGTCCCCGCCCCATATGACGTTCAGGCCCGATGCCTTGCCGTATTCCTTGCCGATATGGCCGATGATGGCCCATTGCCGCTCCGTCAGGTCCCAGTGGTACCGACAGTGCACGATATCGACCGCGCAGCCCCAGTTGTGGGGACTTTCGCCCGGCCTTGCCTTGGTGCGCTTGCGCTCCCATAGCGCCAGTTGCTCATCGGGCGTTCGCCAGACGCAGTGCGCATACATAGGCACGCCGAGCGCCGCCATGCGCTTGATAAGGCCCTTTTCGAATTCGAGGATACGCGGGTGCGCTTCCAGCTTGTTCGCCCGCATATTCAATTCCCAATAAGGGATCGACTTGAGGAAGTCGCGATGCACCATACCGGCCAGCGCTTGACTATAGCCGCTATCTGGCACGGGCTCAGGAGGGGGAGGCGGGAAGACCCGCTTTGCCCTACCGGGATCAGGTAGAACGGACTGCCTTTCGGCAGTCCGCGCCACAAGCACCCGGATTTTATCCGCGACGGATTTCACCCCGCATCCTCGTCCGAGCCCGGAACCTGCCGAGGATCGATGTCGTCGGGGTCCCCATCCGAACCGTTCTTTCCCCCAGTTTCACCGGCTTTCCGCTGAACAAGTCCAGCAGCATTTGCTGGCCGTTTCTGGCCGGTCCCCGGCTTACGTTCTTCACGTTCCTCAACCTGCTCGCCATGAATTCGAGACTGTCTTTCATTGATCGCTCCGATCTCGGCCCGCATTGCTTCGAGTTCCGCCGCATGGGCCTTGTCGCGACGAAGCTGGTTCTGCGAGGCTTGGAACATGATGTATTCCAGCGCCTCATTGCGCGGCTGGCGCTCATAGATGGTCGAGAACGTCTCGCCATCGCCTTCCGTCCAGTATTCCTCGCCCTCCGAGGTCCAGTACTGAATTTCACACTCGTCAGGCCGCACGGGCATGATGTTGAAATCGCCTTCGAAGACGAATTCGAGCGTTTGCAGTCCTGCCGGGATGACCGCCAGAAAGCGTTCTTCCTTTCCGGCCAGAATGTACCAGTTGCAGCCGTATTCACTGTTGAGGTCGATACGGACCTTGCGCGGCTTGCCCGCGTCAAAGGGAGGCGCACGGAACGCCAGTGACTTGCCTTCCAGAACTCGCCAGTCGGCGAGGTTGCCTAGCTTGATTGTGCTCATTTCCAAATTCCTTGTTGAAAGGCCCGCTAGTGACCAACGGCCACTAGCAGGGCAGGGGACGAGGGTTAGACCGGCTTGGCGCGCGACTGATCGACTTCCGCCAAGACCTTGGCATAGTCGTCGGACGCCTCAATCAGGCCCGCGCCGAATTGCGTGTTGCCGTTGATCAGGAGATCGCCCTGAATGACGACTTCCGCGATATCCGACACCGTGTCCGCGAACGGCTTGGTATGGATTGTGGTCGCCAGATAGAATTCCGGCCCGAGGGTCGGATTGAGTGCTTCCGACGCCCAAAAGCGCTGGCGATCCTCATCGGTTGGGGCATTCGCGACCGGCCTGAAGAACTTGCCGCCGATATGCGGGATCATGTTGTTCCAGCGCGCGTTCATCGGCTGATAGCCGAAGCGCGTCGTCGGCGCGTTGTGGTCGAGGTCGATATCGTTGTTATAGACCCAATCGACCTTATCCGGGTCCATATAGTCACGCATGAAGTCCGGCCTGTTGACCTTATCGTTGTTCAGGTGCAGCCACGGATTTTTCTGCCGTTCGAACAACTGCTCAGGCACGATTTCAGCAATGATCATCACAACGCCGCCCGTGTTGAGAGGCGGACAACGGATATTCAGGTCCACGAAGGTCGCACCGTTGGCGACATGTTCCGTGAGGTTTGCGGCATCCGTCGCATAGCGCTTGGAGAAGCCGAAAATCGTGGACCCTTCACCAATCAGCATCGGTTCCTTGAGATACTGCTCCGGTATCTCAATGCCGTCCATAAGCATGTTGATGATGAACTCATCAGTATGCCCGGCATACTTTTCGCGCAGTCTAGCGAACGCCTGTGTCTTTTTGGCGAGTTCGATGTTTGCGAGTGAGACGGTAATGCCGTTTTCCTGCAACTCGGCAAAGACGCCCGGCACGCCCGACGTGCCGCCTTCCTTCATAGTCAGATTTGCACCACCGGAGCCGATGAACGACCAGCGCTGCCCAACAGTCGTGGTCGTCGTTTCATTAGGCTTTGCAGTCTGGCGGATCGTTGTGCCAGCCGCCTGCATCGCCATGCCGTTTTCCCAGCCGATACCGCTGACAGGCAGCTTGGCGTTAGCCACTGTCAAATTGACATGACCGTCGACCTTAGCCGCGTCGTAATCCGGCACTATGTGGCTAAACATTTCATGGTTCCAGAAGGCAGGAGCCAAGTTCTGTTGAAGCCGAGTGCGCGCCGCCGAGGTGTAGAGCGCCTTGGAGCGATTGCGGAGGCGATAGTTGAAAATCTCGTTGTAGGCTTCCGTGAACATGGAGTTCACTTGCGAGCCGACCTTGGAGTGCATGCCGAGATAGACGAGAATATCGCTGAACTTGTAGGACGGCGCAGCGATCGTTTCGTAGAACGGGATATTGGGCTGGCCGGGATAGGGCGTCTGGTTTTCCCACGACCGGTTGAGAACATCGAGCGAGCCATTGAAGCGCTCGAATGCCAGCATGGGGACGACATACGCCTTCACGTCGACGCGGACGGCATTCATCAGAACGTCCGCCGTTTCCGCAAGTTCGAACGACATGCGAAGCGGACCCTGTACAATGCGGTCCATGCGATGCAGGCCGCAGGCGAATATCGGCACGGCCTTGCCAGCGGGAAGGGAGGTGATACCTCGCGCCGTCTCGACACGATTTGTCCTGGGGACTTCCACCGGCTGGATGGAGGTACGGTTCATGTTCATTTGCGGCTTCCTTTCTTGAAGCGTTTCACTATTTTCAGGAGATACGCCCGACGCCGCGCACACGCGCCGCAGGGCTTTTTGGAGGGCTTAGGCATGGTCAGGCTATTCTTGGACATTCTGTTGATTACCTTGACCATCAGCGCCATTCTGGCGGCTTGTACGGCCCTAACGCAGTAACTATCAGTATCCCCGTCCCGGTGATGGAATACGCGTGGGAGCCACTATAGGCTTCCTCGCATTATACTTCTGGTAATTGTCCTGAATGTACTTATCAACATCAGGACGATACTTCCGGAAGTTGGCATACGCATCGACGGCGAGATTAAACAAACCGAACGGAATTGACACGAAGTCGCCGTAGCGAGCTTCCGCGCCGGTTTCCAAATCTGGCACATTTCCGGAAACAACCAAGCCAGAGCCGACAGGAAAGGGGTTGCTTACGCCCCCGTCCTGCACTTCCAACGGACGCGTCTCAACGACCGGGCCAACGCCCGGCAACGCCAACGACGATCTTGCAGCCCGATTGCGAGCGCCCGTTGACACCGGTGCGCCGCCGATAGCCCTTGTGGCGTTGAGCCTTTGAGCCGTGTCCGCCTGTATGTTGGCTAGAGTGGCTTGCTTGAGATCGTACTCCAGCTTGGCGGTCGCATCGCGCATGGGATCAACCTGCGCGATTGCGTCCGCTATGCCGCCGACCGCATCAGCGATGTATGAGCCGGAGGCTAGGGCAGGGTGATGCGTGGTAGTAAACCCCGCACCCCCGCCAGCGCGGAGAGCGGTAAGGGGATTGAACCCCGCCCGTTCCGCGTTTTCCCGAAGCTTGACGTAATCAATCTCCGAGGTCGTTTTCTGCTGGTCATCGCCGCCGAAGATTTTGCCGAGAAGCCCGGCACCGGCGCTAATGAGTGGAGCCCATGGGAACGCCATTAGCGGTCGCCCCACATCGCGTCATAGACGGCACTGCGCACCTCGTTGTTGCGGCTTACCCGCGACAACAGCAGGTCGGTGCCCACCAGCACGCATGCTATGAGAGCGTCGACGAACTGCGTAACAAGCGGGCTCTCATAGCCTTGTGCGACGAGAAAAAACGCCGCAGCCGTCCCGACCCTACGGGCAAGGGGCCGGATGAGATTTTTCAAGATTGTGTTTTTGAACATTCACTTTCCTTTCGTCACGAAAGCAAAGCGAAAGCGATTTCGCCCTATGCAAAGGGCGCATGCGGCATTTGCCGCATAAGATATATTATGGAACTTATAAGTACGAGGGAAAGCGTTTTAGTCGAATGAATTTGATAACGTACAACATTGAATCAAAAAGGAATTTCGATGGTCATTCCATCATGAGCCGGTACGACATTGTCAGGGACTTCTGACTTGAGCGTCTCATAGTCCAGCGGTGTGTGCATATGCGTGAGAACGGCTTGGCCAGGCGTCAGCCGTGCAATCCACTCAAGCGCTTCGCCAACGGAAAAGTGGCTGGGATGGGCGTTGTATTGGAGTGCGTCGACCACCAGCAGGTCGAGCCCATGCAGCCGCTCGGCGGTGGTTTCGGGAAAATCGCTGACGTCGGGGCAATAGGCCAGCCGGCCCGACCTGAAACCGAGCGAAACAATGTCGCCATGGATCTGCGGCAAGGGCTCAAGGGTGAGGGGACCGCCCTCACCTTCCACCACCACCGGCGCCGGCGGGTCGATCAGGTGCGCGCGTACGATCGGCGGATATGTGCCGCCTGGCGGCGTTTCGAAGCAGTATCCGAAGGCCTGTTTCAGCCGCGTCAGCGTCGACGCATCCGCATAGATGTCGACAAGATTGCGTCGCTCAAGCCAGTAGCCGCGCAAATCGTCGATACCGTGGATATGGTCGGCATGCGCATGGGTGTAGATCACGGCGTCGACCCAGGTGACGCCGGCGGCAAGCATTTGCTGGCGAAAATCCGGGCCCGTGTCGATCACCGCGCGCGTGATCCGTCCCTCGGGCGTGACGCGTTCGATCATGGCGGCTGTTCTGGTGCGGCGGTTCCTTGGGTTCAGGGGATCGCAGGCGCCCCAGTCGCCGGTGATACGCGGCACGCCGGGGGATGACCCGCATCCGAGTATGGTGAGCCGCAATATGTCGCCCGCCACGATCTAGCTGCTCCGTTTGCCGCCGCCGGCCTTTGAGAAAAGGCGGAAGAAATTCGCGGTTGTGATTTCCGATGTTCTTTCGTTGCTTAGGCCAATTGTCTCAGCCAGAACATTCGCCGTGTTGACGACATAAGCTGGCTCGTTGCGCTTCCCGCGGAGCGGCATCGGCGCCAGATAAGGCGCATCGGTTTCCACCAGCAGGCGGTCGTGTGGCACCTCCGTGGCGATCGCGCGGAGCTCCTCGGAGTTCCTGAACGTCAGGATTCCGGAGAAGGAAATGTAGCCTCCCAGGTTGATGCCTCGTCTAGCGAGGTCGCGGCCGGAGGAAAAGCAATGCATCACAAAGGGGAAAGGCCCCTTCCCTGTTTCCCTTTCCAGCGTCGCCGCGATGTCTTCGTCAGCGCTTCGGGCATGGATCACCAGTGGAAGGCCCGTGCGGCGCGCAGCCTCTATGTGGGTCACAAATCCCTGCATCTGCGCATCGCGCGGAGACTTGTCATAGTGATAGTCCAGCCCCGCCTCGCCGATCGCGACGACCTTCGGATGCGCTGCGAGTTGCTCGAGTTCGTCAGCCGTGACGTCCTGCTCCTCGGCCGCGTTGTGCGGATGCGTGCCGACCGAGCAGAAAACGTTGTCGAATGCTTCGGCGATCGCAAGCACCTGCCCGAAGCGCCGCACGCGTGTGCAGATGGTCACCATATGGCCGACGCCTGCTGCGCCGGCGCGTGCGACCACCGCTTCCCGCTCCTCGGCGAAGTCTGGGAAATCGAGGTGGCAATGGCTGTCGACGAGCATGAGGGTCAGGCTTCCTCGGCCTGCTCGACGTAACGCGGGAATACCGGCGCTGGCGCGGGCAAGACAGTTCCGGATACCAGTTCTTTTTCGCCGTTGAGGTCGGCAAAGCGACGCTCGCCGTCGGACACTGCCAGAAGGTCGAGCAGCTTCGCCGCCGAGAACGGCACGAATGGCTGACAAAGAATGCCGATGCGCCGCAGCAGCTCTGCGGTCGTCCACAGAACGCTTTCCATGCGCGCCGGGTCGGATTTCTTCAGCGCCCAAGGCTCCTGCCCCGCGAAATAGCGGTTTGCCTCTGCAACGACGCCAAAAATCGCCGCGAGAGCCAAGTGAATCGCCTGCTCGTTCATCGCCTTGCGTGCCGTCGCAAGAGCATCGGTAGCCTGCTGGAGGATCGACAGGTCGACGTCTGTCAGCGTGCTCTTGGCGGGCACCGCACCTCCGCAGTTTTTTGCGATCATCGACAGCGAACGCTGGGCGAGGTTGCCGAGATCGTTGGCGAGGTCTGCATTGGTGCGGTTGACGATGGCCTCGTGACTGTAGTTGCCGTCCTGACCGAACGGCACTTCGCGCAGGAGGAAATAGCGCACCTGGTCGAGCCCGTAATGCTCGACCAGCGCGAAGGGGTCGATGACGTTGCCGACCGATTTAGACATCTTCTCGCCGCGGTTGAAGACGAATCCGTGGCCGAACACCCGCTTGGGCAGTGCGATGCCGGCCGACATCAGGAAGGCCGGCCAGTAGATGGCGTGGAAGCGGGTGATGTCCTTGCCTATGACGTGAAGGTCCGCCGGCCAGAATGGCCAGAGCGGATCGTTTTCATCGGGATAGCCGACCCCGGTGATGTAGTTGGTCAGCGCGTCGACCCAGACATACATCACATGCTTCTCGTCGCCGGGGACGGGAATGCCCCAGTCGAAGGTGGTGCGCGAGACGGAAAGGTCCTTCAGGCCGGATCTGACGAAGCTGACGATCTCGTAGCGCCGCTCGGCCGGGCCGATGAAAGCCGGGTTATCTTCGTAAAGTTTAAGCAGCCTGTCGCCATAAGCAGACAGGCGGAAGAAATAGCTTTCCTCCTCCACCCACTCGACCGGGGTGCCCTGCGGGCCGTAACGAACGCCGTCGGCGCGGACTTCCGTTTCATCCTCGCCGTAATAGGCTTCGTCGCGCACGGAGTACCAGCCGGCATAGCCACCCTTGTAGATGTCGCCATTGGCGGCCATCGCTTTCCAGATGGCCTGGCTGGAGCGATGGTGCCGCTCCTCGGTGGTGCGGATGAAATCGTCGTTCGAGGCGTTGAGCGCCTTGGCCATCCGCTGAAACTCTGCCGCGTTGCGGTCGGCCAGTTCGCGCGGGGTGATGCCTTCCTTACGCGCAGTCTGGTGCATCTTGATGCCGTGTTCGTCGGTGCCGGTCAGGAAATAGACTTCTTTGCCGTCGAGACGCTGGAAGCGCGCCAGCGCGTCGGTGGCGATCAACTCGTAGGCGTGGCCGATATGCGGCTTCCCGTTCGGATAGGAGATCGCGGTGGTGATATAGAATTTCTCGCGTGACATTGGGACGCCGATCGAATTGCAGGGACCAAGTGCGGCGGAGATAGCGCATCGGGATGGCATAAGCCACCCGGCTTATGACGCCGTTTCACATTCGCAAAGCGTCCTGCAGCCTGACGATCATGTTCAGCGCGTGCTGTTTCCGATCGAGGTTGTAGGTCTCCGTCTCGCGGATCGCGACAAGGCACTCGTCCCAGTTTCGCGAATAGCTGTGCGCCCGAGAAGTGTCGCCGCCGAGCGCGGCGTCGCTGGCGGCCGTCGCCAGAATGTCCAGGACGTGCCGGTTGAAGATGGTGAACTGTATGGCGCTGTCGCGGCCGCTGACCGCATCGGCCACGCGATGCGCGCCCGCTACGTCGAGAGCCTGCGCACGGACAACCGCATCCGTTGCTTCCGCAATCTCGAGCCCGCCATAATGCGTGAGTAGTACGGCCATGCGCACACTGCCGCCAGAGCGAATCCAGAGTGCCTCGCGCGCTGCATCGTCGGCCGCAAGCTGAATTTCGAACGAGGACAGCGCGCCGATTAGTTCGGCCTTGCTGAGCGGCGCGAGTCGGATCATCTGGCAGCGCGAGCGGATAGTGGGGAGCAATCCTCCCGGCGAATGCGCGATCACGACGAAGACCGTACGCGATGGAGGCTCCTCCAGGTTCTTGAGCAGCGCATTGGCTGCATTTGTGTTCATGTCGTCCGCCGGATCGACGATAACCACACGATAGCCGCCGTCATGCGAGGTCAGTGACAGGAAGCGGCTGACACGTCGGATTTCCTCTACCGTGAGAACGGTCTTGAATCCTTTGGTCTTTTCGTTTGCCGGCCGCGTCAGATGCAGGACCGATGGATGCGCGCCGATCGCAATCTGTCGAAACAGCGCGGAGTCCGCAGCGGGTTTTGCCAAGGTGGCAGGCGCGCGATCATGCACGGGGTTTGCAAGAAGGTGATAGGCCAGATGAAACGCCAGTGTCGCCTTGCCTATGCCAAGCGGCCCCGAAAGCAGAAGCGCATGTGGCAGCTTGCCTGCCTGGTAGGCACTCGCGAGCATCGTGCCGGCTTCCGAATGGCCGAACAGGGTCGGATTTTCGGCAGGCTCCGGGACGCCATCGAGCGTATCGTGCTGTTCGGGTGCAATCCGTTCGAACATGCATCAGGCTCCCTGTGCCGGCTCGCGCTCGGCCTGCTCTCGTGTCCCGAGCGCGGCGAAGACGGCCTCCGTCACCGCCAACTCGACGGCATCGGCATCTCCGGACGCGTCAATCACGATGCATCGCTTCGGCTCGTTGCGCGCGATATCGAGAAAGGCCTGGCGTCGGCGGCGGTGGATGGCAAGTGTCTCCTTCTCGAAGCGGTCGGCCTGCTCCGTGCCCCGTCGCGCCGAAGCGCGTTGCAGTCCCTCCTGTGGATCAAGATCGAAGACCAGCGTCAGATCAGGCATCACGCCATCGAGCGAGACGCGCTCGATCTCAGCCAGCAATGCCGTGTCGACATTGGCCTGGTAGACACGTGAGGAATCCACGAAGCGATCGCATAACACGATCTTCCCTCGTTTCAGCGCCGGCTTGATGAGCTGCTCCACGTGGTCGGACCGCGCGGCGGCAAAGAGCAACGCTTCCATGTTGGGGCCTAGCGGCTCCGCCGCGCCCGAAAGAAGGACGTGCCTGATGGCCTCGGCGCCGGGCGAACCGCCTGGCTCGCGGGTGACGACCACGGGATATCGCTTGTCGCGCAGCTTTTGCGCCAGCCGGCCGATCTGAGTCGACTTGCCTGCACCCTCCCCGCCTTCGAACGTTATGAAAAAGCCGCGCGCCAAATCCGCAATTCCCGATGACGGCAGCATCCTTCGCCGCCGCTCACCGTACTAGAGCATTGAGCGCCCGGAAGAAACAATTCCGGCGAAAGCCATGCAACTCAGCGAAGCCAGCCAACCATCAGTTCGTTCACCGCATCGAGTGCGCGCTGGCTCAGCGTCCCCAGTTCCACCGTCTCGGCGGCGTAAAGGGGTGTCTCCTGGCTCATATTGTCGCCGATCCATATCTTGAGGACCCCGACCGGCGTGCCTTCCTTGACTGGCGCTTGAAGCGGGCCGCGATAGACTATGCGGGCGACGAGTCTGTCGGTGTTGGTCAGGGGAATGAATATACTGATGGGGGCCTTGGCCTTCAGGGCTATCCCCGATTTGGTGCCGCCGAAGACCTGCGCCTCACCGATGACGGTATCCGCGTCGAAAAGCTTGGTCTTTTCGAATGCACGCAGTCCCCATTCAAGAAGCTTCCGCGATTCTTCGCCGCGCTCCTGTTCGCCGGCCATGCCGCTCATTGCCGCAAACACACGGTTGCCGGCACGCTGGATGGAGCCGACGATCGCATAGCCGGAAGCCTCGGTGTAGCCGGTCTTCATGCCGTCAGCGCCGATCTCCATACCCAGCAGCGGGTTACGATTCGGCTGCGTGATCTTGTTCCAGGTAAATTCGCGCTGACTGTAGAAGCGGTAATATTCGGGATATTCCTGCCAAATGTGCCGGCCCAGCATGGCGAGTTCACGCATCGTGACCACCTGTCCCTCGGCCGGAAGGCCGTTTGAATTCTTGAAAACCGACTTGGGCATCCCGATCTGGCGGGCGCGCTCGGTCATCATGGCGGCAAAATTGTCTTCCGTTCCTGCCAGCCCCTCTGCGAGCGTGATGCACGCGTCGTTGGCGGATTGCACGATCACGGCCTGGATGAGGTCCTGGACGCTGATTTCCGAATTCACCTTGGCGAACATGGTCGAGCCGCCGGATTTCGCGCCGCCCTTGCGCCAGGCGTTCTCGCTGACGGCAAACTTGTCGCTCATCGACAGCCGACCGACCTTCAAAGCGTGGAACACGACTTCCATGGTCATCAACTTGGCCAGCGAGGCCGGAGGAATCAGCTTGTCGGCATCCTTGGCGTAGAGAATCGTGCCCGTTTCGGCATCGATCATCACGGCCTGCTTGGCGCGTGTTTCGAAAAGTTGCGATTGGGACTGCGCGTTTCCGGTTCCCGCCACCGCCAAAATCAGGGCGAAAGCGACGATACAACAATAAAAACGTGCCGCCATGAACCTGACGCCCTCCATATCGAAGCCGAGGGCCGCTTTTTTATCAGCGTTGTGCGAGCACTATCAACTGCCGCTCATGAATATCGCGTGTTTGTGTTCGTTTGGCGCTCAGTCGCGAACCGCAATCGCATCAGGCGCGCCGTGCGACCACGCCGCTTTCAGCAGGGCATCGATGGAAGCGCCACCTTTGCTGCGAAGGTTGACGCCGTACCAGATCGTGCCGTCGATTTCCGACCGCTCGACCTCCGTCTTGCCGAAAGGTTCAAGCGCGGAGGCAAGGCGTCGGGCGGCGGCCTCGTCGGTATAGGATGCCGCGGCCACGAACGGTTCGCCGGAGGGCGTCGCCTGGCCGCTCATCCGTTTCCAGGACTCCACGATGGCATCGGCATTCAAGCCGTGGTCAAAGGAGGCGAATGCCGATGCATTTGCCGGACGGCTGTCCGGCGCATAGGACAGCGACGCCATGGCGAACGGAAGATCGCCCTCCATCGCCGGCCGCTCAGGTGCGATGGGGCCTAGCGCCGGGAGCGGAAGGCCGCTCGATCCAGTCGCCATCATATCGAGTTGCTGGCCGGAAGAGGATGCGCCGCCGACAGTCGCGGTTGGCGTCGGGCCCGCCATGGCGATCATCACGCCGGTCGGAAGACCGTCGGACGGATCGGGTGCGCGATTGCCCGGCCGATAGGATGCCATCAGATATTCGTCGTCTTCGCCGTCCAACGGAGCGCGGCCTACATATTCCACCTTGACCTTGGCAGTTCCCGTGCGGGTGTAGTCGAGAAGCTCCGCAGCCCGTTTCGAAAGATCGATGAGGCGATCATGCGAATATGGTCCGCGATCGTTGACGCGCACGATGACCGAGCTTCCATTGTCGACATTCGTCACGCGTGCGTAGCTGGGCAAGGGCATCGTGGGATGCGCAGCCGACAGGTGGGTCATGTCGTAGATTTCGCCGTTAGCTGTCAGGCGGCCATGAAAGGCATCGCCGTACCACGATGCCATTCCGGTCTTCTTGTAGTTTTTTTCTTCCTTCGGGTAGTAGACTTTGTCACGGACCTTGTAGGGCTTGCCGATCTGGTCTCGCCCGCCGCCGCGCGGCAGTTTGGTTGCTTTGGTGCTGACGCGGGGGCTTGCCTTCACGCCATATTCCGACTCGGCGAAATACTCCTTGGATCGCTTTTTTTCAGCGACCTGAAGCTCAGGCTTGGTCGAAGTGCAGGAGGCCAGCTGGCTGGCGGCCACAGCAATAGCGATGCAGGTTGTAGCGCCTCGGAAACGCAAGTGCGCCAGATGCAAGATATTCAATAGTGTCCCCTGACGAACTGCTGGATACGAGTAGGTATGTCCCGTTTCCCTCATATTAGACGGGAAGGCTTATCAGCTTGTTAAGCAAATATGTCCGGAACGGGGCAGGAATATGGCGCATGCGCAGCGATCTCATCGGATAGGTCGATGGGTCCCTCACCCTGCCGCGAAAGCCCCAGAACGTCCTTGACGCGGTGGGCCGCCGCCCTGTACGGCCTGCATGCGATCGACAGGATAATCAGGCCAAGAACCATGGAAATCTTTACGGCCGCTGGCTTTTCAGCCCTCCTTCAGGTCGTCGCGATCGATCTGGTCCTTGCCGGCGACAATGCGATCGTGATCGGTCTGGCGGCGGCCGGCCTGCCCGCCGATCAACGCAGGAAGGCCATCGTGGTCGGCATCGTTGCGGCAACCGTGCTTCGCATAGGCTTCGCTCTCATCACCACCTGGCTTCTGCAGATCGGCCCGATGCTGCTCATCGCGGGCGGTCTGCTGCTGCTTTGGGTCTGCTGGAAGATGTGGCGCGAGCTGCGCACCTCTCATGAAGAAGAGCATGCGGCAACGGAAGCTCTGTCGGACGCGGATCTGGACAAGGACGGTTCGATTGCGGGCAAGGCTCCGCAGAAGACCTTCGGCCAGGCCGCATGGCAGATCGTTATCGCCGACGTTTCGATGTCGCTGGACAATGTGCTCGCCGTGGCGGGCGCGGCCATGGAGCATCCGACGGTGCTCATATTCGGCCTTGCCCTGTCGGTTGCGCTGATGGGATTTGCCGCGAGCTTCGTGGCCAAGCTGCTGCACAGATACCGTTGGATAGCCTATCTGGGCCTGCTCATCGTCCTCTATGTGGCCTTGAAGATGTTCCTCGACGGTGCCGTTCAGCAATTTCCCGACCAGTTCGGCTTTTTGAGCGGATGGTTCGGCGCGGACGCCTCCGGTCACTGACGGTACAAGCAGGAAAGGGCGCCCGCAGGCGCCCTTTCCAATAGGTATCAGCAGTCGGGCCTTATTCAGGAAGCTTGTCGTCCACGCCCTTGACGTAGAAGTTCATCCCGAGAACGACGCTGTCCTCGGCAACTTCACCGTCCTTGAGCCATTCGGTGCCGTCCTGCTTGGTCACCGGTCCGGTGAAGGGATTGAAGGCACCGGACTTGATCTTGGCCTCGGTCTCTTCCGCCAGTTTCTTGGTTTCGTCAGACATGTTGGCGTACTCGGCCATCACGACATGGCCTTCCTTCATGCCGCCCCAGACGTCGCTTTGCTTCCAGGTTCCGTCCATGAGTTCCTGGATACGCTCGATGTAGTATGGACCCCAGTCGTCGACGATTGAGGTCAGCTGCGTATCGGGACCGAACCGACGCATGTCGGATGCCTGGCCGAAGGCCCTAATGCCGCGCTCGGTTGCAACCTGCATTGGCGCAGTCGAATCGGTGTGCTGGGTTATGATGTCGACGCCCTGGTCGATCAGGGTCTTGGCGGCGTCGGCTTCCTTGCCCGCGTCGAACCATGTGTTGGCCCACACAACCTTCACCTTGAAGTCCGGATTGACCGACTGTGCTCCCAGCATGAAGGAGTTGATGCCCATCACGACTTCGGGGATCGGGAACGAGGCGATGTAGCCGGCTACGCCCGCTTTCGATTCCTTGGCTGCGATCACGCCCTGGATATAGCGACCTTCATGGAACCTCGAATTGTAGGTGGCGACGTTCGGATGCTCGCGCTTGTAGCCTGTCGCATGCTCGAACTTGATGTCGGGGAACTTGCCGGCCACCTTGTTGGTAGCGTCCATGAAGCCGAAGGACGTCGTGAAGATGATGTTGCAGCCCGAGCGCGCGAAACGCTCGATTGCCCGCTCCGCGTCGGCACCTTCCGGCACGCTCTCGAGATATGCGGTCTCGAGTTCGTCGCCGAATTTTTCCTTGGCCTGAAGCAGGCCCTGGTGATGCTGGTAGGAATAGCCGAAATCGCCGATCGGCCCGACATAGATCCAGCAAGCCTTGACCTTGGCTTCGGCCGCCATGGTGCCGAAGGCTACTACCGCAGCCGTGGCCGCCAGCGTCAGGAATCTTGTTTTCATTTCTGTTTTCCTTTGTGAAGGTACTTTTGGGGTCTGTTCCCGTTTTTCATCCTAGCTATCCTGTCTAGCGATCTGGCACGAACGGCTGCCCCAGTGATGCCGGCGTGTTGATCATCGTCAATCGCTTGTTCCGCGAGATTAGAACAAGGACGACAATGGTTGCCAGATAGGGAAGTGAAGAAAGCAGTTGCGAGGGGAAGCCTATCCCCAATGCTTGCGCGTGAAGCTGTCCGATGGAGACGGCGCCGAAAAGATACGCTCCGGCAAGCACTCTCCATGGCCGCCATGATGCGAACACCACGAGCGCCAGCGCTATCCATCCCCTGCCCGCGCTCATCGTTTCGATCCATTGCGGCGTATAGACAAGCGACAGGAAGCCGCCTGCAAGGCCCGCACATGCGCCGCCGAACAGCACCGCCATATAGCGGATGCCGATGACGTTTATCCCCAGCGCATGCGCGGAAACGTGATTGTCGCCGACGGAGCGCAGCGTCAGCCCTGCGCGCGTTCTGAACAGGAACCATGCCACGCCGGCCGTAAGAAGGATGGAAATGTAGAATATCGGGTCCTGCCCGAAGAGCAGCCGGCCCACATAGGGAAGTTGCGACAGCCAACCGAAAATGAAGCCTATGACCGGCTGGTCCGGCATGGTCGCGAGCTTGATGCCCGGCAGGCCGACGAAAGCCTCGCCGATCATGCCCGACAGGCCAAGTCCGAGCAACGTAAGGGCCAGACCCGTCGCCACCTGATTGGTGACGAGCGTCAGGGTCAGGAAGCCGAAAAGGAGCGAAAACAGCGCCCCGACGACAATGGCTGCGAGCACGCCGAGCCAGGGCGAACCGGTCATGAGCGCGACGCCGAAGCCGGTCACGGCTCCCATGATCATCATGCCCTCGACGCCGAGATTCAGGACGCCGGAGCGCTCGACGACCAGTTCGCCGATTGCCGCGATCAGCAGCGGCGTTGCCGCCGTGGCAATCGTGATGATGATCTGCTCAAGCATTGAGAGCTGCCTCTCCCGCCTCGGCGGCATTCGTCTTCGCGGCTACCGGTCGGACGACGCGAATGCGGTAGTGAATAAGGGTGTCGCATGCCAGCACGAAGAACAGCAACATGCCCTGGAACGCCCTGACGGCCTTGTCCGACACGCCGATCGCTATCTGCGCCGACTCCCCGCCGAGATATGTAAGTGCCAGGATCAGGCCCGCTGCGATGATCCCGAGCGGATTGAGGCGGCCGAGGAAAGCGACGATGATTGCCGTGAAACCATAGCCGATGGAAATCTTTTCGTTGAGATGTTCTATCGGCCCGGCCACCTCGCAGATGCCCGCCAGACCGGCTAGCGCGCCGGAGAGAAGGAATACGAAGAAAATGACCTTGGACCGGGAGAAGCCGGCAAAGCGCCCTGCCCGAGGGCTTTGCCCGATCACCTTCACCTCGAACCCCTTCAGCGTCTTGGCCAGCACGAACCAGACCACTACGGCGGAAACGAGTGCAAAGATGAACCCCCAGTGCGCGCGTCCGGATTCCGGCCAGATTTCAGGCAGGATGGCATATTCGCTGAAGCGTATCGTGCCGGGGAAGCTCATTCCCTCGGGATTGCGCCAGATGCCGCGCACCAGCCAGTCGTTGAAGAGCTGGGCGACATAGACCAGCATCAGGCTGGTCAGGATTTCGTTCGTGTTGAAGCGGACCTTGAAGAAGGCTGGAATCGCGGCGTAAGCGGCTCCACCCGCCATGCCGAGGATCAGCATCATCGGCAACAGAGCCCAATTCTGGAAGCCGGGAAACACGACGGGAATGAACGATCCCGCGACCGCGCCCGCGATGAACTGGCCTTCCGCGCCGATGTTCCAGTTGTTCGACAGGAAGCAGACCGAAAGACCGACCGCGATCAGGATCAGCGGAGCCGCCTTGATCGCCAGTTCATGCAACTGCCAACGGTTGCCGGGGTCCCACAGGCCTGTAAGCGGGTCGATGAAGTAATAGTAGAGCGCATCGACCGGATTCTTGCCGAGCACCGAAAACATGATCGCGCCGGCGACCAGCGTGAGGCCAAGCGCGATGAAGGGAGACAGCGCGGAAAACAAGACCGAATGCTGTGGTCTTTTTACGAGCTCCAGACGCATCATGCCTGCTCCAGAGGATTGTCTGTCTGGGTAGCCTGCTCCGCGCCACCCATGAGCAGGCCTATCTTCTCATACGTCGCCTCGGCGCGCGGGAGCGGTCTCGACAGTTCGCCGTTGTGCATGACGCTGATGGCGTCCGAAATCTCGAAGAGCTCGTCGAGATCCTGACTGATCACGAGTACGGCGGAGCCCGCACGTGCGAGTTCTATGAGCGACTGCCGGATCTTTGCCGCAGCACCGGCATCGACACCCCAGGTCGGCTGATTGACGATCATGACGGTGGGCAAACGGTCCAGTTCCCTGCCCATGATGAATTTCTGCAGGTTGCCGCCCGAAAGTGCAGACGCTTCCGGGTCGCGAGCGCTTTTGCGCACGTCCATGATCTGTACGATCCGCTGGGTCGCCGCGTCGATCGCAGCGTCCTTCAGCAGCCCTCCTCGGCCGAGAAAAGCCTTTTTGTCGGTGGCGTAGCGTGACAGGAAGAGGTTTTCAGAAAGCTTCATACGCGGCGCGGCACCGTGGCCGAGCCGTTCTTCCGGCACGAAGGCGGCGCCGAGCATACGTCGGCCGGTGATTGACAAACGTCCCGCTTCCTTGCCCTTGATCCTTATCGCGCCGGCGTCCTGCTGCACGACTTCGCCCGACACCGCCTCGAAGAACTCGCCCTGCCCGTTGCCGGCAACGCCGGCAATGCCGATGATCTCTCCCGCCCTGACCTCCAGCGAGATATTCCTGAGCGACGTGGCAAAGGGCGTCGCCGCCTTGCGACTGAGGTTGCGGATTTCGAGCAGCACAGCGGCGTTCTCGATGCCGTCCACTGGTGTGCGGACGATCGAATGCACGTCGCTGCCGACCATCATGCGCGCCAGCGATGCGGCGGTTTCCTCGCGCGGGTTGCAATGCGCGACGACCTTCCCGTGGCGCATGACCGTTGCGGCGTCGCACATGCGCTTAACTTCGTCGAGCCTGTGCGAGATGTAGAGGATCGACTTACCTTCCGAGCGCAGGCGCTCGAGCGTCTCAAACAGCTTGTCAGCCTCCTGCGGCGTCAGCACCGAGGTCGGTTCATCCAGGATGATGAGGTCCGGTTTCTGCAGCAGACAGCGGATGATCTCGATGCGCTGGCGCTCTCCCACAGAGAGATCGCCCACGAGGGAGTGCGGGTCCAGCGGCAGTCCATAGCTGTAGGAAAGCGCCTGCGCTTTCGCGGCTATGGTTGAAATCGGCGTCTTGTCGCTGAGGGAGAGCGCGATGTTCTCGGCCGCCGATAGAGCCTCGAACAGCGAGAAATGCTGGAATACCATGCCGATTCCGAGCTTCTTCGCGACGCCTGGGCTGGAGATCTTCACCGGCCTGCCGTTCCACAGTATCTCGCCGGAATGCGGTTCCAGCGAGCCGAACAGCATCTTCACCAGCGTTGACTTGCCCGCGCCGTTCTCGCCCAGCAGAGCATGGATTTCGCCCTTGCGTATCGTCAGGTCGACACTGTCGCAGGCTTTCAACGAACCGAATATCTTCGTCAGGCCGCGAACCTCGAGCAGGTTCACGCTGGTGGTATCAGCACTCACTACGCCTCCCGAACTTTCGTCGGTTTTATCTGTGTTCCCGGCCAACACCGTAGTTCCAGCTTTGAATAACGCAATCTGCGCTGTGATTTGAAAGATATTCAAGATTTCCGATAGCCACGGTTCAGCCCGTGTCACGGAATAAGTACGGTGGCCCCCACTGTCTTGCGGCTTTCCAGATCATGATGTGCGCGTGCGGCATCCTTGAGCGCGTAGCGCTGGTTGATCGTAACGCTCACCTTGCCGGACAGCACCACCTCGAAGAGCGCGGCGGCGGCCTCCTCCAGGTCGGCGCGCGCCGCAGTATAGGTGAACAGGGTCGGTCGCGTCGCGAACAGCGAACCCTTCTGCGAGAGAATCGAAAGATTGAACGGCGGAATAGGCCCCGATGATTGACCGAAGCTGACGAACATCCCCATCGGCCTCAGACAATCGAGGGAGCCCGCGAATGTATCCTTGCCGACTGAGTCATAGACCACGTTGCAGAACTTTCCATCGGTAAGGCGCCTTACCTCAGCGACGAAATCCTGTTTTAGGTAATCTATGACGTGGTCATAGCCATGAGCCCGGGCGAGTTCGACCTTGTCGGTTGAGCCGGCGGTGCCAATCGTCGTTGCGCCGAGGTGTCTCGCCCACTGCCCGAGCATCAATCCGACCCCACCGGCAGCGGCGTGGCAAAGCAGCGTGTCGCCCGACTGCACCTTGAATGTCCGACGAAGGAGGTAGGATACGGTCATGCCCTTCAGCATCATGGCGGCCGCCTGTTCGTCCGAGACGCCGTCAGGCAACTTGATCACCCGTTCAGCGGCGATGACCCGCTCTTCGCAATAAGCGCCAAGCGGGTAGACATAAGCCACGCGGTCGCCGGGCTTCAGCCATTCAACGCCCTCTCCGGTCTGTACGACCCTGCCGGCCGCTTCGCTGCCGGGTATCATCGGCATGCCGGCCGGCGCCGGATACAGGCCGCTGCGATAGTAGGTGTCGAGGAAATTAAGCCCGATCGCCGTGTGGCTTACCAGAACCTGTCCGGGGCCGGGCGCGCCGGGGTCGTAGTCCTCGTAGGACAAAACCTCCGGTCCGCCGTGTTGGTTGATCTTGATGGCTTTGGACATGGTCAGTCCTCGTCACGTATGGAACTGGCGCCCAGCCTTGGAAAAAGCTGCATGATGCTGCCGATACAGAAAAGATAGACGCCGGTCAGGCCGATTCCGAGCTTGGTGAAGGCGTTCACGTTTTCAGCCAGAACGCCGATCTGCGTATAGAACTGCGCCAGATACGACTCCGCGAGCGCCAGTACTCCAAAGGCGCACCAGGCGAGCGTCATCGTGAGATTGACCGGGCGAAGCCGCTTGACCCTGACCGGATGGAGGAAATGGACCGGCACGAAAGTCAGGATGGCGGAAACAAGCACGACCGCGAAAGACACCCACTCGCCGGGCTCGATCACGAACAGGGTGAACACGATCATGTTCCAGACGACGGGGAAGCCCTTGAAGAAGTTCTCCGTCGTCTTCATGCCCGTATCCGCGTAGTAGATGGCGCTCGACACGACGATGAGCGCCGCCGACAGGAACGACAGTCCCTCTCCCATCAAGCCGAACTGGTAGAGGGCGAAGGCCGGTATCAGGACGTAGGTGACATAGTCGATGATGTTGTCGAGGAGTTCGCCAGACCATGTCGGCAGGATTTCCTTGACCTCGAGACGCCGCGCAATCGGACCGTCAATCCCGTCCACGAACAACGCGAGCCCGAGCCACCAGAACATGGCTGTCCATCTTTCCTCGCTGGCCGCCACGAGTGAGAGGAAGGCCAGGAAGGAACCGGACGCCGTCAGCAGATGAACCGAAAAGGCGCGAGCCTGCGGCCAAGTCACTTTTCTCTTGGGTTTCAAACGCCCTGCCATAGCCCCGTTGCATGGTTCGGCGACCATAGCAGGCCGGCGAAACGAAATTCGACAGTACTCGCACCTCGGTCGCAGGCACAAGCAGGGTCTTCCGTTGCTCCCCTGTAATGGCTGCGGATTGATCGCGGCATGGGGCATGTCCTATAGGTCGGCCATGCTCAACGCCCCCACTATGGAAGAAGCCAGCCGCATCATCGTCGCGGGGACCGGCCCGGTCGGGCTGATGGCCGCGCTGGGGCTCGCCGAGACGGGCCTTGCGATCACCCTGATCGGCCCTGCCCCATCCATGCAGGACCGGAGGACGACCGCCCTGATGATGCCGGCGCTCGAATTCATTCAGCGGCTCGGCGTCATGCCCGCTTTGACCGGCAAGGCGGCGCCGCTGAAGGTGATGCGCATCATCGACGCCACCGGCAGGTTGCTTCGAAGCCCCACCGCCACGTTTCGCGCAGCGGAGATCGATGCCGACCATTTTGGCCTGAACATCCCCAACAGCGCGCTGAACGCCGCGCTCGAAGCGGCGATCCGATCATGTGCGGCCATCGACTGGCGGCATGGGCTCGTCGACGAATGGACGTTCGACGATAGGAAAGTGTCGGCGCGCCTTTCGGACGGGTCCGAAGTCGGCGCGGCGCTCGCTGTGGCAGCTGACGGCCGCCTGTCTCCTGCCCGCGAAGCAGCCGGCATCGCCGTCTCGACGCGCTCCTATCCACAGGTCGCGCTCGTACTGAACTTCGGCCACACCCGACCGCACGGTTTCATTTCGACTGAGTTCCATACAGAGGCGGGACCTTTCACGCAGGTTCCGCTGCCCGGCAACCGGTCGAGCCTCGTCTGGGTCGTCAGCCCTGAAACCTCTGCCGGGCTCATGGCTCTGGACGATTCAGCCCTTTCCGATCGCATCGAGCAGAAGATGCAATCGATGCTCGGGCGTGTCACGGTCGAGGCCGGCCGGCAGACATATCCCCTGAGCGCCACCCTGCCCGGCCGGTTCGCGCGCAACAGGGTAGCTTTGGCGGGAGAGGCAGCCCATGTCTTCCCGCCGATCGGCGCACAGGGGCTAAACCTTGGCATCAGAGATGTTCGAGATATTATTGAAATCGTATCGGAAAACAGATCCGATCCGGGCTCGCCAGGCACTCTTGCCGCCTATGACCGCAAGCGTCGGCCGGACATTCTGGCCCGCGCCGGCGCCGTCAATCTTCTGAACATATCGCTGCTTTCGGACATGTTGCCTGCGCAACTGGCCAGAAGCGCGGGATTGGGCGTAGTGGGCAAATTTGCGCCGCTCAGGGCGTTGTTCATGCGCGAAGGCATGCAACCCGGCAGCGGCTTCGCCACCATGCTGTCCAACCTGGGCGGGCAGCTTCGCCGGCCATAGCTTAAGCCTGCAGGATTGCATTGAACGCTACGCTGCGCCAAATACCGTGCGAGACTGGACCATGAATGAAATGAAAACGGCAAAATTTTCCATCGGTCAGATCGTGCGGCACCGGCTCTTCCCGTTCCGGGGCATTATCTTCGACGTTGATCCCGAGTTCGACAATACCGAAGAGTGGTATGAGGCTATCCCGCAGGAAGTGCGCCCGCGCAAGGACCAGCCCTTTTACCATCTGCTGGCGGAGAATTCGGAGACGGAATACGTCGCCTACGTGTCGGAGCAGAACCTGCTTCAAGACGATTCCGGCGAGCCGGTAAGGCATCCGCAGTTGGGCGAGATGTTCGACCGCATGCCGGACGGCCACTACACGTCGAAGGTTCTGGCCAGGCACTGATTTGCCGGTTCTATTGCCCGGATAACAAAAAAGCGGGGCATTGCCCCGCTTTTCATTTGTGTCGTGCAGACGTGGTCAGTTGGCCTGCTTTGCCTTGTCCTGCTCTTCCTTGAGCTTCTTGGCAAAGTCCTCGTTGTTCTTGGCCACGAACTCCTGAAGTTTTTTCTGGCGATCCTCTATGTCGGACTGCTGGAGCGGTGCGCCGTCGAAGGCGCCCGTGAAGCCGGCGAGCGACACCTTGACCGGATTGGCCTGGTTCTGCGCGTTGACCGAGGTCAGCGTCAGTTCGGAGCCCTTCTTGAAGGATGCGACGAGCTGGTCGGAAAGCTGCGCCTCGGCGATGCAGCGGTCGGGGAAGCACAGCACGTATTCCAGCTTCTGAGCCTTGCCGCCGTCTACCTGCAAGGCGATGCCCGGAGGTACCAGACGTCCACTCGGCACCGTCACCTGGAAGACCTTGCGGTTCACCTTGCCCTTGAGTTCGAGCAGGCTGATGCCGGTCACGACCTGTCCCGTGCTGGCGGTCATGATGTTCTGGACGTTGCAGATATCAACGTCCTCCTGCTTCGCGCACGCCTTAAACCACCCTTTCGGGACCTGCTGCTGGGCGCTGGCCGATGCCATGCCGGCAGCCAGTACGCCCACGACACCGGCAGCCATTACCGAAAGGCGGTATGCGTCGGTTTTCAGGCTTGTCATCTGGTTCGATTCCTCTCAACTGATCCCAAGACGGCGGAGGCCGTTCATTTGCGCTTACCTGTTGCGTAAATGAGGCAACAGGATGACTTCGGTTCGCCTCTACACCCGACGGGCCTTTGAATCCAGCCTGCAGCGCGGTGTTGAACATCGAAACCCGCACGCGGGGGCTCCTCGCAGCGGTCATGTTACTGTGCGGCGTGCGAATCAAGAATGCCGGCAGTTTCGTAGGAGATATTATGCGACGCCTGATCGTGGCCATCGGCCTATCGCTTGCCGTCGGATGCGGCGGCGGCGTGGCGAGCGCGGAGCCCCGGCATGCAATCGCGATGCATGGCGAACCGGCGCTTCCGGCAGATTTCGCCAGCCTGCCCTACGCCAACCCGGATGCGCCGAAGGGCGGTGCGATAAACTACGCATGGCCCGGCACGTTCGACAGCATCAATCCGTTTATCGTTCAGGGCAGTGGCGCGCGCGGCAGCATTGATCTGGTGTTCGGGAACAATGTCTTCGAGACGCTGATGATGCGCTCGGCCGACGAGCCTTTCTCGCTCTATCCGCTGCTTGCGCGGTCGATCGAAACCGACGACGAGCGGACCTTCGCGGAATTCACGCTCGACGAGCGCGCGACATTCTCCGACGGCGAGCCGGTGAAGCCCGAGGACGTGATCTTCACCTTCGAGCTTCTGGCGGAAAAGGGCCTGCCCCGATACGGCGTGACCGCCGGCAAGATCGAGAGGGTCGAAAAAATAGGCGAACGCGGCGTGCGTTTCGTCTTCAAGCAGCCCGACCGCGAGCTGCCACTCATCCTCGGGTTGTTGCCGGTGCTGCCGAAGCACGCGATTGACGCCGAGCGATTCGACAAGTCGACCCTGAAACCGATGATTGGTAGCGGGCCCTACCGACTGGAGACGGTGAAACCCGGCGATTCCGTCACGTTCCGGCGCAATCCGGAGTATTGGGCAAAGAACATTCCGTCCAAGCGCGGATTCGACAATTACGACACGATCACGCTTACCTATTTTCGCGACGAGAACGCCATGTTCGAGGCCTTCAAAAAGGGCCTTGTCGACGTCTTCATAGAAGAAAACAGCGGGCGCTGGGCAAGCCAATACGATTTTCCGGCGGTGACGCGTGGCGATATCGTCAAGGAGACGCTGAAGACGCAACTGCCGTCCGGCATGCTCGGCATCGTGATGAATACGAGGCGCAAGGTTTTCGAGGACCCGAGGCTGCGCGCGGCGCTGATTGACCTTTTCGATTTCGAATGGGCGAACCGGACGCTTTTCTCGGGTGCCTACACCCGCACCAAGAGCTTCTTCGACAATTCCGAACTGTCCTCGCACGGCAGGCCGGCAAGTGAACGGGAGAAGGCCCTGCTCGCCCCCTACCCCGATGCCGTCCTGCCCGAGATAATGGCCAATGGCTGGTCGCCTCCGGCGTCCGACGGCAGCGGCCTCGACCGCGCCTTCATGCGCGTCGGGTTCGAAAAGCTAAGAGATGCCGGCTATGTTCTCAAGGACGGGCGGTTGGTCGCCCCCGACGGGCGTCCAGTCTCGTTCGAGATCATGCTGAAGAGCAATGAAAACCAGCAGGTGGCCGTCGCCTACCAGCAGACGCTAGCCAAGCTCGGCATAGAGGTGACGATCCGGTCGGTCGACGCGGCGCAGTTCCTCCAGCGGCAGATCAACTACGATTTCGACGCAATGTTCTTTAATTATACGGCACCCTCGCTATCGCCCGGCGTCGAGCAGTTGAGCCGCTGGGGCTCGCAGGCTAGGGACAAGCCAGGCACGTTTAACTATGCAGGTGTCGCCAACCCGGCGGTGGATGCGATGATCGACGAATTGATCAACGCCCGCTCGCGAGAGGACTTCGTCGAGGCGGTACGTGCCTATGATCGGGTGCTTTTGAGTGGCGCATATGTCGTTCCTCTATATTTCAAGCCGGAGCAATGGATCGCGCATTGGAAGCGGATCGAGCGCCCGCAGACCGTGCCGCTGCAGGGCATGCAGCTGCCCACGTGGTGGCACTTGGGCGATTGAGGAGAACGAGATGGCCCAGAACCAAAGTCTTCGCATCGACGTTGTGTCGGATGTCGTGTGCCCGTGGTGCTATGTGGGCCAGAAGCGCCTTGACAGCGCCATCGCTGCCACGTCTGGCGTTGATGTTGTCGTCAACTGGCGCCCGTTCCAGCTCGATCCGACAATTCCAGCGGGTGGAATGGACCGCAAGGCCTATATGATGGGCAAGTTCGGCAGCGAGGAACGCCTGCGCGAGATTCATGCGCGCCTCGAGTCGCTTGGCGCCGCCGAGGGGATATCGTTCGATTTCGGTGCGATCAGGGTATCCCCCAACACGCTTGACGCTCACAGGCTCATCCGCTGGACGGGTACTAACGGTCCCGCGATCCAGAACGCTGTCGTGCGCAAGCTGTTCAGCCTCTATTTCGAACAGGGCCGGAATATCGGCGACCACGAGATTCTTGCCGATGCGGCGACCGATACAGGCATGGAGCGAGCGGTCGTCGCCAGCCTGCTTGCCGGCAATGCCGACAACGACGCCGTCGCCGAGGAAGTCGCGACCGCCTCGCGCATGGGCATAACAGGCGTTCCCTGCTTCCTGCTGGAAGGCAAATATGCGCTGATGGGCGCGCAGGATGCATCGGTGCTGGCCGACGCCATCAGGCAGGTGGCCGACGCGAAGTCGCGAGGCGAACTGGATCAATAGCGGCCGTTTTCGGCCGCGATCTGGTTGAGGATCGCCATGGCTTCCTCCGCACGGTCTGCGGGGACGAAAAGGTGATCGTGGAAATAGCCGGACACGGGATTCACTGCCAGTCCGGCAGCTGCCAGTCGCGCCGATATAAAGGCCAGAAATCCCACCGCGTCGAGCGATGAATGGATGTCGAGCGTGATCATCCGGCTCCTGAAGGTGAAAGCGATGCCATGCTCGTGCGCGACGTGTTCCTCGAGGATCAGTGTCGTACCTTCCCTCTCCCGGAAACGCATAACCGAATCCAAATTCGTGGGAAGAGTCTCGTTGGGTGGTAACGTCGCGAAAACGTAATGTGCCGGCGCTAGCTCCGGCCGCATCGAGTCGAGCAGCGTCCGCAGGTCGGTTTCGCCGGACATGGATACGCCGCTATCTCCCGGCGGCAAGCCGCGCCTCGACTTCAGCAAGGGTCGGCATGGACGGCGCCGTGCCCGCTCTGGTCACGGAGATGCCGGCTACCGCGCATGCGAAGCGAACGGCCTGCAAGGGCGAGACGCCGCGCGACAGCGCTGCCGCCAATCCACCGTTGAATGCGTCGCCCGCGCCTGTCGTTTCCACAACCGGACCGGCATTGAACGCAGGGACGACCTCCGAAATTCCCGCTGCGTGAAGCAGCGCACCCTTTTCGCCAAGCGTGATGATCACCGATCTCGCGCCCATTGCCAGCAGGCGGTCAGCCGCGCGGCGCGCATCGTCCTCTGTCTCGACCTTCATGCCGGTCAATTCCTCGGTTTCGGTCTCGTTCGGAGTCAGATAGTCCGACAAGGCGTATATGCGATCCGGGAGCTTCGCGGCAGGAGCCGGGTTGAGGATCGTCGTCACGCCCGCATCTTTTGCTATCTCAATTGCGCGCAACGCAGCTTCCATCGGCTGCTCCAACTGCGTCACGAACACTCCGGCGGAGCGGATCGCTTGCGCGTTGGCGTCGATGTCGGCGGGCGAGATCAACGCGGCGGCGCCTGGGCTCACGATGATGGCATTGTTGCCGGTCGTTTCCTCGATGAAGATGTAGGCCGCACCGGTGTAGCTTTCCGGCGTCTCGATGATCGTCGGCTTGACACCGGCTTCCTTCCACGTCGCTCGGGCCATTTCCGCGAACGCATCGCGGCCCAACCGCGTCAGAAAGGTGACGTCAGCCCCAAGCCTGCCGGCGGCGACCGCCTGGTTCGAACCCTTGCCGCCGGGTCCGAGCTTGAAACCGGACCCGAGGATCGTTTCGCCCATCCTGGGTTGACGCGCTGCGCGATAGGCTGTGTCGGCGACGAAGACGCCGAGGACGACGACCGGCTTCTGCTGTGGCATGTGAAATCAGCCCGCGTCCGGGGGGATGACGCCCTTGCGGAAGGCAAAGCAGCCATAGAAGCGCCGCTCGCCAGTCTGGATGACGCAATAGGCTTGCTTGGCGCGCTCGTAGAATGCGTAACGCTCGATCGAGATCATCGGCCAGCGCTTTCCCTCAGCCTTGTCGATGACCTTCTGGACTTCCTTCTGGACGGGGGGGACTTCTTTCGGACTGTCCACGATTTCCATGCGCGCCGCCGCATCGTCGACGAAGGTGTCCAGCGGGAAGACCGAGAGGACAGCTTCTATCGCCTGCGCCGATGTCGTGTTGTCGATCCTGAGCAGTCTGCCGAGGCGTGTTTGCCGCGCTACCGAATCGGCCGGAAAATTCGTGTCGACCAGGATGAGGTCGTCGCCATGCCCCATTGCGCGCAATGCATAGAGAACATCGGCATTGAGCAGGGGATGTATGCCTTTCAACATGCGGTGCCGTCCTTTGGATCAATATGCGGACAGGCTCCTCTAGAGCCGCTGGCCGCCTTGTGGATTGAAAAGATGCATATGTCCCTTGCGGGGCATCAGGTGAAGTACGTCCCCCGGCTTGAAATCGTGCCGTTCGCGGAACAGCGCCACCATCTCGCTCTCGCCGACGCGCAGGACAACGGTGGTTTCCGACCCCGTCGGCTCAACCACGGATACGCGTGCTGGCAGGCCGCTGTCCGATATCTCTAAATGCTCGGGCCTGATGCCATAAAAGATGTCGTCGCCTTGCTGGAGCATATGCTGCCCTTCCGCGGGGAGAGTCACGCCCTCGATGGATACTCCGCCGGCGACGACCTTACCCTTGAGAATGTTCATGGAGGGCGAGCCTATGAACCCTGCGACGAAAGTGTTTGCGGGCCGGTCGAATAGTTCGAGCGGCGCTCCCATCTGCTCGATCCGTCCCGCCTGCATGACCACGATCTTGTCAGCCATTGTCATCGCCTCGATCTGGTCGTGCGTGACGTAGACAGTGGTCGTCTTCAGGCGCTGGTGGAGTTCCTTGATCTCGGTGCGCATCTGAACGCGCAGCTTGGCGTCGAGGTTCGACAGCGGCTCGTCGAAAAGAAACACCTGCGGATCGCGCACGATGGCGCGGCCCATGGCGACGCGTTGACGCTGGCCGCCCGACAATTGCCGGGGATAGCGGGCGAGATAAGGAATGAGATCGAGTATCTCGGCGGCCTTGCGCACCCTTTCGTCAATGGTGGCACGGTCGATTCCACGCAGCTTGAGCGCGAACCCCATGTTCTGCGCCACCGTCTTGTGTGGGTAAAGGGCGTAGCTCTGGAACACCATGGCGATGTCGCGGTCGCTGGGCGGGAGGTGATTCACGACGCGCTCGCCGATGGAGATCGTGCCGCCCGTTACCTCCTCGAGCCCGGCAATCATGCGAAGAAGTGTGGATTTGCCGCATCCTGACGGGCCGACGAGTGCGACAAACTCTCCGTCGGCTATGTCGATACTGATATCGCGCAGAACCTGGACGGTTCCGAATGCCTTCGAAACGTTTCGAATTGCAACCTGTGCCATCTTCCCCCCGAGGTCTCGATGCGGAAGCTAACCAACCGGGATAGTCAAGTCCACAGTCTAGTTTCGACGAAAGATGAAGAGCCAATTCGCGTTGACTTGCGGCTGACTTGTTCCATAGTGTCGGGCGTTTCTGATCGGTTTGATATCCTCGGCCTTCGTTCCCGGACCAGGCAAGTGGTTGAAAATCGAACTGCCTGCATCGGGTTCTCGGGAGGAATACGAGAACTCAATTTTGAGGATGGAACTACGTCTCTTTTGACGATCAAGCTTGGGAGGAAGTCTGATGAAAGTGAGTTTGTATGAGAGCCTGGTTCGCGCCGGGGCAACCCGCCGCGACGTGCTCAAGGGGGCGGTCAGCGCGGCCGCGCTGGCTGCGACGTCGACCGGTACTCTGGGTGCTCTGACGAAGCAGGCCTCGGCGCAGGAGGATCTTCGCGCCCAGATCCTGCAGATTCCCGGCGTTGGCAAGGGTTCGCCGACCGACGCGGACTGGCAGAAGGTTGGCGAGCTTTGCCTCGGCGCGACCAAGGCCAGCGTCGCAGAAGGCGAGTTCGCCGGCGTCGAGCTGACCTTCATGGGCCTTAACAACCAGAACCTGCACAACTTCCTGTTCCGCGGCTTCCTGAAGCCTTGGGAAGCCTATACGGGCGCGAAGATCAACTGGATCGACCTCGCGCAGGCCGACTACAATGCGCGCCTCCAGCAGTCGATCGCGACCGGCACGGTCGATTTCGACATCATCGAGATGGGCGCGCCCTTCGAAGGCGATACCGCCAGCAAGGGCCTGCTCGACGAGATGCCGGACTGGGTCAAGACCCAGATCGACGCCGACGACCTCGTCGGCTACCTGAAGCCTCCGGTCGGTACCTGGGAAGGCAAGACGTATCGCATCAATATCGATGGCGACTGCCACACGTTCGCCTACCGCAAGGACTACTTCACGGATTCCGCTATCACCGCCGCGACCGGCATGACCGAAGTGCCGAATACCTGGCAGAAGGTCAATGAGTTCTCGCTGAAAGTGAAGGGCCAGAAAGACCCCCTCACCGGGCTCGATGCGTATGGCTTCCTTGATCCGCTCAAGGGCTGGGGCGGCTTTGGCTTCTACTTCCTCGAAGACCGCGCGACCGCTTACGTAAAGCATCCGAGCGACCCGGCTTGGTTGTTCGATCCGGACACCATGAAGCCGCGCGTGAACAATCCCGGCTGGGTGCAGGCGATCCAGGACGTCATGGACCTCATCGCAGGCAATGCCTATCCGCCGGACCAGATCAACGCCGATCCCGGCACGACCGCGTTCCAACAGTTCCTGGCGGGAACCGGCATGTCGTTGACCTGGTGGGGCGATGTCGGGTCGATGGCCCGCACGTCCGACACGTCGGTCGTGGGTGATGTCGCCGCCTTCTCGATCAGCCCCGGCTCGGACAAGGTCTACAATGCCAAAGCCGGCGAATGGGAAACTCCCGCCGAGCCGAACTTCGCACCGAACATGGCCTATATCGGCTGGGGCGTTTACGTTACCAGCCGCGTGTCGGGCGATGAGAAGAAGCGCAAGGCGGCGTGGAGCGCGGCAGCCCATCTCGGAGGCAAGGATCTCAGCCTCTGGACGGTTGCCTATCCTTCCGGCTTCCAGCCCTATCGTCAGTCGCACTTCAACTACGACGAATGGGAGAAGGCTGGCTACGATCGGGCGTTCATCGAGAACTATCTCGGTTCCAACCTGGACAGCTACAACCATCCGAATGCGGCGATCGAACCGCGCATCCCCGGCATCTTCCAGTACTACTCGGTTGCCGAGGACGAACTGGCAAAGGGCTTCGCAGGCCAATACAAGTCCGCGCAGGAAACGGCGGATGCGATTGCGGCTGCCTGGGAAAAGATCACCGACCAGATCGGGCGCGAGAGCCAGATAAAGCTCTACAAGGCCTCCCTGGGCATCTAAGCGACAACGGGGTGCGTGCACCGAGCGCGCACCCCGTTCCATTCTGCTGCCCGGGGGGTGCATGAGCCAAGGCGATCTTCTTCACGTCGTTACCGCCGACAACATTTCCGACAATCGCAAATTTTTCGGACGAGCGATCGTTTGGGGATCGGCGTTCGTCGTCGCGCTCGTTGCCGCCGCGCAGACCGCGCAACAGACAGGCATCGCCGATTTCGGATTCAGCAACTGGCGCCCTACCCTTTTTGCCTACATTCTCTGGGCAGCCTGCCTGTGCTGGAGTCAGGTTCTTATTCGCGGCGAGCATGGCAAGCGCACGCTTTTCGTGTTGCCGGCAGCTCTTTTTGTGGTTTCTCTGACTGTCTTTCCGCTCCTTTTCGGACTGGTCATCGCGTTTTCGAACTGGAACCTTTCCTCGCCGCTCGGACGCCAGTTCAATGGTCTCGACAACATCCGGCAGATGTGGAGCGATCCGTTCTACTGGAACGCGCTGCGCAACATGGTCTGGTACAGCCTCGCGATCCTCGTGGAATACGCGATCGCCTTCGGGCTTGCGCTTCTTCTCAATGCGGAAATCAGAGCCCGCAAGTTCTTCCGCGTCGCTTTCCTGCTGCCGCTGATGCTTTCGCCCGTCGCGGTGAGCTGGATGGTGGGCAAGTCGATGATGGAACTCCGTTTCGGCCCCGTCGCCCGCTTCGGTCGCTGGCTTGGCTGGGAGTCGCCATCCTTCTTCGGCTCACCCGAGATCGCGCGCCTGACCATCATGATTCTCGACGCATGGACCTTCATCCCCTTCATGATGATCATGATCCTGGCCGGGCTGCAGGCCATCCCCAAGGAATTGTCGGAGGCCGCGCGCGTCGACGGCGCCGGCCCCTGGAAAGGGTTCTGGGAAGTTACCTTCCCGCTCATGCTGCCGGTCTCGATCACGGCGATCCTGATCCGCCTCATCTTCAAGCTCAAGCTCGCAGACATCGTCATCAATCTCACGGCGGGAGGACCGGGCGGCGCGACCGATACGGTCACCTCCTTCATCTTCCGTGAATATCGCGACCGTTCCAATGTGGGCTACGGAACGTTGCTGGCGATGGTCTATCTGGTCATCATCATCATCGCGATGACCATATTGATGAAGCTTGCCGACCGGTTTGCGAGGCCGCGCACATGAGTGAGGCAATCTTCCGCGACAGCGACGCCGACCGGTCCTTCCGGGCGCGGCGGATCGCCGGCAAGACCGTCATATACATACTGCTCCTTTTATGGGCGATTATTTGCCTGTTCCCGATCTACTGGACGATAACCACCAGCTTCAAGACGGCACCCAACGTCATGCAGGGTGCGCTCATCCCGTGGATCGACTACACGCCGGCCTGGCTCGGCTGGCGTTCGCTCGGGCTTTCGCCCGACACGATCATGGCCGAGAGCACGGTCCGCGACGAGTTTCTCAAGCGTTTCGTCAACTCGACCGTCACGGCGATCACGTCATCGTCGCTCGCGGTTATCCTGGGATCACTGGCCGCCTACGGCCTGTCGCGCTTCTCCTACAGGTTCGGGTTCATGCGCAATTCGGACATTTCGTTCTTCTTCCTGTCGCAGCTCATCCTGCCGCCGGTTGTGCTCGCTCTGCCGTTTCTGGTGCTCTACAAGCAGCTTGCGCTTCTCGACACGAGGATCGGACTAATCCTTCTCTATACGCTGACAGTGCTGCCGATCGTGATCTGGATCATGCGGGATCAGTTCGAGTCCATCCCGACCGAACTCGAGGAGGCAGCCCTCGTCGACGGCCTTTCGATATGGGGTTCCTTCTTCCGGGTGATCCTGCCTATTGCGCTGCCCGGCATGATCGCGGCCTTCATTCTCAGCCTTGTGTTGACGTGGAATGAATATTTCTTCGCCGCCCTTCTGACGTCAACACACGCCAACACCATTCCGGTCATGGTGGCCTCGCAGACCGGTAGCCAGGGCATTTCCTGGTGGTCGATGGCTGCGCTGTCCTTTGCGGCCATCCTGCCGCTGATCGTCATCGGCGTGGTGCTGGAGCGCTATCTCATCAAGGGCATGACGGCCGGCGCAGTGAAATAGCATCGCTGAGGCAGCGGCCGGGAGAAGGCTCCGACCGAGCTATTCAATGCGAGATTATTCCATGTTGGTGTGCCGTGCGCGCATGGCTTCCGGCGTGCTTCCCTTGATGTCGCGCAGCCTCAGCACCATGATCTCGAAAAGCACGAACAGCGCGCCTTCGAACACGGACCCCATGGGCATAAGCGACGTCGCTTGCCCGCCCTGATCATCGGCCATGGTCTGAGCTGGAATCGTGAGCGTGAAATCCGCAAGCCTTGCAGCGCTCGCTTCGGGCTGCGCGGTGACGAGCAGGTTTCCTGCACCCGCATCGCGGGCGATCTTCATCAGCGTCAGGACGGTTGCCGTTTCTCCCGGGCCTGAACTGGCGAAGAACACGTCTCCCTCTCCCAAGGGCGGCGTCGTCATGTCACCAACGACCGATACCGGCAGTCCGAGATGATAGAGGCGCATGGCGAAGCCCTTCATCTGCAAGGCCTCGCGCCCGCATCCATAGACGCCGATCCGCCGTGCGTCGGCGAGCATGTGGCAGGCCCGTTCGACAGCATCCATGTCGACGCGCGAAAGAACCGCGTCGAGCTCGTCCAGTGCCCGGGCGAAGGATGCGTTTGCGCTCACGAAAGTTCTCCCATCAGATCGCGGTTGCGCTCGTAAAGCTCCTTGAAGATGCGGTACTGCCTGCCATAGACCTTGCGGCTTCGGCGATCCGGCGTTATCCGCCCGACCCCGGGATTCCAGTTCCGTATGTCATTCTTCTTAACGTCGCCAACCGCAAGCGCTGCAAGGAATGCATCGCCGTAGCTGGCGCCGATCGTCTTTTCGCACAGCGTCTGCGCCATCCCCGAAACGTCGGAGGTTGCCTGCGACCAGACCTTGTTCTTGGTGCCGCCTCCAACGGCCAGAAGCGTCTTCGGCGCCTCGCCGATCTCCCTGTAGGTGTCGACGATATGGTTCGTCCCGAAGGCTATGCCTTCGAGAAGCGCTCGATAGAGATCGCCGCGGGTATGCGTGAGATTCAGGCCGAATATGACGCCCTTTGCCTGCGGGTCGTGGATCGGCGTACGCTCGCCCGAGAAATAGGGGAGCATGACGAGGCCCTTCGCGCCGGGCGGAGACGCTTCGGCCTCCCCGGCTAGAATGCCGAACGCCCGGCCGCGGTCGAGTTCCGATCCGGCGACGTCACGGAACCAGTGGGTGAGCGTGCCGCTCGTCGCGAGGCCCGCCATGGATGCATGTTCGCCCGGAAAGAGCCAGGGCGCGTACCACAACCGCGCATCGGCGATCCGTTGCCGCGAAAGCATGATGGTGAAGATCGTGGAGCCGTACATGATCATCATGTCGCCCGGCCGCACCATGCGGACGCTCAGGGCTTCGGCCGCCGCGTCGATCGTACCCGCGATCACCGGAGTTCCTTTTGCAAGACCGGTGGCACGTGCGGCCTTTGCCGTCACCTGTCCGGCGATGTCCGTGGTCCACATGACGCGCGGCAGCCGCTCCGGCTCTATGATGTCCGGCGCCAGGGCCGTACTCCAGCCCTTTTCGTCGACCATGTAGAGAGGCGAGAAATTGGCCGCAGAATAGTGGTCGATGACGCATTCGCCGGTGAGTTTCTGGACGAGATAGGTCGTCGACGTGACGATCTTCGCGGCCTTGCGGAAGATGTCGGGACGATTCCTGCGCAACCAGAGTATCTTGGGGCCGACTGATTGCGACGTGAGCGCATTGCCGCACAGGTCGAGTATGCGCTGCGCGCCGATCCCAGCGTCGAGGTCCGCGATCTCTTTCGTTGCGCGCGTGTCGACGCCGTAGAGGGCCGCGTTGGACAACGCCTCGCCATCAGCGTCGACCGGCAGCATGCAGGGGCCGATGGCGCTCGTCGCCACCGCCCGGATCGATGTCGGCGCAATGCGGCTCTCGGCAAGCATCTTCTTGCAGATGAAGGTGAAATCGCCCCACCAGTCCTGCTTCGGACGGTGCTCTGCCCAACCCGACTGCGGCACCAGCATCCTGTGAGGCTTGGCCGCGCTTGCGACGATCTTTCCCAGCTCGTCAACGATAACGCCCTTCGATTCGAAGGTGCCGATGTCGATGCCGAGATAGTGCCTCATTCGTAATCGTCCCGATCAAGACTGAAACCGGCATCGATCCTGCCGATGCCTTCCACAAGGATGGTCGTGAGACCTTCCAGATCGCGCAGGTCGCACATTTCCAGCGAGGAATGCGAGTAGCGCATCGGGAAGCCCAGATCGATCGACGCAACGCCCTGCCCCACCAGTTGCACGTAGGACAAGTCGGTCAACGCGCCGACATGGGCGCTTCGCTGCAGCGGGATATCGACGCTGCGACCCACCGCATCGAAATGGGAAACCATCGCAGGATGCGGGATGGTCCCGTTGAGCGTGCCCCTGCCATGGAAGGAATACAGGCCCATACCCGGCCCGCCCCCGAGGCGCACGTCGCCGCGATATCCCATGTCGGGCGTATCGGTCGCGAGCAGCAGGTCAAGCTGGATGGCGACGTCCGGTTGCAGTATCTGCGCGGCCGTGAGCGCGCCGCGCAGGTTGAACTCCTCCTGCACCGAAAAGACGAAATGAATTGTCGGCCTTTTGGGGCGGCTCACCATCTGCCGCGCGACTTCCACGATTACGGCGCATCCGGCGCGATCGTCCACCGACGTGCCTGCGATGCGGTCGGTAGACAGTTCCACCCAATGCGGCCGATAGACGACAGGCACGCCGATATCGACGCCTGCCGCAAGCGCCTCGTCCCGCGAGGAAAACCCGGCGTCGATATAAAGCTCCTGATACGGCACCACCTTGTATTTCTCGTCGGGCGTCGTGGCATGATGGCTCTTGTTGGCGATGACGCCGGGCCGGTCGCGTCCCTGCCCCACGCACAGCAGGACTTCCTGCGAAGCCAGTGCCCGCTCGGGCACGCCGCCCAGCCGCTCGATGCGGATCAGGCCGTTTGGCTCGACCTTGCGCACGATGAATCCCAACTGGTCCATATGGGTGAAAAGCATTACGGCAGGCGCGCCCGAGTCACCCTCCAGCGTCGCCATCAGATTGCCGAGACGATCGGTGCGGGTTACCAGCCCGGCCGCCTTCAGCTCGGCCGCGATATGCCGGCGCACCCGGCCTTCATGTCCCGACAGGCCGGGAATGAGCATCAGATCGCAAAGCAGCTTCCGTAAGCGCTCGCGGATTTCACCCGCATTTTGTGTACCGGTCATGAGCCGCGCGCCGCACGCACGAGACGCATGAACTCGGCCGCCCGCTCGGGGTCGACCGCGTTCCAGGTGTTGCCGTCGACCTTCAGCGACGAACCCACGATGCAGCCATCGGCTATCCTGAGTATATCGGCGACCGTCGCATGCTTGACGCCCGTGTTTGCCAGAACGGGCGTGTCGGGGAGCGTCTTCTTCACGGATTCGAGATCGCTCAACTCGGCAGCCTCTCCGGTGATCTGGCCCGATACGAGAATGGCGTCCGGAATGCTGGAGAAGACAGCACTGCGCGCGCGATCCTTGAGGCTGCGCTGGTCCAGCGAATGGGCGAATTCGGCAGAAACGTTGTAGAGCAGCGCAAGGTCCTGCCTGTGCAGGCGGTCGCGGTAGCGCATGGCCTTGCCTGCGTTCGGCGTCCAGGGACCCATGTCGGATGCGTATGTACCCGTGAAGATCTCGCGCACGAAAGCGGCTCCCGTTCCGGCGGCGAGCGCGATGGACGACATCGGGTCCCACAGGACGTTGACGCCGAACGGCACGGTTATGCACTCGCGAACGCGTCCGATCGCATAGGCCATCGTCGCGGTGGAAGCCGTGTCGACCGCGAACTCGTAGGGGCGGTCGTTCTCGTTGCCGAACATGATGGCGTCGAAGCCAGCCTTTTGAAGAGCTTCTATGTCTTTGGTGATCCCTTCGACGATGCCGTCGATGCCACGTTCCACGTCATACAGGGGTGATCCCGGGAGCGCGCCGAAATGAACCATGCCTATGACCGGCTTGCCCGACCCGAAAACCTGCCTGAACTTCTGCGTCACGATTCCCTGCCCTGATTTTTTATGTTGATTGCAACGGTCGGAATGCTAGCAACGGTGCTGATCCGTGTCCAACGTCTGCCTCACAGAACTGTTGGTAACTGCATCGGCTATCGCGCAACCGCGCATGTGGAAATTCGGAAAGGGTCGATCATGAAGACGAAGCACTGGGACCGCATCGGCAATGGCGGGGTGACCTTCACCGAACTCGGTTTCGGGACGGCGCCTCTCGGCAATCTCTATCGGGCCGTATCCGACGAAGATGCGCAGGCTACCCTCGATGCCGCGTGGGGTGCGGGCGTTCGATACTACGACACCGCGCCGCTCTACGGCCTTGGCCTTTCCGAAACGCGGCTGAACCAGTTCCTGCGCGGCAAGAAGCGCAGCGACTACGTGTTGTCCACCAAGGCGGGACGCCTCATGCAGGTCTGTCCGCCCGACCAGCGCACGGGCATTGGCAAATTCTTCGACACACCGGCGCGGCGGGAGGTCTACGACTACAGCTACGACGGGGTCATGCGCTCGTTTGAAGCCTCGTTCGAACGGCTCGGCGTGGACAGCATCGACATCCTTTTCGCGCACGATGTCGACATCTTCACACATGGCTCCAAGGAAGCCTCGGATGCGCGCATCGACGAGTTCATGCGCTCCGGCTACTACGCGATGCTTGCTCTGCGCGACCAGGGCGTCATCAAGGCGTTCGGCGCCGGCGTCAACGAATGGGAAGTCTGCCAGACGCTTGCCGAGCGCGGCGATTTCGACCTGTTCCTGCTTGCCGGCCGCTACACGCTGCTGGAACAGATGGCCCTGGAGACCTTCCTCCCCCTGTGTGAAAAGCGCGGCATAGGAATCGTGGTCGGCGGACCGTACAATTCGGGCATCCTGGCGACCGGCCCCAAGCCGGGAGCCTATTACAACTACGATCCGGCGCCAGCGGACATTCTCGATCGCGTTGCCCGCATCGAGGCGGTTTGCAAGCGCCACGGCGTCGCGCTGATTGAAGCGGCGCTTCGTTTCCCATCGCTTCATCCCTCGGTCGTTTCCCTGATTCCCGGCGGACAGCGGCCTGAAGAGGTGAAAAGCAATTGCAAGATCCTCGACGCCCGCATTCCTGATGAACTCTGGAGCGACCTTAAGTCGGAGGGCTTGTTGAGGCAGGACGCGCCCACCACCTGAAGGAATGGATCCGGGCCGTGGGACGTATGAGATTGGTAGCGCTGCCAACGGCCCTGTTGTATTGAAGAGCCAGAAACTGGAATGATCTGAAATGTTGGACAAGGTAGCCAGGACTCTCCGGCTTAGCGATGCTGACAACGTCGTCGTCGCGACCGAGAGGGCCGAGCCAGGCGCGACGATCTCGGCCGGCATCATCGCGAACCAGCGCATCCCCTTCGGGCACAAGGTTGCCATCCGGCCGATCGCACCGGGGGAGCCGGTCACCAAATTCGGTCAGATCATAGGCTTCGCCAGCCAGCCGATCGTTCCGGGCGACTGGGTGCATGAGCACAATTGCGACATGGGTCCGGAACACGGCGCATTCGAGCGCGACTACCAGATCGCGCAGGGCGCCCGTGCCGAAAACATCCTGCCGGTGGAAGAGCAGGCGACATTTCAGGGCTATCGTCGGGCGAACGGCAAGGCCGGCACGCGCAATTATATCGGCATCCTCACCAGCGTGAACTGCTCGACCACCGTAGCGGGCTTCATCGCCAAGGAGATCGAGCGCTCGGGAATCCTTGACGACTATCCGAACATAGACGGTATCGTCGCGCTCAAGCAGGCCAATGGCTGCGTGATCGACTATCGGGGCGTGATCTTCGATACGCTCAAGAAAACCACTTGGGGCTATGCTACCAATCCGAACATGGGCGGCGTGGTGATGGTCGGCCTGGGCTGCGAAGGATTCCAGATACCGCGCTTCAAGGAAGCCTATGGCGTGCAGGAAAGCGAGACGTTCCGCACCATGACCATTCAGGAGGTCGGCGGCACGCGCAAGACCGTCGATGCGGGCGTCGAAGCCGTCAAGGCGATGCTTCCGACCGTCAACGACGCGAAGCGCCAGACATTGCCGGCGTCCGAACTGGTTCTGGCGCTGCAGTGCGGCGGTTCGGACGGTTATTCCGGCATCACCGCGAACCCGGCGTTGGGTGTAGCCGCGGACATTCTCGTCAGGAACGGCGGCACGGCGATTCTGTCCGAAACCCCCGAGATCTATGGTGCAGAGCATCTGCTGACGCGCCGAGCCAGGAATCGGGAGGTCGGCGAAAAGCTAATTGAGATCATCCACTGGTGGGAAGACTACACCAGGCGCAACAACATGGAGATGAACAACAACCCTTCCCCTGGTAACAAGCTCGGCGGACTGACGACGATCCTCGAAAAATCGCTCGGCGCGGCCGCCAAGGGCGGCTCGACGACGATGAACGCCGTCTACCACTACGCCGATCAGGTGACCGAGAAAGGCTTCGTGTTCATGGACACGCCCGGCTACGACCCTGTCGCGGCGACCGGTCAGGTGGCGGGCGGAGCGAACATCCTGTGCTTCACGACGGGACGCGGATCGGCCTATGGCTGCAAGCCGACACCTTCCATCAAGCTGGCGACCAATACGCCCATGTATGAGCGTATGATCGACGACATGGACATCAACTGCGGCGACGTTCTTGACGGGGTCACCCTGCAGGAAAAGGGCGAGCAGATATTCAAGGAAATACTCGCCGTCGCTTCCGGCAAGAAGACGAAGTCGGAAGAACTCGGCTACGGCGACAATGAATTCGTGCCGTGGCAGATCGGAGCGACGATGTAGGGGCCCGCGGCCCCTGCATCTCGTCTACAGTCGCCCGTCGCTGTCCGTCTTCCCGAAAATTCCCTTCACATCGTAAAGCAAGGCGTCGGGCTTCCCTAGCGCGCGCACGCCCCGCGCGCCCATCTCCACGAACTGCGCATGGCCGACGGCTACGATGACGGCGTCGTAGACGTCATTTTGCGGTGCGCTGACGAATTCGATTTCGGGTTCGGCATCCTGCGTCCGCTGCGGCACCCAGGGGTCCCAGACGTCAACGGTCGCATTGAGCCCCTTGAGCTCGCGCACGATGTCGATCGCCTTGGAATTGCGGATGTCAGGGCAGTTTTCCTTGAAGGCCACCCCCATCACGAGGATACGGCTTCCCACGACCGGAAAGCCTCTCATCATCATCAGTCGCGCGACCTGATCGGCCACGTAGCGACCCATGCCGTCATTGATGCGCCGGCCGGCCAGGATGATCTCCGGGTGATAGCCGGCCTCCTGCGCCTTGTGCGTCAGATAGTAGGGGTCGACACCGATGCAGTGACCTCCGACCAGCCCGGGACGGAAAGGCAGGAAATTCCACTTCGTCTGCGCGGCCGCCAGAACATCGAGCGTATCGATGCCGAGCCTTTTGAAAATGATGGCGAGTTCGTTCATCAGGGCGATGTTGAGATCGCGCTGTGTGTTCTCGATGACCTTGGCGGCCTCGGCGACTTCTATGGAAGCGGCCCGATGTGTGCCGGCCTCAATGATCGAGGCATAGAGGCCGTCGACGACCTCCGCCGCGTTCTCGGTCGAGCCGCTCGTGACCTTGACGATATCGGTAAGCCGATGATTACGATCGCCGGGATTGGCTCGCTCGGGGCTGTAGCCGAGGAAAAAACCATCGTTCAGCGCCAGACCAGACCGCGCCTCCAGAACCGGGGCGCAGACTTCGCGAGTGCAGCCGGGATAGACGGTCGACTCGTAGATAACGAGCGCGCCCGGCTCCATCACAGTTCCAACCATTTCGGTGGCGCTGATCAAGGGCTGGAGGTCCGGCCGATTCGCCTTGTCGACCGGTGTCGGCACAGTAACGATGAAGATGCCGCAGCCCCGCAAGGCTTCAGGGTCGTTTGAGAACACGATATGCCGACCCTGCTGGAAATCGGACCGGTCCACCTCCAGCGTTCCGTCATTGCCGGCGCGCAATTCCTCGATCCGCTCGCAGCGGATATCGAAGCCGACCACGGGCCGCGTCCTTGCGAATTCCATGGCCAAGGGCAGGCCGACATATCCCAGCCCGATGACTGCGATCTTCTTGTCGTCGAGTTTCATCGGGCCTGCGACGCGGGAGTTGCGTGAACTTCGGCGAGATACCAGTCGATGAACTTCTTCAGGCCGTCGCGAATGTTGGTATCGGGGGTGTAGCCCGTGAGTGCCTTCAGCAGCGCGGGCGACCCGGCGGTGCGCATCACGTCGCCCTGTTGGATGGGCAGGAGATTCAATACCGCCTTCTCGCCGAGAATGCCTTCGATCTCCCGTATGTAGCGTATGAGACCGATAGCCTTGCCACCGGCGATATTCACCTCCCGATAGGGCGCGACCTCCGAAAGCGTGTCGACGATGCCGTCGGCGATCACGGGCTTTCCGATCTCGGGAATGCATGTCGTCAGCCGCGTCATCGCCTCGACGAGATCGCCGACATAGGTGAAGTCCCGCTGATGCTCGCCATTGCCGAAGACGTCGATCGGCCTGTCGTTCACGATCTCGCGGACGAATTTGTACAGCGACATGTCCGGTCGCCCGTAAGGGCCGTAGACTGTGAAGAAACGGCACACCGTGGTCGGAATGCCGAATAGATGGGCGTAGGAATGCGCCATGACTTCCCCGCCCTTTTTGGAAGCGGCGTAGAGAGAGACCTGCCTGTCCGTCGTGTCGGTTTCAACGAATTCCGGCTTGTCCGACATGCCATAGACGGAACTGGTCGAGGCAAAAAGGAAATGCCTTGGCTGGAGCGCCCGGCAGAGTTCCAGAATGTTGACCATGCCGACGAGATTGGAGCTCGCGTAGGAGTGCGGCTGTTCAAGGCTGTACCGGACCCCGGCCTGTGCCGCGAGATGGATGATGATGTCGGGTTGCGCCTGCTCGGCTGCGGCGTTGAGCGCGGCCTGGTCTTCGAGCATAGCCTCCACGGCATGGAAGCCCCGTTCCCGTGCCAGTATTGCATGCCGCCGCCGCTTCAGTTCGATGTCGTAATAGGGCGTTATGCCATCATATCCAGTTACTTCATGGCCATCGGCAAGAAGCCTGCCTGCCAGATGGAATCCTATGAAACCGGCGGTGCCCGTGACGAAGAACTTCATTCTTGCGCTTTCCTGGGTATCAGCAGGTAGTTCGCATGGCCCTTGTCGGTGAAAATACGGGCGACCCGATAATTGACCGCCCTCAGCCAGTTGCAAATTGCCGTGGTGTTTTGATTTGCGACTTCAATGAAAATTGCCGGTTTCCATCGCGTGATGGTTCTATCGGCGCCCCTCAGCACCTGCATTTCCATCCCCTCCACGTCGATCTTCAGCAGGTCCACCGGTGCCGATAGCACTGAATCGAGGGGTGTTACAATGATGGGACCGTTCTCGTCAGGCCGCAGTCCGGTCGCCCCGAGCCCTCCCCGCTCCGAAAACACCAGACCTGCCCTTCCGGGCCTGTCTGAAATGCCGATGCCGAGTGTGGAGAGGTCCACATTGTCGAGGCAGTTCCTTTCCACCGTGGCGCGCAGGACGTCGGCCGCGGCCGGCAGCGGCTCGAACGGCGTGACGCGGGCTGCCCGCATCGGCCCGGCGAAGAACACGGTATGGTTTCCGGTGTTGGCGCCGACATCGACGATGTTGGCGCCCGGCCGCACGACCTTGCGCAGTTCCTCCAGTTCCATTGCCTCGAAGAAGAGACCGCGCGACTGCTCTCGCTCTATTCCGGCGTTCCGGCCGGTATATGGCAGATAGTATGTATTTTCGCCGTGGATCACCGGCAGGAAAACCGGCTTGTCGACGAGGTGAAGGAGCACGTGCTCCCTGCTCTGCTGGTCGAGCAGTACCGGTTCCGTTTCCAGTTCAAGAAGCGGCTGCGCCGATTTCATGCAGCGCGCATCCGTCCACAGGGCGAAAAGATAGTCCAGCCACCATTGCGCACCATTTGAACTAGCGTTCCGGAGCGTGCGCGCGGCGATTTCTGGTCGAACGAAATGGGCCTTCGGGATACACCAGTGCAGCAGTGCATGCGGCAGCCGATCTCTGGTGTCGAATGCAAGGCGGCTCCTTCTCGAAACAATCTCGGTCGAACCTTCGATATGCGCCGCGCCGAATATCGCATCGAAAAGGTCGAGACCCGGCTCGATGAGCGCCAAGGCATCCGCCGCAAGCTTTTCGCCCGAACCGAGGACGATCATCCAATCCGTGCCAGCCTGGCTCGCCCGTGCAATGGCCGCGAGAAAAGCTTCGCGCGAATCCGGCTGTGCGTGTGGCAATGGAAGGTAGTGGATCGCTGCAAAGGAGCTGCTCTCCACCGGCAGCGCTTCTTTCGTCTCCGCAGCGCCAAGCAGGACTATCGCAATGGTCGGTCCGGTAATGGTCATGCGCGGGGGCCCATTTTTCTCGGCGGCCTTGCGGGATCGACTGCCTCGAAACTGTCCGCGCGCCCGTAATTGTCGTGATACGCGACCAGTGGGCCGTCTATCTCGCCGCTCGCATAGACACCCAGCTTGAAATATGGCCCCTTGATCTGATTGCGATAGCCGAGCGGCCCACGGAAAGTGAACAGCGGCAGGCCATCCAGATACGAATCGATCTCGGAATCTCCTGTCCGCGACCAGAAAACGCGGAACACGAAATCCAGCCAGCGTCCTTTAACGACTTTCGGAATCTCGTGAAAGACATAACGCTTGTCGGGGTCGTGCGAGGCGACCTGCGAGAAAGCCCCGGTAAAGCGCAGCGTGCCATCCAGATAACGGATCGCTATCGGCGGCTTGCCGGAAGGATCGCCCAGTTCCGCCTGATCGTGCCACTGCGCCATAACGATTCCCACCTGTGCCGGCGGACGGAAGTCCTCCGGTATCAGGGTGGAGAAACCGTACCATGTGTCGGTTCCGAACGGGGCGTTGTACCAGTCGCGCAATTCCGCGCGCAGGCCCTGCGACACCTCGTCGCCGGGCCTGATTTCAAAACGGCAGGCACGCGTGCCGGTGCGAACGACTTCGCCCTGGATTGCGGCTGAATAAGGCCTGGCCAGCCGGCGGACGCTCCATCCGTCAAAGGTGCCGCTTTCGAAATCCAGCCTGACCACGCTCTTTCCCGCCGGATCGGATTCCAGCGCTCGCGCGATCTCGAGATGTTCCTGTGGCGTGCGTCCCGACGCGGCGATGCGGGCGGCATCGAATTTTGCCATCGGCTATCTTTCCGAATCGTTGAGCAGTCCAAGCCGCAAGCCGGCGGCGACGCTGATTTGCATTGCGTTCATTTACGGGTTGTGGCGCACATGCGAAAGAGGCTTTGAGCCTTCTTGACGGGCCAAACCTATTCACAAAGCCGTCGCCGGAGTTTAAATATTCCAACACTTCAGGATGACTTCCGATAGCGCAGCCACGTAGGACGAAGCGGAAAGATTGCATGCGTGACGGAGTCAAGCAGACCAACCGCGCACCTCATATTTTGCTTTACAGCCACGATACTTTCGGGCTGGGCCATTTGCGACGTTCCCGCGCCATCGCGGAAGCGCTGGTGTCGGCTTTTCCCGGCGCTTCGGCACTTATCCTGACGGGCTCGCCGGTTGCCGGCCGATTCACCTTCGCCCCGGGCGTCGACCACATCCGCATGCCCGGCGTGGTCAAGACGGTCGACGCTGAATATATCTCCGAATCCCTCAACATGGATATCGAGCAGACGACGGCGCTGCGCGCCAGCGTCATCCTCGCCGCAGCTGCCACGTTCAACCCCGATCTGGTCATCGTCGACAAGGAACCCGCAGGCTTTCGCGGCGAACTGACCACGACCCTGGAAATCCTCAAGGAAATGGGGCGGGCGAAGATCGTCCTCGGCATTCGCGACATACTGGATTCGCCCGAGGCCCTCAGCCAGGAATGGGAGCGCAAGGGCGCGCTCGACATTGCTGACAGATTCTACGACCAGTTCTGGATCTACGGCGACCGGACCATTTATAATCCGCTGCAAAGCCTCAAGCTGTCGGACGATTTCAAGCGGCGCATGCATTATACGGGCTATATCCGGCGCGCTGCTCCCGGCGAGACGCCGGCCGCCCTGCCCGACAAGCCCTATGTGCTGGTCACGCCCGGCGGCGGCGGCGACGGCGAGGCGCTGGTGGACTGGACGCTGTCGGCCTATGAGACCGACCCGACACTCGGTCCCGATGCTCTCATCGTCTACGGCCCGTTCCTCAACGGCGAGCGACGCATCGCTTTTGACCAGCGTGTGGCCGCGCTTGAACCGCGTGTTAAGGCGGTTGGGTTCGATTCGCGCATAGAGGGCCTGATGGAAAACGCCGTTGGCGTGGTTGCCATGGGTGGCTACAACACCTTTTGCGAGATACTTTCCTTCGATTGTCGCGCTGTGATCGCCCCGCGCATGGTTCCGAGGATGGAGCAGCACATCCGTGCATCCGTTGCAGAAAGGCTCGGCCTGATCCGGATGCTCGACCGTGAGCGCGACGGGTACGGCCCGGAAGTCATGGCACGCGCGATCCGTGCGCTGCCGCTTCAGTCTCCCCCATCCGGAAAAGCCCCCCCCGGCTTCATGGACGGTCTGGAGAGGATCATCGAACTGGTGCGTTCGTTGATAAAGACGCCGGAAGACGCATGAAGCAGCCGGCAGTTTCCGGCGGCCGTCTTGCTGTCGTGCTCAAGGGGTGGCCGAGGCTTTCGGAGACCTTCATCGCGCAGGAGCTGGTTGCTTTAGAAAGTCGCGGGTTTCAGTTCGAGCTCTGGTCCCTGCGCCATCCTACCGATACCAAGCGACATGCGCTGCACGACGCGCTGAAGGCGACGGTGCATTATCTGCCGGAATATCTCTATCAGGAGCCGCTGCGCCTCCTCTCCGGCCTTTTCCGCTCCGCGAGACTGCCGGGCTTCGGCGCCGCGTTGCGGCTCTGGCTCCGGCATCTGATGCGTGAGCCGACGCCCAACCGGGTGCGCCGTTTCGGACAGGCGCTCGTGCTCGCAAGCGAGGCATCACCGGATCTGAAGTTCGTCTATGCGCATTTCATGCACACGCCGTCCTCCGTCGCGCTCTATGCGAGCATCATGCGCGGCGTCGAATGGGGGTTTTCTGCTCACGCGAAGGATATCTGGCTTTCGCCCGAATGGGAAAAGCGCGACAAGCTTTCGCGCGCGCGGTTCGGCGTCACATGCACCTACCTCGGCGCAGAGCATCTGAAGAGCCTCTCAACAGCGCCGGCGCGGATGGATCTCGTGTATCATGGGCTCGATCTGTCGCGTTTTCCCGCTCCGCCGCCCCCTCGGCCCGCACTCGACGGTTCCGGCGAATCTGTGACGATCCTGTCTGTCGGGCGGCTGGTGGAAAAGAAAGGCTACGGCTTGCTTCTTGGAGCCCTTTCCCGGCTGCCCGCGCACATTCGATGGCGGTTCGTCCATGTCGGCGGCGGCGACCTGTCGTCGAAACTGAAGGCGCAGGCAGACGCGCTCGGCCTTTCAGGCCGCATCGAATGGCGAGGGTCCCGCAGCCAGGACGAAGTGATCACGGCGCTGCGCGAGGCCGATATTTTCGTCCTGCCCTCCCGCATCGCCGACGACGGCGACCGCGACGGCCTGCCAAACGTCCTGATGGAAGCGGCGAGCCAGGAACTGCCGATCCTCTCGACGAAGGTTTCCTCCATTCCGGAATTCATCGAAAGCGGCAAGGAGGGTATTCTAGTTGAGCCCGAGCCTACCGCGCTGGCTGACGCTTTGGCGGGCATGATCCTCCATCCGGCGGTGCGTGCACGCTACGGCGCCGCGGCGAGGCTGCGATTGGTGGAAAATTTCGGCATGGATGCGGGTATCGACAGACTGTCCGACCGGCTGCAAAAAGCCCTCGCGTGAGAAATGGCTGACATCGCCTTCTACGCACCCATGAAGCCGCCCGACGACCCTGTTCCGTCCGGCGATCGGACCATGGCGCGGGCGCTCATCGCGGCGCTGGAAGGGTGCGGACTTGGCGACGTCACAATCGTAAGCCGGCTGCGCAGTCGCGAAGCGGCGGGCGACCCGGAGACACAGGGCCGCCTGTTCGAGGCTGCGGGCCGCGAGATCGAGCGTCTCGCCGCCGCGAAGCCGCCCGCGCTCTGGCTGACCTACCATTCCTACTACAAGGCTCCCGATCTGCTCGGCCCTCGTCTTTCGCGCCTGTGGGAGATTCCCTATGTGCTCGTCGAGGGAACGCGCGCCTCAAGCCGCCTGACAGGCCCTTATTCGCGCTTGGCGAAGGCTGCCGAAAACGCCTGCGACGCGGCCGCGCTCATCTTCTACCTCACCGAGTATGATCGCGAGGCGTTGGAACGCGATCGCGTGAACGATCAGCAGATCGTCCGGTTGCGTCCATTCTTGCTCAAGGAGACGGCAGACCCGCTGCCGGCGCGCGCTGCCGGCCATCGCGTCAGGCTGGTCGCCTGCGGCATGTTCCGGCATCGTGACAAGCTCGCAAGCTACCAGGCGCTTGCGCAGGCCTTGGCACTCGTGCAGTCGACGTCATGGTCGCTGACCATCATCGGCGACGGCCCGGCGAGAGCGGAAATCGAGCACTTGTTCTCGTCCTTCGGAAGTAGGATCGTGTTTCTCGGAGCGGTCGGGCAGGATGCTGTCGCGCAGGAGTTCAGGCGGAGCGATCTTCTTGTCTGGCCAGGCGTCGGGGAAGCTTTTGGAATGGTGTATCTTGAAGCCCAGGCGCAAGGGTGCCCGGTATTGGCCGAGGATCGCGTCGGTGTCCGGGACGTGGTGGGTGCTGGTGGATGGCTTGCGCCGGCGAACGATCCGGCTGCCTATGCGGCAAGGCTGGATACATTGATCGCCGACCACGAGACGAGGCTGTTGCTGGGTCGTAACGGGCATGCCGAAATCGTCCGTCATCATCTTCTCGGGTCGGCGCGCGCCACCCTTTCATCGTCCTTGCGGCCGTTGCTGCGGGAGCCACTGCGCTGACCGTCGCAAGGCTTGCATTGCTTCGCCATGGCCATACGGCATGGAATCGGGAAGGCCGTATCCAGGGCCGTGTCGATGAACCGCTGGACGAGCAGGCACGCGCGCACGTGAGCACCCATGCGCTCCCGGCGGAATTCGAAGGCAGCCGGATCGTATCGAGCCCGCTCCGGCGTGCCGCCGAAACGGCGCGATTGCTGACTTCGCGGGAGCCCGACTTCGCCCCGGAACTGGTGGAAATGGACTGGGGGCTGTGGGAAGGCCGCCGCGGATTGGACTTGCTGGCGGACGCCCGGTCCGGCTATCGCCACATCGAAGAATGGGGATGGGACTTCCAGCCACCGGGCGGAGAAACGCCGGCAGCCATCAGGGCAAGGCTGAGGCCCTGGCTGGCGGGCATCTCGGGGCCGGTCGTGACGGTGTCCCATATAGGGATCATGCGTGTCTTGCTCGCCATGGCTACCGGCTGGGACTTCAGGGGGACGCCGCCTTTCAGGGTGAAACGCGATCGGCTCTACATACTGGAAGTGCACGAAGGCGGCTCGCTCTCGCATGATGGCACGGTCGTGCGCCTGATACCGCGAGCGTACGCATGAAGCGGGTTACCATCCTCGTCACCCATTTGCTCGGCAGCGGCCATCTCAGCCGCTCGCTTACGCTGGCGCGTGCGCTCGCACGAAAGGGGTTTCGCCCGCAACTGATTTCGGGCGGCATGCCGACGGGGCATCTCGACCTCTCGGGCGTGGATTTCGTTCAGTTGCCCCCCGTCCGGTCTGATGGCGTTAGATTCACCGATCTGCTCGACGAAGAAGGAAAAGCAGTCACTCCCGAGACCATGCGGAAGCGAATCTCCGTACTGGAGCACACGCTTCGCGCAAGCCCTCCCGGTGTGTTCGTGACCGAGCTTTTTCCGTTCGGCCGCCGCGTGCTGCGGGAGGAGTTCCTGGCGTCTCTCGCTGCGGTCGGGCAGTTGCCGGCAAGGCCGCTTGTCCTGGCCTCGATCCGCGATATCCTCGCCCCGCCGTCCAGTCCGAAGAAGGCCGAACAGACCGAGCGATGGCTGGACCAGTATTATGACGGCATCCTTGTCCATTCCGACGAGAATGTCGTTCCCCTGCAGGCGAGCTGGCCCCTCTCTCCACACTTTTCCGCCAAGCTCCACTATACCGGTTTCATCGCGCCTCCGGCGCCCTTACCCGCTGGCGGAGATTGGCCGGGTTCGGACGAAATTCTCGTGACCGCAGGGGGCGGTCCCGTGGGGCGCAGGCTTTTCGAGATATCGATCGGCGCGTCGCGGCTGGTAGACCGTTTCTGGAGGCTGCTCGTGGGCGGGGCCGATGCTGTGGCCGTCTGCGCACATCTCAACGCCCTTGCCGGGGGGGGCAATGTGCTGGCGGAGCCGCTCCGGGTCGATTATCGCTCCATGCTTTCGCGATGTGCTGCGGCTGTCGGGCAATGCGGCTACAACACCGCGATCGACTGGCTGCAGGCCGGAACGCCCGGCGTTTTCGTCCCCTTCGCGGAGGCCGGTGAAGTGGAGCAGACGATACGCGCCAACACGCTCGGCGAACGCTTCGGATACGGCGTCATCGCGGAGGATGAGCTCACGCCTGAAAATCTCGCGGAAGCGGTGCGAGCGGCAATTGCCCGAGGCAGATTCAGGCCGGAAGGACTGCATTTCGACGGTGCAGAACGCAGCGCTTCGATCATCGCCGGGCTCTTGGAGGCAAAACGGTGAAGCTTCCGGCTTCTAGCGCGGAGCTCGACATCTGGAGCGCGCAGGGGCTTTCCCTTCCGCTCTGGTGGCGCGACGACGACGCCACGCAGCCCACCCCGGAACTCGACCGGCTCATGTCCCTCGCGGAACGGTGGCGGGCCGACCTGCATCTCGCCGTCATCCCGGCCCTTGCGACCACGGCTCTGGCCAACCTTTTGGGGAGCCATGCCGGCGTCTTCGTGCTGTCCCATGGATGGCGCCATACAAATCACGCACCGACCAGCCAGAAGAAGGCCGAGTTCGGCGCGCATCGGCCCGCAGACGTCATGCTCCGGGAGATCAGCACCGGCAGGGAGCGTATCAACGACCTGTTCGCAACCAAAGCCTTGCCGATCTTTACGCCACCTTGGAATCGTATCGCGTTAGACGTGGAGGCCGGCTTGCCCGGTGTTGGGTTCAGCGCCGTCTCCACCTTTCTTCCCCGCGAGCAAAAATACGCTGCCCCGGGACTGCTGCGCGTGAACACCCATCTCGATCCGATTGCGTGGAAATCAGGCGGCGGTCTTGTCGATAGCGCCGTTCTGGACGCCCATCTGGCACGCGACCTGACGGCCCGCCGCCTCGGCTATGCGGACAATGCCGAGCCCTACGGCCTGCTCACGCATCACCTGGTACAGGATGAGGCGATCTGGGACTTCATGAATCTCGCCCTCGAAATCTTCGTCCAGAGTGGCGTCGCCAGGTGGACCTCGCCTTTGGCGGAGCTTTAGCGGCGCTGCGCTAGAGCCTTACGCTCGCCTTCAGTGGGTCGTCCTTCGCGAAAAGCTCGAAATGCTGTCCCTGCCGGACCGCGAAGGAATTTGGAAAAACCCTCTGCGCCTCTAGCTCGATTGCCCGCTGGTCGGCATCAGTGCGCATATGCATATGATGGAATATGCCCCATCGCTTCGCCCTCGCCTGCGTGCAAAGCTCGCCGCAATGCTGCCAGGTAGAGTGACCGAACGTGGCGAAGCGCGGATATTCCTCGGGCGTATAGGTCGCGTCGATCAGAACGAGATCGGCGTCCTCGGCAAGTCGGCGGATTTCCGCGTCGCCGGCGCCGCCGTCATGCTCGAAATCGGTAAGGTACGAGAATACCGCTCCTGCCCGTTCCACGCGGTAGCCCACCGCCCCGTTCGGATGGTTCAGCGCGCCAGTCACAAGCCGCACGCCGGGTGACGGCTCAAGCACGTCGCCGGGCGAAAAACGCCGGTATTCCACGTCGGCGCGCATATAGTCCTTGGTGATCGGAAAATACGGTGGCCGGAATATCCCGTCGACCAGCTCCTCGGGCGTCGCGTCGTCCAGCATGTGACCGGCCCAGATACGCAATTTCACCGTGCTGCAGAACGCGGGCACGAAATACGGCAGACCGATTATGTGGTCGTAGTGAACGTGGCTGAAGAAAAGGTCGATCTCGTCGACGCGCTCGGCGAGCAATGCCTTGCCGAGCGGGATGATGCCGCTGCCTGCGTCGAAGATCATGACCCCGGCACCGGCGCGCACCTCCACGCAGGAGGTGTTGCCGCCATATTCCACAGCGTTCTCGCCGACCATCGGGAACGTACCGCGCGCACCCCAGACCCTGATGTCGATTGCCGGTGGCGCTTTCATTGCGTCAGGCCTTGGTGGCGGACCGCAGGCTTGCGAGCTCGCTTGTCGTTCTGGCGAGCCTGTCGGCCAGCGAGCGCATGACTTCGACGGTCACCTCCGGAAACTCCTTCAGCAGGTTCAGGAAATCCTGCTTGCCTATCCTTAGCGTGGAGACGTTCGAGGCGGCGGTGACCGTTGCCGTGCGTGGCATGTCGCGCAGGATGGCCATTTCGCCGACGATGTCGTTTCGGGCAAGTCGCGCGACGGTCGCCACGCCGGTCGGGGTCTTGATCTTCACGTCGGCTTCGCCGGACACCAGAATGAACGCCTCGTTTCCCTCCTCGCCTTCCACACAAAGGTCCTGTCCGGGTTCGAACGTCATGCGGCTCGAAGCCAGCGCGAGCAGCTTGAGCCTTCTCGGCGCGACATTGGCGAAGAGATCCACTTTTGCAAGCAGCAACGCATCTTCCTGCAAACTCATGCCACCCTCCCGCGGATGGTACCTACTCCGTCAACCTTCGTCATTGCCCAGCCTCATCCGGGACAAGTTCACCGCGCGAGAATTTCAGGACACGGTCAAACATTGTCGCCTGCGATTCCGTTGAAGTGATCCAAAGCACACCAATGTCGGAGGATTTTGACATAGCGAGAATGCCTCGGACAACCTTTTCCACCGTCCGGTTATCAAGCGCGTTCAATCCTCGATTGACGACGAGGAACTGCGGCCTGCGCAAGAGAACTCGCGCAAGGCCCAGTTGCTGGCGCTGGGACAGCGAGAGACGCCGCCCGCCGGAACCGATCTCGTATTTCAGGCCCCGATCCAGAACGCTGTAGGAAAGCCCCAGTTCCTCCAGGATTTCACGCAGCAGCGCGTTGACACGATCGACAGCGCCGGCACGCCCGTCCACGATGCGCCCGAACAGGATATTGTCCTGAAGCGAGGCAAACGGATTGATCTCGTCCGGGTCGTGGAAGGAGAATTCCGGGACCAGTTCGGGCGGGAGGTTCTGGCGGAACGACATGCGGGCCTTGACGGTCGCCTGGCGCAAGTCGTCGTCCAGCAGGTCCAGCCTGTGACGGGGCTCGCTGTAGTTCAGGGCCACGCGTATGAAGCGCTGCCTGTCCGGCATGGCGACTTCGTTGAAAGGGACACCGTCGGTTTTCCCGAGGGACGAGCTGTAGTCCGCCAGCTTGCCGGGATCGATCAGGTCGAGCCGTTCGAGTATCTTGATGTTTTCGGAAACCTCGTCGAACAGCTCGACGATCACAGCCGAAGCCTCGCGGCCAAGACGATAGAGCCGCTTGTCGAGCTCATCGATCGTCAGGAAATCCCATATCGGGGAGTTCGCCGCGAATTCCCGGGGCAGCATGTCCGGCTTTGCGACTGCGCCGAACATGATGTTCTGGAAAAGCGTTAGTTGGGAATTGAACTGGGTTACCACGAATGGCTCGACATCTGCCGCGTTGTCGCCGGCCTGGAGCCTCTCGAGGAACATACGGCGGGCGTTGAGGAACATTTCCCCATCGTGCCCCTCGGTCGCGTCGGAGAGCTTTGTGCGCAGTCCGAATGCGTAGAAGTCTTCCTGCAGATTGGCGACAGTCAGAGTCTGCGTGATCCGTGCTGCCAGTTCGCGGTCGTCGGCCGCACCTGCGGCATCGTAGTCGATCCAGTCCGCTCGCCGGTCGAAGGGCGGGTTTCCTGATGCGGCGGCTTCGCGAACGATCAGCGGCGACATTTCCTGCCCTTCCGGCGGCGGCCGGAAAGGCGCATGGCGCAAGCCGCTGAGCAGGGCATCGCGCGCCGTGCCGTGGGCGAAGAACGGCTCCGGCCCGACATAGCCGATCCGGCGTCCGGTACGCCATTCCGGTAGCGAGGCAAGGTCTATGGAGCCCGCCGAAACCGTGCCGGCGGAGGGCTGGAGTAGTCTCGCGATCAGATCGCCGACCACTTCGGCCCCGTCCCCGGCGCCACCGAGCGCGGCAACGCGCTCATCCAGCCCGATTGTCAGATCTAGCCCGCTGACAAGTGTCCTGCCGGACTCGTCCGTTGCCGAAACCTGGTGGAAGACGAAAGGACCGTCGAGTTTAGGCACGCTCGATGTCTGAAGTTCCTGCGTCACGGGTGACGCTAGGGGCGACACGTCAAAGGCGTTCACGACCTGCTGGTATTTCACCTGCACGTCGAGGCGCTGGTAGTCCCAGTCGATAAGCTCCTTGATGGGTCCCGGAAGGTCCTTGTAGGCGGCGATCACGGCGACCAGCTGGCCGATGTCGAGACTGCCGCGGATCGCGAGTATACCGCCTCCGAGGTAGAACACGAAGGGCGTGAACTGGGCGAGGAAGTTGTTGATGAACTTCACCATGAACTTCCACTGGTAGAAGTCGAAGCGGATGAAGAAAATCCTCGCGAGGCGGTCTGCTATGTCTGACCGCTCGAAATTGGTGCTGTCGTTGAGCCGGATATCGGTTGCGCCGTCGACGATCTCGCTCACCCTGCCGGACAGTTCCCGCGCCGTAAGCTGGCGCTGCAGGGCCAGTTGGCGCAGCCGCGCGCGCAGCTTGGGTATGAGCAGCGTCTGGATGATCAGGATGACCAGAGTCACGAGACCCAGCGACCAGCTTTGCAGCATGATGAAAAGCAGCGCCGCCAACGCCTGACCGGCAAGGAGCGCAGGGGTCGCGAACGCCTCGCCGATGAAGCCGCCCAGCGGATCGACCTCGTCCTTGATCATGGTGGCGATCTCGGAACTGCGCACGCGGCGATACTGCGGGAAAGGGAAGCGCAACACCCTGTCGACCAACTGGTAGCGAAGACGGCGCAACATGCGTTCGCCCAGCCTGCCCTTGTAGGTGTTTATGTAGAGCTTGAAGGCGCCGTTGATGATGACATAGCCGAGGAAAGCGAACGAAAGGGCGATCAAGGCCCCGATGCGATCGAGCTCGAAGCCGCCGAACAGGGTGAAGGACTGGCTGCCGAAGGGATTGCTGATCGTGATGGGCAGCACGTTCTGCGTGGCGTCGGGAGTCTCGAACCCCCTGCCCTGTATCGGTCCGTTGACGATTAGCTTGGGAATGTCGAACGCCAGGAAATAGGTCGGCATGGAAAGGAGGACGACGAACAGGATCCAAATCTGCTGGCGCTTCGAATTGGTCCAGATGTACCGGAAGAGACTCTGCTCCATCCTGTCGCTCATGCCTCGGCACCCCGCGCGCGACAGGGACGCCTGACGAGCAGATGCGGGCGGCATGCTCGCGGCCCCATATGCAATCGAGTCTCCATAACCTTCATTTATACGGATCTGCGGCGTCCCGCAGCCCATCGCCGAAGAAGTTATACGCCAGGACGACAAGAATGACGGGGAGTACCGGCCACAGCAACCAGGGATAGAGTGCGACGGCGTTTATATTCTGCGCTTCGGTCAACAGCACTCCCCAGCTCGTTATCGGCGCGCGCAAACCGAGCCCTAGAAAGCTCAGCGTCGTCTCGCCCAGGATCATCGTGGGAATGGCGATGGTTGCGGTCGCGATCAGATGCGACGCGAAACCCGGAACGAGGTGACGAAATACGATGCGCGCGTCGCTTGCTCCCATGACCTGGGCGGCAGAAACGTAATCCTCCTCACGCAGGGCGAGGAGCTTGGAGCGCACCGTTCGCGCAAGTCCCGTCCAGTCAAGAAGGCCGAGGATCACCGTTATGCCGAAATAGACGACGATGGGCGACCATGTAATGGGTAGTATGGCAGCCAGCGCGAGCCATAACGGGATCGACGGGAGCGACTGGATCACCTCGATGAGGCGCTGGCTGAGCACGTCGAACAGCCCGCCATAGTAGCCCGCGAGCCCGCCGATCACGACGCCCAGCACGAGGCTCACCGAAACGCCAAGCAACCCGATGGTGAGCGAGATTCTCGCGCCGTAGATTATCCGGCTCAGCACGTCGCGGCCGAGACGGTCGGTGCCTAGCAGGAAGGCCGTGCCGTTTTCGGCCGGGCAGAAGAGCCTGAGCCGTCCTTCGATCAGACCCCAGAACTTGTATGGCTCGCCCTGGCAGAAGAAGCGAAGCGGCTGGACCTTGTCCGGATTGGGCGTGTATTCGCGCTTCAGGTTCTCCATGTTCAGGTGGTAGTCGAATCCATAGACGAACGGACCGATGAACTGCCCGTTGTGAAACAGGTGGATCGCCTGCGGGGGCGCATATATGAAGCGCGCGTTGCGCGTTTCGAGGTTGTGCGGCGCCAGGAATTCCGAGATCAGGATCGAGAAATAGAGAAGCCCGAGGAAGATCGCCGAGATGAGCGCCGGCTTGTGGCGGCGGAACTTCCACCACATGAGCCTCAGTTGCGACGCCTCGAAAAGCGCCCTCTGGGCATCCGAATAGCGATAGATCGCATCCGGATCGAAAGGCTGGTCCGAAACTGTATGCGGCAGCCTTGAAGCGTTCGCTGGCAGGGTCATTTGCGAACTCCGCCGCTAAGCCGGATGCGAGGGTCGAGCCAGGCAAGCGCGATGTCCGAGATGAGCACGCCGAACACCGTCAGCAGCGAGAGGAACATCAGGAACGAGCCGGCAAGGTACATGTCCTGCTGCTGCAAGGCGGAAATCAGGAGCGGACCAGTGGTTTCCAGCGACAGCACGATCGCCACGACCTCCGCGCCTGAAATGACTGCCGGCAGCAGCGACCCGATATCCGAAATGAAGAAGTTCAGCGACATGCGCAGCGGATATTTCACCAGCGCCCGGAACGGATGAAGACCCTTCGCCCGCGCCGTGGTCACGTACTGTTTCTGCAGTTCGTCGAGCAGATTGGCCCGGATGCGCCGCACCATGCCGGCCGTGCCCGCCGTGCCGATGACGACGACCGGAACCCATATGTGATCGAGCACCGACCGGAACTTCGCCCAGCTCATGGGCTCGCCCACATAAGCGGAATCGACGAGCCCGCCGATTGACGTGCCGAACCACACGTTGGCGAGATACATCAGCACAAGCGCAAGCAGGAAGTTCGGGATCGCAAGCCCAAGCAGCCCCAGAAACGTGAAACCGTAGTCGCCCCAACTGTACTGGCGGGTTGCGGAATAGATTCCTATAGGAAATGCGATCAACCATGTGAAGATGATCGTCACGACAGAAACCACGATCGTCAGGAAAAGCCGGTCGCCCACGACCGCCGTAACCGGCAGTTCATAGGCGAACGAGTAGCCGAAATCGCCAACGAACATACCGCCGACCCAGTTGAAGTAGCGCTCCACGGGCGACTTGTCGAAACCGTATTCCTTGCGCAAATATTCGATCTTGGCGGTGTCCACCGCCTCGCCCTGCGCCTTGAGCTCGGCGATATAGCTTTCGAGATAATCCCCCGGCGGCGCCTCGATGATGGCAAAGATCAACGCGCTGGTTATGGCCAGCGTGGGGATCATCATGAGGATGCGGCGGAAGATGTAGGGCAGCATCTCTAGACCGCGCTTTCCGTTGAGCCGGGCACAGCTGCCCGTGGTGCCCTTCTGTCGGCGGCCGCATCCATCTCACAGGCTTTCGGGGTGGATCGCATCGCCTTATTCCATCCAGAACGCATCCATCTCGTACACTCCGAAATACGCGTAGGGTTCGAAGCTTGAGATGCCCTCGGCGGGAACGTTATGAAGCCTGTTTGAGACGACGACCGGAACGAGCGTAGCGGTCACCAGTCCGATGGAAAACACCTGGTCGGCATGAATGTCGAGAATCTGGTCCCAGATTCTGCGACGCGTCGCACTGTCCGTAGCTGCCAGCCATTGCTGGTACAGATCGACCAGCTTCTGGGCGTATGGATCGTCGATCTTCTGCCCGGCCGTTCCGTTGCTGCTCACATAGGTGCCCCACATCGGCCACTGGAGTTGATAGGGGTCGCTCGGGACGAACTCAGCGGGGCTGAAATCGGGCGTCGGCGCTCCATTGTCCACGCCGGCCCAGATGGACATGTTCGTCTCGCCGGCTGCCACACGGCTGCGGAATATGTCGCGCTGGCTTGTGCGCGTCAGAAGCTTGATGCCGAGATTGGCCCAGTCAGTAGTGATCAGTTCCAGAGCATCGGCCTCCAGGGAGCTTTCCCCGGTGCTTTCGACGATAAGGGTCAATGGACGCCCGTCGGGCATGAGCCTCACGCCGTCGTCTCCGCGCTTCAGGCCCATCTCGTCGAGCAGCGCGTTGGCCTCGCCGGGCGAATAGTGTGCATAGGCGTTGCCGAGTTCCTTCCGGAAAAGCGAACTGCCCGGAAGCACGGTGCTGGCGCCTTCCTTGGCAAGGCCGATGAAAAGCACCTCGTTGATCATCGTGCGGTCGATACCGAGCGACAGCGCGCGTCGGAAGCGCACGTCGCGGAACAGTTCGCGCCAGCCGGCGTCGTTCGTATTGAGGTTGGGGAACAACGCCACTGCAGCCCCTTTGCCGACCGTCCAGAGCCTTACAGTGTAATTGTTGCGCTTCTCGCCAGCCTTGAGGAAGGTGTAGTCTCCGAAACTGAGATAGCGCTCTTGCAGGTCGGATTCACCAGATCCTGTCTTGGCTGGAATGATCGAGCTTTCAGCGATGTTGATAACGATCTGGTCGACATAGGGCAGCTGGACGCCGTTCTGATCGATGCGGTGATAGTAGGGATTGCGGACGAAGACGAAGCGGTTGGATGGTGCGTGGGTCGTGTTCATCCAGGGCTGGAGCGTCGGCAGGTCGGGATTCTCGAAACGATAGCTACGCCCCTTGCGTATCTGCAACGATTGCCAGTTCTTGACCTTCTCCTTCTTGACCTCCGCCGCCAGCTTCTCCGCATCGGCGTATTTAGCGTGGAACTGCTTGAGATAGGCGGACGCGCTGTAGATATCTAGCGGCCGCGCACCGGCAAGTGCAGGCACGAAAAGCGGGTTGGGCGCTTCCCAGGTGTATCGCACGGTCAGATCGTCGATGACCTCGAATTTGGGGCCTTTCCCATTCGCCAGCAATGCGGAGTCCAGCCCTCCCCGGTCCATGTCCTCGTCTACGAGGATGTCTTCCCACTGGTAGCGGAAGTCCTCGGCGGTGAACGGCGTTCCATCGGACCATCTGTGGCCGGGACGCAAATGAAGCGTGAAGACGCGGTTGCCCTCGTTATCGAGCGCCAGCAGGATATCCGGCGCGATCTCGAGCGAACTGTTGTAGGCGACTAGGCGGGCATAGCCGTAGACGGTCATAAGCCGCAGGTCGCCCTGCTCCGACATCAGCGTGCGGATGGTTCCGCCCTGCTTGCCGGGGGTCCTGCCGCTCTTTTCGTCTATCGTCATGACGCGCGGCACTTTCGGCAGCCGTTGCGCCTGCGGGGGAAGCGTGCCGGCCGCGACGCGCTCTACAAGCAGGGGCGCTTCGGCCGCCAGCGCCGGCGTGCCGGCGGCAAGCAGAAGGCCGAACAGCAGCGCGAACACCCTCATATCCGGAACTCCGCGGCATCCACCGTCTGCCTTGCCAGAACCTGATGCCCGCCGCCGAGGTCGATGGCGGCAAGGTCGCTTGCATCGCCGCGGAACGCCTCCGGCCAGTTGCATGGATCGGCCGAGCCTTTCAGCACGAGGTCGTCCAGTTCCAACGGCCGGTTCAGATCGGCAAAGGGCACCGCCTTCAGCAAGGCCCGCGTATAAGGGTGGGTCGGTGCCTCGAAGATGGCGCGGCTGGGTCCGATCTCGACGATGCGCCCCGACGCCATGACCGCAACGCGCTCGGCCATGTAGTTCACCACCGCCAGATTGTGCGCAATGAACAGGTAGGTAAGTCCCAGTTCCTTCTGAAGATCCTTCAGCAGGTTCAGGACCTGCGCCTGCACCGAGACGTCTAGCGCCGAAACCGGCTCGTCGAGGATCAGCAGATCGGGGTTCATGGCAAGGGCGCGGGCAATCCCGATGCGCTGGCGCTGGCCGCCCGAAAAGCTGTGCGGATAGCGGTTGAGCGCGTTTGCGCCCAGTTCCACCGCCGCCAGAAGATCCACTGCGCGCGCGAGCTGCTCGGACCTGCTGCCCTGCCCGTGTATCTGCATGGGTTCGCGCAGGATGTCGCAGACCGTCATGCGTGGCGACAGCGACCCTACCGGGTCCTGGAACACCATCTGGATGTGCGGGCGGAATGCCTTGAGCGCCTTGTCGTCGAGTTTCAGCACATCGACCTGCCGCTCTCCGTCGTCGAAGACGACCGAACCGGAATTGGCGGTAATCGCGCGCGTCAGGATCTTGCTGACCGTCGTCTTGCCGCTGCCGCTTTCCCCGACCAGGCCTAGGCATTCCCCCCGGCGGATCGTAAAGCTGACATCGTCAACGGCCCGGATCGCGCGCACCTCGCCGCCGAACAGCGATGCCTTCTTGAGGTGATATACCTTGCTGAGGTTCGACACCGTCAGAAGGGGGCGCTCCTGAGGCTGCGCCCGTTTCCCGGTCCTGTCCTTCAACTGGATGGCGGCGCGGTTTCCGCCGCGCAGCGCTACGAGCCGCTCGTCGGGGGCCATGTCGAAATGAGGCGTGGCCTTGAGCAGCGCCTTCAGGTACTCGTGCTGGGGATTGCGGAATATCTCGTCGACCGGCCCGGCCTCCACAACCCGTCCGTCATAGACCACGACGACTTCGTCGGCCATGTTGGCGACCACGCCCAGGTCGTGCGTGATCAGAAGCACGGCCATGTCCAGCTTCGACTGCAAGTCCTTCAGCAGCTTGAGTATCTGCGCCTGCACTGTGACGTCGAGCGCTGTGGTGGGTTCGTCCGCGATCAACAGGGTCGGCCGGCAGATCAGCGCCATGGCGATCATGGCGCGCTGACGCAGCCCTCCCGACATCTCGAAGGGATACATATCATAAGCACGGTGCGGGTCCGGAAATCCGGCAAGACCAAGCGTTTCCTCGGTCATCGCACGCAACTCGGCCCGGCTCATACCCTTCCCGAAAGCGTGGATGCGCAGGCTTTCCTCCACCTGGTTGCCTACCGTGTAGACCGGGGAGAGCGAAGACATCGGCTCCTGGAAGATCATTGAGACGGCCGAGCCGCGCAGGGAGCGCACTTTAGGGCCGTTCGGCTCGAGCGCCGCCATATCGACGGTTTCGCCCGACTTCGGGCGGAATTCGATCGAGCCGCCGGTTATGGAACCGCTCTTGGGCAGGATGCGCATGATGGCCTGCGCGGTAACGGACTTGCCGGACCCGGACTCGCCGACGACAGCCGTCACGGCCCCCCGACAGACCCTGAACCCGATACCCTTGACGACTTCGACCTGCGTCCCGTTGACGTCGAATGCCACCCTGAGATCATTGACGCGAAGTACTTCTCCCTGGTCCAACTCGTCTCCCCGCAGCCCCCGGTGTCTCGCTCAGGATCAGTTTCTCGTTCAGGATCTCATGTTTCCGGCAGCCTGCGCGTAGCCGCCCCCGGCGCCGTCCAGAAAATGAAAATGTGCGTCGGATGTCGCGTTGGGGACATAGCAGGTCAGGATAGCGCTATCCTGCACGCAAATCCCGTAGCGAATGCTTTTCGCGATGCGTCCGGCTTCAAGGAACTCGTTCAATCTGGTCAGGTCCGCATTCCCCAACGACACGGTCACCCGCAAGCCGTCCTGGTATTTTCTATAGTCCGTGTTGAGAGATGTAAATTGCTTGTAGCGCCGGGGGTTGAAGCGGCCCACATTAAAGTTTCCGGCGAACAGGCCCCAGATCAGCAGCGTTCTCAGGTACAGGCTGGCCTTACGCAGCAACACCGGCCACTTGCCACGCGTCGCGCGAGCCTCCAGTTCCAGCCCTTCGGGCGGCCATATCGCGGTCGGGCCGTTCTGCGGCATGGGCGACCCGCCGCCGGACCGGTCCATTCCCACGAGATCGAGCAACTGCCTTGCGATTTCGGGGAAGCGGCCTTCGGCTTCGTCCTGCGGCTCGATGATGATGGAGACGATCTTGCCGCTCTGCGGCCTTATCGGCGACCAGTAGCAGGAAAACCCCGTCAGGTCGGGCCTGCTGCCGGGCGGTGCGGCCGCGACGGCGTATTTCCCCTTCTTCATCAGTTCTTCGGCCCTGGAGAGCCCGCCGCCACGGAAGGCATAATTGGTCACTGCTTCCGACACGCGGGTTGCCTGGACCATGACCTTGTGGCCTTCTGCCAGAAGAGCTGCGACCGGTATCAACGCCGCGCGCAGTTCGAGATCGAGTTCCTCCTTCGCCCATGTGACGATGCTGGCCATCGTATCGCTCACGACTTCACGATCCGCAGGAGAACAAATGACCGCCGCGCCGTCGCCGCTGAAGATATATGGCAGATTGCGCGTTTGAAGCGCATTCATCAGGGCGGTGATGAGGGAAACGCCGGCCATGTTGACCGCCTTGTAGTAGCCGTCAGCGATTGCCTTGCGCGAATTGACAACGTCTGTCACCGCGATCAGCCAGTCCTCTGGCGCCGGATGGTAGAGCCCCTCATCCAGAACATCCTGGAATTCGGGGCTGATGGGCAGCGACAGAACGAATTTTTCAGTTTCGGCTGACATGGCAACCTCTCTGGCGCAATGGACACAATACGGAAAAAGTTTGGGTTCACCTCATGGCCAAACTGGAAAAGACAGGTCCACACTCCCAAATGCAACATCCCGGATGCTAGATATCGTCGCGGGCCAATTCGTTAAGGTCATTTCATGACGAACGCAGCACAAGTAACGGCCATCAATGAATGGCTGATCGACCAGGCCCTGGGCGAGCCGGACATCGTCGTCATGTTCGAGGCGCTTTGCAATCGTATCAATGAGATAGGGCTGCCTCTCTGCCGTGCAAGGTTGACATGGCCGACGCTACATCCGCTCTTCAAGGCCGAGACGATTCTCTGGACGCGCGGCGGCTCGACCGAATTCGAGCAGTTTCTTCATCAGGAAAACGTGTCCGAGGAATGGATACGCAGCCCGATGAAATACATGATCGAGAACGAGCTGACGCTGCTGCGCCGTCGCCTCGACGGCCCTTCGCCGCTTTTTGACTTTCCTGTACTGACGGAAGTCGCCCAGCAGGGCGTGACCGACTATCTGGCCATGATCACGTCTCTGTCGCTGACGAAAACCGCCGACGACACGCCCTCGCTCGGCATCATAGGAACCTGGGCGACGGACAAGCCGGGCGGGTTCAGCGACGATGAACTGACCGCGCTGCAACGGATACAGCGCCGCTTCGCGGTCGCCTGCAAGACCGTCATTCAGGCGCGCATCGCCCGCAACATCTCCGAGACCTATCTCGGCCGAGAAGCCGGCAGCCGGGTCCTGTCGGGTTCGATCAGGCGCGGCGACGGCAACGAGACGCGCGCGGTGGTGTGGTACAATGACATGCGCAACTCGACCGCCCTTGCCGACACCATGCCGGGACGGGACTTCATCGAACTCCTCAACGAATATTTCGACTGCACCGCGACCCCGATCATCGAGGCGGGTGGCGAAGTTCTCGATTTCATCGGCGACGGGGTGCTGGCCATATTCCCTTATCAGGATGTCGACGAGCAGAAGGGAGCTGTACGCTCCGCGATGACGGCGCTCCAGAGCGTCCTTTCGGCGCGTGACAGGCTGAACGAGGCTCGCCGCGAGCGCGGGCTGTTCCCGATCCGGTTCGGCATCGGGCTCAATACGGGCACCGTCATGTTCGGCAATATCGGGATATCGCGCCGTCTGACCTTTTCCGTCATCGGCCCCACCGTCAACGAGGTCTCCCGCATCGAGGCGCTTACGAAGGCGACAGGCGTGGATGCCCTGGTCACGCAGGAAATCGCCGCCCTACACCCGGAATACTGGATGACGATCGGCCACCAGCGGCTTTCCGGCGTTTCCGAGCAGGTCGAGCTTTTCACCCTCGCGGGAGCTCTGGCCGGGTCCACGGTCTCGACGGAAGCGATCGTGGCGGGCCGGATGGCCGGGAACTGATCCTTCAGTTCGCGCCAGTCAGGTGCAGGCCGCCCCAAAGCAACACGAAACCCGCCAGATTGACCAGAAGAAGACGGTTCATTCGCCTCCGCATTCCCTGGGTCTCCTCGTCGGTGGCCACTTTCCAGTTCGATACCGTGTGCAGCATCCGCGCTCGTTGTGGCAGACCGGTCCTGTTGGCGAGGTCGGGCGAACGGGCCTCGATCCGGTAGCTTAGCCGAATGGCAGTGATGAAAACCGCGATCATTGCCAGGGCCCAAAGTCCAGTCAGCACATAGAAGATCGTCCCCAAGCCTAGCCCCTTTTCCAGTCTACGCGGCCGTCCGTTGCAGGCATCACCAGTCCATCACGACCTTTCCTGAATCGCCGCTTTTCATCGCCTCGAAGCCGGAGATGTAGTCGTCTATGCCGATGCGGTGCGTGATCAGGCCGGAGACATCGAGCGGCCCCTGCACCAGCGCGATCATCTTGTACCATGTCTCGAACATCTCGCGACCGTAGATGCCCTTGAGATGCAGCATCTTGAAGATGACCTTGTTCCAATCGATCTCGAAGCCTGTCGGTGCGATTCCCAAAATGGCGATCTTGCCGCCATTGTTCATCGTGTCGATCATGTCCCGGAAGGCGACGGCCGAACCTGACATTTCCAGGCCCACGTCGAAGCCTTCCTGCATCCTTTCCTCACGCATGACGTCGCGCAATTTTTGCTTCGACGCATCGACGACATGATGCACGCCGAGTTTCTTCGCCAGCGCAAGACGGGTCGGATTGATGTCGGTGATGACGACCTTTCGTGCGCCTACCACCTGCGCCACCAGCGCGCCCATGATGCCGATCGGCCCTGCCCCGGTCACGAGTACGTCCTCGCCCACGAGGTCGAAGGAAAGCGCCGTATGCACCGCGTTGCCGAGCGGATCGAAGATCGCGGCGATCTCGTCCGGAATGTCGTCGGGGATCGGCACGACATTGTGCTGGGGTATCGCCACGTATTCGCCGAACGCGCCGGGACGGTTGACGCCGACGCCGAGCGTGTTCCGGCACAGATGGCCCCTGCCCGCCCGGCAATTACGGCAATGTCCGCATACGATGTGTCCTTCGCCCGAAACGCGCTGGCCCACCTTGTATTCAGTCACGGCGGAGCCGAAATCCGCTACCGTGCCGACGAATTCGTGGCCCGTCACCATGGGGACCGGAATGGTCTTTTGCGCCCACTGGTCCCAGTTGTAGATATGGACATCCGTTCCGCAGATGGCTGTCTTGCGGACCTTGATCAGCACGTCATTGGGGCCGATCTCGGGGATCGGCACCTCTTCCATCCAGATTCCGGGCTCGGCCCGCGCCTTCACCAGCGCTCGCATCATGTTCGACATGGAATGTCTCCTGAGCCCCAAGGATTGCCTGATAGGAACGAACTATACACTTCCATCAGCTATTGTCGGTACCGGCCTTCAGATAGGCAAACATGCCAGCGGGCGGCAAGATGCGCGATGCGGTAGACGACAATCATTACCGGATTGTGATGCCGGTCCCGCTCTGGCTGCGCGCCTTCTTCCTCGCGGTCGCGCTCTTCGTGATCGTGGTTCCGGTCTGGGAACTACATCGCGGCGTCTGGCCCCTCAACGGGTTCAGCCCCTTCTTCCTTGTGATCATCGGCGGTGCGTGGTCCATCGGCTTTCCGGTCGGATTCACGGCGATTGCAGGCTGGGCCGAGGCCTGGACGATCCGCCCCGGACGCATCCATGTCGTCAGGCGAAATCCGTTCGGCTTCCGTCGCTACAGTTTCGGCCCCAAGGAGCTTGCTCCTTTCGAAATCACCGAGCGTGAGAGCATGGAAGGGCCTAACACATGGTTCGTCTCGCTCGTCACCTCTTCGGGCGAGCGTTTCAACGCCTACAACGTGCAAAGCAGGGCCGCAGCCGAAAAGATGCGTGGGCGCATCAACCGTGTCCTCAACGGCTGATATCCGTCAGGGCAGGACGCCAAGCTCCTTGCCCACCGCCCCGAACGCGTCGATGGCGCGCTCCACGTCTTGCGGCGAATGCGCGGCCGACATCTGCGTCCTGATGCGCGCCTGCCCCTTCGGCACGACCGGAAAGGAAAAGCCGATGACATAGATGCCGCGCTCGAGCATCTTTTCGGCCATCTTCTGCGCCAGCGTCGCCTCGCCGAGCATCACGGGGATGATGGGATGGTCCGCGCCGACAAGCGTGAATCCCAGCTTCTTCATGCCGGAGCGGAAGCGCGCGGCGTTGTCGTAAAGGCGCTTCCTCAGCGCATCGCCCCTGTCGATCAGGTCGAACACCTTCAGCGAGGCGCCCGCGATCGCCGGCATCAGCGTATTGGAGAACAGATAGGGGCGCGAGCGCTGGCGCAGCCAGTCGACGACTGGCTTCCTGGCGCTCGTATAGCCTCCGGACGCGCCGCCGAGCGCCTTGCCGAGCGTGCCGGTGACGATGTCCACCCTGCCCTCGACGCCGCAATGCTCGGCCGAGCCGCGCCCATGCCTGCCGACGAAGCCTACAGCATGGCTGTCGTCCACCATGACCATGGCACCGTATTTCTCCGCCAGGTCGCAGACGCCGCCAAGATTGGCGATGATGCCGTCCATCGAGAAGACGCCGTCCGTGGCGACCAGCTTGAAGCGGCTGCCTTCGGCCTTCTTCAACTCTTCTTCCAGCGCTTGCATGTCGTTGTTGGCGTAGCGGAAGCGCTTCGCCTTGGAGAGGCGCACGCCGTCGATGATCGAGGCGTGGTTGAGCGCGTCCGAGATGACCGCGTCCTCCTCGCCGAGCAGGGTTTCGAACAGGCCGCCATTGGCGTCGAAGCAGGAGCCGTAGAGGATCGCGTCCTCGAAGCCGAGGAAGCCGGCGATGCGCGCCTCCAGCTGCTTGTGCTCCTCCTGGGTGCCGCAGATG
>WPCJ01049320.1_pt1 | contig 100950 bp, 86 predicted proteins | sample 5399831 | NCBI WGS metagenome assembly WPCJ01 (sample SAMN12869470, study PRJNA574797) | sludge metagenome | isolation source: wastewater treatment of pH10 | place: China:Beijing | collected 2019-05-20
CAAAAATATTTGTAATTTGGTCTTTCAAATCCATAGCAGTAATTCGTTTAAATATTTGAATGTCAGAAACTTAAATATACGAATTATTGCTATTTTATGAAAATTTTATTCACTTTTCTTATCCCGAACTCAGGTTATTTAATATTAAATCGTACTAACCATTTTAACCACAAAATGCATTAAAAATCCCATCAACGGATCATTAATTTCAAAAAACTTCATTTGCGAGCTCCATATTGACCATGGCTCCGGTAAAGTTTCCGGTGTAAACTGCATTAGCTACAGAGCGCATCAGGCAGGAATTATCACCACAGGCGTAAATTCCCGGAACTGTCGTAGTTTGTTTATGATCAATTATGAGATGACCGTGTTCTGTAAATTCACAGCCTAAAGAACCCGGAATATCAGAATGCTGCTTAAAGTGAAAAGCTCCGTAAACCGCTTCAGGATAAAGTATACTTCCATCAGTCAATACCAAAGATCTGACATTTCCATTCTCGTGAATCATTTCTTCAATTTCAGTTTCGATAACCGAAATGTTGTTTTGCGAAAGTTTTTGGATTTGTTCTTCACTGAAGTCAGATTTTCCTCTTGTTAAAATCACAAGATCATCGGTGAGATTTTTCACCAGAGAAGCAAGATGAAATCCTCTGTCACTATTAGCAATAATTGCTGTTTTTTTATTTCTGAATTCATAGCCGTGGCAATATGGGCAATGAATCAAAGAAATTCCCCAACATTCATTAAAACCCTTAATATCGGGAACATCATCGGTAATTCCTGTGGCAAAAATCAGTTTTTGGGCTTCAAATTCATCGCCACTTTCAGTTTTAATTTTAAAACCATTTTCAGTTTTTATCCCTTCTGTTGCCAAACCATCGAAAAAGGTAATTGTTTCATATTTTTCAACCTGCTCTTTCCCTATTTCAGAAATTTCTGCAGGTGCTTTGCCATCCTGTGTCAGGAAGTTGTGAGAATGCGGCGTTTGCCTGTTGCATGGTTTTCCGCTGTCGATGATCAGTACTTTTCTTAGTGATCTTCCCAAAGACATAGCTGCAGAAAGTCCGGCATAGCTTCCGCCAACTATAATGACATCAAAGAAGTTTTCATTTTTCATAATAAATATTTTGATCGGATAAAAATATATGTAAAAAGTCTGCCAAAAATGTTTATGTTGACCACATCAAATCATCCATTGTATGTAAACAAACAGAACAAGTGATATCATCATCAGAATGACCGATGTATTAAAAAGTAAAAACAACCATACGTTACGAAAATAATACCAACCTATATGATAAAGACCAAAAAAAAAGACAAAAGAAAAAGCTATTCCAATAATTGAGCAGACTGCAAGAGCTGTCAGATTATTTTCAGCCTTAAAATCATTGAATACTATGAGAAAAGTTACCAAAGCAATCAATGTGAATATAGCTGACCAAAAAAGGGTTCCGGATTTCCATTTTTTTGCTGATCTTTTGGAATCATCATTATTATTGACTGAACTTCCAGAAAAGTTAAGACTTAATAAATCTGTTAAAAAATTGATTCCGTCTAAAAAATCAAAGGGCATTCTATTTGTTATCTAATTTATGCACTTTTTTCGTCCCTTCATACATTTCGTACTGCAAAAATCTAGTTTCCAGTTTTCCGTTGAACAGTTTTATTTTTCTGGAAGGACGAAGTCCTATTTTCTTCACCGCTTCAAGATCCGAAGAAATGAGCCATGCTAAAGTATTGGGATAATTTGTTTTAAATGTATCTCCCACCTTTTTGTAAAAATCATCATCATTAATCGAAATTCTCTCATCATACGGCGGATTGAAAACCATCAGCAAAGGAAAAAGTTCTTTTTTGGAATCGAAAAAATTTTGTTTTCTCACTTCAATAATATCTTCCATTTCGGCAGATTCAATATTCGTTCTTGCTGCATTCAGCATTCTTGCATCAACATCATAACCTACAATTTTTCCGTTAAACTCTTTTATGCGGTTTACACGAACTTCTTTTATTTTAGAAAATAAATCAGCATCATAATTTTTCCAGTTCTGAAAGGCAAATCTTCTTCTGAAAATCTGTGCAGGAAGATCTAAAGCAATCATTGCCGCTTCTATCAAAAGCGTTCCCGAACCACACATCGGGTCAAGAAAATTTCCTTTCCCGTCCCAGCCTGCCAATTGCAGCATTCCGCTTGCCAAAACCTCATTGATTGGTGCTTCACCCTGTTCCTTTCTGTAACCTCTTTTGAATAAAGGATCTCCCGACGAATCTAAGGAAATGGTTACCAGTTCACGGTCAATATGCAAATGAAATTTTATGTCCGGAAATTTGGTTTCTATACTTGGTCTTTTATGATATTTATTCTGAAAGTAGTCTACAATAGCATCCTTCATTTTAAAAGTCATAAACTGAGAATGCTTAAATCTCTCGGAATTTACGGTAGAATCTATCGCAAAAGTCTGATTAACATCCATAAATTGATCCCATCCAAATTTAAAAAGCTTATCGTAAAACTTACTTTCGTTAAAAGCTTTAAATTCTAAAACAGGAATAATGATCTTTAAAGCTGTTCTCGCCGAATAATTAATTTTATATAAAAAACCAAGATCACCTTCACAGTTGACAGCACGGTTTTTAATTTCCACGTTTCTGCCACCGAGTTTTTTTATTTCTTCTGCAAGAATAGGTTCCAGTCCGAAGAATGTTTTGATCTGAATTTTGAGATTGTCTGTATCCATTCTGCAAAAATAGCGATTTTTTTGCGTGGCGACGGAAGTTGGATGTCGGATGATTTAAAATACTATAGATTTAAAATTATATTGTGATTTTTTTACTGCCACCTTTGTCTCAAAAACAATAATCAGAGATCATGCATTGCATTCTGCATCCAACAAAATTCCGTACTTTTGCGGGATGGAATGGTTTGAATCTTGGTTTGATACCCCTTATTATCATTTGTTATACAGCAACAGAGATTATACAGAAGCAGAAAACTTTATCACTGCACTTACATCGGAGCTGCAGCTTCCACAATCGGCTAAAATTATCGATCTGGCTTGCGGAAAAGGAAGACATTCCGTTTTTCTGAATAAACTTGGATATGATGTTTTGGGATTAGATCTTTCACGCCAAAGTATTGAGCACAACAAAAAGTTTGAAAAAATTCCTGATTCTTCAGAACCTGCACTCCGTTTTGAAGTTCATGATATGCGGAATCCAATCAATTATCAACCGGTAAATGCTGTTTTTAATCTTTTTACCAGCTTTGGATATTTTGATAATGAAGAAGATGACCGAAAGGTTTTTGAATCGGTTTACAATGCCCTCTTACCAGAAGGTTACTTTGTTTTAGACTATCTTAATGAGGTGTTTGTAAGAAATACTTTGGTTCCAGAAGTGACGATTACCAGAGAAAATATTGAGTTTAATATTTCAAAAAAAATTGAAGGAAGACATATCATAAAAGATATAAGATTTGAAGCTGATGGAAAATCTCACCATTTCTTTGAAAAAGTAAAATTACACACATTAGAAACTATCGAAGATTACGCAAAAGACTGCGGGTTCGAAAGAATAAAAATATGGGGCGATTATCAGCTCAATGATTTTGAGAAAGAAAAATCTCCACGCTGCATCAATTTATTTAAGAAGAAATAATCTTCCGAATCTGAATGGCTACCAATATTATCTTTTTATCCGGTACAATGCTTTCAATATTCTGCGGAATAAGATTCGGATATTCTGGCACCCATACTCCACCAGCGCCCTTTTTAATTTCAGCTTTTCTTATAATTGCAGGAATAATGGTGTGTTTTTTCAGAAAAAAATTATTTAAAAGGAAATTTAATTACATAATAAATCTGTTCATCGTTTTTTTCAATTTAACAATAGTTTTATATTGCCTCTCACCTATTTTCACTTAATATGATTTTTATTCTACTAATACTAAGCGTTATTTCCGGAGTTTTGCTGGGAAAATATTTTGGCAAAAAAGAAAAATTTGCTAAAAATCTCCTGATTATAAGTGCAGGTTTTCTTATTACAATCTGTCTTAATGAAGTATTTCCGCAGGTATATTATGCCGAAGCAGGAAATTTGGGAATTTTTGTAATTGCCGGAGTTTTGCTTCAGATGATTCTTGAAGCACTCACCAAAGGTTTTGAACATGGTCATTTTCATTATCATAATGAAAGTAATATCCTTCCGATGGCTTTAATGGTCGGACTCTTTATCCATGCTTTTATTGAAGGAATTCCGCTCGCTAACGAGACTAACCCATTTTCTCCTTATCTGATGGGAATTCTGGTTCATAATATTCCCATTTCATTTATTCTGGGAGCTTTTTTATTCAATAGAAAAGGCAGCAAAGCATCGTACCCGTCTATTTTAATTGTTGCTTTATTTGCTTTAGCATCACCATTCGGAATGTTTTTAGGAAATTATTTCAACCCGGAATGGCAGCCTTATTTTTTAGCTGTCGTAGGTGGAATTTTCCTTCACATTTCATCTGTTATCATTTTTGAAAGCAATAAAAATCACAACATCAATTGGTCTAAAATAGGTTTGGTTATTTTGGGAGTATCTTTAGCATTGGTGATTCATCTTTTTCATACTCACCCTGATTCCGGACATATACATTGAAAATAAAAAAAGGCTTCAGATTAATTTTGAAGCCTTTTTTATACAAATCAGTTATTTTAAAATTTCCATCCTACGGTGAGGAAGAAATTATTTCTTACATTTTTCACATCAGAAACTACAGAATTAGGAGTTGCAACATCGAAATCTGCTGAATAATATCCTGTTCCGAAATCTTCGTATCCTGCAAGGAACGGATTTTTATAATTTGAAGTAATATTCTGGTATGATGCATCAACATAGAACTTACCAAAATCATAACCTAAACCTGCACCAATCGTATTTCTGTCACCTAAAATCAGATTACTGAAGTTTGTCTGCGCTACAGAACCTGTATTGGTAAATGCACTCACAGTCATATTATCAAACGGACTTGAACTATAAGCATATCCTCCTCTCAAACGGAAAGCTTTAATTCTGTACTCAGCTCCAACTTTTATCTCAGATAAATTTTTGTAACTGTCATTAAAGAAAGAGTTCAGTTCTGTTTCAGCATCTCCCTGTACTTTATATCTTGGTTTTGTAAGTCCTAATGTATAATCTACGTTTAAAGCAAAATTTTTGCTTGGAACAAATGCTCCGCTTAAAGTAGCTTTCATTGGGGACCTGAACCTTCTGTCCTCTACAAAACTATCAGCATAGATAAATCCGTCTGTTCCTGTGTAATAATCAGTATAAATTCTATCTAAAGACCACCATGTAGGTGTTTCGATAGAAGCTCCCAATCTCAATTGATTGGTTACTTTTCCGATCACTCCAAGACTTGCCGAGAAGCCGTTTGACTTTTCAGAAAAAGGCGTGTACTGTTTATCAAATGTATAAGCAGTATTATCTAAATCTAATCCAAAACTGGCACTGTCATATTGCTCTAAATCTACATAGTGCATATTGATACTTGCACCAAGATATAATGAATTGTTGTAATTCGCTCCTACACCCAAATTAAATTTGGTTTGAGTTCCGTAACGATTATAAGCCTGTCCTAAATACGATAGGTTTCCTACAACATTATTTCCTGATCCATCAACAAGATTCTTAGCAATTACAACATTAGTGTTCCCCGGAGATTCTACGTAATTTTCAAGAGAGGTCGTAGAAATATTGGCTCCCAGATTAATAAATTTCCATGGAGTTTCTGTCATAAGCTGAAAAACTGCAACACCTCCTACATTACCTATATTAGCTTTGCTGATGTTATAGTTAATGGAGTTTCCTGCAAGTGAACTCGTATTTTTATTGTTTTCTATAGATAGTGTTGCAGAAACATCACCTGCAATAGCCACACCTAAACCGGCAGGGTTGGTAAGTAATGAAGATGCATCACCTCCCAATGCTCCGTTGGAACCAGCCATTGCATTGAATTTTGAATTCCCAGTCATTGGTGTATTAGAATACACATCAACAGAATTTCTAATTACAGATATGTCCTGAGCCTGCAGATAAAATGCTGCAGTAATACCCATTAATACTAAAGATTTTTTTAACATTATTTTTAAGAATAGTTATTATGGTTAATATTATCTGCCACCTGATCTGAAGCCACCGCCTCCGCCGCCAGATCTAAATCCGCCGCCGCCTGAAGAACCACCTCTAAAGCCACCACTGCTTCCGGAATTAAAACCACCTGATCTGAATCCACCATTATCACTTGGTCTGTTGTAATTATCGTTTCTTCTCGGTTGTGACTGCTGTGGTCTATAATCATAATTTGGTCTTTGAGATCTAATACCGCTATTAGGATTTCTCATTCCCGATGGATTTCTAAAACCACCGTTCATTGTTCCCTGTCTGAAGCCTGAATTGTTATTTCCTTGTCTGAAACCATTATTGCTATTTCCGGATCTAAAACCATTGGTGTTATTTCTGAATCCTGATCCGCTATTTACATTTCTGTAACCTGATAATGTGTTTCCGGTAAAACCAGACCGTCCGTTGGCTCCGCTTCTTCTATAGGCAGGAGCATAAAAACCTCCACCCCAGTAGCCGGCTCCCCAGCCCCAGTAAGGATTTCCCCATCCGCCCCAGAAAGGACTATTCCAGTTGTTCCAGCCAAGTCCCCAATAAGGGTTAAAGCCTCCCCAGCCCCAGCCGTTACCCCAGCCAAAACCAATTCCCATTCCCCAACCAGAGCCCCAGCCCCAGTATGGATTATAGCCCCAACCCCAAGGTGAGCCCCAACCCATCATTCCTCCCCATCCCCAACCCCATGAGTTATCATAGTAGTTGGTTTCACTTCCTGCAAAACTACCCCAGTCAGAATCTGTGGCAGAAGAGTTGAAATTAGCATCACTCCAGTTATTATAACGGTTATTTTGCTGCTGCTGATTTATTTGCGCATTTTCTATAACATTACTGTCATTATAATAGTCATAATAATCACCTACTCTGTTTCCCTGATTATTAATAATCACACCTTCTGGTAACGTATCTTTATTAGGGTCATAGTAAACACCATCCGTTTCACTGTAACCACCCATCTGCGCACCACAAGACACCAACAGCAAACCACCTGAAATAGCTAAAATACCTTTAGATTTTAGTATTCCAAATAAATTTTTATGTATATTTCTTTTCATGATAATGTATATTTTTTTTAAATTAAATTATATTTGCATTCTGTACCAAAAATATACCAATAATTCGGTATAAAAAATCTATCAAAAATAGATTTTTATTTTTAGATTACATAATTTTACAAAAGTTAAAATATTAAAAAAAAATTAATGGCAAAATTAACTTCAAGAAGTGAAGATTACAGCAAGTGGTATAATGAGTTGGTTGTAAAGGCTGATTTAGCCGAAAACTCAGGTGTAAGAGGTTCTATGGTAATTAAACCTTACGGCTACGCAATATGGGAAAAAATGCGTGACGAAATGGACAAAAAATTCAAAGAAACCGGTCACGTGAATGCTTACTTTCCTCTTTTTGTACCCAAAAGCTTATTTGAAGCTGAAGAAAAAAATGCCGAAGGTTTTGCTAAAGAATGTGCTGTTGTCACGCATTACAGACTTAAAACCGACCCAAATAACCCGCATAAGCTGATTGTGGATCCTGATGCTAAACTTGAAGAAGAACTTATTGTAAGACCTACTTCAGAAGCTATTATCTGGAATACTTATAAAAGCTGGATTCAGTCATACAGAGATTTACCGATTCTTATCAACCAATGGGCAAATGTTGTGCGTTGGGAAATGAGAACCAGACTTTTCCTGAGAACGTCTGAATTTTTATGGCAGGAAGGTCATACCGCTCATGCCACCTGTGATGAGGCCATAGAAGAAGCCGAAAAGATGAATGAAGTTTATGCAGACTTTGCTGAAAACTTTATGGCAATGCCCGTTATACAAGGTTTAAAAACCCCTTCCGAGCGATTTGCAGGAGCAGATGAAACTTACTGTATCGAAGCCTTGATGCAAGACGGAAAAGCACTGCAAGCCGGAACTTCTCACTTTCTGGGTCAGAATTTTGCTAAAGCTTTTGATGTAAAATTTACCAATAAAGAAGGCAAGATCGAATATGCATGGGCAACTTCATGGGGAACTTCTACCCGTTTGATGGGAGCTTTAATTATGACCCATTCTGATGATCTGGGATTGGTACTTCCGCCAACTTTAGCACCTATACAAGTGGTTATTGTTCCTATTTTTAAAGGTGAAGAACAACTGAATCAAATCAGTGAAGTAGCATTAGATATTCAGAGTAAATTAAAACTGAAAGGAATTTCTGTAAAATTTGATAATGACACTCAAAATAAGCCAGGCTGGAAATTTGCTGAATATGAACTGAAAGGAGTTCCTTTAAGAATTGCTATCGGACCGAAAGATCTCGAAAATAAATCGGTAGAAATTGCGAGAAGAGACAATTTAACCAAAGAAACCCGACCATTAGAAGGTATTGATTCTTATATCGAAGATTTGTTAAAAACTATTCAGAAAGACATTTACCAAAAAGCCTTACAGTTTAGAGATGAGAATATTACAAAAGTAGATTCTTATGATGAATTTAAAAAAGTTCTGGAGGAAAAAGGCGGATTCATCTATGCTCATTGGGACGGAACTGCGGAAGAAGAAGAACAAATAAAAGAAGAAACCAAGGCAACAATACGATGTATTCCTTTAAATGATGATCACGAAGAAGGAATTTCTATGATCAGCGGTAAGCCTTCAAAAAGAAGAGTTTTATTTGCCAAAGCATATTAAGATCCAATGCAATAACTTATTAAATCTTTAAAAATTCTAAGAATTTTTAAAGATTTTTTATTTTTCGGTCTAATTTGGATGAATTTTTGTTTAATTTTATAATAACATTAAATTCAAAATAAATTATTATGGCATTAAACATTATTGATCTTATTAAAGGACAGCTAGGCGCTGCGCTTGTTTCACAAACGGCATCTCAACTGGGAGAAAGCGAAGCAGGAGTTTCCAAAGCAATTTCCGGTATGCTTCCTGTAATTATCGGCGAATTAGCAAATAATTCTGATAACCCTACCGTTATAGATACTATTGCCAATTCTTCATCCAACGGGATTCTGAACAATTTAACAGGCGTTACATCTGGAAATTCTTTTATAGCAGGATTATTATCATCAATTTTTGGTGAAAGACTGAGCGGAATCATCAATAGTATTGCTACATACGCAGGAATCAGCAGCAATTCATCTTCCTCACTGCTTAATATTGTTACCGCAGCAACTGTAGGTGCAATCGGAAAATATGCTTCAGACAACAATTTAGACAGAAACGGAATTTCAACATTACTTAATGAACAAAGGGAAATTGTTCCAACCTTACTTCCTCCGGGACTTTCTCTGGCTTCCCTAAATATTGGAGACTGGGCAAAAGGTTACGGTTTTGAAGGTAATGAAAATCCTGCTACTAAGAAATTTGAAGAAAAAACGCCTCATATAGAAGTAACAAGAAGTACAACCGATAGCGGTACGTTCCCAGACAGACCTACGTCTGTTGAAGGTGGATCAATTTGGAAATGGCTTCTGCCTTTACTTTTACTTCTTGCCGCATCATATTTCTTGTGGGAGCAATGCAGAAAAACAGAGACCACTACTACAACTGCAGTTGCAGGAGATTCTATGACAACAGATACCGATACAGTTGCATCTAATACCAATTCAGTAAATTCCGGGAGAGTTGATGAAGACATTGATCTGAATGGAACCTCACTAAAAGGCTATAGAGGAGGAATGGAGGATCAAATGATTTCTTTTCTCAAATCAGGAGGATATAGTGATGCTAAAGATGATGCAGCTTTAAAAAACAAATGGTATGATTTTGACCATGTTAATTTCAAAATTGGAAGTGCTAACGAACTGGAAGCAGGATCAGAAAGTCAGCTGCAAAATTTAGTGGCTATTCTTAAAGCTTTTCCTGAAGCTAAAATAAAAATTGGGGGCTATACTGATAAAACAGGTGATGAAGCTAAAAATTTAAAACTTTCTGAAGAAAGAGCGAACTATATAAAAAACTGGTTGTCACAACAAGGTGTTGCTTCGCAGGTAGTATCTGCAGACGGATATGGAAGCGAATTTGCAACGGTAGATGCTACTGCATCCAATGATGAAAGAGCCATTGACAGAAGAATGTCGGTAAGATTTACAAAATAACTTACTATTTATATATAAAACTTGTTTAAACTATTTCAGAATTAACCACAAAAGGCACAAAGAAAAATGTTAAATTGAATTTTATAATAATATAAGCGCTCAAAAGGAATAAAAATCAAAGATTTTTAAAACTATTGTGATCTTTTTGATTTATAACTATTAACTTTTAATAGAAGTTCAGTTCATCTTTTGCGACTTTTGCGGTTAAATAAAAGTTTAAACACACTTATAATAAATCCTGAAATAATTTTCAGGATTTTTTTATGAATAATATTGTTATTTGTTTTATTTAATTAAATTTGTTAGTCAATTCTAACAAAAAAAATGAGTCTCAACACAAAAAACGGCTGGAGAAAAGAAAAAACATCCAACTCTTTACCCGAAGTATTCTCTTCCATATCCATACCGAAAAAGTCTGGTTTCTGGAGAAAATATTTAGCTTTTGCCGGTCCCGGTCTGATGATTGCCGTCGGCTACATGGATCCCGGAAATTGGGCAACAGACATTGCCGGTGGAGCACAATTCGGATATACATTACTTTCCGTTGTTCTTATTTCCAATATTTTTGCAATGATCCTGCAACATCTGTCCGTAAAGTTGGGGGTTGTTGCCGAAAGAGATTTAGCCCAGGCCTGCAGAGATCATTTTACGCCCACAACCAATTTTATTCTTTGGGTATTCTGCGAAATAGCCATTGCAGCCTGCGATCTGGCAGAAGTAATCGGCTCTGCTATTGCGCTCAATCTTTTATTTGGCATTCCGCTTACGTGGGGAATCGTGATTACAACAATTGATGTTCTTTTAATTTTACTTCTTCAGGCAAAAGGATTTCGATGGATAGAAAGTATCGTTGCAGGTCTTATCTTTATTATTCTTGCCTGCTTTGGATATGAAATTATAATTTCAAAGCCTGAAATCAATGCCATTTTAGGAGGTCTGGTTCCTCAAAAAGAAATCATTACAAATCCTGCTATGTTATATATCGGAATAGGGATTTTGGGAGCTACCGTCATGCCGCACAATCTCTATCTTCACAGCAGTATTGTGCAGACAAGAGATTATACCAGAGATCGTGAAGGAAAAAAAGAAGCGATAAAGTTTGCTACATTAGACAGTACGTTTTCTTTGTTAATTGCTTTTTTTATCAATGCAGCTATTTTGATTTTAGCCGCAGCAACATTTCATACCACAGGAAATAAAAACGTAGCCGACATCCATGACGCTTATAAAATGCTGACTCCGATATTGGGAGCTTCCATGGCAAGTGTTGCATTTGCCATTGCACTTCTTGCATCCGGACAAAATTCGACATTGACCGGAACTCTTGCCGGACAAATCGTGATGGAGGGTTTTCTGAATATCCGTCTGAAACCTTGGCTCAGACGATTAATCACAAGGCTTATTGCTGTGATTCCTGCATTAATTGTTACTATTATTTACGGCGAAGAAGGAACTACCGATCTACTGGTCTTAAGTCAGGTAATCCTTTCAATGCAGCTTAGTTTTGCTGTTGTTCCGTTGGTGATGTTTACAAATGATAAAGCAAAGATGGGTGAATTTGCCAATAAACCTTTTCTGAAAATTTGTGTCTGGATTATTTCAATTATAATCATTTTTCTGAATGTTTATCTTTTGCTGCAGACATTTTTTTAAATATTTTTCAGGAGCTATTCCTGCTTTCCGCACTCGCTTTTTCTCTGTTTTTTCGGCGGCTTCGCCGCCGAAAAAACAGAGAAAAAGAGCTCAGACAATGCTTCAATCAGGGCTATTATAATTCAACAAATAATAAAAGTCAATCATTTTACAGAGAATGGCTTTTTTCACTTTAAGCTGCAGCAAAGAAAAATATATCATCATAACAAAACTGATACAAAATTTCTACTGATTGATAATAGTGAAAAAATAACTAAAACCCTAGCCGTGATAGTAACGGTTACCCCGCAGCAGGAAATGGCTCTGAAAAAAAGCTTCCGCGCGAGGAGTATGAGTGGATAGCACGAAAAAGCTTCAAAAACTAATAGCGGATTGAATATTGGGTGTTTTCAGCTTTATTTTTGAATATAATGGCAAAATCACTTATCCAAATCTGCCTTATTGTCATTTTTTTCTCTTTGGCAGAATGTTTGACAAACCTCTGTGTAAAAGTTATTGAAATATGGAAAACCAGGATATCAACGAAGAAAACATCAATAAACAGGAAGAAAACGTAAACGAAACTCAAGATACTCAACAGGAAAATGTGACAGAAACTCCTTCTGCGGAAGAACTTTTGGCAGTAGAGAAAGACCGTTACATCAGACTGTATGCAGAATTTGAAAATTACAAGAAAAGAACTTCCAAAGAAAAAATGGAATTCTTTCAGTACGCTAACCAAGACATGATGATTTCTATGTTGGGAGTTTTGGATGATTTTGAAAGAGCATTAAAAGAGATCGCAAAGAACGGAAGTGAAGCAGATCTTCAGGGTGTTGAACTGATTTACAACAAATTTAAAAACAAGCTTACCGAAAAAGGACTTAAGGCAATGGAAGTAAGAGCCGGAGATAGTTTTAATGTAGATTTTCACGAAGCTATTACCCAAATTCCTGCTCCTTCTGAAGAGTTGAAAGGTAAAATAGTAGATGTTATTGAAACAGGCTATACTTTAGGAGAAAAAGTAATACGTTTTGCCAAAGTAGTTACAGGAAACTAAAATTCATTAATGATAAGTGATGAGTGATTACAGATGACAATTTTCACAGACACCCAGAAAAACATCAATTATCATTTATCAATCATCAATTATAATATATCATGTCAAAAAGAGATTATTACGAGGTTCTTGAGATCAGCAAATCTGCGAGTGCCGACGAAATAAAAAAAGCCTACCGAAAAATGGCAATTAAATATCATCCGGATAAAAATCCGGGTGACAAAGTTGCTGAAGAAAAATTTAAAGAGGCTGCTGAAGCTTATGAAGTACTGAGCGACGATCAAAAACGTGCAAGATATGACCAGTTTGGTCATGCAGGAGTTGGCGGAAACGGTGGCTTTGGCGGCGGTGGTTTCGGCGGCGGTATGAATATGGAAGATATTTTCAGCCAGTTTGGAGATATTTTCGGTGGTGGCTTTGGCGGTTTTGGCGGTGGTGGTCGTCAACAGGTAAAAGGTTCTAATCTCAGAGTCAGAATCAAGCTAAACCTTGAGGAAATGGTTAACGGAACCCAAAAAACCCTCAAGGTAAAAAAGATGAAGCTGGCAGAAGGTGCGACTTCAAAAACCTGTCCTACGTGTAATGGTTCAGGAGTACAGATGAAGGTGATGAACACCATGTTCGGACAGATGCAGACCCAAACTACCTGCGGAACTTGTCAGGGAATCGGAAAAGTAGCTGATAAAATACCGGCAGGAGCCAATGCTCAGGGTTTAATAAAAGATGAAGAAGAAGTTACCATTAATATTCCGGCAGGTGCAAGAGACGGTATCCAGCTTAATGTAAGAGGAAAAGGTAACGATGCTCCTTTTGGAGGAATACCGGGAGATCTTTTGGTGATTATTGAAGAAGAATCTGATCAGACGATAAAGAGAGAAGGCGATAATCTTCACCAGGAATTATATATTTCTTTTGCAGAAGCGGCACTAGGAACCAAAAAAGAAATTCCTACTGTGGGCGGAAAGGTAAAAATAACAATAGATGCAGGAACGCAATCAGGAAAAATATTAAGATTGGCAGGAAAAGGCTTACCAAGTATCGACAGTTATGGAAAAGGCGATATGTTTATTCATATCAACGTCTGGACACCGCAAAAGCTTACAAAAGATCAAAAAGACTTTTTTGAGAAACAAATGAATTCCGGAGAAATGGTTGCAGAACCATCCGGAAAAGAAAAAACTTTTTTTGACAAAGTAAAAGACTTATTCAACTAAAATAAGAGGCTTACAAAGCCTCTTATCCTTTTTATTAAAATACATAACATATATGCAGGGAACATGATTGAAATCCGCTATAATTAAAGGATTTTTTTGTATTTTCGATGCATATTTAAAACTATTTCAAAATGAATTATCAGCTTAAGCTTCGAACACCGGAATCTAACGCCAATCTTGTATTTCATGCTATTTTGTTTGATGCTTTTAAGGTAAATGTTGTTGAAAGATATACCGGAAAGGGTTCTAAATTGTGCGAGGTTATTCTAAAAGTAAGAACTTTGGATGATCAGATTATCAACAGAAAAGACGGCTTCGTCAAAATAAAATTAAAGGGGGAAGATTTTGATATTTACAAAAATCTGATCAGAACGCTTACTTCTTATGATTATAAAAACAGACTAATCAACAGAAATAAAGCTGATGAAGATTTTGTACATTTCGTTCTGAGACTTGTCATTATTAATTATAATTTCAGCTGAAAATAAAATACTCGTTTAAATTTTTTTTGTATTTATAAGGAGTGTTGTCCTTAAATTCAGGTAGACAAATCAAAACATCAGATAGAATAATCTCAAAATGATTTTGCATTTGTGCTGCTCTTATAATGTTTGTTCCGGAAGTTATAACAATTCCTTTCATAGTAACTTTATATTTTAGTTTTCTATCTTGTCTGTGCCATTTTACTGTTAGTCCAATATGAGGATTATCAGTATAATTTTCTACATTCTTAAATTGTCAATTAAAAAAATATTTAAAGTTTTAAGGATTAAAAGAGTATTTTAAAATTTTACCAATTTACTATTGTATTGAAGTTTCCTTAATTTCAATTTTCTAGCGGTTATAATTCACCTATCTTTTTATTTCATTTTAAAAAAGATAAATTATACCATAACTCCGTTCATTTTTAACACTAATTGAGATTGTTATTATCTAAATTTGTATATTAACTTTAGAATTATTCTAAACCAAATGCAAAATTTTATCAGTACAATTTTAGTGGCGGTTGATTTTACAGAAAAATCACGTAATGCGGTCGTAATGGCTGTAAATATTGCTCTACGTCACAAAGCAAGAGTTATATTATTTCACAATATAACCAACCATACCATCATCGACAGAACGGGAAAGCAGGCTATAGGCGCGGAAACTATTGATGAAAACTATAAAAAAACAGAGTTTGCACTTAACGAATTGGAAATTTCCATCACGTCACAATATCCTGATCTGAAATTACAGACTTTGATAAAAAATGACAGTTTGGTGCATGCTATCAATGATACAGTTCATGAAGAAGCGGTAGATCTCGTAGTTTGCGGAAGCTCAGGACGGCAAAATTTCACACAATTATTTTTAGGTTCGCTTTCTTATGAAATTTTAACGGAAGCCAACAGTTCTGTTTTACTGGTTCCTGAAAAATGCAGGAAATATGCTTTTGACAAGATCCTCGTGCCTGTAAGAGTTTTAGAAGATCTTGCTGATAAAGTTGACCTCTCAATTGCTATTGCAAAGAAAAACAAGGGCGTTATCAGCCTTTTGGGAATCAGCAATGAAGATGATCTATTAAAGATTAAAGATGCTTACCAGAGAGCCCGGACAAGTATTGCCATTAAAGCGCAGGACTATGACTCACAGTTTTTAATGACAAGAAGCAAAGCCACTCAAATTTCCAAATTTTCTCATGAAGATGATGCTGACATTATTATTCTTAATTATAAGGATGAAGACAGCTGGAAATCATTCTTCCTTGAAAATTTCTTTAAACAAATTATTAATAATACAGACATTCCTTTATTTTTCTTAAAAAGCAAAAGAATGATTGACAAAGAAAAAACGGATGATAATATGGGTATTGATATTACTCTGCCATCTCCCGGATAAAACAAAAATTATGATAACATTACAAAAATATTCAGATGAAAACCAACTCATTACAAATCAAAAAAAAGAGATCATACAGTTTCTTTTCGAACATTTGGAACAATACGGTGATCCGGAAAAAGATATTTCTGATGCTGTCGACTACGCATTAGGCTATAACAACAAGCCGGGTGGTATTATTATTACTGCAAGAGATGAAGATAAAAATGATATTGTAGGAGCCGTTGTTGTAAATAAAACCGGTATGGGCGGATATATTCCCGAAAACATTCTCGTATACATTGCTACTGATAAAAACGTGCGGGGAAAAGGCATCGGAAAAAAACTGATGCAGCATGCTATTGATTCTTCACAGGGAGATATCGCCCTCCATTGTGAACCGGAAAATCCGGCAATACATCTTTACAGGAAACTAGGATTTTCCAGTAAATATCTTGAAATGCGATTAAAAAAATAAAATGTCACACATTACTTTAAATACCAGCAAATTACTTCATAATTACAATTACCTCAACGAACTTTTCAAAGAAAATAACATCGAATGGGCTGTAGTTGCAAAACTGCTTTGCGGTAATGAAAAGTTTCTGCAAAGTCTGCTGGAAATCTTTGATAAAGAAATCTGCGATTCCCGGCTGACAAATTTGCGCCACATAAAAGATCTTTCTCCAAAAACGCAGACGGTTTACATAAAACCACCTGCAAAAAGACTGGCTAAAAGCATTGTAAAATATGCAGATGTTAGTTTTAATACAGAATTAGATACTATTAAAGCCCTTTCTGATGAAGCCATCAAGCAAAACAAAACACATAAAATTGTTATTATGGTGGAAATGGGAGAATTAAGAGAAGGTATCATGATAAAAAATCTATCGTCATTTTATGGTGAAGTGATCAAAATGCCTAATATCGAAGTGGTGGGAATAGGAACCAACCTCAACTGTCTCAACGGAATCCTTCCTGATGAGAAAAAATTAACTGAACTCAACCGTTTTAAAGAAATTATTGAGGAAACTCATCAGACAAAAATTCCATTCATATCAGCAGGTTCATCAGTTACTATTCCGCTTATTTTTAAAAATAAAATACCGGAAGGAATCAACCATTTCAGAATTGGTGAAACCCTGTTTTTCGGTACCGATGTTTACCACGATTCAGTAATCAAAGGAATGTATCAGGATGTTTTTAAGCTTACGGCAGAGATCATCGAAATTGTAGAAAAACCAATGATTCCTACGGGAGATACAGGAACAAACCTTACCGGAGAAAAACCCGTACACGATAAAAAAAACAAAGGAAAAACCTCAGTCAGAGCCATTGTTGATGTCGGTATTTTGGATATTGATCCTAAAAATATAAGGCCGAAATGTTCCGGAGTTGAAATCATCGGAGCCAGTTCAGACATGATGATTCTTGATCTTGCAGATAACGGCAACGATTACCATATTGGAGACACCATTGAATTCAGTATGAATTATATGGCTGTTCTGCGTGCAATGAACTCTGAATATGTAGATAAAACAATTGAAAAGAAAATCAGTGCAAAGCATCTGAAAATACTGGAACATCTTAATTGATAGTTTCTTTTATCCAATTCATACCATAAGCAATTATGGTATTTTTTATGTTTATATTTGATAAATAAAAATTGAAATTGTGAATCATACCATACAGTCCCTTACTTTAAGCAGGCTCAAAAAACCCTCACCACTGCGAAATGACTTTATCATGATGCCGCTTGAAGAATTTGCAGCAAAATTACAGCCAGGCTCAGATTTACATTTTAAAAATAAGTTTTATGCAGTTTTACTTTTCAGGAATGCTAAAGGATCTCTTATGATTGATCATCAGGAGTTTGATTTGCAACCTATGAAGTTTTTTTTCATCAATTATAACCAGGTGTATCATTTTAAAAACTTTGAGTGTATAGAAGGAAGTGCGCTTCTGTTTACAAAATCATTTTACAATTATATCTATACCGGAAATAAAGTCATCAAAAGCGATACAGCTCTTCATGATGTGGCGCCATACATTTTGCCTTTTGATGATAATGCAGAAGATCTCTTCAGAACTTTTGAAGAACTTCAGAAAGAATACAGCAAAAATAAATTACTGAGAAAAGAGATAATTTGTCTTTTGTTGAAAGTTTTTATCTTAAAATATATTAGGAATTCAAATAAACGAAACCGCAGCAAAAAATCTCCGGATCATAAAAAAGAAATTGTAGAAAACTTCAGCAGTCTCGTAGAAAAGCATTATAAAGAACTGAAAATAACTTCAAAATATGCAGAAAAACTCAATTTGACACCCAATTACCTGAATGCACTTATCAAAGAAAATATGGACATTTCTGCGGGTGAAATGATTAAAAACCGGGTAATACTCGAAGCGAAAAGACTGCTCCTTCACACAACACTTTCTGTAACGCAGATTTCCTATGAGCTTGGCTTCAACGACAACTCTCATTTTGGAAAATATTTCAAATCTTCTACAAAATACTCTCCTCAACAGTACAGATTACTCAACCTGTAAACAAATTTTCTGATATAATCTGTCTGAAATTTTAAACAATAAAAAAGCCCCGATAAAGGGGCAAATGTGACCGCAGAAGGATTCGAACCCTCACTGTCGGAGCCGAAATCCGAAGTTCTATCCATTAAACTATGCAGCCATTTTTATTTTAATTGATATGATGGTCATTCATTAATCACCATTTATCAATAATTTCTTAGAAAGTGATCTTCACTCCTCCTGTAATCTGTGCACCAAGAACTTTATATCCTTTGTACGTCTGATATTTAGAGCTTAAAAGATTATTTCCGAGTGCAAAAATACTGAAATTTTTGTGAATTTTGTACTCTGCTGATAAGTTTAAATCTGCATAACCGCCAACTTTATCATTGGTATCCTCCGTAGACTGAAACATCATGGCAGGATTTGCCACACCTTCTAGCAAGTAAGAGTTTGTAGTTCTGTCACTTGCAAATATTCCTCTGAAGCCTAAAGACAGTTTTTTATCCAATAAAGTATATTTTGCACCGATACTTCCTGTCAGTAAAGGAACATTATAAATATTTTCGTAATTCTTAAGATCATATCTTAAAAATCTTACATCGGCATCTACAACCAGATTCTCCAGCGGAAAATACTGAAGACTTCCTTTGATGTCGCTTACATTTCCGTCATCGTAAACAGCAGAAAATGTGTTGGCAAAATCAAATCCCGGTCTGTCTAAAGTAAACTCGTTAGAAAAAAGATTGTTGGCGCTGAAAAACATAATATTTTTCATCTTGCCAAATCCTGCGGAAACATCATATTTAAAAGTTTCATCATCCCCTCTCAAACCTGCATAAAAATGATACGTTGTTTCTGTAGGTCTCAGCATTTGATCTGAAACAAGAAACGGGTTTGCCTGAAGCAATTCTCCGTAGGTATTTAATTTTAAACCACCGTCGATTCCTCCGTAAAATTTGAATTCATTAGAGGCAGCTACCTGAAATTCTGCTTTTGGAAACCAATACGTTTTGTTGTTTTTCACTTCTTCAGCAAGCATCATATTTGAGTTTCTGGCATTTAAAAAATTAAATACAGAACCTAAAGTAAGATAAGATTCACCCTTCGCAAAAGTAATTTTCGGAGCAATATCTGCATTAAAAAATGTTGCAGAATTTTTGCTGAGTAAAGCAAAATCGGTTTTTACGGTTTCTAAGCCCAAACCTAAATCAGCATTCATCACAATTCCGTTCTTTGAAAGTTCAACGGCGTGTTTGGAAAGGTTTGCCAAAATAGATGCCTGATTTTCTTTGGCATTAAAATGATCCGTTAAGAATGATGATTTTACTCTTACGTCATTTAAGATTTCATTAGAGTAAAAATCGTAATAACCATTCACTTTAAACTGATTGACTTTCTGCGTCAAATCTACATCCGCCGAAGGAGCCAAAGCGTAAATTCCGTAATAATTATAATTATCTAAGCCATATTCTGCATTTACGTTGATCTTACCCTTTTCTCCGTAAGAATTTAAAAATCCACCTAACGTTGCTAAACTTTGTTTAGAATCCCAAGGATAGTCTTTTTTTAATCCGTTGGTAGACAAAACGTGAACATCCGCTCCTACTTCCAGTTTATTTTCAAGAGTTTTGGAAATATTTCCATCAGCCAGAATCTTACCGTAATTCCCCATTCCAATCTGGAAATAGTTGTTTTGGGCTGTTCCTTCAAACTTCGGAGCTACATCTTCTCCCTGAATGGTTGAAGTTTTAAAATCTGATACCGCAGGAACATCTGTAATCGTATATTTTACGGGATTTGCGGATTTCTCTTCGGGCGGATAATTCTTCTCCGTAACTACAGAAGTTTTTTTCTTTTCGATTTTTTTTACTTCCGGCTCTCTTTTTTTATTAAGAATCAATCTTTCTTCTTTAATCTGAGAAAACGCTACAGAAGAAATTCCTAAGAAAAGTATAGATAATATTTGAATTTTCTTGTTCATATATGTTGTATTAATGTATAAAGTAAAAAGTATTAATGATTAAATTACATCAATAAATTTTACATGAATACGACAGTACATTTTACTTTTTAATCATTTTTTTAACTTCTTTTGCCTCTGCTACAATTTCAGGGAAATCTGCATAATTGGCAATAATCTGATCGCAGGTATAACTTGCCTGATAATTATCTTTCAGACCAATATAGTTTTTAGCCATCAAAACCAGTGCTTTTGCTCCCCAATAATCTTCTGATGCATGATTATTTGCCAGTTTGAAAATAGTTTCGTTTGAAGATTTATACGCTTTTCCTTTATTCTGATAATATGCTTTTGCATAAAGTGCTTCTGCAGCAACTTCTGTATTGGAAGATTTTTCAAGAGCAGCATAAGCTGTCTGAGCATCTTTATCTTTCCCCGAATTCATAAGACTTCTCGCCTTGATTACTTTTGCAGTTTCGATCACTGCTGCAGAATTTTTACTGTTGGCAATAACAGCATTGGCTAATTTTTCAGCCTCCAGGAAATTCTTTTCTTCCGCATACATTTTCATCAGTTCTACATTCGCATAATTTCTGACATTAATGTTAGACGAATTTCTAATATTCTGAAGGTATTTTTTAGCTTCACTGCTATTTCCCTGAGCAATATAAATCTGAGCTACTCTGGTTGCGGCATCATCCTGATAATCATTCTGTACCTCTGCAACCTCCTGCAGAATAAGAAGTGCTTTTGTAGGATTACTATTCTGATAATAACTTTCGCCCAATTCATATTTAGCCTGATAAAGACCTTCTCCTACAGGATTCTGAGTTAAATATTTTTCATAATAAGAGATTGCATTTTTGTAATCTTTCTTGGTGAAATATTGCTTTGCTGTAGACAAATTGATTTCATCAATCTCAGAAGCCGCTATATTGACTCCTATATTTCTTGCAAAACTTTCATACCCGGCAACATCTCCGTTTTTAGTAAAAATCGGTTTAGAAGCCTGTACAATTTTCTGTGCGTAAGCTGTATTTTTGTATTGCTCGCCTAAAGATCTCAGCTCAGATAAAGCTTTATCATTTTGGTTCTGATCAATATAATTCTGGGCTCTATAGATAGATGCATTGGCAACCAAATCCCGGTCTGAAGAAGATTTTATTACTTTCCCGAAGAAATCATTCGAGTTATTATAATCATCCTGAGCAGCATAAGCAACCCCGATTTCGTACTGTGCATCATCCGCATATTCAGAATTCGGATATTTCGAGATGAGCGATTTCAAATTACTGATTTTGGCAGCATTGTCGTTTTTAAAACCTAATGCCAAAGCTTTCTGATACAATGTATAATCTGTTGCATCTTCGTTCTTTTCATAAATTGCGATTGCATTATCCAGATCATTGTTGGCGTAATTGATATCTGCTAAACGAAGTTCGGCATCATTTTTAAACTCCTGCTTCGGATTTTTCAAATATTGTGTAAAATACTGCTCTGCCTGATCAAATTTTTTAGATTTAAAATAAGCATATCCCAAATCGTAGGAAAGCTGCTGTTTTTCAGGAAAATCCTGATTGAGAAGCTTTTCGTAGCGAACGATTGCTGAAGGATAATTGCCTTTTTGGTAATATACCTGTCCAAGCCAGTACAATGCTCTGCTGTGAAATTCTTTATTGATATTAAATTCGAGACTTCTCAGAAAATATCTTTCTGCTTCATCAAAATTTCCTTTGTTGAATTCTTCTGTTCCCAATAAATAAGAAACCTCCTGGTCTACTTTATCCGTTTCTGGAGTTGAGTTGGGAAGTTTATCAATCGCATTAAGCGTTTCTTTAAAATTACCGGAATACAGATAAGATTTCACCAAAAGCGATCTCATTTCTGCAGTTTTAGCATCATTATTATTGATGGTTATATAATTCTGAATGACTGTTGTAGGGCTTTCAAAAGGATTTCCGATATCGTAGCTGAGTTTTGCATACTGCTCATGAGCCAGCTTTTTAACATTTACATCATAATCCATCTGGTAAGAAGAACGGAATGCTGAAAGTGCTTCCTGCTTTTTATCAACCGCCAAATAGGCATTTCCTAATTGATAATAAGCATTCTGAGCCAATGCAGAATTGCTGTTTAGTAACTGATTATAATAAGAAACAGCCTCGTCATATTTCTTAAGCTGTGCCGCAACAAATCCCATTTCGTACAAATCATTTTCAGAAGGATTCTGCTGTACGCTCAGATAATCTTTCAGATGCGGATAAGCAGAATTGTAGTCATTTTTCATAAAATAACTTTCCCCGATGATCTTATGAACTTCGGCTTTATAAGAATCCGAAAGATCCTCATTCAATAATGCTGTTCCTTCAGTTATTGCCTTGTCATAATCTTTATCATTATAATACATCTGTACATAATACGGACGTACAAGTCTTGAAAACTTAGGCTGATCTTTAATGGAATCAAAATACTGAAACGCCTCACTGTTTTCTCTCTTGGAATAGTGTAAATGTCCGAGCATATAAGCAATTTCACCTTTCTGAGATTCATCGGCTGTTTTATAAGCTTCTTCCAGCGCATCAATAGCACCTTTAGAATTTCCGGTCATAAATTTTGCATAACCTAGTTTCAGGACATATTGCGTATTTTCTTCGCGGGTAAGCTGATATTGATTAACTTTTTTCAGCGTTTTTAAAGCCTCTTTAAAATCTTTTTTTGCTAAATAATAATCGGCTAAAGGCAAATTTGCCTGTGCAAAATATGCAGATTTGGGATATTCTTTCATAAAAGCAGTCAGACCTTCTTCTGCATGATTTTTCTGAAGAATAACTCCAATTACATTGTCAAAAAACTGAGCAGCTTCTTTCTTAGACTGTTCCAGATTTTGATTATAAAAATACTGCCGTGCATATTCAAACTGTGAAGCATTGTACACTTTGGTCTGATAAAGATTTTCGGCAAGATTAAACCTGTAGTTTTCTTTTTGGGTAAAATATTGAGACTGTTGCGCTTCGGAAATTCCGAAATAGAAAACCGCAACGGCTAATAGTATTTTTTTTGATTTCATTAATATCAAATTTTAAATGGAAACCGGAAGCAAATCTAGACCGGTTATTTAAATTTCAGATGAGATTTTATCCACAAATTACCAACGAAAATAGGTAAAATATATTATGCAGACAAGCCTTTTTTGACAATGTTAATATGTGGACAATATTTTAATATATCTTAAGATAGCCTAAAGAAATATTAAGAAAATATTAATTATTTAAGAGAAATAATTACATTTGTTTTTTTCAAACTTCAAATCAACTATTGAATGAACCAGCTTTTCAGAAGAAAACAGTACTCAGATAACGATACTTCAACAAATTTATTACGTGTTCTCGGTGTTTGGGACATCGTATTTTTCGGTATTGCCGCCATTATTGGTGCGGGAAGTTTCAGCAGTTTGGGAGAAGCTGTTTTCAGAGGGGGACCCGGCGTGATCTTATTATATTTAATTTGTGGTTTTGCATGTGGCTTTACTGCTTTATGCTATGCTGAATTTGCAAGCAGAATCCCGAAAGCCGGTTCTGCTTACACCTATGCTTACGCAAGTTTTGGGGAGTTAATGGCATGGGTTATCGGATGGGCACTGATTATGGAATATTCTTTCGGAAATATTTATGTTGCTTTTTCATGGTCGGATTATTTTACAAGCTTTCTGGAACGACTTGGAATGCATATTCCTGATTATTTTACCTGTAGCTACACAGAAGCAAAAAAAGCTTTCCAGAACGGTTCTGAAAATAAAGAACTCATCAATGCCTGGAACACCGCTCCCCTGCTTGGAAACCTAAAATTTATTGTGGATATTCCGGCTTTGGTTATTAATGGATTGATTACCTGGCTTTGCTACCGTGGTGTAAAAGAGAGCAAAAATTTCAATAATTCTCTTGTTATCTTAAAACTTGCTGTAATAGTTCTGATTATTTTGGTTGGAACAGCCTACATCAATACAGAAAACTGGACTCCTGTAAGTCTGGAAACCGGAATTCCTTCTTTTATGCCGAATGGTTTTGCCGGAGTGATGAGCGCCGTTTCCGGAGTTTTCTTTGCCTATATTGGCTTTGATGCACTCAGTGTACTTTCAGAAGAAACAAAAAATCCACAGAAAACACTTCCTAAAGGAATGATTATTTCTCTGGCTTTATGTACGGTAATTTATATCTGTCTTACTCTTGTTCTTACCGGAATGGTAGATTACAGAAAATTTGACGGAATCGGAGATCCTCTTTCGTTTATTTTTGAAAAATCTAATGCCAATGTCGCATGGATGGAACTTACTATCTCTTTTGTTGCCATTGTCGCCATTACAACCGTTTTGCTCGTTTTCCAAATGGGACAGCCGAGAATCTGGTACGCCATGAGCCGCGACGGACTGATGCCGGAAAAATTTCAGAATGTACATCCAAAATATAAGACACCGGCTTTTGCAACTATAATTACGGGAATTGTAGTGGGAGTTCCCATTATTTTCACTGATAAAAGTTTCATTCTGGATTTTACAAGCATAGGAACTATTTTTGCATTTGTCTTGGTTTGCGCAGGGGTTTTAATGCTGCCTCCGAAAGAAAAAATCAAAGGTCGTTTTCACCTTCCTTATATTAATGGTAAAATTATTTTCCCCATCCTGTTTATTGGAGGATTAATTGGATTTTACTTTTATCAACCAGCATTTTTTGAAGAACCAGATAAAGTAATTATTACCAAAAACGGAGAAACTTTTTTAAATGGTGAAAAATACAGCATTACAGACATTGAAAACAGACTGATTACTTCTAAAAAAAATACAGAAGAACCGTTTTTCGTTTTAAAAAATGAAAGTCAGGATGCATCAAAATCAATTGAAAGTTCATTTAAAACATTCTCGAATAAACACCATATTGTTGTAAAAGATAACACATATCTTGAGTTTAGAATTGCAATATTCGTATTTATCATTCTTAATATTTTACTGTGCATTATTACTTTTATTAAAAACCTATCTTTAATTCCTTTAGTAGGATTAAGCTCTTGTCTTTATCTTCTAACCGGCATGAGCCATGATAACTGGTTTTGGTTCGGATTATGGTTTGCTGTAGGCTTGGTTATATATTTCTGTTATGGGTATAGAAACAGCAAGCTTAGAAGCACTGCACAATAACATGATATAGACGAATCAGAAAATGGTTCGTCTTTTTATTTTGGCGGATTTATTGCAATAATTTTCTAAACTAAAATTGAAGCCATGTCAGAAAGAATAAAAACATTTTCCGAATTCTATCAGTTTTATCTTACCGAACACAGCAAAACAGGAACAAGAATTTTTCATTTTATCGGAACTCTCTTCGTATTGTTGGTTATAGGATACGTTATTTATTCAGGAAAAGAAAGATTTTTGTGGTACGTTCCGATTTTTGGATACGGGTTTGCCTGGCTTAGTCATGCCATGATAGAAAAAAACAGTCCGGCGACATTCAGATATCCTTTATGGTCTTTGCTGTCAGATTTCAGGTTATTTTTTGAACTTTTAACCGGAAAGCAAAAATTTAATTCTCAATAAAAAAAATTGAACCTATGAATTATTTTAAACCATTATTAAAAGCTTTTGCAGCATCAGCAGTATTCCTGATTATTCTTCAGTGTAAAACCACATCAAATATGTCCAACGAAAAGACAATTATGGTTGCTTCTCAAACTGCAGACTGCACCGGAGTTGCTCCGATGAAATGCCTCCAGATAAAAGAGAAAGAATCAGACAACTGGGAAATGATGTATACCAATATTGAAGGATTTACCTATGAACCAGGTTTTGAATATACTCTAAAAATTAAAACCGAAAAAATTGAAAATCCTCCGATGGACGGCTCTTCAATAAGATATATTTTGCTAAAACAGATTTCCAAAGTCAAAAAATAAAAATAGCTCTCATGAATCTGAGAGCTATTTTTTTCTTACTTAGAATATTATTATTTGTCGTTAATTCCTAAATCATCTATTTTCTGCGTTGCTGCCATAGACACTACAAGATCATTCAGCATTGTACTTGCTGCAGTCGGAGAGTTGGGTAAAAGTACAAGATTACTTCTGTTATTAGCACCAATAGACTGTAAAGTATCATAATGCTGCGTTACCACGATTAATGCAGATGCTTCCTGTGGCTTGATATTTACCGAGTTGAGCATATGTACAGACTCCTGCAATCCTTTTGCAATCTCACGTCGCTGATCTGCAATACCCTGCCCCTGAAGTTTCTTAGACTCTGCTTCAGCTTTTGCTACCGCAACAATTCTGATTCTCTGCGCTTCAGATTCATATTCTGCAGCTGTTTTTTCTCTTTCAGCTGCGTTGATTCTGTTCATTGCATGCTTTACCTGCTCGTCCGGATCAATATCGGTTACCAAAGCTTTTACAATGTCATAACCGTAACTTTGCATTGCATCCTGCAACTCACCTTTTACGGCAACAGCAATATCATCTTTTTTAACAAATACATCATCCAGTTTCATCTTAGGAACTTCAGCTCTTACTACGTCAAAAACATATGACGTGATCTGACCTTCAGGATTTTCAAGACGATAATAAGCGTCTGCAACCTGTGTTCTGATGACCTGAAACTGCACCGAAACTTTCATACGGATAAATACGTTGTCTAAAGTTTTAGTATCAATGATAACATCCAACTGCTGAATTCTGAGATTCATTCTCTTGGAAATCTGATCTATAAAAGGAATCTTCAATTGAAGACCTGCGTGACGCACAGAGTGAAGTTTACCTAAACGCTCTACAATAGCTGCCGTTTCCTGTTTTACGATAAAAAAAGAAGCCAGTAATGTTACCAGTCCGAAAAAGACCAAAATACCTAAATACACCATAAGTTTTTTATTTTAATTGATTTGTCGATAAGATACGGATTTGTTACAGAAATATCATAATAATTCTCAGTTTTTACATTGTCATCCCGATATCTATACCTTTTATTTTTCGGTAAAGATCTGTAGCATAGTTATCCGTCATCCCGGAAACAAAATCAATAATCCCCAAGGTTTTCTGATAATCACTTCCCTCTTCATACACAAACTGCTTCGGCAATAGTTTCAGCGCTTTTTTATCGTAAGATTTTCTTTCATCTTCAGGTTTTAAAATAGAAGGGATGAAATGATCCAGCAATTCATACATCACGTTATAACCCGCGTTTTCGATCTCTACAACCGCTCTGTGATTGTAAATTTTTTCAATGGAAAAAGTTTCAATATCCTGCAAGGTTTTATTTTCAGATTTATAGATATCCAGAAGTGCTTTATCCAAATTTCCTTCAAGAATCGTATTAAAATTAGATTTAAAAAGTTCAACCGATTTATTAATCAAAGCATTGATCACTTTTGCTCTAAGATAAGAAATCTGCTCATTTTCATTTCCTATAGAGCTTAATTTGGACTCTACCCGTTTAATATCATCCGTTTCTGATTTTACGAGTTCAAAAAAGAGATTTTTACAGTCGGCTGTAGAAACAATTCCCAAACGGTGTGCATCTTCCATATCAATAATATTATAACAGATATCATCAGCAGCTTCTACAAGCCAGACAAATGGATGCCTTTTAAAAATAAAAGGTTCCTCATTTTCCTGTAATAAACTGACGCCTTTTGCAATCTCCAGAAAAGTTTCTTTTTCGTTCTGAAAAAAACCGAATTTTTTCCTGTGAATAATTCCTTTCTTTTTTGCAACCGCTTCACAAGGATATTTTGCAATACTTGCAAGGGTTGTTAAAGTAAGCTGCGTTCCGCCAAAATCTTTTCCCTGTTGCTGATGAGTCAATACACGGATTGCATTTGCATTTCCTTCAAAATTTACAAGATCTGCCCACTCTCTTTCGGAAAACTGATGTTTTATCTGGCTTTCATTCCTTTCAAAATAACTTGCAATTGCGTCTTCACCAGAATGTCCGAAAGCAGGATTTCCAACATCATGACAAAGGCAGGCAGCAGCTATGACATTTCCTAAATTGTGATTGTAAAAGTTAATGGATTCTTCGGAAAGTTCTGAACGAAAATTATCAGCAATATATTCACCAATCACACTTCCCAAACTCCGTCCGACAGAAGATACTTCTAGCGAATGTGTAAGCCTGTTGTGCACAAAGACACTCCCCGGAAGCGGAAACACCTGCGTTTTATTCTGCAATCTTCTGAAAGCTGACGAAAATATAATCCTGTCAAAATCTCTCTGAAAGTCTGTTCTTGAAGCAGCAGTATTTGGATTATTACCGGTACGCTGACTGGTAAATATACGGTTCAAATTCATCATTTTTCAAAATTAAAGCAAATTTTACTTCTAAAGGAATAATATTTGAGTTTTTCCGTCTAAAATCATTACCATGCCGGAAGGACCTACCATTATTTTGATGAAAGAAGATTTGCAGCAATTCAAAGGAAAAAAAGTTATCGCTGCACACGGAAGCATCATCTCTGATAAAAAAACATTTGTAAATAAAATCCTGAAAGACATTAAAACTTTTGGAAAACTTACCTTTTTAATCTTTGAAGATTTCAGCTTCAGAATTCATTTATTGATGTTCGGATCATACAGCTTACAGGAAAAACCCGAAGTTAAATCTTTGAGACTTTCTTTACAGTTTGATAACGGAACAATGTATTTCTATACCTGCTCTGCAAAAATCATCGAAAATAAAGAACTTGATACAATTGATTGGGAAGCTGATATTATGAGTGATATATGGAACTCTGAAAAAGCGGTCGAAAAAATGAGAGCGTTACCAAAAATGATGATTTGTGATGCATTGATGAATCAGGATCTGTTTTCAGGTGTTGGAAATATCATTAAGAACGAGGCATTGTTCAGGGCTAAAGTGCATCCTGAATGCAAAATTCAAGCGATTCCTGATAAAGTTTTACATCAAGTAATCAAAGAAACACAAGGTTACAGCTTTGATTTTTTGAAATGGAAAAGGAAAAACGAACTAAAAAAGCATTTTCAGATATATCATCAGGAAAAATGTCCTCTTTGCGGAAAATCAATTAGTAAAAAAGAAACAGGGAAAAGTAAAAGGACAAGTTTTTACTGTGAAAAAGACCAAAAGCTGTATTAAAAAATCATTAAATCTGAGAACATTACACTTCTGTGAAATTATAGAATTCGTTCAAAATCTTCAGCACGATCTGAAGTTTGGATTTATCACAGTTTTAAAGCAAAATATACAATTGTTAAAAATTTAATAATTTTTTAGCAATAATATAATTAAATAACCACTGAGAATCCCTATTTAATTATTATTAAAACAAACCTTAAAACAGCAAAAAACCTAATTTAAACAACACTTAACACTGATAAACGTCATAATTACAGTATTTGCAAAGTGATAATATTACCATATCTTTGCATTACAAAATTCACAAAATAAATTAATAATATTAAAAATTTAAAAATTATGATCGCTTATATCGGTATCGCAACATGTGCAGTTTTAGTAACTTCTTACTTTGCAACAGTAAGGAGAGAAGGGAACTAATTTCTGCTGTATCATTTCTTATTTAACAAATTTTATTATTCATATGTTTTCAGTTTATCATTAAACTGCTGCTCTTTTACTCTTTCTGAGTAAAAGAGCCTAGAAAACATAATTTCCCATTTATTCTTCTGCAATTTATCTTTCATTCAGGCAGTTCTGATTATATTTGTGCTTCATTAAAGCATAATAATTATGAATTTGTATAATCTTATCATTCAAGACAAAGAAGAATTTAATCTGAATGATGTGTATCTTTCACCTGAAAACAGATCAGAGATTGTACAGCTCATCAAAGAACACACTTATATCAAAGAACTTCAGGAATATGGTTTGCCTGTCAACAACAAAATCCTGCTGCAGGGAAGTTCAGGCTGTGGAAAAACCATGACCGCAAAAGCCGTTGCAAATGCTTTAGGAAAAAATATTATTATTCTTAATCTGAGCAATATCGTCTCTTCAAGAATCGGGGAAACTTCTCAGAACATCAAAATGATTTTCGATAAAGCGGCAAGAGAAAAATCAGTTCTTTTTCTTGATGAACTTGACCAGATTGGCAAAGCAAGAGGAAGCGACGACAAAGATGTTGGCGAAATGAGAAGACTGGTGAACACTCTGCTTCAGCTTATTGATTATTATCCTGAAAATGCGCTTTTAATCTGCGCTACCAATCATCCCGAAATTATAGACGCCGCACTTCTCAGAAGATTTCAGCTTAAAATCAACTATATTTTACCTTCCAGAGATTTTCTGGATGAATACTATGATCACCTTCTGGCAAAATTCCCGCATGAGCTGGCAAATATTGAGAGAAGGTATGAAATTTCTTTTGCAGAAGCGAAGGATTATACTTTTACAGTAGTAAAAGGAAAGCTAATTCAAAAACTGGAAAGAGAAAAAGACCTGAAGCCAAATTATTAGAATCAAATAGATTAAAATACTTAAGCTTCAGATAATTTTCTAAAAAACTACTTTGCGTTAGCTTAATTTCCGATAACAATCCACGTTGTCCCGTCACTCTGCAGCTGATACCTTTGTCTTGCAACAATAGTATTGATTGTAGTATTGCCAACATCATCATAAATACTACCGCCACCGGTTACCGTAAGATTTTTATTCGTAATACCGTTACTTCCAATTAATATATAAATTCTTCCCGGACAAGTCGTTGGATTGGGAAGGTTAACAGTTGAAACATCATTAAAAACTCTTATAGTATAATGGTTTTCATTGACATTGAAGGTTCCGGTACTGGTTCCGGTTGTAATGTAACTTGTAGATACAGAACCATCGACCTGAAGTTGAGAATTTGGAGTGGAAGTTCCTACGCCAACTCTGCCTAATCCTGTAACTGACACATCTTTAGTAGCTGTTCCGTTTCCTTTATAAAGGAAAGCAAATCTGTTGGAAGCTGTCCCTAAATTGGGCTGATAAAATCCATAATAATTAGTTGCCCCGCCTAATGACGAATGAACTCCGGAGAAAAAACCGTAATAGTTCGCAATGGTGCCGTTAACCTGTCCTGTAAAATTATTGCTGAAACCATACAGGTCTGTTGTATTGGAAGCTACCCTGAAATCATAGGTATTCTGAAATCCGTAAAAAGTAGTTATATCTGTACCTTCTCCTCTGTATTCGTTCAAAACTCCTATTACATTTGGATAATTAGCTGTCTGTACATTCCAAAGACGGTTTCGTTGTGCCCTGAAAGTTCCGGTAATTGTTGAACCGCTTCTTAAATACATCAGATTATCAATTCCGTATACATTAGCAGCCTGAGCGCCAGAAAGCAGATCTGTATTCGAATTGAAGTTGGTAACATCACCTGTATATGCAGTAGAAGAATTAACCCCTGACTGTAAATTTGTAAGTCCGACAGAACTCTCTGATCCCACTCTTAGTCTGTTGACATTGTTTGTCTTTATTAAAACAGGCTGATTATCTGTTGTTCCTAAAAAATTGGATGCCGGATTTGTCCCTGAATTTCCTAGAGTACTCCAATCATTGATTCCTTCAACAGACAGCAGTTCCCATTTTGTTCCTGACCAATAATAGTAACCCTTTTTTAATTCTGTATTTACGGTCGTATTGTAAACAAGCAGACTTTCTACATTTCCGGTGGTAATGGTGGTATTATCAGTAAGGCTTTGCAAAGCAACTCTAGTAATGAGCAAACCTTTATTAGCAGAAGAAAGCTCCAGAATAGAGGATGGATCCGGTGTTGTAGTTCCTATCCCTACCTGTCCAAAATAGAAATTTGAAATTAAAAATAAAGAGTAACCAAGAAATAATTTTTTTTTCATTTGTTAATAGATTTGATTTAACGTTGTGTCATACAATAATAAGTGTGGTTTCACATACCACACTTCAAATATATAAAAAAAGTGTAAAAAATATTAACATCATTTTTTTTTAACAAAATTTTATTTTTTTGGTTAAAGGTTGGAAGATTATTAAATAACCTAAGTTCGGGATAAGTTTTCTTAAACGCAACGTTAAACAAAGAGATTCAATTATCAAGAATTCAGCTTTTAAGATATACAAAGGCGTAAAACTTATCAAAATAATACCATTTTTTGTTTTTTTTCAATAAACGAAGTGCCTTTGTTTAGCTTAAAAACTTTCAAAAAGTAAAAAATCTTTTGTTTCCTTGCGATAAATTAATATGATGCTATAAATCAATTATTTAAATTTATTTCTTATCCCGAACTGAGGTTAAATACTAATATTAAATTCTCTTCCAACCTTTGTCTGTTAAGTTGATTTTTATACAATTTCCAGTAATTCAATTAAGCCTTCCTGAAATTCGTAGTGATAATTCAGAACTAGCGGACTTCCGGGAAATGTACCCGAAACTTCAGCCTTCAGAGTATGATCTTTTTCAGAATATTCCAGCGGTTTCATTGTTGCCTGATACTCTTTGTTGGCTTTATCAATCCAGTTCTGTATTTCTTTTTTCCCTTTGTATGTTTTTCCTTCATCGAAAACTACTGCTGTTTCGGTAAAACAATCGGCATAAGCGTTACTGCTAAAACTGTTTTGTGCCATTACGAGATCTGTGATTACTTTTGGTAAATTCATTGTTTTTATATTTTGATGTTTAATATTATTTTTTATTGCGTGAGGGATAGAAGCGGCATCCTTTTGCGAAATAAAATGGAGCAAAAGATATAGCGGATAGCCCGACCCGAAGGGACACGTCCAAATGTTAAATAGTAGGAATGGTGCCGCCGTCAATTACAAATTCAGTTCCTGTAAGATAAACGGCTCTCGGCGAAACCAAAAACCCGACCAACTCTGCAATTTCTTCAGGCTGCGCAGGTTTGCCAATGGGAATTCCGCCTAATGCATCCATCACACTTTTTGTGGCTTCTTCTTTTGTTATGTCTGAACTTTCTGCAATACGCTCCATCATTCTTTCGGACGATGCGGTCATAATCCAGCCGGGTGAAACCGTTAAAACTCTAACACCTTTTCCCGAAACTTCTTTAGACAAGCCTTTACTGTAATTAATTAAGCCTGCTTTTGCGGCTGCATAAGGCAATGTGGAATCGTAAAGAGGCAATTTTCCCTGAATAGAAGCAACATGAATAATAACTCCCGATTTCTGATCAAGCATTTTCGGTAAAAATCCTCTGTCTAAGCGGACCGGGGCAAGTAGATTGGTTTGAATGGAATGTTCCCAATCCTGATCGGTAAGAACCGAAAAACCACCGCTTTTTGTTTCAGAGCCGCCCAAATTATTGATTAAAATATCTAATCTGCCGTATTTTGCCAAAACCTCATCTACTACTTTTTCAGTTCCGTTTGTTGTACTCAGATCTGCCGAAATGAAATGTAATTGTTCACTACTGACTTCGGGAGTATTTCTTGCAGTAATAATTACCGTAGCTCCCGCCTGAGAAAGCCGCTGTGCAATAGCTCTTCCTGTACCTTTTGTACCACCGGTAACCAAAGCAATTTTTCCTGAAAGCTCATTGTTGAAATTAAAATCTTGTTTCATTGTTGAATTATTTAGGGCAAAGTTGAGACTTATGTACCCTTCTCACAAGTACGGAAATACGATTCACATAGGGATAAATTTATCCCCTATTGCACATTTTGGAACATAGGTTTAAATTTACATGATGTATGAGAGAAAAATTTTACCCAATCTGAACTGCGGTCTTGATTTGATAGGCGAAGTATTGTATGGCAAGTGGAAAATCCGTTTGCTTTGGTTCATCAATGAAGGTCACCAACGACCAAGCGAATTGCAACGAAAAATACCCGATGCCACAAGACGGGTTTTGAATATCCAACTGAAAGAACTGGAAGAGCACGAGCTAATTACCAAGAAAATTTATCCCGTTGTTCCTCCAAAAGTAGAATACAGCCTCACCGAGTTTGGTGAAACGCTGATTCCTGTCATTTCTACCTTAGGAAACTGGGGCGACAAAAATGAAGAGCGTTTGCGATCGGTTATTTTAAAAAGGCTGAATTCTGAAGGGTGATGTTTAGTTATAATTTGATATTGCTGAGTATGATTAATTTCTTACTTGCACAAAAAAAATTTATTAGGAATAAAAACTATTAAATATCCGCCACAGCATTCAGCATTTTCTTTTCCCATTCAGGATCTTTTGGATCAAAAAACAAGCGTTTTCCGGTGTCTAAAGAACGAACTATTTTTATATCTTCTTCTGGAAGCTTAAAATCAAAAACATCAAAATTCTGTTCAATTCTTGAAGGAGTTACAGACTTAGGAATCACACAAAAACCTTCCTGTAAATGCCATCTTAAAATCACCTGAGCTACCGACTTATTATGATTAAAACCAATCTTTTTTAATAAAGGATTATCCAGAAGATCTGCATTTCCATTACCGAGCGGACTCCAAGGCTGTGTAATGATATTATTTTCTTTATTATACACCTGAAGTTCTTTCTGCTGAAAAATCGGGTGCAGCTCTATTTGATTTACAACAGGAAGAATGCTGGAACGTGATGTAAGCTCTTCCATTTTTTCAACGGTGAAATTACAGACACCAATTGCTTTAATTTTCCCTTCTTCGTACAACTCCTCCATTGCTTTCCATGCGCCCAAAAAATCTCCGAAAGGCCAGTGGATAAGATACATATCAAGATAATCTAGCTGCAGCCTCTCAAGTGTTCTGCGAAAAGCAGACTTTGCTTTTTCATAACTAAAATCCTGTACCCAGAGTTTAGAAGTTACAAATAAATCTTCCCGGTTTGCTCCGCTTTTTTTAATAGCATTTCCTACTGCCGTTTCGTTGAGGTAAATAGAAGCAGTATCTATCATTCTGTAGCCGGTTTCTATTGCTTTTACTACTGCATTTTCACATTCCTGCTGATTTTCCATTTGCCAGACACCGAAGCCTAAAGCCGGAATATCTACTCCGTTGTTCATTTTTATGACAGGCTGGTTGGGATATGTTTTACTTTTAATCATGATATTTTAAGATTACTTTATCAAACAAATTTCGTAAAATAATTGATTTGGAATGATGTTTTCTGTTTTTATTTAAAATAGATACCTGCTCAATCCAAAAAATATTTTTTATTCTGAATCTTCTGAATTTATTTTCATTATAAGATTCTTAAATTTATTGAGCCGAAACAGCTGAATATTCAATTATAAATCTAAACTGATTTTAATCTTTGTGCTAATGCCTTCAACATCTACACCGCGACAAACCGTAAAAAAAGTACTGCCCCTGATTTTAGCAACCGCTATATTTATGCAGATGCTGGATTCTACTATTCTCAACACCTCTCTCCCATCCATTGCGAAAGACCTCAACGAGTCACCTCTTAATATGCAGAATGCAATTATCAGCTATGTTCTTACTTTGGCGGTTTTCATGCCGGTAAGCGGTTTTATGGCAGACAGATTCGGCACAAGGAAAGTTTTTGTTTTCTCGTTAATTCTTTTCAGTTTGGGTTCTTTATTTTGCGCTGTTTCGCAAGACCTTACGCAGCTCGTCATATCGAGGGTAATTCAGGGAGTTGGAGGAAGTCTGATGACTCCCGTAGGAAAATTAGCCCTTATCAAAACATTTGACAGAAATGAATTGCTTAAAGCAATGAATTTTGCGATCATCCCTGCATTGATTGGTCCTGTTCTCGGTCCTTTGGTCGGCGGCTATATGGTAGATTATCTTTCCTGGCACTGGATTTTTCTTATCAATATTCCTTTTGGTATTCTAGGAATTATTTTAGGCTTAAAATTTATGCCCAACTACAATTCCAAAAAAACCGACTTCGACCTGAAAGGATTTCTCATATTTGCTGCTGCTTCGCTTTTGCTTTCAATTTCGCTGGAACTTTTTAGTGAATCACAAAACACAACTCCTGTTTTGATTGTTTTTATATTAGGTTTTTTATTTCTTTATTATTATTATCGTCATGCTAAAAAAGGTGAAAATCCTATATTTCCTTTAAATCTGTTTCAGGTAAGAACATTCCGGGTTGGGATAGTAGGAAATCTTGCCACAAGATTAGGAATCAGTGCTGTACCGCTCCTTCTCCCTTTGATGATTCAGATTGCCTATCAGCAGTCAGCGGTAGTTTCGGGCTGGATTGTTGCTCCGATGGCACTTACAGCTATGTTTGGAAAATCTTCTGTAATCAGGGTTCTCAATAAATTTGGCTACAAACGTACTTTGATGGTCAATACTTCTGTAATCGGAATATTGATTTGTTGTCTAGCAATTCCGGATATTCAAACTTCCATCTATTGGTTTGTTCCCATAATTGCTATCATGGGCTTTTTCAATTCCATACAATTTACTTCTATGAATACCATTTCCATTGCAGACCTCAGAAATTTCCAGACAAGCAGCGGAAATTCACTTTTATCAGTTAATCAACAGCTTGCAGTCGGTTTCGGAATCGCGTTTGGCTTGATTGTTCTGAAAATTTATGAAAACAATACAGAACTTATCAATAATGAAGTACATCAGGCTTTCCGTTATACTTTTCTTACGGTTGGTGTGCTTACAATTTTATCTTCACTGGTTTTCAGACGACTCCATGTCTATGACGGAAAAAACATGAAATCTCAGGAATAATTTTTCAACTTATCACACATCAATGTACAGAACTGCATTAAATGATAATTTTGATTTAAATATTTAACTTATGAAACCAGAATTTGATAACATCCCATTGGTAAAAAACGAAGACAAAAAAAGATTTGAAATAGAAGTAAATGGTTATTTTGCCTTTATAGACTATAAAGAAAACAGCAGACAGATTGCCCTTATTCATACAGAGTCGCCAAAAGAATTAGCAGAAACCGGAGCTGCCGCTGCAGTAGTCGAAAAAACTTTAATGTATATTGAAGAAAGCGGTAAAAAGCTTCTGCCCTATTGTCCTTATGTATTTGCTTTTATTAAAAAAAATCCTGAATGGAAAGGTCTGGTAGACGAAAGATTTGAAGGTTATGATAAACTATAATTCTTTTTGATTATTTTTACTCTTAGAACTTTGCTTATTTTAATGAAATTATCTGCTTCGTGATGCTTGTTTTATTTAACTTAAAACAGTATATAAAAATTACAGATTCCTTGTTAATCATTTAGATATTAACAGATAATTGAGATAAAAATAAACAAACTCTTGGTTTAATAGTATTCTATTCATTAAAACTTACTTATATTTAACTGCTAAATTCAATAAATATGATGTCAAATATTGGTCTTGTCGTAGAAGAAAGAGCTGCAGACATAGGCAATTTTCTTGTAGGAAGACTTTTACCTTTTCGTGAAAAACGAAGCGTAGGTCCTTTTATTTTTATAGATCACATGGGACCTATATGCCTTCAGGAATACCAGAATTTTGATGTTCCGCCGCATCCCCATATTGGTCTTTCTACACTTACTTATCTTTTTGAAGGCTCAATTTTTCATCGTGACAGTCTTGGTTCAGCCACAGAAATAAAGCCGGGAGCCGTTAATTGGATGACCGCCGGAAAAGGTGTCGTACATTCTGAAAGAACTCCTGAATACCTTAGGAATTCTCCCCAGTTTATGCATGGTTTTCAAATCTGGGTGGCGCTTCCTAAAGAATTGGAACATAGTGAACCATCATTTTTCCATATTGAAGCAGAAGAAATTCCTTCTTGGAATGAAGGTAATATTCAATACAAACTCATTGCCGGTGAAGCTTTTGGGCAAAAATCTACAGTTCCTGTACACAGCCCGCTGTATTTTGTAGAAATAAAAAGCACATCTCGAGAGAAACTGAATATTGGTCATCACCTTTTTGGTGAAGTCGGAATGTATGTTCTGGAAGGTTCTGTAAATATTGAAGGAAATGAATACGGTACAAAACAGCTTCTGATCGCAAAAAATGCTTCACTATGTGAGTTTGAGATCAATGAAAATACCACGCTCTACCTGTTTGGAGGAGAGCCATTTCCCGAAGAAAGACATATCTTCTGGAATTTCGTACATTCGGATAAAGAAAAAATTGATGAAGCAAAAATCAATTGGCATGACCAGAATCATGAAGCATTTCCTTTGATTCCCGGTGATGATCAGGAATATGTTCCTCTTCCGAAGGCTGTTTTAAATCGAAAATAGCTCCTATTTAATTTAAAAATAATAAATATACTTATGAAAATATTTGCTTTTGCAGGAAGTGTTTCTTCCACATCCATCAACAGAGAACTTGTAAAATTTGTATTGAAAAGCTTTAAGGACGATGATATCAACCTCATTGACCTGAATGACTATTCTATGTCTGTATTTTCAGTTGATTTGGAAAAGAAAGGATTTCCTGAAGAAGCACATTTGTTTTTAAAGCAAATTGAAGATTGCGATGCCATTATTTGTTCTTTAGCAGAACACAATCGTTCGTATACTGCTGCTTTCAAAAATATTTTCGACTGGGCATCAAGAATTAATGTAAAAGTTTTTCAAAATAAACCGATGCTTCTGATGAGCACTTCACCCGGCGGATATGGTGGAGGAAATGTGATGAATGCTGCGAAAACTTTCTTTCCGAACTTCGGAGCAGAAATTAAAGAAACATTTTCTCTTCCAAAGTTCTACGAAAATTTTGATCTGGAAAGCGGAATCATCAATCCCGATATGCTGACTGAATTGCAAAATAAGATTGAAAGCTTTAAAAAATTAGCAGAAAACTGATAACATTATTCATTTAATTTAATATATTTAATAACAATTCAACGTTTTAGATCATTAAAATATCTGAAACATAATATTTTTTGAATGAAAAAAAACCTGCTGAAAATAATTTTACTAAGTTTCGCAATAAGTGCATCCATGCATGCGTGCAGTAAAGATGAAGAAACTTTACCCTCTATTGTTCCGATGGGAATTGCACTGAATCCTGATAACTTTAAAGGAGAAGTGAAAAACGGAGAAACTGTAACACTGGATGCCATGATAAACTACAAACTCACAGGTTCTGTCGTTATCAAAAACGGTGGCATTCTTGTAATTCCCGCAGGAACCAGAATTACTGCAACTGAAGGTGCATCCTCATATATTTTGGTAGAACAAGGCGGAAAAATTTATCTTAACGGTACCTCTGGTTCACCGGTGCTCTTCACTTCAGAAAATCCTAAATCTGAAAATTGGGGCGGTATTGTTATCTGTGGCAAGGCTCCTGTGAATAATGGGCTTTCTGGTGTTTCAGAAATAGGAAATGCAGCATACGGCGGAACAGATTCTGATGATAATTCGGGATCTTTAAATTATGTTCGAATTGAATACGCAGGTGCAGAAATCACCAGTGGAAAGAAATTCAACGGATTGTCATTGTTTGGTGTAGGCAACGAAACCCGAATTGAGAATATTGCAACTGTGAATAACGCAGAAGACGGCATAGAAATTTATGGCGGAACAGTGAATGTTTCCAATATTGTTTCGATAGGAAATACAAATCATTCTATAAGCTACAGAGATGGCTGGATTGGTACAGCAACCAATATTTACACCAAAAGAAAAACTGACGGTACCGGAAATCTCGGCTTAAAAGGAATTAACAACGACCTTAACGATAATGCACTTCCAAAATCTAATCCAACCATTAGAAATGCCACTTTCATAGGAGGTAATGTGGGAGATTCTATCGCTGTAAAATTATACAAAGGAGCTGGAGCAAGTTTCGACAACATCGTTTTATCTAACTGGAAAACAGGAATTATGATTGAAGGTGATGCATCAGTAACTTATTTCAACGGAAAGAAAAAAATCAGCAATATTTTATTTGATAATGTTTCTACTGAAGTTTCATTAAAATCTTCCGGAGGTACTGCAGTCGCAATTGCAGATTCTACTTACTTCAAAAAGCCAGATGCAGCTGGGGCAGGCAACGGAATTTCAACTCCGACCTGGGCAATTGGCTGGTCAGGATTACAACAATAAGATAAATTTTTAAAATAAAAAAACCTCTTTCAGCAATTTGAAAGAGGTTTTTATCGTTTGTAAACCTTATTATTTTTTCACACCTATTTTACTCCATGTATTCAGAACAAAAAGTAATATTAAACCTAAAAAGGCAGCAAGAATTGAAAAAACAAACTTAAGGTTATCTTCAGACAATACATCTGTTCTCCAGTCAATTGCATATAGATTGATAGCAATAAAGACAATAAAAACTACCAGAAATACTTTATAAAACTTTTGCATGATCATTAAAAATTAATATAATTCTGCACGAGCTGTGCAAAATTGGCGGTGAATAATTTAATTGAAATAGCAAGAAGAATAATTCCGAAAACTTTCTGAAGAATTGCCAGCGACGCCTCTCCCATTTTCTTCTCAATCCACTTTGCTGATTTCAGCACCAAATATACGAAAATTGTATTGAGAATGATCCCAAAGATAATGTTAATATCATGAAATTCTGCCCGAAGAGATAAGGTAGTCGTTAATGTTCCTGCTCCTGCAACCAGAGGAAATGCAATCGGAACAATAGATGCCGATTTGGCTTCCGTTGTTTTATTAATTTCAATCCCTAAGATCATTTCCAGAGCAATAATAAATATTACAAAAGCACCTGCAATTGCAAATGAGTTGACATCTACTCCGATAAATTTCAGAATTTTATTCCCTACAAAAAGAAATACAATCATAATAAGCCCCGCAGTAATGGAGGCTCTTCCTGCTTCTATCTGACCAAATTTTTGCTGCAGACTTACGACAATAGGTACAGAACCTATAATATCTATCACAGCAAAAAGAACCATAAAACAGGTAAATACTTCTTTAATAGCAAAACTTTCAAAGATTTCCATCACTCAAAATTATTAATTTCGCAAAAATATGAATAAAAAATGATTATTTGCTAATTACAGAGTATAATTTAACAATATCAACAAGAAGATCATTAAGAGATTCTTCAGAAGTAAGAGGAGAAAACTTCTCCATCTGAATTTTATGAATCAGCTGCTGATAATTTTCAGCTACATCCTGACCTTTGTGTCTTTCGAGAAAAGCAATAAAATCTTCTTTAGAGCTTTGAAAATACTGGCTCCTGACTTCCGCATCCATTTCTTCAAATGTTTCAAAAAACTTTTGTTTTTGTGCTGAAAGTTTAAGATTCTCCAGATATGCAAAATAGTCGGTAATGTCTGTTTTTAAGCTCTGTCTCATTTCGGCTTCTGTTTCAGCTACAGAACCCAACGGTTTAGGAGTTGACTTTTCTTTAACAATATTTCGCTTTTTTTGCCAATTTTTAAACAGAAAATAGGCAATGATTAATCCTAAAAGAATGAAAATATTGGTAAGTAAAATACTCCAGTTAAATTTGCTTTTTTCTTTTACTTTGAAAGAAGTTGTTTTCAGTACAGGGCTGTCTACCGTTTCCAGAAATGTATTCGTATATTCATTTACTTTTTCTACAGTAGATCTTGCTTCCAAAACCTCATCGTGCGAAAATGCTGTGACCGCAATTTTTTTCTCCCCTAGATCCACATATTCTTTTTCCTGAGGATTAAAGAACGAAAAAGCCTCCGTTGTAATGACAAGATCTCCGGATTTTTTTGGAATAATTACATATTTTGCTAGAATCTCACCTTTCATCCCTGCTGTACCGGGACGTATATATGATGAGATTTTTGGTGTAAACACATCATAAAAAGGAGATTCTTCTATTTTGGGAAGAGTCATATCAGCAAGATTTCCTTCACCTGATACTTTTACCGTAACATTTACAGGCTTTTTTACTTCAATTTTTTCTTTTGAATTGCAGAAAACATCTACTTTAAAGTTTCCTACAGCATTTTTGAATGAATCAGGAGAACCTTCAGGAAGTTTTTTTACATTTAATTTTACCTTATTGGAAATAATTGAATTTTTGCTTGAAAAAGTATTGACCGATGCAGACACCGGAGGAACTTCCACAAATCCGGATTCATTAGGAAACACCATGAAAACTGCCAGAATCTGTGATGCCATATTTCCAAAGCCATTCGGATCTATATCAGATCTTTTTAAACTTACGGGATGTACATTGATATTATCCTGCTGCGGAAGACGGATGTTTTTTACTTTCCTAAGGTGATCCATATTTTTTGAATATACCCTCAAAACAGCGATTGTCGGCTGATCCTGATAAACTTCCCTGTCTTCAATTTCCATATTGAGATAAACATCATTGCTGACGTTAGCAACAGGTTTTTTATCTATATCCCTGATGAAAATATCAAAAGGCTCGGTTTTGTAGATCTTATTATTTACATTAACCAATACAGATCCGATTCTGATCTTACCTTTTTGCTTAGGTTCCAGTGCTATTCTGGTTATATACTGTTCTACAGAAGTATTGGTAGAGCCATCCATAAAAGCCTGGCTGTATGAACCGTTCCCGATCATATTAAATTTGGATAGATCAGGAAGCATTATTTTGCTTTGCTGTACAAGATTATCTCCATTAAGCTCCAGAACGATGGTGAGGTTTACGATATCTTTGCCGTTATAATCGGTTTTATCAGCCTTCATAGAAAGCTCAACCTGTCCGTAAGAAATTACAGATATGAGGGTAAAAAATGCGTAAATAATTTTTTGCTTCATCACCAATCTTTCTCGTTGCTCGCAGGCTTAGAATAAGATTTATTATTTAATATTCTTCTGGCAGTACGTTTTTCCCTGCCGTCAATACTGTCTAAAATCGCTTTTTGCAGATCTTTCGGGAGTTTTCCTTCCTTTCCGCTTCCATTCGGTTTATTATCTTTTCCCTTACTCTGTTGAGGACCATTTCCCTGATCTTTTTTCTGATCTTTAGAATCTCCTTTTTCGCCTTTATTCTGATCTTCTCCGCCTCCGCTTTTGCCTTGGCTGTTATCTTTATCGCCGTTATTTCTTTGCTGTTCCTTTATTTTAAGTTTGGCAATTTCGTAATTCTTTCTTGTTGCTTCATTGTAAGGATCCTGCTTTAATGACTGCTTATAATATTCTGCGGCTTTTGCCGGCTCGCTCATCTGCATCATCGTATTCCCAAGATTATGTAATGCTGCAGCTTTATCCGGTAAAGTCTGCGAGAGCTTTTCAGCTTTTGAATATTCTTCCTGCGCTTCCTGATATTTCTGCTTTTTATAAAGTGCATTTCCTAAATTGTAGTGCGCTGTAAAATCATTTTCGTTGGATTTTATAGCTTCCACATATTTTGAAGATGCCCCATCAAAGTCATTCCCCTTAAACTTCTGATTTCCTTCAAACACTAAAGTTCTGTAATTTTCCTGCCCAGATACAAAACCTGAGAACATAAAAACGAGTATTAACGCTGAAAATAGAATTTTAGTATTCATCTATTGCAAAATTATCTCTTTATATGTTAATAAACAGCGGTTTAATTGTTAAAATTGGGTTAAAGTAATTATTATGCAATTCATCAAAGATTAAAATCTCTTTTGGGATTAAAAAGATAAATGAGTATAAAAAAGAATATGGAAACTCCTAAAAAATACTGATAATAATGATTCGCATTCTGGGAATTGACTACCGTATCAGTTTCGGAAGACTTTTTGCTGATTTCCTGAGCTATTCTTCGAGGTGCATCATTCATATTGTTTCCGTCAATATAGATTCCGCCTGTAGATTCCGCCATTTTTTTTAGCGCTTCTGTCTGTCTTTTAGATATAACTGTTTCACCATTTCTGTCAAATTTATATCCTTCAAGCTGACCAAGTTCATAAACAGGAACGGGTGCACCTTCATCGGTTCCTACTCCTACAGAGGTAATAGTAATCCCTTCTTTGTTTGCCAATCTTATCGCAGCATTATCATTCCCTTCGTTATCTTCTCCGTCACTGATTAAAACTACCTTTCTCGAACCTTTGTTGATATTTTTAAATTTTCCGGAAGTAATTTCCATAGCCTGAAGAAAATCGGTTCCCTGAATTGTAATATTATCTGTTTTTAAATCTGAAATATAAGTTTCAACCGTACCGTAATCTGTCGTAAGCGGCATGACAGAAACAGCTTCTCCTGCAAAAATCACAATGCCTATTTTATCATTTTTCAGTTCTTTAATTGTGTTGATAATGATATTTTTAGCCTGAGTCAGACGATCTGGACTGATGTCTTCCGCATTCATTGAGTTAGAAACATCCATTACAAACATCACATTGTTCATTTTCTGAACAGATTTTATTTTCTCGGATCCGCTCAGCAAATCAACAATAGAAAAAATAAGAAAAAGAACCGCCAAAAAATAAAGCACAGGAAAAAATCTGAGAAAAGAAGTGTTTTTCTCAAATAAACCGTCATGAAATTTCGATTCTGCAAAAAGTTCCTTTTTCCTGCTTTTCCAGCGAAGATAGCGCACAAAAAGCACAGACAGAAACGGCAAAATCAACAACAGCAGTAAGTACCAGTAATTTCCTAAATACCAATTCATCAGCTTATAAATTTATAAAGCACCCAACGCAAAACGGCATCAAAGACCAGCATTCCCAGAGCAATCCAGAGAAAAACTTTGAAATACTCTTCATAATTATAATTTTTGGTCACTTTAATATCAGTTTTTTCGAGTGTATTAATATCAGAATAAATCTCCTGAAGCTTATTTTCAGAATCTGCACGATAGTATTTCCCTCCCGTTGTAGAAGCAATTTCTTTCAAAGTATCTTCATCAATAGAAACCGGCATTTCCTGATAAAAAAATCCAAATTCGTCTACATCTACCGGCATAAGAGCATATCCGTTGCTTCCGATCCCAATACAGTAAACTTTTATATCATTTTCTTTTGCAAGAACGGCGGCAAGTTGTGGCGGAAACAATCCGTTGATCTGATTATTCACTCCATCGGTCATCAAGATTACTATTTTGCTTTTTGCCTTGCTTTTCACGAGGTGATTCACAGCAACAGCCAAACCGTCTCCCACAGATGTTCCGTCAACCATTTCTCTCTGATTCAGGTTCTGAATTTCGTTGATGACTGCGTCGTGATCAAAAGTGAGCGGAACTTTCAGAAAAGCTTCCAGCTTATAATTTACAAGACCAAACCTGTCGTTCGGGCGGTTTCTGATAAAGTCAACGGCAATTTTTTTTAAGACCGAATACCGGTCCGGATCAAAATCTTTAGAAAACATGCTCAGAGAAACATCCACAGCGAGCATAATATCAATACCTTTCGTCTCGTCCCTATCCTGAGACACAGAAAAGGTTCTGGGTCTTGCCATGGCAATAATCAAGGCAGAAAGGATGATGTATTTTGAAATTTTTAAAAGGAAAAGAACCGGCAGAATACCATTGTTCTGCTCCATACTTTGGGTAGTCGGAACTTTGATTCCCTTTTTCTCTTTCTGGCTTAAATCTCTGAATAAAAGAGGTATAAAAACCACAAAAAGAAGCAAAAACCACGGGCTGTACAATTCCAAATCTACATTAAACATCTTTTCTCAGGTTTTCAAATTCTATATCTTTGGATGAGCGTTTTACGAAATCTCTTATTTCGGCAAAATCTTTCTCCATCATCTGCTGATCGGGAAATGTTTTAGCAAACTTCACCAAATCACCTCTTAAAAATACATCTTCCACTATTTTTTCATTTTCCTGGGAAATTGTATTATTCTGTTTCATTAAAGAAATAAGATCATCTGTAAGTAAGACATCGGCAGGAATGCTGTATTGTCTGGTAATAAACTTCCTTGAAATATCAATTAATTCCACATAAAACGAACGGTAATTTCCTTCTTCGATATACTTTTTCTTTTTTAATGAATCCAGTTCCTTTAATGTTTGGTTGGTGGTTACAACAGGAGAATCTTTACTTTTTCTGCCATACTTTACGAACATTATGATCGCGATAATCAGGGCAATTAATGCTAAAGCTGCCAAAAGGTACCATTTGTACAACTCCCAATAATCGGTAACTTCTAGCTGAACCTCTTTGTTGCTCATAATATCATTGATCTGATCTTCTTTGTGAGCGGTATTGACGACTTCAATTTCGTAGGGAATGGTTTTCAGGACTTTTTCTCCAACTTTAAACTCAAGTTCGGGGATTTTGAAAGTTCCTTCTTCGTAAACAGCAAATTCAATTTTTCTTTCATAGGAATTAAAATTGCTCCCGATACTGTCTTTTATTTCTTCAAAATGAAAAGGCAGAAGCTCATTTTTCTGTGCAGCAGTAACAGGTCTGCTTCCCAGATTATCAATTTTTATTACCAAATGATTAACCTCACCCAAAGCCAGAGTTTTTTTCTCCAGATTAGAAGATAGAAGCTGTGCAAAAGAATTTGCGCAGATTAAAAAAGAGAGTAATAAAAGTACTTTTTTCAATTTAATTTATCATTCAAGGTTAAAGTCAGAATAAGATTAGCAAACATAGCTGCTGATCTATTTTCTCTGAAAATAATTATACAACAATTTAGAATAATCTGTTCCTGTGTTTATATTAAGCAACTCGGCAGAAGAATTGGCAAAATCTTCTTCAAGCATTTTTATTTTTTGTTTTTGCGCTTCCGCAAAAGTATACCTCCATCTTGCACTGGATGTATTTACCCAAATCTTTTTTCCGGTTTCTGCATCGTTCAGCAGCGCATATCCTACATCGGGAATCTCGTTATCTTTTTCATCATAAATTCTCATTCCTAAAAGCTGATGTTTTTTGGATGCCACACGCAGCGTTTTAGGATCATATTCATCTTCAAAATCGGAAAGCAGGAATACCAGAGATTTTCTTTTGAAAATTCCCATCATATATTCTAAAGCTTTATCAATCTTTGAAACAGCAGGTATATAATCTGCCGTTAAAATATGACTGATGATTGATAAAATATGTTTTCTTCCTTTTTGTGGCGGAATCACTTTATAGACTTTGTCAGCAAAAAGAATTAAACCAACCTTATCATTGTTTCCTGCTGCAGAAAAGCCGAGACTTGCTGCAATTTCTGCGGCATATTCTCTTTTGAGCTGAGTTTTTGTGCCATAATCCATGGATGCAGAAATATCTACCAGAATCATCATCGTAAGCTCCCGCTCTTCTTCCATCACTTTTACAAACGGCTCGCGGAAACGTGCTGTTTTATTCCAGTCGATTCTGCGGATCTCATCACCAAACTGATAAGGGCGAACTTCTGAAAACGTCATTCCCTGTCCTTTAAAAGCACTGTGATACTGTCCCATCAGCGAAGCTTCCGTTTTCCTTCTGGTCCGGATCTCTATCTGCTTTACTTTTTTAATGATGTCTTTTATCTGCATACTCAATTTGAAAATGTGCTAATTTGAGAATTTGAAAATAAAAAGTGAAAAGATAATTTTCAAATTTCCGGATTTTCAAATTTTCAAATTCTGATTACGGTGCTTCTATTTTTGCTAAAATTCTGTTAACAATTTCTTCGGCTGAAATTTCTTCCGCTTCCGCTTCAAAAGTCAGTCCTATTCTATGTCTTAAAACATCCTGCGCCAAAGCTTTTACATCTTCAGGAATGACAAATGCTCTTCCCTTCAGGAATGCATACGCTCTGGAAGCAATTGCCAGGTTGATTGATGCTCTTGGAGAAGCTCCGAAACTGATGTAATTTTTCAAATCAGAAAGTCCGTATTTTTCAGGGAAACGGGTAGCAAAAACCATATCCAGAATGTATTTTTCAATCTTTTCGTCCAGATAAATCTGATTAACCAAAGATTTTGCTTCCACAATATTCTCAAGAGAAATTACAGGTCTGATTTCCGGCTGATGCGAGGTAGACACCATTCTCATAACCTTTCTTTCGTCCTCAAATTCCGGATAATCTATTTTACATTTCAGCATAAAGCGGTCACTTTGTGCCTCAGGCAAAAGATAAGTTCCTTCCTGATCAATTGGGTTTTGGGTAGCTAAAACCAAAAACGGTTTTGGCAATGGCATTGTTTCGTCCCCGATGGTTACCTGCTTTTCCTGCATTACTTCCAAAAGAGCCGACTGCACTTTCGCAGGAGCACGGTTGATCTCATCTGCTAAAACAAAGTTGGCAAAAACAGGACCTTTTTTTATGGAAAAATCGTTGTCTTTGATATTGAAGATCATCGTTCCCACAACATCGGCAGGAAGCAGATCCGGTGTAAACTGTATTCTTGAAAAATCCCCATGAACGGCCTCTGCCAAAGTCTTTATCGCTAAAGTTTTTGCCAAACCCGGAACACCCTCCAAAAGAACGTGACCATTTCCCAAAAGACCGATCAGAAGACGGTCTATCATATATTGCTGCCCTACGATTGCTTTATTGATTTCCTGTCTCAGAAGATTAAAAAAGTAATTTTGCTCTTTCACTTTTTCCGTAAGCTGGCGGATGTCTTCTGCTTGATATGAATCTGACATAGTTTAATTTAAAATAATGGGTAAATTTCTGATAAATACTTGCATTAATCAACATAATGAATGCCATTTTTGAGTTAAAGTTTGTTAAAAGTCTCGAATATACAGGAATTACAAAGCAACTGTTTAATTTTCAAATTCCTACATCTTCTTTTATGTACCAAAGAATAACCCTGTCAAGGTTTTGAACCTTGACAGGGTTTGTTGTGTTTACCCTCCAAATAACATTCATCAATTCTTTTTAAAATATAAAAACTCATTGATAAAATTGAGAGCAGTCGCAACTGCAAAGGATCTGAACTTACTGAGGAAATAGTTGTGTTTACCCTCCAAAATTAAAAGCAGTTACAACTTAAACCTAAAAATAAAAGACGATGAATACGTTGTGTTTACTCTCCAAAACTGAGAGCAGTTACAACTGTAGCAGTTTTCTGCCGATACTATTATAAGTTGTGTTTACCCTCCAAAACTGAGAGCAGTTACAACCTGCGTTAAGAGTTGGATCTGCTTTTGAATGTTGTGTTTACCCTCCAAAATTGAGAGCAGTCGCAACATTAGAAACTACATTAAAAACGCTTAAATAGTTGTGTTTACTCTCCAAAATTGAGAGCAGTCGCAACTTGTATAAAATACATAGTAAATGATAGTAAGTTGTGTTTACCCTCCAAAACTGAGAGCAGTCGCAACAGGCAAGAGATACAAGGCACAACAGAAGATGTTGTGTTTACCCTCCAAAATTGAGAGCAGTCGCAACAGAATTTGATTTTATTTGGTCAAGTCCGCCGTTGTGTTTACCCTCCAAAACTGAGAGCAGTCGCAACATAAGTTAAGTGTGGTAAGTATTCCGCTACGTTGTGTTTACCCTCCAAAACTGAGAGCAGTCGCAACAGTTTCTTCAATGATATTTTCTCTTAATTTGTTGTGTTTACCCTCCAAAACTGAGAGCAGTCGCAACTGCTTCTTAATGGTGAAGCTGATGATGCCCGTTGTGTTTACCCTCCAAAACTGAGAGCAGTCGCAACTAATAAAGAAAAAGACATTGTGCAATGGTAGTTGTGTTTACCCTCCAAAACTGAGAGCAGTCGCAACAACCGGTAAATCTTTGCTTTTTAATAATGCGTTGTGTTTACCCTCCAAAACTGAGAGCAGTCGCAACCCTAAAGTTTTTACAAAACCTATTCTGCCGGTTGTGTTTACCCTCCAAAACTGAGAGCAGTCGCAACCTATCTGATTTATTTGTTTTGAAAGTGTATGTTGTGTTTACCCTCCAAAACTGAGAGCAGTCGCAACCTCAATATTTTTGGGTTGCAAAATACTCGGTTTTATTAGAGTGTAAAGCCTGTTTTTAGGATTCTAAAAACACGGCAAATTTCTTTATCTTGTTTGCAAAATTAGCTTTTTTTGTTTTTACCGGTGATGTCAAAGAGCTATTTTTTTGTAATTTTTTATTTTGTCAATTTCTCGAAAAAATCATTTTCGGCTTTTTCTCTTTTCTTTTTTTTCTGTTCTTCGGTATCTTTTTCATGAAATTTCATTTTTACATCATCATGCATTTGGTTCATAAAAACTTTTAAAGTTTTCTGTAGCATTTTGGGGCAGTTTTGCAATGTTTTATATCCATTCTTTTTCACTTCTGTTCTTACAAAATCCTTTTCTTTTTTAGAAAATGAAGATTGGTAGGTTTCTTCCATAGGCAGATTGATATGGAATGCGGTATTTCGGCTTTGGTCTTTTTTGTCAAAATAATCTTTTAGGGTAGGAATATCATACATTACAATTCTGTTTTGCGGTTTTGCAGATACCGATTGTGCAATTGTAAACTGATGCTTCCAGATAAAATATTCTTCCATTGCCATAATACAATTCGTAAACCTGCCTTGTTGGGTTATTAAGTGATTATTAATTGTACAGATATGAGCAAGGGTAATGCTTCTATCGTTCCTGTATTGTTGTACCGTATCTTTCAGCTGGTGTACTTGTTCTTTATTATTTTCTATTTTTTGCAAATAAACAGGAAGGTTTTTCAGGATGCTGTAATTTTTTTGCTGTTCATCGAAATATTGCAGCTGGGCAAATTTTTCAAGATCTTTGAACGGAACGATTACGCTATATTTTCCTTTTTTCAGCTGGTTGTTTCTGTCCATCCAATGAGCGTTATTAATTTCTATGTGCAGATCTTGAATTAATAATTGGGATAAATGGTTTCGGCTGTTTTCTCTTAGTTTTTTATTTGGCTGCATATATCTCAAAGCAATTTCGTATAAAAGACAATCTTCCAAGCGGTTTTTAAATAATTTGGCGTGGAAATTTTTAATTTCGTTTTGCTTTGGTTTTTCAAGGCTCTGGAAAGTGGAATTTTCTTGGTTTACTTCATAATATGTTTCGTAAAGATATTGAGCATTTCTTAGACAAGGTCTTCTTATTTTGCCATTCCGTTTTTTAATCATGTCTTTGCTTTCCGCAAAATCTATAAAATGAGAAAGATTGATAAAGGCATTGCCTTTTTCCATCCAGTTTTTATAATTTTCTAATTGGAAACGGGTAGAATTGTTTTTAGGTGAATTGGCTTTTAGCCAGTTTTCAAAATTTACTTTTGTGTGGTAATAAAACTGGTCTAACGTGCTTGCTTTTTCAAAAAGCATCTCAAACTCTTTGTTATCAAAAAAATGTTTGGATTTCAAAAGTATTTCTAATGAACTTTTATATTGCGGAATTTCATCTAAAGCAAACATCCATTTACAAAAAGTATTATACTCATCTCTGGTTATATTTTGGATTTTGTGATGTCCGTATTCGTGTTCATTTTTTTTAGTTATTCCATTCAGTTTTTCAAAAGCAGCTTCACCTTCTTTCAGCTGGTTGTATTTTTCTCGGAAATACATCAGTTGCCACGCCTTGAAAATGAATCTTAGCTTAAACTGTTTGCCTTTGTTTTTTTTCAGGAAGTAGTCTTCATTATTGTCTGTTTTTGCATTTTCAAGTTTTTCCTTATAAAGTTCTTCTGCTTTTAGTGCTTGATCAAGATATTTTTGAAAAGTATTTTCATTTTCGGAACTTTGTTTTTTTGCAGGTATATATTGATGTAGAAGCCTTTTTGGAAAAAGCTTTTGCAGTTTTGATTTATCAAAGCTTTTATTTTTATCAGTATCTGAAAGAATTTCTACTCCTTCATTATATCCTTCTGATTTAATTTGATGATATTCTTCCAGTATTTTTTTTCCTTTGTTCTCAGGCTGATCCGAATATAATGCATCTTCCAGAAAATAATTAAGTAAATCTCTTTGTAAGCAAAAAGCAGCGTCTTTTTCAAAATATACACCCGATGTTTTTACAAAAACAGCATTATTTTGTACTACAAAAGGAGTTTCCCAATCCGGATATTTTTCTAAATGTTTTTTGTAAGTGCAAAAGTGCGTTTGCTTACCATTATGAAAATGGATTTTATCGTAAACTTTTTTATCTTGATTTTGTTTTATTTTATGAAGTGATATTTGCTCCTCTTCCGAATAGTAATATTGATACATTTTAAACTGGGCATCTTTTCCAAAATACTTTACTTCTGCCAAATATCGCATGGCAAAATCTATAAAACGATCGTTGTTTCTTCCATTAGAAATATAAAGCAATTTCTCGGCAATGCGTTTTTTTAGTTTTTCTGTATTTTCGTTAATAAGATGCTTGCCTTTTTCTTCCAGTCTTTGATTATTTGTATTTAATTTTTCTAAAGATTTTTGATATTGCTTAATTTTAGATGTCTCTTCGGCAGTTTGATTGTTCTTTTTGACAAGTTTCCACAGTTCTTTTTCTATTTCAGAGATTGAACTTAGATTATTGGTGTATTCCGGATTTTGTGTAAGAACTAAATGATATTTTTTTTGATTTTCTTTACTAATTATTGCAAACTTAGTTTCGATAGTTTTATCTATATTTTGGTTTCCCCATAAAATATGTTTGGCATAAATCATAAACTCCTCCGAAATATCTTCTCCGTAATATTTCTTTATTTCAATTTCTATGATGTTGTTTTTTAAATCTTCCATATAATATACATCGGTATGCAGAACAGCATTCCATTTTACAGGAAACTTGCCTAGATACTGCACTAAATCTCTAAATTTCACAAGAGAATTATGTTCACCATCAATATCCTGACTTTTGAATTTTTTAGCAAAAAACCTAAAGACTTCTAATTTGGATGCATCTTGCGGAGTTCCGTTTTTATTGAATCCTTTTAATTTTGGTATTAAATAATTGGCTTCGTTAGCATACAAAAACATAGACATGAGAAATAAACATCCCTCAAAAGACAAATATTTACCTTTTGGTATATTTAACACTTCGTGAATATGATTGTCTTCTGAACCATCTTCATTTCTATTTAAAGACCAAATCATGTCTTCCTCAACTTCATTAAACAAAATCCAATCTATCCAATCCTTTTTTGAAGTTAGGTATTGATTTAAAAATTCCTTTTTTTGTCTATACTCATTCTGTTTAGCACCCCAATCTTTTTCCTGCTTTCTATAAAGTGTTTGGTAAAAAATTTCTTTCATAAAGGTTATCAACTCTTTATCTTTATCATCAATTATTTCCGAGAGAATATTATCCTTTTCTTCATTGGAAAGAAAATCTTTTTTTAATTTATTTTTCTTTTCATCCCTTTTCTTAGCAAACAAACCTTGTATAAGAGCCACTTCAAAGCTTTCTTTCAAAAATTGTATAATTTTTTCATCAATTTGATTGATTTCAAGAAAAGCAAAATCGTGTATATAATGAGCATTAATATTTCTAATGTTATTCATTAAATCATACAAATTTTCTTTCTTCTCGGTTTTTTCATTTCCGTTTTTGTCTTTTTTAAGTATGCTTTTTATTCCGAATTGAAAATGAGATTGCTGCAAGCTTAGATATTTCGTAGGAATTGTGTCGCTTTCATCCTCATTTAATTGATAATCAAATATTTTTTTTGTATCAATATTTTTAAACGTGTGACCTACTGCAAAATAATGTAGATTAGATTGGTTAGTTTCTTTTTCTCTATATTTTGATTTATAATTATTAAAAGATTTTTCGGCTACTGCTGCAATAATCCCTTTGTTATTGAAAATTGAACTGATGTTCTCCTCAATCTTTTTCTGATTTGTGAATGGTGTACTCATAATTTATGTTTTCGTTTTTTAGATTTTCTTAAGGTTCATTTTCCCATAGCTTTCTCTTTCTTGCCCATCGTTAAAATAATTACCTTTTAATATCTTATTTTTAGGATCAAATGTAAGTATCGCAATACCATCATGGTTATTGTGTTTATATCTCTCGTTCTCCTTATGAAATTTATTCCCTTTATTTCTATAGTGATAGGTAATTACAAATTCCCCATTATCTTTTGCTAATATATCGTGAGTAATACTTTCAGATTCCGAAGTTTCAGATTTATTATATTGATTAGGATAAAAAATTGTTTTTACATAAAATCCGTTTATATTTTGGTGGATTTCCATTTCTACCCATTTTGTAATGTGGGGTTTAGTAGCATCGTCATCAATACGGTAACTGCTTACCAGCTCGCCTGTATATTTTCCTCGTAAGTCTGGTAAACCTAAAAATTTTAAATACCAATTCCACATTATATATTCGTTAATTAGAGAAAATACTAAAGCCAAAATGGAAGACAGTCCCGCAATATCCATTATTAAGTTTACAGCAGAAATATTTGTAAAATCCGTTTTATTAAGCAAAATTAAGACACCATATTTAATAATAAGATAAATGACAATTACCAGACAAGTCATTAAGAAGAGTTTACGAAATGGGTAATACTTAAAGTTTGTTTTCTTCATAATTATTTTCTTTTTAGTTTTTTACAAACATAAAAAATAAGAAAACTTTCCCAATTCAAAAATAACTCTGTTAACATTTCTAAAAATTTTCCTTTCCTACTACAAATAATTGTCATTTTCAGTTTATTAAACTAATTTTGGGGATTAAAATTCTGCAAAATGAATTATCATTTTCAAGCGCACAGACAAGTCAGAAAAAACCTCTTAGATATTCTTCAAAATACTTCCCACGAAGATCTTTTGCTGATTCCCGATGGTTTTAACAATAATATTTACTGGAATATTGCCCATACAGTTGCCACACAGCAATTGCTGCATTATTATCTGAGCGGAAATCCTTTCAGAATAGACAAATACTGGATAGAAACTTACAAAAAAGGAACTTTACCTAACCTGAACGTTCAAAAATCGGAAGTGGAAGATCTTGAATTTTTACTGACCGAAACTTCAAAAACTTTAATGAAAGATTTTGACAGCGATTTTTTTTCAGATTATACTCCTTACACGACTAGTTTCGGCATGGATCTGAAAAGCATTCAGGATGCTATTATTTTTAATAACCTCCACGAAAGTCTGCACTTCGGCTATGCAATGGCGCAGAAAAGAGCCGTTTTGGGAGAAAAAGAAAGATAGTCAAATGTGAATTTTGCTTCGCAAGTCAATGATAATTGTTAATTTTCAAACATTACCAGATTGATTTCAAGGAAAATTGACGAATGACCATTCACTATATAATTATGACAAATCAATGAAAGACGATTTTATATTTGGGCTCCGTCCCGTACTAGAAGCTATTGAAGCTGGAAAAACTATTGACAAAATATTTGTACAAAACGCATTGCAGGGAGAAATTTATGCAGAACTGAAAGCTATTTTAGCTAAAAATAAAATCCGTCCCAATTACGTTCCTGTAGAAAAGCTTAACCGCTTTACAAGAAAAAACCATCAGGGTGTGGTGGCTTTTATATCCGATGTGCCGTTTCACAAAATTGAAGATATTGTTCCCGAATTATTCGAGCAGGGAAAAACTCCTTTCATTCTGATTTTAGACCGATTAACAGATGTAAGAAACTTTGGAGCAATCTGCAGAACTGCTGAATGCGTGGGTATTGATGCCGTAATTATTCCTGAAAAAGGCGGTGCACCCGTTAATTCTGATGCCATAAAAACGTCTGCCGGTGCAATGTACAACATCAAAATCTGTAAAGAACCCAATTTGGCACATGTGGTAGATTTTCTGCAGCAAAGCGGGATTTCCGTATTTTCGGCAACAGAAAAAGCCCAAAAGCTCATCTATGATGTAGATTTTACCGAACCGTGCGCTATTGTCATGGGAAATGAAGAAACAGGAATCTCTAAGGAAGTTCTGCATCATTCAGACGAAAAAATAAAGCTGCCGATTGAAGGAAAAACCCAGTCTCTGAATGTTTCTGTAGCATGTGGAGCTATTTTGTATGAAGCGATGAGACAGAAACTCACGAAAATTTAATTTTAATCAACATCTACAACCGGTCAGGAAATTTAACTGTAAAAAACACGTCCGGTTTATCAAGAAAAATTTATGAAAAAAATATTTGCATTAGCCATAATTACGTTAGCCGTTGTTTCATGTAAAAAAGAAACGGCAACCATCACCAAAGTAGATCCTAAAACCGGTAAAACGATAACAGTAGAAGTTCCCGCCGATTCTGTAAAAGAAGTAAAAGCCGATGCTGCAATCAAAGATTCGGCAGGTATTTTCAAGCAGACTTTTAAACTGGAAAAAGGAAAAACATATCCTTTAACAACTTACCAGAGAGACACCAAGACCATGACCGACCCGGACGGAAAAAGCATGAGCGGAACCAGCGAATCTACAGATGAAATGAGCTTTACGGTAAATGATATTAAAGGAAATGTATACGACATGACCATTAATCTGATTGCAAAAAGAAACTCTCAGTCCGCACAAGGAAAAACAATCGTAGTAGATACCAATCAGCCGATTCCGAAAGATGACAATCTTAAAATGATCTGGAATGTAAATAAAGCACTCACAGGGAATAAACTGAACATGAAAATGGATACCAGCGGAAAGGTAATTTCCATTACAGGGTTTGATGCAGTTTATACCAAAATTTCTGATGCACTTAAAAATATTGTGAAAGATGCCAATCAGAGAGCAAGTGTTGTGGCAAGTCTTAAAGAAACTTTCAACGAAAAAGTGCTGAAAGATCAGTTTGAAAAAAATCTGTCTATACTTCCCAAAAAAGGAGTTAAAATTGGTGATAAATGGAATACGTCAGAAAGTGCTGATGAAGCAGGAAAAGTAAAAGTTACTTCAAACTATACTCTGAAAAGCGTAGGCAACGGAATTGCCGAGATTTCTATTACCGGAGGTATTCCTAAAAAAACAGAAAAGCAAAGTCAGAACGGCATCAACCACAGCATGAGCAGCGAGCTTGAGCAAAACGGAACGATAAAGTTTGACCAAAATACAGGATGGATCCACAACCAGAACATCAGTGTAAAAACTACTCAGGTAGAAACCATTTCAGACGGTAAAGAATCTAAATCTATGAAAAGTGTTTCCAACTCTTCTGTAATGGTAAATCCTTCTTCTAAATAAATACAACAGCCTGAGGTTCAATTTTATGTTTAATTGAACCTCAGCTTTAAAACCGAACATTAAAGTAATAAGGTTATGAAATCGCCCAAAAGAATTTATATTAAATTATAATACAACAAGGCAATAACCTATGATCTGAAAAAACAATAAATATCTATCTATGAAATTTATTTTTGAGTTAATTCTCGCAACAATAATTATTTTCTTTGTCTGGAATATTTTAAAAAGAATGTTTTTTAAATCTTTTTACAAATACACAGGTTTCAGACCGCAAAATAATCAGCAGGAAGAAAAGAAAAGCTCAAAACCGAATATTGAACAGAAAGTGAAATGGGATGCAGAAACCGTTGACTATGAAGAGGTAAAAGAGAAAAAATAATTTAAAAAGATTGAAAATTAATCTACCTAATGACCAAAATGGCAAAAAATAAAAACTTAATCTACGTTGCAGCTTCACTGGTTGTATTCTTATTATTGGCATTTTTATATTCTACTCCTGTATTTACGGGAAAACAGCTTTTTCAGCATGATATTGTACAATATCGCGGAGGTGCTAAAGAACTCATCGACTACAGAAATAACTTCGATAAAGAAACTTATTGGAGCAACTCAATGTTTGGAGGAATGCCTACTTACCAGATGGGGAGCCGGTTTGAAGGAGATATTATCAAAAAAATCGACAGCTATCTCAACATTTTGCCAAGACCGGTTAATTATCTATTTCTTTTGTTTTCAGGTTTTTTTCTTTTAGGAATGGTTGCGGTACGAAACTGGAAATATGCCCTTTTGGGAGCCACATTTTTCGGTCTTTCCACTTATTTTTACATCATTATTGCAGCCGGACATAATGGGAAAGTAAATACCATAGAATATTTTGCTCCGCTTTTGGCTGGAATTTTACTCGTTTATATCAGAAAAAAATACATTCTCGGATTCATTGTCACTACACTTTTCTTCGGATTGCAGGTGGCGGCAAACCATCCGCAAATGACGTATTACCTTTTTCTAGGATTAGGATTTCTATTTATTTCCGAATTGGTAAGAGCCATTCAGAAGAAAGTTCCAATGAAACATTTTCTGATTTCGTCAGGAATTGTTGCGGCATCATTGGCAATCGGAGTCGGGATGAATTCTCAGAGAATTATGGCAAACTCCGAATACATCAAAGAAACAGTAAGAGGAAAACAGATTCTCAATACCGAAACCAACACAGCAGGAAATACCGGAATGGATAAAGAAAGTATTCTGATGTGGAGCTACGGAAAACTGGAGACGCTGAATCTTTTTATCCCAAGACTGATGGGAGGCGGAAGCCAGGAACCGGAAGGAAAAGAAATGATGGAAAATGTACAGCAGCTTGTACAGGAAAACGTAAGTTCTCAGGCAGAATATGAAAGAATTGCCAAAGGTTTCGGAAGCCTTACTTATTGGGGAGATCAACCGGGAACTTCAGGACCTGCTTATCAGGGAGCCGTTGTCTGCTTTCTGGCTCTTTTAGGATTCTTTTTTGCTCCGAAAAAATACCGCTACTGGATTTTAGGTGCTACAATTTTAACGATTTTATTAGCATGGGGAAGCAACTTTATGTTCCTTTCTGATTTCTTTATTGAATATGTCCCGTTTTACAGCAAATTCAGGGCACCTTCTTCTATTCTGGTTGTCGTAGAATTATTATTTCCTTTAATTGCAATTGTAGGATTATACAGATTTTTCAAGAGTGAAAATCTTGATGAAAATTATAAAAAGAAAATACTTACCTATGTTGGAGGAAGCACTTTGGCTCTAACACTTATATTGATCCTTTTTGGAAAACTTTTAGGATTTGCTACCGATAACGAAAAAACCTACTTACCTCCTTTCTTATTAGATTATTTGGTTGATACAAGATTTGGGATGTTCCGAACCGATGCCATCAAAGCCTTATTATATGTAGGAATTACTGCAGCAGTTTTATTCTTTGCTTTAAAAGAAAAATTAAATCAGAATATTGCACTTATTATTATCGGAGCAGTAAGTTTGTTTGATCTTTGGACGGTAAACAAGCGTTATTTGAATGATGACAATTACGTTGACAAAATTTTTGCTGAAAACCCTTTTCAGACTGAAGGTTCAGAATATCTTGCTGAAAAAGTTGGGGATAACGCCAATCTGCAGCCGATCTTAGCAAGCGTTCCAACCAACAAAGCGCTGGAAACTATTGCCGAAAAAGATAAAAAACATTACAGAATTTACAATCAGGTTTTAGGTGTAACCAGCGAAACCAATACTTCATATTTTAAATCTTCAGTAGGCGGTTATCATGCAGTGAGACTGAGAAGGTTTGATGATGTAATGAACAGATATATTTCTAATGTTGACAGCATCAAAACACCAAAAATCCTCAATCTTCTCAACACAAAATACATGATTTTTGGTGATCCTTCACAACCACAGGTCGTTCCTAATCCAAATGCCAACGGAAATGCATGGTTTGTGAGTGATCTGAAATTTGCAGGCACACCAGATGAAGAAATAAAATTAATCGGAGAGATTGACACTAAAAAAACGGCAGTAATCAATGCTGATGATAAAGCCTATTTTAATGGTAAAAATGTACAGCAAGACTCTACCGCTTCGATCAATCTCACAAAATACGAACCGAACGAACTAGAATTCAAATCACAGTCTAAAACCGGGCAATTGGCTGTTTTCTCAGAGGTATATTATCCTCATGGCTGGAAAGTTTTTATAGATGAAAAAGAAGTTCCTTACATCAAAGCAGATTATTTTTTGCGTGCGGTGTACGTTCCTGCCGGAACTCACAATATCAAAATGATTTTTGAGCCGGAAGTTATCGAAAAAGGAAAATGGATTTCTCTGATATGTTTCGCACTATTTATCGGCTTAAGTGCTTTCGGAATTTTCTGGTTGAATAAAGATAAGAAAAAAGAGACACAATTTAAAGAAGAAGCTTAAATTCTGTACTGTCATTCTTCATTCAGTTTCATTTCATTCAGAATGACAAAAGACGCAGGATTTATATTAAAATTCATGGAAGATAAAAAAATTCTTATCATTACTTATTACTGGCCTCCTGCGGGAGGACCCGGCGTTCAGCGATGGCTCAAGTTTGCAAAATACCTTCCTGATTTTGGCTGGAAACCTATTATTTATACCCCGGAAAATCCAAGTTATCCTTTATTGGATGAAAGTCTGGTGAAAGATATTCCTAAAGATTTAGAAATTGTAAAAACAAAAATATGGGAGCCTTATCAGCTTGCAGAAAAACTGAATAAAAGCAATAAAAAATTCAAAGCCGGACAATTTGATGTAGGAGCAAATCAAAGCTGGAAATCTAAACTTTCAATCTGGGTGAGAGGAAATTTTTTTATTCCTGATGCAAGAGTTTTCTGGGTAAAACCTTCTACAGAATTTCTTGAAAAATATCTGAAAGAGAATAAGATAGACACAGTTGTTACTTCAGGACCACCCCACTCTATGCACCTGATTGGTTTAAATCTAAAAAAGAAATTTCCTGAATTAAAATGGGTTGCTGATTTTCGTGATCCATGGACTGAAATTTCTTACTACAAACATTTAAAACTGACCAACAGATCTGATAAAAAGCATCGTTTTCTGGAAAATGAAGTTTTTAAAAATGCAGATATTACTTTGGCAACAAGTTATACTGATGCAGAAAACTTCCGGAAAAACGGAGCCAATGCGGTCTGCATCACCAACGGATTTGATGAAGCAGATTCAAAACCTGAAACTCTGAAACTTCCAGAAACTCATGCTAAATTCACAATCAGCTATATCGGTGTTTTGGAACAATTGAGAAATCCTGAAAATCTTTGGAAAGCATTAAAAAATTTAGTACAAAAAAATTCAGATTTTGCTGAAAATTTCAGCTTAAAATTTGTTGGAAGAATTGATGACAAGATTTTAAATACGATTGAAAACTCCACACTGAAAAATCATATTCTGAATCTGGGCTACGTTTCACATGATAAAGCAGTGGTAGAAATGGCAAAATCATCACTTCTCCTCATTACCAATTTTCCGGGTGAAACCTCTAAAGGAATCATTCCGGGTAAAATTTTTGAATATTTAGCGACAGGAAAACAGATTATTTCTTTCGGACCAAAAGAAGCTGATGTTTCCAAAATTTTAAATGAAACAAAAGCAGGAAGACATTTCAGTTATCATGATTCTGAAGAAATTGAAGATTTTATTTCGAGAAGATTTGAATTGTGGAAAAACGGAGATCTTTCGCAAAACACTCAAAATATTGAACAGTTTTCAAGGAAAAATTTAACGAACCAGTTAGTAGAAATATTACATTAAAATCTGCATTAAATTCCGTGCAACAATAAATTATATAATTTGACACCTTTAATACTGAATGACAATTTTTATATCGTCCATTCATCATTAATCACAGCAACCAGATAATACTTGCCTTCAATTTCCTCGAAAACAAAACGCAGTGAATTCCAATCCATACCGCTGTATTTTTCCGAACCTGCAACGTAATTCTCTGTGAAATCGGCATCAGGATAAATTTCTTTAAGATTATTCAGAGAATTTCCGCTTCCCTGAAATGTATTGAGTGAGTATTTTGCTTTTGTAAAGTCTTTTTTAAAGACCCATTTTTTAAAATAATGATCAATTGCCGCTCGATAAATTTCTCCCGTTCCATCACGGCTTCCCCAGGTAAATATAGTTTTTGAAGGAAAGTATTTCTGAAAATCTGCTTTGGAAAAATGCTTGTCTTCATTTCTGTTCACAAAAGCGTACATAGAAAATCTTACTCCTTTTTCCGGATGAATAAAATCTGAAAAGGTTTCATAATTACCCAGCTTGATTGCCTGAAGCAAATCATCATTCATTTTCTTTAATATCACTTCTTTAGAAAATGATTTCTGATTAGTTTCTGTTTTTTCTTCAGCCTTTTTGACTGTATCAGACAAAACCGGAGGATTTTCGCTTACTTTTTTTTCACATGAAATAAAAAAAATCATCATAAATATGACAAAAAAATGTTTCATAACTAAAAAATTTATCCGATAAAATCAAAACTAATGCCGAGTTGCTCTAAAGATTTTGCAGATTGACCACCGGGAATTTTTGATTTTGTAAATTTGTGTAATGGAAATTGTAGACATTCTCATCATCGGAGCCGGACCCATCGGGCTGAATTGTGCTTTGGAAGCTGAAAAGAAAAATCTCACCTATGTAATTATAGAAAAAGGAACAATCGTAAACTCATTATACAATTATCCTCTTTATATGAAGTTTTTTTCTACTGCCGATAAGCTCGAAATAGCAGAAATTCCTTTTATTTCAGCAGCCCCAAAACCCGGAAGACAGGAAGCACTGGAATATTATCAAGGAATTGCAAGACAGAAAGATCTCAACATCAGGCTTTACGAAAAAGTGGTACAAGTCTCAAAAAAAGAAGAAACTTTTCATATAGAGACTTCAAAATCTAAGTATTTTGCCAAACACGTGATTATTGCGACCGGATTTTATGATATTCCGAATTTAATGAATATTCCGGGAGAACAACTTCCAAAGGTAAAACATTACTATACTGAGCCTTATCCTTATGCGAGACAAAAAGTTGTAGTTGTAGGATCAAGCAATTCTTCTGTAGATGCTGCTTTGGAAACTTATAGAAAAGGTGCAGACGTAACCATGATCATTCGCAACTCGACAATTTCTGACAATGTAAAATATTGGGTAAAACCAGACATTGAAAACAGGATTGCAGAAGGATCTATTAAGGCTTTCTTTAATGCTGAATTAATTGAAATTAAAAAAAATTCTGTTATTTTTAAAGATGAAACCGGAGCTATCAACGAAATTGAAAATGACTTCGTTCTCGCCATGACAGGGTATCTTCCCGATTTTGATTTCCTTAAAAACTCAGGAATTGAGCTGAATGGCGAATGTCTAAACCCTACATACAATTCTGAAACGATGGAAACCAATATCCCCAATCTGTATTTAGCAGGCGTTGTCTGTGGTGGAAAAGACACCCATTTGTGGTTTATAGAAAACTCCAGAATTCATGCAGAAATGATCGTAAACAATATTCTTACAAAACAGTCCTTTTAAAAATCAACTTTCGCTCCCAAAACAAAATTTCTTTTGGCTGCAGGATTGTAATAACGGTTTCCAAAAGCATTAATATCAAAACCTAAAACAAAATCTTCATTATATAAATTTTGAATCTGAAGATATAAATTAACTTTAGTTTTCCCAAAATTCAACGGAAATCTGAACTGAATATTCGCAATCAAATTAGATTCTGACCAGACAGAGTTAGCATCATTTAAAGGTATTTTTGAAGTATAAAAATGAGAATAATCAACATTCAGTTTTTTAAAAAAAGTAAAATTAAGCAAACTGTTGATAGCAGTTGCGGGAACTCCGGTCAAATCATTTCCTGAAAAATCATTTTCATTGTGCTGATAATTTTTAAACTTAAAATCATAAAAGCTTCCTGAAAATCTGAATTTAAAATGGCTGAAAAAATCATTTTTAAGACTGAAATTCTTAGATTCCAATAAAAATTCAACACCTTTCTGCACCGTCTCGCCCGAATTAACGAAGTATTCCTGTCCGGATTCATTTTGCCTTCTCACAATGGCATCATTCAGCCTGAAATCAAAATAACTTCCTTCTGCAAACAGAAAATTTCCTAATTGTTTTCTGATCCCGATTTCTTTATTCCAACCAAATTCAGGACTCAGATTTTGATTGAACTCCTGATTAGAAGACCTTATTTCTTCATTCGTTGGTGCAGAATTACCCTTCCCTATTTTACCGCGAACTGAAAATCCTTTTGTAAATGCGTAGGTTACTCCAAAATTTGGGAGCCATTGATTTCTAAATTTTACATTGCCTGATTCAGCTTCCGGAAATGATCTTTGCCATTGATAAGAATTGGAATTAAGACTGAGAGAAATGTCGGTGAACAGTTTATCCTGCACATTCAGCCTTTGAGAGATAAAATAGAATTCGGAAGCATTTTTAATCTGATCAAAGTTTTGCGAATTCCCTTCAATTCCTCTGTTATTGTCGTAATTTTTAACAAATATATCGTTTATTCCGCCTTCAAAACCCAATCGGTAGCTTAAAGAAAGTTCGTCCCAGTTTTTCTCATAATTAAAATGTGTCCGTAATGCCAGATTTTTTTCAAATCGGTTTTCAAAATTGGTAATAAACGGATTTTCAAAATCTACATACGAACCCTGAACGAGGATGAAATGCGAAAAGTTCTGATTAAAATTAAATTCATTTGAAAGTCCAGCCAAAATCATTTTGTTTCTAATTCCTGCATTTTGTTCTTCTGCACCGGGAAGAACTGCCGTTTTAGGTCTTGCCTGCTTTCTGTTGGCTTCCATCTGCTGCAAAGTTAATCCGCCCGGAGTCTGATAATTGAGATCTGAGAACATAACCATTGCTTTTAAAATACCTTTTTCAGAATATTGAAAATTATCTTTTATAAAAATCTGCTTTCTTCTGACTGAAGACTGATCTCTGTAAGAATCTGTCTGATAATAATTTTGAAAAATTTCAAAAAAGTGTTTCCCTGCCTGTCTGGAAAAAACAGCACTTTGGTTAAATGTTCCATAGCTTCCAATCGCAGAATTTACGGAAAGACTTTCCGATTTTTTAGTATTTAGAATTATTGTTCCGCCTGTCACGGCTCCGTAATCACCACTTTCCGGACCTTTAAATATCTCCATTCCCTCAATCAGCTCAGGCGAAATAATATTGAAATAAGTATTCCCGGAAGCATCTGATAAGATAAAATCGTCAAGATAAACTTTTACATTCCTTACTCCGAAAGGAGATCGTAAAGTACTTCCCCGAAGAGAAATACGGTAACTTCCCGGCGAACGCTCTTCCATTCTTGCACCGGGAATCTGATTGACAGACTCCAGCAAACGTTCTGGTGTATTCTGATTGAGAAGATTTTTAGTGATTACTGAAACAGATTTTGTTGAATTGACTAGTTTACCCGGCTTCTTATAAGCATCTATCGTAACTTCAGAAATTACCGCAGCAGAATCTGTCTCCTGACAAAATAAAAACGGGCTGCAAAATGCAGTCAGGAGCAAGTAAAGTTTTTTCATGAAAATAGTCTTAGCAAAAAGTATTCTCTTATGTAAAAAAGACAAAATTTATTCAACATATTATTGATTGGAAGGAACACAAACCTTTAAAAATTGTTTTTCTTTTTGCTATAGTCATTTCTACAAAAAATAATAAAAATATTGTATAAGGTATTGGTTAACAGAAAAATTTGTTTTATTTTTGCAGTCTGTTATTCAACCTCTGACGAAGAACGTGTAAGTTGCTTAGCTTTAACATTTTATTTTAATTAATAATGGATTTATTAAAGTACGTACAAGACAAGTACATCGCTAAAAAAGAATTCCCTGAATTCAAAGCAGGAGACACAATTACTGTGTATTACGAAATTAAAGAAGGACAAAAAACAAGAACTCAGTTCTTTAAAGGAACAGTTATCCAATTGAGAGGTACTGGTTCTACAAAAACTTTCACCATCAGAAAAATGTCTGGTGATGTAGGTGTAGAAAGAGTTTTCCCTATCAACATGCCAGCTTTGCAAAAAATTGAAGTTGACAGAAGAGGTAAAGTTAGAAGATCAAGAATCTACTACTTCAGAGACCTTAGAGGTAAAAAAGCGAGAATTAAAGACGTTCCTTACAAGAAATAATTCAGACAACAACACATACGAAGAGAGGCTTTCTAATGTAGAAAGCCTCTTTTTTATAAATGATTTTTTCACATTTTCATAAAAAAAATCATATTTAAACTTTTACAAATCTGCTTACAAAAAGAGAAGCTACCAATTGTCCGACTGCATTGAGAACAGTTGCGAGAGGATCTACCAATGTTCCTATTATCATCACAGCAGGAATTGCTTCCTGTGGTAACTGATAAACCGAAATCATCAACATTTCCCCAATGTATCCTCCATTTGGAATACCACCTGCAACAACACTCACAAAAACAGTGATTCCCAAAGCCAAAAGCAAATTCACAGGATCAAAAAAGTCTTTGCCAATAATCAAAAAAGCAATATAAATTTTAATAATAGAAGACATTGACGACCCGTTTTTATGCAATGTTGTTCCGATAGGAATGACAATATTGGAAATCTGATCCGGAATTTTCATATAAGAAGCTGACTGCAAATTCGCAGGCATTGTTGCAAAACTGCTGCATGTGCTCAAAGCAGTGAGAGAAGGGTAAGCTGCATGAGCCCAAAAGCTTTTAAATCCGTTCTGACCTTTTGCCATGAATGCATACAAAGAAAAAAAGACGAAAAAATAAACAATTCCTGCAATATAATACAATCCCAGAGGTTTAGCATAAAATCCGAAAAGCTGTGGTCCCAAAGTGGCAACCTGATATGCAAAATATGCTCCCAAGCCAACGGGCGCTACTTTCATGATTAACAACAACAACTCTTTCATTACTTCATATCCTGAAGCAATAAATGCTCTGAAATGATGTCCTTTTTCACCTGCCTTTCGTGCTGAAAAACCTGTCATAAAAGCGAAGATCAACAAAGCCAGCATATTTTGCCGTGAAAAAAGCTGAGTAAATTCTCCTACAGTAAAAAATCCGACAATCCTATTTCCCCAAGTGTCATTACTTACAGCCTCCTCTACAATTTCATGGCTTCCTGAAACTCCCGAAACAGGAAAAAGATATACAACGCAAATTGTAAATACTGCTGCCGTTAAAATAAAAAACAGGAAAGTAAAGGACATTGTAAGCATTATTTTCCCGAATTTTGACTGCTGCTCAAGAGAAGCAATAGAATTGGAAACTGCAAAAAATACCAGCGGAACAACGCTTACAAAAAGCAGATTCAGAAAAATATCACCTAAAGGCTTTATATAATCAACAATATCCGGCATCAACATCCCAATGATGCTTCCCACCGTAATTCCTAAGAGTAAAAGTAAAATTCCGGAATAGTTTTTAAGGATCTGGCTCATAACCGAATTTTAATCAAAGATAGAGTAATTTAAATATATCATAGTACAAAATATGTAACCCGAAAACAAATATTCATTGTTACCAACTATTGTTTATGGCTCAAAATAGATTTTTTCTTTTAGCTTTGCATCAGAATTAATCATCATGAGTGAAGAAAGACTAATTGTTTTACGACCTAAAAGAGAAGATTTTGAGAAAATCTATTTCGGAGGCAATCAGGGGAGTTTGTTTTTTTCTCCAACAACTAAAGGAAAAACAATTACAACAATTGTTGTGGCAGCAATCTTACTGATTGTTTTTGTTTTCCGTAACGATTTCACCAAAGAAAAAGCAGGAATATTATATTTTGTGAGTTTTCTTTTCCTTCTTTGTGCCGTTTTTCTTTCTGTAAGCATCAATAAAGTTTCCCGATGGAGAAAACAGGTAAATGCATATCTTTTAAAAATTGAAAATTGTAAAACGTATGAAATAAGATTTGATGAAAATTTTTTCACCGTAAACATCAACGGTGAGAAAGAAACCAGTGAATGGAAAGACTTTCAATATTTCGACAGCAATCAGGAGTGTATTTTGGTTGAAGGGAAATACAGCTATATGTTCCCGAAAAAATCTATGACCGACAAAGATTACCAACTGCTAAAAAGAACTCTGAAAGAATCTATTCAGTCCTGACTCTAAAAACTTACAATCGTTTTAAATAAACAAATATTACTGAAAAATTCTTTTGGCATTCTGGGTTGTAATCATGCTGATTTCAGAAAAATCTTTGTTGTAGATATTTACCAGTTTTCCCACAATCAGATCAAGATATGAACTTTCGTTTCTCTTACCTCTGTGCGGAACCGGAGCCAGATAAGGTGAATCGGTTTCTAAAACAATTTTTTCTAAAGGAATCTCATGTAAAAACTGATCAATCTTCCCATTTTTAAAAGTAACAACTCCACCGATTCCCAATAAAAAATTTAAATCTAGTGCATGTTTTGCCTGATCTGCATTTCCGGAGAAACAATGGAAAATCCCCCTAAGTTTAGGATGCTTTTTTCTTTCTAAAACTTCAAATGTCTCATCAAAACTCTCTCTGGTATGAATGACAATCGGCAAGTCTTTTTCAATTGCCCAGTCAATCTGCTGTTCAAAAGCTTTTATCTGAATGTCTAGAGTACTTTTATCCCAATATAAATCAATTCCAATTTCTCCAATAGCAGGAAAATTTCTCTGATCCAGATAATTTTTTACAATTTCAAGTTCTTTTTCCCACGATTCCGGTTTTACATAACAAGGATGTAATCCCATCATTGAAAAAATGTTTTCAGGATATTCGCTTTCAAGCTGAAGCATTTTACCATGTGATTCGGAATCAATTGCCGGAAGATAAAACGCTGTAACTCCCTTTTCTAAAGCTCTCTGAATTGTTTCTTTTCTGTCATTATCAAATTCTTCAGAGTATAAATGTGTATGTGTGTCAATCATTTTTATAATTTTAACAGGTCTTCGTAAGGATGTTCCCAATTCAGTAACATTCCGAAAGCGGGTTCCGTTTTTACTCCCTGTTTTTTTAATTCTATTATTTTCTGCTTAAAATTCTCACCTTTCTCCTGCAATATTTTATATTCTGCAATCATGTGGCGGTAAGCATTCTGTTTTTTTACAGGTTTGTTTTGTCCGAAAATTTCTATAGGAAATTCATGAAGTGTAAAATTTACTGTAATGCACTTTTCACCATATAAAATCGGGTAATCAATCTTAACATCATTTTCGTTCAGAATTATTTTATTCAAAGAAAGATCCTCTAAAAAATTTTCTTCAAATTCTACATCAACTTCACAAATAATATCCAGATCACTTCCATCAACATCAATTTCTATTGGGATTGTTCCTGCTAAAATGGGCGAATAAGATTTCAATTTCCTGAAAATATGATATTTAATTAAAACTTCATAGGCTCTTTTTTGCTTTTCGTTTCCGGTTATCAGATAATCAATATTAGTGAAATCAATCATTTGGAAATACTTTGTGCTTTACTTTTTTTCTTTGAGCTTCAATTCTAAGATGTAATTTTTCTCTGAATTCTATATATTTCGGATCTTTTTCGTCATCACTCTGATGTTCAAGAGCTTTTACAATCTTAAAATTTTCTTTGATAAAATCTTTTGTTTCTGTTGAAAAATAAGCCGAGCCAAATTTATCAAATATATAATTGACTGCCTGAGAATTAGGATGGATCATATCATCCTTATAAAATCTGTAATCCCGCAAATCATCCATCAAAATCTCATAAACAGGCAGATAATGGCAATTGTCAAACTCATTAACCACTTCATGCACTGCCGCAATCAATTTCGATTTGCTCAATTGGTTTTCAATCATTCCGTCTTTGGTATGACGCACGGGGGAAACGGTAAACAGAATCTGAAGCTGATCTTTACAGATATCTTTCAGATTAATAATTGTATCATAAATAGAATCAGATATTTCCTGTTGAGTCAAAAGTCTTTTATTGAAAAATTTTGAAGGGATTTTATGACAATTGGCAACCAGTTTTTCTTTAGGCTCAAATTCGTAAATATAGGAAGTTCCGTAGGTAATAATTACCCATTCAGCCTGCTGCAGAAAAAGATTTCCCTGTTCTATTCCTGAATTTATCTTTTGTAAAGTCTGATGAATATATCTTGTATCAAAACTGGTGTGATGGTCCAGAGAAATATATTTTTCGTCATAAACGATCAGCTCATCTTCCCTGTAAAACTCCGAATCATGAAGTCTTTTAACCGCATTATTAATAGAAAACGGATTGAAAATCGTTCCAAAAGGATTATTCATACTTTGAAGCTGACCTTTCGCCAATAAATCTGACATTTCAGAAGCAAAACAAGATCCTATTGAAAATATTCTATCCTCAACTTCTATTTTTCTTTCAGATTCGTAAAAATTAACTTCTGTACGGAATTTCATTCATTAAACTTGAGAATTATAAATTAACTCTCCCTTCTCAAAAGATAATTTGCGAGTTCTATAAATGGCTTTTTCTTTTCTTCGGGAGCATCAATTTTAGAAAGATAACTTTGTCCTATCTCATTATGTTTTTCAATCAGGCGCAACGCTTTCTCGTCAACTTTGGTTCTTCTGAAAATCTTTTCCACCCCATAAACCTTATCAATATTATCCGTTTTCTTAGAATACCAGTAATCCAGCTCTTTACGCTCTTCATCCGTTCCGTGCTCTCTTGCCAGCAGATACAGTACAGTTTTTTTATTTTCGTAAATATCGCCTGCATGTTTTTTACCAAACTGAGCCTGATCTCCGAATACATCAAGATAATCGTCCATAATCTGAAATGCAATTCCGATGTGCTTTCCGAAGTTGAAAATCGCTTTGGCATCTTTGAACTGAGCTTTGGCAATCATAGCACCAATTTCAAAGGATGATGCACTCAGTACTCCTGTTTTGTATGTAATCATTCGGATATAATCATCAAAAGTTACATTTTCCTGAGTTTCAAAATTGATATCGTATTGCTGTCCTTCGCACAAAAGCAATCCGGTATGGGTAAAAATCCGGATACAGGCTTTGAAAATCTCTGGCTCAAGATCTTCAAAAAACTTGTATGCTTTCAACATTAAACCATCTCCTGAAAGAATCCCGGTATTGATACCGTGAAGGGTATGAATCGTTGGTTTGTTTCTTCTGAGTGGAGCTTCATCCATAATATCATCATGAATGAGCGTAAAATTATGGAAAAACTCTATCGCCAGCGCTGGCTTTATGGCCATTTTCTGATCACCATTGAATAAATCACAAGCCATTAAAACCATAATCGGACGAAGCCTTTTGCCGCCGTGAGAAATGATGTAGTTCATCGGTTCATACAATTCAGTCGGCTTATCCTTAAAGGTATATTTATTAATAGCGTCAGCAACAATCTGCTGATATCGGTCTAAAAATTCCATAAAATCTAATAGTTTCAACAAAAATACAATTTTCTGAGGGGTTATAAAACAAAAAACTTTGCCTGTACAGACAAAGTTTAGTTATTAAATTAAGATATTTTTACTCTTTAATAAATTTCAGATGAACATCTGATAATGATATAAAATAAATTCCTTTTTCCAATGAAGATACATCTACCTTATTTTGAGTTTCCCCTTTCATAATCAATCTTCCGTCTGCTGTATAAATTGCAAATTCTGTTTCTTTTTTAAGACCTGAAACAAATAACTCATTTTTAGCAGGATTAGGATATATATTGAAATTATTGCTAATTAATTCGGAAGTATTAAGGCTGCTGTCCTGCGTTACAGTAGAATTTCTATCAAGAATCTGGTATTCATAATTAAACTGAACACTTGCTACCGGAAAACTGATATTTTCTGTAAAATATTGATTGTTTGAAGTGTTGTTTAAAGCAAAATAAGCAATCTGCCCTCCTGTTCCTGTCACTTTTATCGGTAAAGGCATTTCGAAAAAACCTACTGAAGAATGACTTTGAGTTTGTGAAGCCTTAAAGGTCAGCTGATTTCCCACCTTTTTCCAACGTATATCATAAGTAGGATACCCCTGACCGTAAACCCAATCATTAAAAAATTCTGTAAAATTCTTACCTGTGGATTGGAGTAAAGAAGCGTTAAGATCTGCTGTTCTTGCATAGCTGTACGCCAGATTGGGTTTTGCATGATAATCTTTTATTGCCTGATAAAAAACAGTATCTCCCAAAATCCATTTCATCATCCTTACAATGTACCCGCCTTTAGAATAAGAAAGCCTGCTGCTGAAAATCGCATTAATATTTGCCAGATTCGCATCAGCAACATAAACACTTCCTCCCGCAGAGCTTGTGATATAATTTTTTTCGCTGAGCAGATAATTCAGAAATTGTGCATTGGTCATCAAAAGTTTTTCATTCGCCAGATGTTCTCCAAATGTTGCAAAACCTTCATTGAGCCAGATATCATTCCATGCACCACAGGTAACCTTGTCACCAAACCACTGATGCGCCAGTTCATGAGCAATCAGCGATCTGCTCCAACCTCCCATGGAAGACATTGTTTGATGCTCCATTCCGCCTCCTGCCTGAAATTCCATATGACCATACTTCTCATTTCTGAAAGGATAAGCTCCGAAATAAGTTTCAAAAGTATTCATCAGCGTTTTCGTCCACTCAATATTATTCATGCTTGTTGTGTTGGAAAAAGTAGACGGAAAAACATAATTTACGAACGGAAACGGAGGATTGCCAATGGTGTCATTCATCTTAATAAAATTAGTGATTGACAAAGCAATTAAATAAGCAGTTGTGGGATACTGAGTTCGCCAGAATGTAAGCTTCTGCCCGTTTCCTAAAATAGATTCCGAAACAAGCCTGCCATTAGCCGCAACGCTGTATTGTGGAGGACAAGTCACCTTTATGTCAAATTTTTCGATCTTATCGTTAAGACTTTGTTTTGTAGGAAACCAATCCTGCGCACCGTAAGGTTGATTGAGTGTTGACAGAACCGAATTACCACCCTGAGTTCCGTTAAAAAATGCATTATTGGACGAGAACGGACTGCCGGAATAATGAATCGTAAGAGAATCCAACACATTAGCAGGAAGAGATGATGTAAAATCTATTTTTAATTCTCTGGTTGAAAGCTGTTGAAAATTCAGAGTCTGACCATGAAAAACCACCTGAGAAACCGGCATATTATTGTTGAGGTCAAAATAAATATTGCTGATTGGCTGACTGGGTTTAAAATGAGAAGTTACCGTTCCGGAAATCTGCAGCACTGCAGGATTAATAGAAACATCCATTCTTTGATACTGAAGATCGTAGTTTAGAGTATTGTTGTTGATGTTTCCTGCCCCCATCTTCGCAGAATAAGTTGCCATTTCTTTCTCTACAAGTCCTTTTTTTTCAATATTCATATTTTGAGCTTTTAGCAGACCTGCTGTGAACAGGCTTAAAAGCAAAAGATATATATTTTTCATTTATAAATTATTAAGGCTTAAAGATAAAAAAAACCTTTCAATCAAAGATTAAAAGGTTTCTATGTAAAGTTGATATTTTTATAGATCTAATGCAGGTTTCAAAATTGCTTCCATTTTGCTTTTTACCTGACTCACCGAACCGGCGTAATTATTAACCATTAACGAAAAACAAAGTGTCTTTCCTGAATTGGTTTTTAAATACCCTGCTAAAGTTTTTACTTTATTTAAAGTTCCTGTTTTTGCAAAAACCTGTCCGTTGCCTTCTGTCAAAAACATACTTTTCAATGTCCCTGACTGACCTCCGATCGGTAATGAATTAAAATAAGTTTTGTAAAATTTACTTCCCATAAGAGAAGAAAGGTATTTTACCTGCGAAATCGGGGTCACCTTGTTACTTCTTGAAAGACCGCTCCCATCCATATAATTCAAACCTTCCAGATCGAAAGCAATATCTTTAAGATGATTGTTTACAACAATTCTGCCTGTTTCAGAAGTCTGGTCTCCCATTTTCTGGAAACCTACTGTCTTCAATAAAGCTTCTGCTAAGGAATTATCACTTCTCTGATTGGTATAATATACAATATCGGCTAAAGTCGGAGACTGATAAACACTTATTTTTTTCCTGATTTCCGGCGCAGCATCAGTCATTTTCGGACTTACCTTTCCTGTAACTCCAACACCGCTTTTTACAAGATTAGCCTTGAAAGAATTGGCAAGATAAGCCGGTGCATCAGGAAGTTTGGTAGTTAAAGTTCCGTCACCATCATATTTCTCTGCATACACCATCTGATTGGCATAAGGTGAAACATAGAAAAACTTTTTATCTGCAGCAGTCGTTAAAGATTTCTTTACAATCAGCTTTTCGTTTGCAGGATTTATTTCTTTGGTAGTCCCTACAGGAAGATAGTAATTATTGTTTTCCAACCACACAACATTTTCCGGAAGTCTCGATAAGTTACCTTTGAAAAGCGCTGTCTGAATGACAATATCACCATTTACCTTTTTGATTCCCTCATTTTTTATACCTGAAACGAAATCTGCTACAATATCTTTATAAGACCAGGCTCCCGCTTTGTTGGTTCCCAAAGAAGGATCTCCGCTTCCTACAATATAAAGATTACCGTTTAGTACTCCGTTCTCGTCAATTTCTCCGGAATACTCAAGCTGAGTCATCCAGCGATAATTCTCACCCAACAAACTCAAAGCCGTCTCTGTCGTTAAAAGTTTTGTTGTTGAAGCCGGAACCAAAGGAGTAGTTTCATTATAAGAAGAAATTACTTTTTTAGTTACAGGATCATAAACTACAAATCCCCACGTTGCATTTTTCAGCACCGGATCTGCCATCATTGTATTGACATTGATATCAACAACATCCTTGGGCGATAAAATAGCTTTTTCTAAAGCATCTACAGGAGAAGGCAGATTTAAACTTCTTGAGTTGTCATTATTATGAGAGTAAAGAACTGTAGAAACAGTGGTTTGAGCCCACAAAAAACCGGCTGCCAACACCGTTACACCTGAAATATATTTTCTGAAATTTACCATCTAATTTTCTTTTTGATATAATTTGGATTCTATAAAAAATGATTGGTTAAATGATTAATTACAATCCAAGCATATAATCAACGTCAAATGTAGAGATTATTGCTGTACGTTGAGCCAGAGCGGAATAATAAAACGCTATAAAATTTGTTAAAATTTGTTAAAAATCAACTAAAATCTCTTTTTTAATACTTTGATATGCAGTAATTTCATCAAATTCGATTAGACTTAACAAAACCAACTTTTTATAAACTTCATAATTTTTGCCACGCGGTAACTTAAGTAAAATCTGAAACTGATAAAGATTATTAAGACGTGCAATCTGCGATCTTTCTGGTCCTAAAACACATTCTTCCGGAAGATATTTTCTTAGAACAGATCCTAAAAACTGAGAAGCTCTGTTCACTTTTTCATCACGTCTGTGTTTTAGCTCAATCATAATTAACTTCGTAAACGGAGGATAATTAAATTTCTGACGTTCTGTAAGAAAATATTTGTAAATTTTAGGAATACTATTCATTTTAATCAGCTGAAAAACAGAATGATCAGGATTAAAAGTTTGAATTAAAACCCTTCCTGCTCCTGAAACTCTTCCTGCTCTTCCCGAAACCTGAGTGATTAGCTGATAGGCTCTTTCTTCGGCTCTGAAATCCTGCACATACAGCATAGAATCTGCTTTAGGGATAGCTACCAATTCGATATGATCAAAATCAAGACCTTTGGAAATCATTTGAGTTCCCACAACAATATCCGTTTCTCTTTCTTCAATTTTTTCGTACAGTTTTTCGTAGGCAAACTTTTTCCGCATAGAATCTACATCCATCCTGTCAACTTCACTATCCGGAAAGATTTTAGAAACCTCCTCATGAATCTGCTCTACTCCCACTCCTCTTTCGTTGAGGTTTTCAGAATAACATTTAGGACATACTTTTGGCTTTGCAGCCCTTTGTCCGCAGTAGTGGCATTTCATTTCGTTGGCAGACTTGTGATACGTCATCACCACGTCACAATTTGAGCAGTAATTTACATATCCGCAAGATTCGCATTCTAAAACACTTGCATACCCACGCCGGTTATGAAGAATAATAGTCTGATTTTTATCTTCAAGCGTTTTCCTGATCTCATCAATCAGTTTCAGAGAAAAATTACCGGAAACCTTTTTAGAATCCTGTGCTTCTTTGAAGTTGATGAGCTCAAATTCGGGTATTTTTACACTTCCGAATCTTTCGCCCAGAAAAACATACTGCATTTTTCCTTTTCTGGCGGAATAATAGCTTTCAACAGAGGGTGTTGCCGAACCCAAAATTACTTTAGCATCATAAAATTTAGCCAAAACCAATGCTGCATCTTTCGCATTAAAATAAGGAGAAACTTCACGGGGTTTGTATCCGGAATCATGTTCTTCATCCACAATAATCAATCCTAAATTCTGAAATGGCAGAAATAAGGAACTTCTTGTAGCAATTAAAACTTTTATATCATCATTTTTAATTCTTCGCCAGATTTCTACTTTTTCAAAATCGGTGAGTTTCTGATGGTAAAAACCCAACTGTCTTCCGTATTTTTTTTCTAAACGTTGCGTAATTTGTTTGGTAAGTGAAATTTCCGGTAAAAGAAAAAGCACATTTTTGTCCTGAGAAATGCAATCTTCAATTTTTTCCAGATAAATATGAGTTTTCCCTGAGGAAGTTACCCCATGAAGCAATACATTTTTATCTTCCGAAAAAGCATCATCAATTTCAACAACCGCTGTTTTCTGGATTTCTGTAAGCTCTTCTACGTCTTCAATTTCTCCGTCGTAGCTTTCAATCCTGTCTTTCTGCAGATAATATTCTTCAACAAGATTTTTATCTGCTAAAGATTTAAAGTGTGAACTGACGAAATACCCGTCTTCAAATAATTCTGATTTTCTGATTAGCAGATCAGGATGCTCAGTTTGTTTTTCAAGAATATGAAGGAAAAGATCTTTCTGTTTTTTAGCCTTATTTAGCTGTAAAAGAATTTCGGTAAGATTTCTGGTTTTCAGAACCTCATCATTTATTTTCACATAAGCAACTTCTTTTGCTTTATACTTTTCAGCCACTTTTTCATCAATTTCGATATATTGTAAATCAATAAGTGAATTGATGGTTTTAATAATATCCTTTTTCGGGATAAAGGCTTCAATATCAGACAAATTAATGAGTTGTCTCACTTCCAGCGCCTGAATAAGATACATTTCATTGACATCCAGATTTTCAAATTCGATCGTTGCGTTGGGCTTTAATTTAAGATAGGTTTCGCTTTCCAGTTTTAAGGAAGACGGAAAAGCAAATCTGTAAATTTCTCCCAGATTACACAAGTAATAATCAGAAAGCCATTTCCAGAATCTGATCTGTTGTGGCGTTAAAATTGGCTGCTCATCTAAAATGCTGATGACTTCTTTCGGCACAAAACTTTCCGGAGCCGAATCATGAAGCTCAAACACAATTCCGGTATAGATTTTTTTTCCGCCGAAAGAAATTAAAACTCTCATTCCCGGCTGAATAGCTGATACTAAATTATCGGGAACTTTATACGTGAAAGTTCCTTTAAGATTGAGCGGTAAAATAATCTGAGCGTACTGCAAGGGAATATTTAAGGTGTAAAATTAGATTTTTCTTTTTAAAAATAAAAGGACAAGTATATTTTTCATCCGCAGACAGACATTGATTTTAAAATCTGTTCATTTTAATTTTCGGACAGTAATTAACAATACTGAAAATATATTCATAATTCAAAAAACTTTATCTTTGCGACTATGATTTTACGAGGAGAAAACTTAATCAAGGAATACGGCCCTAAAAAAGTTGTAAAAGGTGTTTCTGTACAGGTTCAGCAGGGAGAAATTGTAGGTTTGCTTGGTCCGAACGGAGCCGGAAAAACTACGTCTTTCTATATGATTGTAGGATTGGTAAAGCCTACTTCCGGAAAAATCTTCCTCGATAAACAGGAAATCACAAATGATGCCATGTACCGCCGTGCTCAGAAAGGAATTGGTTACCTTGCTCAGGAAGCTTCGGTTTTCAGAAAACTTTCCGTTGAAGATAATATTCTTGGGGTTTTACAGCTTACCAAGCTTTCAAAACGAGAACAGCAGATCAAATGTGATGAGCTGATTGAGGAATTTTCTTTGCAACACGTTCGTAAAAACAGAGGAGATCTTCTTTCCGGAGGAGAAAGAAGAAGAACCGAAATTGCAAGATGTTTGGCAACAGATCCCAGTTTTATCCTTCTGGATGAGCCATTTGCAGGAGTTGACCCGATTGCTGTAGAAGATATTCAGAAAATCGTAAGAAGCTTAACCGACAAAAATATCGGAATTCTAATTACCGACCACAATGTACAGCAGACACTGGCGATTACCAACAAAACCTATATCATGTTTGAAGGTAAAATTCTGAAAGAAGGTCTTCCTGAAGATCTTGCCAATGATCCGCAGGTGAGAGAAGCGTATCTGGGAGAAAATTTCGTTTACCAGAGTATTTTCGATAAACCTAAGAAGAAAACGTATGTTTATAATATATGGGCAGGAAATTTTGATTCAAAATCACAACTTCAAAGCTTTGTGGATGAAAACTTCAGTCAGTTTAATGATTTGAGGCTAATGTATGGTTTTGAAGACATTAGTTTTGCCTCTCTTGCCAATTCTGAGATTGAACACATCTTCAGCGAAATCGTTGATAAAACCGCCAATAATTCTTTTGTTTTTCAGAAAAAAGAAATTAATTTCCAGTATTCTCCGGAGCAGGCTGAAGCAGAATCAAAATCGGCAGGTAAAGAAGAATTGCATTATCTTACCAGCTACAGTTTTGAGGGCTAATTATTCATTTTACACATATTTTAATGAATTATATATATAAAAAATTAAAATCCCTTATTATATCATTAAAATAAAAATAATTGTTATTAAATTAATAAACATATTTTTAATAATCTTCTGCAAATAATGACAATATTGGCTTATTTTTTGTTATTTAAAAAATCTATCGGAACCAAACATGTTATTAAATAATTTGTATAATTGGTTTAATTTTAATCTTTAACACAACTTATCTACAATGATGAATTCAAAAAAAGTATCTTTATTTATTACTGTTTCCACTATTATTTTTTCAGCACTTACTTCTTGTTCTAGTCGTTTAGTAGGAACTTGGAATGTAGCAAAGTATGAAACGATAACACCAGGCAAACAAAATATTTTACTGAATAATATTGGAACAATTACTTTTAATGGAAATAACTCTGGTGAGAAAAATCTTAATTTTCAGATTATGGGTATTGAAAGAAAAGATCAGCTAAAATTTGATTGGACTGCTACTGAAAAATATGTGACTATAAAAAATGGTGGTGAAGAATTTTCAAAAATCTGGATTATCTTAGAAAATAAAAAGAATTTTCAGAAATGGAGATCAACAGACGGAACCAATCAAATTCAGGTTATAGAACTCAACAAATAGTAATAAAACTTAAACTAATACTTTACAAAAACTGACGTAGGTCAGTTTTTTTTATGCTAAAAATCAGACTCTGCTTAGAAAGCATCAAATTAAACTAAATTTGCACTGTATCTAAACCGATAAGAGTATTTTAATTAAAATGAACGATCATTATCTGAAAAAACTCGACCGTGTTACTGCAATTCTCACTCAGTTACAATCAAAACCCATTGTAAGAGCACAGGATTTGGCTGAAAAATTTGATGTAAGCATCAGAACCATTTACCGTGATGTAAAAACTCTGGAAAATGCAGGAATTCCCATCATTGGAGAAGCAGGAAGCGGGTATTCTCTGATGGACGGATACAAACTTCCTCCGGTAATGTTTACTAAAGAAGAAGTTCTGAGTTTTATTACCGCTGAAAAACTGATGCAGCGCTTCTCCCATGAAAGTCTCGGAAGTCATTACAAAACAGCAATGGAAAAGGTACGGTCGGTGCTGAAATATTCTGACCGAAATTTATTGGCAAACATCGAAAAGCAAATTGATATTTTTGACAATTATCCAAAAACTGAGGATAAGATTAAAAATATTATTCCGACTATTTTGGAAAGTATTGCGGAAAAAGTTCAGCTAAAGATTGACTATAAAACAGTAAACGATGAAATTTCTACCAGAACGATTGAAGTGGTCGGCGTATTTTTTGAATTCAATTGTTGGTACATCATTGCGTATTGCACTTTGAGAAACGATTTCAGGCAATTTAGGATTGACCGGATTTTAAAATTAACAAAAACACAGATTCCTTTTCTACAGGAATACGGACAGATTAACGACTACCGTAAAAATCCCAATGGAAATAAAACATTCGTACGAATTCTGGTTGATAAAAAAATTATGGGACATTTAGGAAATTCTAAAATCTATTATGGCTTAATTAAAGAAACAGAGACAGAAAATGGTTTTGAACTGACCTTTGAAACAGAATGGATTGATGAAGGATTTCCGCGGTGGCTGATTACTTTCGCTGATTATGCCGAAGTTATAGAACCGGAAACTTTAAAAATTAAGATGAAAGAACTGATTCAAAAAGTTTCTAAAAATTTCCAATAAAAATCTCTCACAGATTTTAAATGTGTTTCAACATCAAAATCTGTGAGAGATAATCTAAATTACCGTAAAACAGGTGGGAAAATTTAAAATCTTTCCCAGAAGAAAGGTGGCTCTATTCCTAAAGCTCTTAAATAAACATAACCTTGTCCGCGGTGATGTATTTCATTATCAACAAAATATAGAATATTCTGATACACAGGAAATTCGTACTGCCCAAAAAGATTGAATGTTTCCTGAAATCTCTCCTCAGAAATCTGATTAAAATAATGATTAATCACTTCAGTTTCTTCATCCCATTTTGCAAGGATTTCTTCTTTGGTTTTAGGTTTAAATTCTTCTTCAGAAAATTCTTCAATCTGATGATTTACAATTCCTTTCAAAGCAGGACCTGCAATACTGATAAGTTCCACTACCAATTTTGCGAACGGTCTCATTCCACCTACCGAAAATTCAAACAATTCTTTTTCAGGGAATATCTCAATAACTCTTCTTGTAAGATTTCTGTGACCTTGCCAGTGTTCCAGTAATTGTGCCGAAGAGATAAACTGTTGGATTTTTGTTGTTGTTGTTGTCATAATTTTGTTTTATTTGTTAATGTTAAAACAAAGGTAAGAGCAGTTGATGACAACAGTTTGTCAGCAGTACTTTAATTGTATAAAAAAAATTAATTTTTTTTAAATAAAAATAAAATTTATACGTTATGCTAATAATGATGAGGAAGTTCAGACATAAAAATATGTAGAGGTAGATAAATAATTTTGAAATTGGCCGGTCTTTATGGGATCGGTCTTTTTTATTCAGAAATCGTATCCCATAAACTCATCACTTCAATATTTTTTGATGGTTCAGATAATTTGATTCTTCTGGAAGTTTTTGGCAACAGATCAAAGAAATTATCACTAAAATGAGTTTCTCCCATTAAATAAACATCTTTTGCCAGAGCGTCAGTTGAAATTTCGATTTCTGTTGATGATATTTTTTTAATTTGAATATTGGGTTTTGTGAGTTTTAAATCTTTTGGTTTTGAGAAGAAATAATTGCTTTCGGCTATGATTTTTCCATCTTTTCCTCTGAGAATTAAATTTAAGTATAATTCGTTTTTATCTGAATCACCTGTCAGTTCAACAAGCGATAAGGAATCAAACTTCATTATCTGACCTAATTTTTGTTGCTGGTTGGAAACCGCGGTAAGAAAATTTTCACCTTTAAAATTGTTCACTTCAAATTCCAATTGTACATCTTCAAAGTTTTCCAAACCATCATTAACTCCATAAAAATTCAGAATTCCGTCTTTTTCTTCCGTCAGAATTATCTGATTTTCAAAACTTCTTTTCACCTGATAATGCAGTGCCTTCCAGTTTCCCAAATAATCTATGGACGACCACGAAACAACTGGCCAACAATCATTCAGCTGCCAATATAAAGTTCCCATATTGTAAGGTTTTGCACGGCGGTGTGCTTCAATGGCAATCTGCATTCCACGAGCCTGAAGTAATTGGGAAATATAATTGTATTTTACAAAATCAGTCGGAACTTTATAATCCCTTTCCATATATTTCTGAATAATTTCCCAACCTCTGGAATGTTTTTCATGAGTTTTTATGGTTGAATTTTCTAAACTTAAATCTGGTTTCCCAGAAAACATAGATTTTGTGGTTTCTAAAGTCGGCATTCCCTGAAATCCGTATTCAGAAGCAAACCTTGGAACTTTTTCGTTGTAAATTTCAAAAGGTTCTTCTCCCCACCAAACTCCCCAATAATGAGAATCGCCTTCTGTAAGGCTTTCTTTGTGTCCCCATCCGATTGAAGGCGAACTTTCCCAATAGATTTGTTTATCTGCGGTTGCATATTTTTTTATTGCATTAGGGATAACTTTATGAAAAATGGTTTTGTAGTCTTTCCAAACCTGTAAAGAATCTTCTTTTGAATATTTGAATTGCTTCTGATATCCCCAGTTAACAATGGCTTCATCAATTTCATTATTTCCGCACCATAAAGCCAGAGAAGGATGACTTTGTAATCTTTCGATCTGATCTTTGACTTCCATTTCTATATTTTTCTGAAAATTTTCATCGGATGGATAAAAACTTCCAGCAAACATAAAATCCTGCCACACGAGAATTCCGTTTTGGTCGCAGGCTTTATAAAATTCATCATCTTCGTAAATTCCGCCACCCCAAACACGAATCATATTCATATTGGCTTCTTTACAGTCTTTGATTAGTTTATGGTACTTTTCCTTAGTCATTCTGGGCGAAAAGCTGTCACCGGGAATCCAGTTCACTCCTTTTGCATATAGTGGCTTTCCATTAACTTTAAAATAAAATGGTTTTCCCTTTTCGTCTTTTTCCTGAATTAACTCTACCGTTCGCAGACCTATTCTTTCTTCTTTTTTACTGATTATATTTAACCCGTCTTTTAAAGAAAATTTAAGCAGATAAATATGTGCTTTTCCCCATCCATTGGGTTGCCAGAAGTGCGGATTTTCAATGGTGAACGGAATTGAAATTTTATTCAAACCTTTTTTTAAATAAATATTATGACTCTTATCTTCAATTAAAAAATTGTATTTCCCTTCTCTCTCTGCAAATATTTGTGCCTGAATATTCAAATCTGCTTTTTTCTTTGTTAAATTTTTCTGTTCGATTTTTATATTTTCAAATTTGGCGTTATTCCAGAAATTCAACTTTACTTCTTTCCAGATTCCTGCAGTAACCAATCTCGGTCCCCAATCCCAACCAAACTGATACTGCGCTTTCCGTACAAAACTCCTCGGAGATTCTGGTGTGGTGAAAGGAACTTTTTGTGCTAAATTTTTTCCAACGTTTACCGCAGATTTGAATTTAATTTGCAATAAATTATCTCCAATTTTTAAATTCTGCTTCACCGGAATTATCCATTTTCTGAACATATTGTCTGTTGATTGAATCAATTTTCCATTTAAATAAATATCCGAAAATGTATCCAAACCATTAAAAACCAATTCAATATTCTGATTTTCTAATTCTTTAGATGAAACTTTTAATGTAGTCTGATAATCCCAGTTTTCATTTTCAATCCACTGAACTTTTTTCTCGTTGTCATCTTTAAAGGGATCAGGAATAATCTTGTTATTCATCAAATCTAAATGAACCGTTCCCGGAACTGTTGCAGTAAGCCATTTTTGATCTTTTCCATTTTTAAACTGCCATTTTTCAGAAGATAAGTTCCGCTCAGAAGATTGAGCTAATATTATATGTTGAATAAGACAAAAAAGAAAAAATAGAGTTTTTTTCATTATAATTTATTTACAATTCTATGTATTCCGTCTTTGATTAAAGGAGAATTAAAATTAATTAGAAGCCCAAGTCTGATATTGGTCAGCTTTAAATAAGTCAAAACCTGAGAATAAAATATTGGATGAATATCTAAAACTGATTTTATTTCAATAATAACTTTATTCTCAACAATTAAATCTATTCTGTAAGCATTATCAATGGATACTTCTTTATATTTTAATGGTAATAAAATTTGATTTTCAACTTTTAAACCTAGTTTTTTTAATTCGTATGCTAAAGCAATCTCATAAGCATTTTCTAATAAACCAACTCCAATTGTTTTATGCACTTCTAATGCTGCACCAATAATTTTATAGGATAATTCGTTTTCTGTCATTTGTGTTTGTGTTTGTGCTTAATATTTACCTAAGATTAAGCTAAGCGTGTTTAATTAATGCTATTTTTAATAAACGCAAAGTTTAACTCATTATGATTATTTTCAGAAGCAAAGAATAGCAAACAAGTTGCTTAAGCTTGAATATACATGCGCTTAAATCAATTTATTGATTATTCTTTGCTCCTTAAGTTTTGAATGTTTTTATTAAACTTTGCGTTTAAATGCTACTTTTTAACGCAAAGATCATTTTTATTTAACATTTTAAGATGCAAAGAATAGCAAACAAGTTGCTTAAGCGTGAAAATACATGCGCTTAAATCAATTTATTGATTATTCTTTGCTCCTTAAGTTTTGAATGTTTTTATTAAACTTTGCGTTTAAATGCTAATTTTTTTTACGCAAAAATCATTCTTTTATGTAACATTTCAAGATGCAAAAAATACTAAACAAGTTACTTAAGCTTGAATATACATGCGCTTAAATCAATTTATTGATTATTCTTTGCTCCTTAAATCTTAATTGCTTTATTAAACTTTGCGTTTAAAATCAATTATTTAATAATTAAACTTCAGATTTTTAATCTCTTCTGCGTTCGCAAAACTTTCATAAGGCAAAACAGCCGAAGAATGAAAGTAATTTCCACCAGTTACATTTTTCAGTTCGGAAATATTGCCGGAACGGACACCACCTCCGATTAATATTCTAATGTCATGCGAATAATCTTCAATCAGTTTTTTTAAATTTTCTTTTCCTTCAGCAGCAGAATTTTTTCCGCCTGAAGTAAGAATTTCTTTAAAACCCAATTCAATGATTTTTTCTGTTGACTCAAAAATATTTCTGGTTCTGTCTATTGCTCTGTGAAAAACACAGGGTTTGCCGTTCGCAAGATCAACAAGAATTTTATTTTTCTCCATATCAACTTCATGATTTTCATCTAAAATTCCGAATACAAAACCATCGGCATTGGCTTTTGAAAAAGCCAGAATATCATTTTGCATCTGCAGAAATTCCTGATTACTGTACAAAAAATTTCCACCAACAGGACGAATCATCACATGAATTGGTGTAAGGTATTTCTCTTTTAAATATTTGAATTCTTCAATATTCGGAGTAATTCCTCCTAAACTGATGTCTGCACAAAATTCAATTCTGTCGGCAACAGAATTCAGGGCAATTTCAGCAGAAGTAATATCGAACGTGGCAATTTCTAAGAACATCTATTATGGTTATTCATTTATAAAATTAAACATTAAGCTAAATTAGATTATACGAATTTTTAAGACTCAGTTAAATCTGATTTTAGCAGCTAGCTTAAGTAATTATCTTTAGATAATCCTTAATCAAACTTACAAACTAAAGAACTTAATGGTTTGAAATTTGATTATATTCTACTCTATTTCAAAGCAAATTCAGGCTTTTCAAGACGGTTTCCTTTCTGGTCGTAAACCGCAAAACTGAACCCATCCTGAATACAATATGAACCATATTCTCCTTTTTTATTGATGGCAATAAAACCAACCTGAATATCTTTTAAGTTTTTATTTCTTTTTTGAGTAATTTTTACAATTCTATCAACCGCTTCCTTACAAGCCTGTTGCGGATTTCTGCCTTGTCGCATCAATTCAACCACCAAATGAGTTCCCACCGTTCTGATCACTTCTTCACCATGACCTGTTGCCGTCGCTGCACCTACTTCATTATCAACAAATAAACCTGCACCAATAATGGGCGAGTCTCCTACTCTTCCGTGCATTTTAAAAGCCATTCCACTGGTTGTACACGCTCCGGAAAGATTTCCCTGTGCATCCAAAGCAATCATTCCTATCGTATCATGATTTTCAATATTAACAATCGGTTGATATTTACTGTCTTTCAGCCATTCTTTCCACTCTTTTTCAGATTCTGCAGTAAGAATGTTTTCTTTTTTAAAACCCTGAGAAACTGCAAACTGCAATGCTCCATCACCGACAAGCATCACGTGAGGCGTTTTTTCCATCACGGCTCTTGCTACAGAAATCGGATTTTTAATATTTTCTAAAGCCGCAACCGAACCAGCATTGTAGTTTTCATCCATAATACAGGCATCCAAAGTCACTCTTCCGTCTCTGTCTGGACGACCTCCGTAACCAACGCTTCTTTCCATCGGATCATTTTCAACCAAACGGACACCTTTTTCCACTGCATCCAAAGCTTTTCCGCCTTTTTTTAAAATTTCCCAAGCTTCTTCGTTGGCTTTTAAACCAAAATTCCAGGTTGAAAGTACAATAGGTTTATTTACCGGCTTACCATCTTCAGGTATATCTTTCGCAATCAAATCCAGAGGATCTAACAATAATGCTGAAGATATGAATGCTGTATTTTTTATAAATTTTCTGCGTGAAGACATTTTATATTAGTTTTTAGGTTGTGAGTTTTAGATTGCAGTTAAAATTAATTCGCTCCGATTTCATCTACAAAAAGCCACGCTTTTGAATCTGCTCCGGGATTTCCGGCAGGGATAATTCCTGCATTTTCTATTTTAATTTTAAGATATTTAGAATTTTGATTTCCTACATTTAATTTTATTTTTCCTTTTACAGAAAGAATTTCATCTTTTCCGATTTCTTTAATCATTTTAAAATCTGTTCCGTCATCAGAAACAAAAACCTGAGCAGATTTTGCTAAATGAATCCAGCTTCCTTTATTGTCTAAAGTATTAAAATAAATTTCTGAAAACTGAGTTTTTTGTCCGAAATCTATTGTTGCCACAACATCTTTTCCTTGAAAACCCAACCATGTTTTTCCCAACTGTTTTTGATTTCCGATAATTCCGTCAACTAAAGTAAATGCACCTCCAAACGAATAATTTTCACTTGGTTGCTCTTCCAAAATAATACTTTTTCCTGTGGTTTTAGAAACTAAAAACGATTGTGAAGAAATTGCTGACTTTAATTTTCCATTCTCAAAATACGCTGATTTTACCGTTAATGATTTTGAAACATGAATCGGGTTTTCATAAACCTGAGAGTTTATATCTAGATCTGTTCCATCGAACGTATATCTTATGCCGTTTGGATTTTGTGAAGTGGAAAGTTCGTAGACAATACCTTTACTTGCAGCAGTCACTTTTCCTGAAATGTTGTAAATGCTTTTCGCATAGTTGACATCCATTTTATCTAAAACTTTAAAATGCTCTACCACTCTGTTTTCAAATTCTTTATATTTTTTTGGATCTGAAGTTCCCCATGCAACTTCTGAAAGTGCCATTAATCTCGGAAAAATCATGTATTCAACCTGCTTGAAATCTAAAATATATTCCGTCCACAAATTTGCCTGAACTCCCAAAATATATTTTGCCTGTTCAGCATTCAATTCAGTCGGAATAGGATGGTAAGAATACACCTTATCCAAAGGCGTAAAACCGCCGAAAGCATTGGGCTCAGTTGCAGGATCTCCCTGATAATGATCGAAATAACAATAAGAGCCAGGAGTCATTACTGCAAAATGATTGCTTTTTGCTGCTTCAATTCCACCATTTACACCAGTCCAGCTCATTACTGCTGCATTGGGTGCTAATCCGCCTTCTAAAATCTCATCCCAACCAATGATTTTTCTGCCTTTTGAATTGACGTATTTTTCAATTCTTTGGATAAAATAACTTTGTAAGCCATGCTCGTCCTTCAAATTATTTTTCTTAATTAATTTCTGACAAAGAGCACATTCTTTCCATCTTGTTTTAGGGCATTCGTCACCACCAATGTGGATATATTGTGATGGAAAAAGAGTCATCACTTCATCTAAAACATTTTCTAAAAAGGTAAAAGTTTCATCTTTCGGACAAAAGACATCATCAAAAACGCCCCATTTTGTGGCAGATTCGAAAGGACCTTTTGTACACGCCAAATTTGGATAAGCCGATAAAGCAGCCAGAGCATGACCCGGCATTTCAATTTCCGGAACAACTGTAATGTGACGTTCTGTGGCATATTTTACAACTTCCTTAATCTGTTCTTGAGTGTAAAAATAAGGACCGTAGGGTTTTCCGTCAAAAGTATTATCAACATAAGCTCCGATCATTGATTCTTTACGTTTTGAGCCAACCTGCGTAAGTTTTGGGTATTTTTTAATTTCAATTCTCCAACCCTGATCGTCGGTTAAATGCCAGTGAAAAGTATTCATTTTATACATGGCGAGATAATCAAGATACTGTTTTACTTCTTCAACTGTAAAAAAATGACGGGAAACGTCTAAGTGCATTCCTCGCCAGGTGAATTTTGGTAAATCATTTATTTGCAGATTGGGAATTTCTTTTGTATCTGAAAACTGATTGATTAACTGAATCAAAGTTTGAAACGCATAAAATTTTCCTTTTTTACTTGAATATTTAATTAAAATCTTTTTATTATTAATCTCTAAAAAATATCCGTCTTCTTTAATTTCTGAAGGATTTACTTTTTCAACAGTAACAAAACTGTATTTCGGTACTCCATGATCTGATGTCAAAAAGCGTGTTGCATTATTTTTTAAAAAAGTATTGAGAACTTTAACTTCTGATTGAAGGAAACTATTGTTCATTTCTCGAATCAGAATTCGGTTTGGAATTTCACTTGTTCCTCTAATTATTTTTAAATCCTGTGGATAAGGAATCAAATTCAATTTTGTTTGGGGAAAAAGTACTCCCGAAAATAATATTGAAAATAAAAGTAAAAAACGCTGCATTCCGAATTTGATTTGAGTTTAGCGAATATAATTCTTTTCTGAAAAATTTAGTGAATGATTTAACTTATAAAGCCATAAAACATCTAATTTTGCAAAAAATAAACGATGAAAAAAACATTTCTATTGGTTGGCGGACTTCTATTTTCAGTTTCTGCAAACGCACAAATTTTTGATGCTATAAAATCCACCGTTAAAAATCAAACAGGAATTGATCTTAATAAACCTGTAAAAACGACAACAACCACTTCTACTACCACTACAACGGCTACCACTCCAGCTAAAAATTCTCCCATTAACCTTGGAAGTCTTACATCAACTCAAATTTCATCGGGTCTGAAGGAAGCTTTGTCTCTAGGTGTTACAGAAGGTGTAAAAAAATTGGGCGTAACGGATGGTTTCTTAAAAAACGAGGCGGTAAAAATCTTAATGCCTGAAAAATTAAGAGTTATCGACACCAAACTTCGTGCATTCGGATTGGGAAGTTTGGCCGATCAGGGTGTGAAATTGCTGAACAGAGCTGCAGAAGATGCCGTAGTTGAAGCTGCTCCTATTTTCACTAAGGCAATTACTTCAATGACGATTACGGATGCAAAAAATATTTTACTTGGAAGCAATAACGCAGCGACCGATTATCTGCAGAGCAAAACGCAGTCTCAGCTTTTCACTGCTTTTCAGCCAAAAGTAAAGGCTTCTTTAGGAAAAGTAGGCGCTGATAAAGTATGGACAAATTTAATTTCAAAATACAATACTTTAACCGGACAAGCTGTTTCTACAGATCTTAATGAATATGTGACCAACGAAACCATCAACGGTGTTTTTAAAATGGTTGCCGAAAAAGAAAGTGGTATCAGAAATACGCCTGCAATGAGAACTACAAGTGTTTTGCAGAAGGTTTTCGGGGCACAGGATCAAAAATAATAAACATTAAGATTTTTAAAGTGTTAAGATGGATTAAGAAACATCAGAGATATTTAAGTAAATTACTATCTGAAACGATTATCAAATACAAAAAAACCTTGTCACAGCGACAAGGTTTTTTTGTATAATTTAATCATTTTAAGCCAGTAGTAATAAGTCAGTTGCCAAAAAGCAACTTAAAACTGCATTTCAGGAATTTCTCCTTCAATGATGAGATCGGCTTCTGTAGAGCTGATGATGTGTTCTACGGAAACTCCGGGAGCTCTTTCAATAAGCTTGAAACCTGCAGGTGTTACATCCAAAACTGCTAATTCGGTTACGACTCTTTTCACACAGTTTACGCCCGTTAAAGGCAGTGTGCATTTCTTAAGAATTTTGCTTTCTCCTGCTTTATTCACATGCATCATCGCAACGATAATATTTTCTGCAGAAGCTACCAAATCCATTGCACCACCCATTCCTTTCACCATTTTACCGGGGATTTTCCAGTTGGCAATGTCTCCGTTTTCTGAAACTTCCATGGCTCCGAGAATTGTAAGATCAACTTTCTGACTTCTGATCATCCCAAAACTGAATGCCGAATCGAAAAATGAACCGCCATCTAAAATCGTAATGGTTTGTTTTCCGGCATTGATAACATCTGCATCTTCTTCCCCTTCAAAAGGAAAAGGTCCCATTCCTAAAACGCCGTTTTCGCTCTGAAATTCAACATTGAGATTTTCAGGGACATAATTGGCAACCAAAGTTGGAATTCCGATTCCTAAATTAACGTAATATCCGTCTTTTACTTCTCTGGAAATACGTTTTGCTATATCTTCTTTACTTAACATATGCTTTAATTTGATTTTTTGATGTAGCAACTTGAAAATTGACTACATCTAGTTTTAACGCAAAGTATACAAAGGTCTTTTTTAATTCTCACTCTGTTCTTAAGTTCGCAAATGAAATTCGCCGATTCTATAAAACAATAAAATTTATCGGCAAAGGCGTTCCACTTAGCAGAGATCAAAAAAGATATTGTTACTTTTTTTGCAGATCATTTTTATATTTTTTTTCTCATAGTTCTCTGTTCGATTCTTTTTTCAAACTTTTCTCCCTGAAAGATTCTTTGAATCATAATTCCCGGAATATGAATTTGATTGGGATCTAGTTCTCCCGGAGCAACCAATTCTTCTACTTCAGCGATGGTAATTTTACCCGCTCCTGCCATCGGATGATTAAAATTTCTTGCAGATCCTTTAAAAATAAGATTTCCTGCATGATCTCCTTTCCAAGCTTTTACGATAGAATAATCTGCCTCAAATGCATGTTCCAGAATATGTGGTTTTCCTTTGAAATCTTTCACCTCTTTTCCTTCTGCTACTTCAGTTCCGAAACCTGCAGGTGTATAAAAAGCCGGGATTCCTGCTTGTGCAGCTCTGCATTTTTCGGCAAGCGTTCCTTGTGGTGTTAATTCCACTTCCAATTCTCCGGAAAGCATCTGTCTTTCGAATTCAGCATTTTCTCCAACGTAAGAAGAAATCATTTTTTTGATCTGCTTTTTCTGCAACAATAATCCCAATCCGAAATCATCTACTCCGGCATTGTTTGAAATACAGGTAAGATCTTTTACATCGCTTTCTACCAAAGCATTGATTGTATTTTCCGGGATTCCGCAAAGACCGAAACCGCCCAACATTAAAGTCATCCCATCCTGAATTCCTTCGATGGCTTCTTTGGCATTTTTTACTCTTTTATCTATCATTTTAAGTATAAAATTTTAAGGTCTTAAATTAGTGTTTTTATGCGGAACTGAAAAACTTGTGTTATTTAATAAAAACAAACATAGATTTTCACTTAGCGTTCCATGACTTTTGCTGTATATGATTTTTGTATATTTAATACAATTGGATTTACATCAAATCTCCAAATTTTTGAACTAGTTTTAATGCGCTTCCAGCCAGTTGTCTCCTACACCCACTTCAACCAATAGCGGAACCTTTGTTTCAATAGCAGATTCCATTTCTTTTTTGATGAGCTGTGTAGCAGTTTCTACTTCTTCAACAGGAGATTCAAACAATAATTCGTCGTGTACCTGAAGCAGCATTTTGGTTTGAAGATTCTGCGCTTCAAGTTCTTTATCTATTTTAATCATTGCCATTTTTACTACATCTGCCGCACTTCCCTGAACCGGGGCATTAACAGCATTTCGTTCAGCATGACCTCTTACCACAAAATTTCCGGAATTAATATCTTTCAAATGACGTTTTCTGCCTAAAATGGTTTCCACATATCCCAGTTCACGTGCTTTAGCGACCTGTTCAGACATATACGCTTTCAATTTCGGATAGGTTTCAAAATAAGCTTCGATCATCTGCTTTGCTTCCGTTCTCGAAAGTCCGGTCTGCTCGGCTAAAGCAAAAGCACCCTGCCCGTAAATAATTCCGAAGTTGACCGTTTTTGCCTGACTTCTCTGCGTTTTGGACACTTCTTCCAACGGAATTTTGAATAATTTTGCTGCTGTAGAAGCGTGAATATCTTCTCCGTTCTGAAAAGCCTTAATCATATTATCTTCACCAGAAATTTCAGCAATTAAGCGAAGTTCAATCTGAGAATAATCGGCTGAAATGATTTTCTTTCCTTCACCGGAAACAAATGCGCCACGAATCTGCTGTCCTCTTAAAGTACGAATCGGAATATTCTGTAAATTCGGATTCACACTCGCCAGACGACCTGTTGCAGCCGTTGTCTGTGAAAAGTTGGTATGAACGCGGTTATCATCTTTATCAATCTGTGACGGCAATGCATCTACATAGGTAGATTTCAACTTTTGGTATGTTCTATATTCTAAAATATGCTGAATGATTTCATGTTTTGAAGCCAGTTTCTGCAATATGTCTTCAGAAGTTGCATATTGACCGGTTTTTGTTTTCTTTGCTTTAGGATCAAGCTGCATTTTTTCAAACAAAATCTCTCCCAACTGTCTTGGAGAATTCATATTAAATTCTTCGCCCGAAATTTCAAAAATTTTTGATTCCAGCTGTCTTAAATCGTTCTCCAGATCAATACTTTCCTGAGCCAGCCACTTTTCGTCAAGAGAAATTCCAGCCAATTCCATTTTAGCCAAAACTTCCATCAGCGGCATTTCTATTTTGAAGAATAAATCTTCAAGGTTTTCTTTCTTAAGCTGCGGTGCAAACAATTCATACAACTGAAAAGTTACATCAGCATCTTCTGCTGCGTAATCAGTCTGTGTTCTAAGATCAGCATCTCTGAAATTACCCTGCTTCTTTCCTTTCTTTCCGATAATCGTCTCAATTGAAACCGGTTTATATCCAAGATAAACCTCAGAAAGATAGTCCATTCCGTGTCTTCCGTCCGGATTGAGAAGATAATGGGCAATCATCGTATCAAACATTGCTCCTTTTACGGTAATATTGTATTGCTGAAGAATTTTATAATCATATTTTAGGTTATGAGCAATTTTGATTACATCTTCTTTCTCGAAAAATGGTCTGAAAATTTCCAAAGTCTGCAAAACTTCACCCTGATCTTCAGAAAGCGGGACATAATAAGCCAAACCTTTTTTATAGGAGAAGCTCATTCCTACTAATTCGGCCTCCATTTCGTTGAGCGAAGTAGTTTCTGTATCAAAACATACCGCTTTTTGGAGCAACAAATTCTGAACTAATATTTTCTGCGCTTTCGGATTGTTTATAAACTGGTACAGATGATCGTTATCCTCAATAGTTGATTTCGTTGAGGTTGCCTGATCAAGTTCTTCATAAGTAGCAAAAAGATCTAACTGACCAACATTTGCTGCAACTTTCTGCTGTGGAGTCTGCTTCTCTTTTTCATTATTCCCTTCCGATTTTGCAGTATTGGTTTCAGCCGGAGCAAAAGCACGGTACAGATTTTCATATAGTCTTCTGAACTCTATTTCATCAAAAACTTCTTTTACTTTTTCAAAATCAGGAGTTTCTAAGTCATACTGTTCCTGATGAAATTCAATTGGGGCGTCACAGATAATAGTAGCCAGTTTTTTAGATAAAATTCCACGTTCAGCAGATGCTTCTACTTTCTCTTTCAATTTACCTTTAAGCTGGTGTGTATTAGCCAAAAGATTTTCAATACTTCCAAATTCCTTGAGAAATTTCATTGCGGTTTTTTCGCCAACGCCTTCCAATCCGGGAATATTATCAACAGCATCTCCCATCATGGCTAAGAAATCAATGACCTGTTTCGGATCTTCAATTTCGTATTTAGCTTTCACTTCATCAACGCCTAAAATTTCTATATCACCTCCTTTTAAACCGGGTTTATAAATCTTAATTTTATCCGTAACCAACTGGGCAAAATCTTTGTCAGGCGTTACCATAAAAGTTGTATAACCTTCTTTTTCGGCTTTGCAGGCAATAGTTCCTATAACGTCATCTGCTTCGTAGCCTGTAACTCCCAAATGCGGAATATGCATGGCTTCCAAAATTCTTTTAATATAAGGAAGAGCAATTGTTATGGCTTCCGGTGTTTCACTTCTGTTGGCTTTATATTCAACGTAATCATTCGTACGTACACTTGCTTCACCAACATCAAAAACTACTGCCAAATGCGTAGGTCTTTCTCTTCTTATTAATTCTATCAAAGAATTAGTAAACCCGAAGATTGCTGATGTATCAATTCCTGTACTGGTAATTCTTGGACTTCTAATCAATGCATAATATCCTCTGAAAATCATTGCATACGCATCAATGAGAAAAAGCCTTTTATCTTGTGTTGCCTCCATAAGTTGAATAATGAGCAAATATATGAAATCGACTTGATTTGAAAACACAAAGAGTCATTAAGATGATGTGTACAGCTACAAAAAAAACCTCCAGAAAACTGAAGGTTAATTTTTTATTTTTTGATTGAATCTTTTTTCCAATTGGCTCTGAAATCACAGTTGTCATATCTGCCATCTATGGAAATGAATGTTGCAGGAAGTCTGGAATTGACAAACTTTTCTACCATTTCGTTTTTCCTTTTATTGAGCGCCATTTGTTTGATTCTGTCGTAATCGGTTTCCAGTTTTATCTGATGAGCGGGGATCACATCTTCAATTTTAATGATTTTTACTACTTTTCTGTCTCTGTCTGCAACATCATCAAAAGCATTTGTAATATCTCCTTTATTTAAACCCGCAAGTTCGTAACTGATTATTCCCGAAACATTTTCTCTTTCGATTTTGTTTGAACCATCATTTCCTGTAATAACTCCTGCATTAAATTTGGTTCTTTTATCATCTGAAAACTTGAAAGCAGCATCCTTAAAAGTGATTTTTTCAGCCAAAATCAACCCTTTGATACTGTCTAATTTTTTCCTTGCAGTCATCATTTCTGATTCTGTAGGAATTGCTTTCAGCAGAATATGTCTTGCATCATAATTCTTACCTGATTTTTTCACAAGCTGAATAATGTGATACCCAAATTCTGATTCTACCGGATCTGAAATTTCACCTTCCTGCAAATTGAGAGCTGCTGCTTCAAATGGCTTTACCATCTGACCTTTATTGATATTTTTGTACAAACCTCCGTTTGCCGCAGAACCTTCATCTTCAGAATAAATTCTTGCCTGGCTTTCAAAAGTTTCGCCTCCTTCAATATCTGCTTTTATTTTTTTAAGCTTGTTGATCAATTCATCTTTATGAGCTTCCGTAAGTTTAGGATACATCATAATCTGGGAAAGAGAAACCTCATCTTTGATTTCCGGAAGCTGAGATTTGTATAAATTATAAAAATCTGTCACTTCGTTTGGTGTAACGTCCGCTTTTTCGGTAATTCTTTGAAATTTTGCCTGCCCGTAATACTGATCGGTATCAATTTTTTCGATGGCATTTTTCAATTCATACTGGTTTCTGAATTTGTAAGCTGCAAGCATTGATTTTTCATCCGGAAACTGAGAAAGCAATTGATTGTATTTTGCATTTACCTGCTCTTTGATCATTGCCGAACGGTTTTCGATAAGAGTATCTCTCTTGGCTTCGTATACCAAAAGCTTATTATTGATTAGGTTTTCCAAAAACTCACATCTGTTGGTAACAGCAACCCCTTGCTGCTTTCCGTAATTGATCTGTTCTTCAACATCAGATTCCAGCACGATTTCGTCACCAATTACCGCTGCGATACCATCTACCAACTGTCCTTTTTTAAGCTGAGCATTGATGTTTCCTGAAAAAAACATCACCAATACTCCCAGAAGAAAAGTGATTTTTAGTTTATTTACCATTTTAAATTTTTAAACAAGTTGCAAATTTATAATTCTTAACGAATTGCACTCAATTTTTTATTATAAATATTTCTTAAAAAAAGAATATTACTGAAGTTCCACATTAAAAGTTGTCAATTCCTTAAATTGCTTCAACCTGTTTTGAATATCTGCCTCCTTTACTTCTTCCAATCTTTCGGTACCAAATTTTTCTACAGTAAACGATGCCATTGCAGAACCTACGATCAATGCAGACTTCATGGTATCAAAATCGAATGTTCCTTTTTTGGCAAGATAAGCTGCAAAACCTCCGGCAAAAGTATCTCCTGCTCCTGTCGGGTCAAAAACTTCTTCCAAAGGCAGCGCAGGAATTGCAAAAATTTTGTTATCATGAAATAAAAGCGCACCATGCTCCCCTTTCTTAATGATTACAAACTGAGGACCCATTTCATGGATTTTTTTAGCCGCTTTTACCAAAGAATATTCTCCTGAAAGCTGTCTAGCTTCTTCATCATTAATGCTGATTACATCAGTTTTGGCAATCATCTGCTCAAGAATATCCATTGCAGAATCCATCCAGAAATTCATTGTATCCAAAATAACCAGCTTGGGACGGTTGTTCATTTTTTCCAATACAGAAAGCTGTACTCCCGGATGAAGATTTCCTAAGAGTAAAATCTCTGCATCCTGCATTGAATCCGGAATTTTAGGATCAAAATTCTCCAATACATTAACTTCGGTCACCAAAGTATCTCTTGTATTAAGGTCGTTATGATATTTTCCTGCCCAGAAAAAAGTTTTTCCTTCTTTTACGATTTCAATTCCTTCAATATTTACATTTCTGCTGGTAAACATATCAAGATGCTCCTGAGGAAAATCGCCTCCCACTACAGAAACAATTCCGGAATCAACTCCAAGAATCGAAGATGTAATCCCGATATAAGTAGCGGCACCGCCCAAAATTTTATCTGTTTTACCAAACGGCGTCTCAATTGCATCAAATGCCACGCTTCCTACGACTAATAGTTTCATATAATTATCTATTGTATTTTTTAAAGTTTATTTTTTCCATTCAAATGTGTCCAGAAGATGCATTACATCTCTTTTGATATAATCTACCGCAGGAGCAAGAGAATCGGGTTTCGGTCTTGAATTGAAGTACAGATAACCGGTAACAAAATGCTTTGTACTGTCTGTTGCGTAAAACTGCAGGTTTGATGCAGCCTGACCTTTCAGTTCGTAAAAATTGCCAAAGACTTTCTTTTCAGGATATTCAAAAGATTTTGTATCAATTGAGCTGGCTTTTATGGTATGCTTATACACCATTTTTTCAGTTTCCTGAATCTGCTGTGCAAAATCGTTATTGATGGGATAATATGTGAGAAAGATCTTAGCTTTCATTTTAGGATAATTCAGATAATACCAGCAAGGTTTTTTAGCATCATAAATTTTAGCGAAATCTGAAATTTCGAAGGAATACATACAGTTGGGCTCAAACTTCTTATATTTTGGTGCAGGATATTCTAATCTGAGCTCACCGTAAGGCTTTGGTGATGCCTCCTTACCGCAGGAAATGATCAACAGCGAAACAAAAATAAAAATGACCTTTTTTATCATTTGGCAAAAATACAAATTAGATTTGACTTTGCAGAGAATGCACTTTAAATTTCACTTTTTCAACCGATTTTGTAGATAATTTTCTAATGGTTTCGGAAAAGATCTCATTAATGATGATTCAAAGTCGGTGATAAGATATTCATTTTTTGATATAAAATCATTCCAAACCTCTTCGGAAGAAACTTCAATATCATGTACTTCTATCGTTAAATTTTTGTGTGTAAGCTTGTGCTGTAAGGTTTTACTTCCTTTGTTAAACGGCTTCAAAGCTTCGGAAATTGAATTAGGAAACTCAAATAATTTTTTCCAGATAAAATCATCTTTTCTCTGCTGAATTAAAAAATTTCCGTTTCTGTGAACAAAAAAATAGCTCAGATCCAAATTCTCTGCTTTTACCTTCTTGGTCTTAACCGGAAATTCATTCGTTTTATTCAAAGAAAAAGCAAGACAGTCTTTATTAAGAGGACATTCTAAACATACAGGATTTCGTGGTTTGCAGATCTCCGATCCCAAATCCATCATTGCCTGATTAAAATCTCCAACATTATCCGGCATAATGAGGTGGGACAATTCTGAAAAATACGCAAAAGCTCTAGATGATGAAATATCAAAATCATCAGCAAAAACACGGCTCAAAACTCTGTAAAAGTTACCATCCACCGCAGGCATTTTTCCATGAAAACAAATACTTGAAATTGCAGCTGCAGTATATTTACCCACTCCTTTTAGTTGTAAAATTTCGTCATACTCAGAAGGAAAAATCCCATTGTAATCTGACATGATCTGTTTTGCAGCTTTGTGAATATTAATCGCTCTTGAGTAGTATCCCAAACCTTTCCAGTGCAATAAAACCTCATCTTCAGAAGATTCTGCCAAAGTTTTCACATCAGGAAATCTTTTCACAAAATTATTATAATGATTCAATCCCTGTGAAATTCTTGTCTGCTGGAAAACAATTTCACAAATCCAGATTTTATAAGGATCTTTTGTTTTTCTGAAAGGCAGATCACGCGCATTTTGAGAATACCACTGGAGGAGCTTGTTTCCTAAATGAAGAAAATCTGAGTTATTATTTTTCAATTTAAAATGAAGAAAGTTATTATTTGCAACAAAGATAACTATTGTTTTCAGTGTTTTGAATCTGAAAATAAAAAAGCACGCTAAAAAACGTGCTTTCTAAATAATTACCAGATTTTTATTCTTTCTGCCGGTGCTTTGTACAATTTATCGCCCGGTTTTATATCAAAAGCTTTTATAAATGAGTCCTGATTAACCAACGGACCAAAAGCTCTGAAGTATCCCGGCGAATGCGGATCTGTTTTTACCTGATTCATCATATACTGATCTGTAGATTTTGTTCTCCATACTGTTGCCCAGCTCATAAAAAAACGCTGATCCTGTGTATAACCGCTTATTAATCCTGGATTTTCATGATCTTTAAGATACATTTGAAGTGCATCATAAGCAACTGCTACTCCACCCAGATCTCCGATATTTTCTCCGCTTGTAAACTTTCCGTTGACAAAACTTCCTTTTACAGGCTCGTATGCGTCGTACTGTGCAGCCAACTGACCTACTTTTGCATCAAAATTTTTACGATCCTGTTCTGTCCACCAGTTATTTAAGTTACCATCACCATCGAATCTTGAACCGCTGTCATCAAAACCATGTGAAATTTCATGTCCTATAACAGCACCAATTCCTCCAAAATTTACTGCTGCATCAGCTTTAGGGTTGTAAAAAGGTGGCTGAAGAATTGCTGCAGGGAAAACAATCTCGTTGTTTGATCCGCTGTAGTATGCATTAACGGTTTGAGGAGACATCCCCCATTCTGTTTTATCAACCGGTTTACCAACCTTTTCCAGACTTTTCTGGTACTGCCATGCTGAAACATTCTGCAGATTAGAATATAATGTTGCTCCCTGAGAAGGAGATCCCACCTTTAACTTAGAATAGTCTTTCCATTGATCAGGATATGCAATTTTCACTGAAAATTTAGAAAGTTTTTCCTGCGCTTTTACTTTGGTTTCAGGAGACATCCAATCCATCTCATCAATGTGATTTTTGAAAGATTTTAAAATGTAATCTATATACATTTCCATCTGTTTCTTAGATTCTGGGCTAAAATACTCATCCACATATAGCTTTCCAAACGCTTCACCTAAAACTCCGTTTACCAAAGCAAGACCTCTTTTATCCATCGCACGCTGCTCTTTTTGCCCCTGCAAATATTTAGAATAAAAATCGAAACGAATATTGTCGAGATTATCTCCAAGATAGCTTGCATTCCCATTGATGACATGGTATTTAAGGTAATCTTTCAGCAAAGAAAGATTTTTCTGGTTGATGAACTGATCCATATTCTGATAATATTTCAGCTCACCGATAATCACCTTATCTGTATTGACACCAGCTTCGGTAAGATACTTTGAAAGATTCACATTCTTTACCAAACCTGAAAGCTCCGAAACATTTTTAGGATTGTATCTTAGATTGGCATCTCTGTTCTGCTCAAGTGTTAAAAGATTATTAGCCAGCTGCTTTTCAAAATCAACTACATTTTTTGCTGCCTGATCAGAATTTTTATACCCTAAAACGCTGAACAGTTTTGATACATAATTCTGATATTCTGCTAAAGTTTTAATATTGGCTTCATTAACTTTCTGATAATAATCTCTTCCCAGTCCTAAATCTGGTCCGCCAAGATAAACAGCATTCATTTTAGAGTTTTTCAGGTCCGCACCTACCCGCCATCCATAGAAAGAATTATCGCCGAGTTTTGTGGCTTCCAACAGATATTTCTGCAGATCATTTACATTTTTGATGGCATCAATTTTAGCCAAATCAGACTTAATAGGTGCAATCCCTTGCGCATTTCGCTTTTCTACATCCATAAAAGATGCATAAAGATTCTGAATTTTCTGACCTTCTGTACCTTCTGCGTAGTTTTTGTTTAAAATTTTATTCAAAATACCTAAAGAGGCATCATCTACATTCTCCCGTAAAGCATTGAAAGAACCCCAGCTTGCTTTATCTGAAGGGATTTGCGTGGTTTTGATCCAGTTTCCGTTTACATAATTGAAGAAATCATCCTGCGGACGAACAGTTTTATCCATGTAAGCAAGATTCAGACCTTCTTCTTTTTGTTCAGCATTTTTTATCGGTTCTGCACGGACTAAATCAATTGTTACTTCAGGTTTTTCAGCAGCTTGTTTAGCCGTTCCGCAAGAATTTAAAAATACAACACCTGAAAATGCAAGCGCTGCGATATTGAGTTTTTTCATATTGAGATTGATTATCTTAAATTAACCTGAGTTCGGGATAAGAAAAGTGAATAAAATTTTCATAAAATAGCAATAATTCGTATATTTAAGTTTCTGACATTCAAATATTTAAACGAATTACTGCTATGGATTTGAAAGACCAAATTACAAATATTTTTGT